>Ga0265293_10001676_pt1 | contig 47428 bp, 99 predicted proteins | sample Munlanlewell138R_FD_192505 | JGI IMG/M metagenome (GOLD analysis project Ga0265293, IMG submission 192505) | Leachate microbial communities from a municipal landfill in Southern Ontario, Canada - Leachate well 138R | ecosystem: Engineered > Solid waste > Landfill > Unclassified | place: Canada... | reverse complement strand
CGAACTGTATTGGGCGTCGGACATTCGTATGCCGAAGCAGGTGCAGGCTCAGATCAACCAGAAGATCGCCAACGAACAGGCTGCTCTTGCTGCTCAGGCAAACGTCGCTAAGGCGAAGGCAGAAGCAGAATCGAAGGTTGCAGAAGCAACTGGTGAGGCTGAAGCTATGCGAGTCCGCGGTGAAGCTATCCGCACCAATCCTGAGATCCTCCAGCAGGAAGCGATCAAGAAGTGGAACGGCGATGTGCCGCAGGTCATTGCTGGTCCTGGAACGACCCCGTTCATCAACATTAAGTAAGCCCTGGGGCTTTGGAATTAAGGGCGGTAACCCCGCCCTTTTTTCTTGACTAAAAACCATACTTTTGCTAACACATAAATCGTCCTGTGAAAGGTGAACGAATGGTTAGCCAGTTAACAACTGCACAATTTGAACAACTGTGTAAACAGTTTGGTAAAGAAAGCTTTCATCGCCGCCCAGTCGACGTGCGCCCTACGCAAGCCCAAATTAAAGAGCAGCTTAGACCTATTGTGAAATGGCTGGAAGCCAATTGCATTTCGCCTTTTTATATCACTAAAGAGCGTCGAAGCTGGACTGATCATACCAAGGACGTTGTGTTCTATTTTACAGACCCTCAGGATAAGATGGTCTTCACAATGTGTTATGGTGAAATTTTCACCTAATTTTTCTTGACTGCGGTACGTTTCGTGCTATTGTGCGGAGGTAAAGGAGATAACAATGCGCAATTACAAGCCTGAGGTCCAGATCAAGAAGATCACTGCCAATCCGTTTGCTGTTGCCAACATTGGTAACCTTACGGAAGATGCTGCGGTCCTCGCCGTACAGACGGATATAGATTCGTTCCGCTACCTGCCTGAAGCATTGCAGGAAAATGAAGCAGTTCGACTTGCTCTCGTTGATGTGCAGGGCTTGGCTATCCTCCAGTTCCGAGATACGGCTACTGATGAAATGTGGCACCGAGCTGTCCTTCAAAATGCCTCAGTTATCCGTTTCATCAAGAAGCCCAGCGATGATACGGTTTGGGCCGTATTGTGTGCAGATCCTTCCCTGGCTGACCACGTGCAGAACATTTCCGAGGAAATGAAAGCCGCAGCCACCATCATGAGTTAATATGTTGAAAACGTTACAGCTGGGTCGGATACGGAATGATCCGACCCAAATTTCTCGAATACAAAACCCCTCGCCAGAGTTCCTGGTTAAGGCTGTTGAAATCAATTATCAGGTCATTTGGCATCTGGACAATCCGAGTCCCGAATTGGTCAAGTTGGCCATCAAACGAAATATCGTTGCTTTGCGTGGCCTCCCGAAACAGGATAAGTCTATTGAGCTCTTTGCTGTCAGGAATGACCCCCGAGCTCTCAAATATATTCCAGATCCGGATGAAGAAGTCCAGCTTGAGGCTATTTCAAAGAATGGCCTTTTAGTTGGTTTGATCGTAGAACCGTCTGAAACTGTTCAAAAGGCAGCAGTAGCCAACATTTCGAAAGCTATAACTCGAATCAAACATCCGTGCCTTGATGCCCAACTATTGGCATTGGATGATAATTATTCTTTAATCAATGAGGTTGTTAATGCCGATGTCTATGCTATCAAGCTGGCAATAGCTATGGGTAAGAATCAATCATTCCGCCGCGGCAAAATTGATCTCAAGAATCACAATCTAACCACTGATCAATGGTGGGATTTGGTTCAAGAATTCCCGCAAGAATATGGAATTATGAACCTGACCAAAGAACAGAAAAGCTACGCTATACTTTGTGGTTGACGCATAACAATTAATCCAGTATAGATATGGAAATTTAGAGGAATTGTTATGGACCGCGAATACGCCCTGAACTTGATCAAACAAAATGGTAACCTCGTCAGGATGGTCCCCAAGGATCTAATTGACGAAGATTTCCGTATGGCGGCTATCCAGCGTTCTCCTACAGCTATCCAGTATTTTGATAATCCTACTGTGCTTGAGCAGCAGGAAGCCATCAAGGCACAGGGCTATATCGATCGCGATGGTATCTTTGAATTGGTCGAAATGATCTCTGACATTGATCAGAAGGTCCTTGATTCAGCCATTAGTATCAATGGCAATTGTATTAGCCTCATCGAAAATCCTTCGTACGCTCAACAGCATCGAGCAGTTACTCGTGATGGTGATGCCATCAAGCACATTCAGAATCCAGATCACGTGTTGCAAGTAATTGCGATTGGACACGATCACAAAAATGCTCAGTTCATCAATGAGCCTACATATGAAATGGTCGCGATGATGATCAAGGAAAATCCTTGTTCAATTGAATGGGTTAAGCATCCTCATCGTGATCATCAGGAATTCATCCTCAAAGAACGTCCAGATGATGGCATCCATTATTTGAACGAGATTGACGAAGACATTGCTCTGCGTCATATTACTGAATACCCTGATCAGATTGAGCTTATGGTCAATCAGACTGAAGAATGCTGTTGGGCTGCTCTCTACGCTGATGGGACTCTCATCAAGAAGATTCGAAATCCTTCACCGGAGATGGTAAGCTATGCAAAGCTGGTCTCAGACGGAGATTGAGCAAGCTATACTGAAATTGGCTTCTGATCCGCTCGCTATCAAGTGGATGAAGAATCCTCCACGACCAGTCCAGCTTGTAGCAGTAACTAACAACTGGAAAGCAATTCAGTTCATCCGCTATCCTGAGACAGATCTTCAGCTCTTTGCTATTGAAAAAGATCCAAAGAATGCTTATAAGATGATTCGGAACATTCATCCAGACGCACTTGTTAAATCTTGTGCGTTGTATGGTATGAATCTTCAAAACTTTCGTAATCCTACGAAGGCGATGATTTTTGCTGCGGTAGGTAATGACGGTAACGCAATTCAGTTTGTTAAGCAACAGACGACTGAATTACAGATGCTTGCATTACGTTCGGCACCGATGTCGTTTTGTTTCTTCAAGCATCCAACCAAAACTGTGCGTAAGATAGCACTTGAGCGTTATCCAGAAAACATCCAGCACATTAGTAATCCAACTGTAGCTGAACAACTTTATGCAATGAATAAGAATCATCATCTTATTCGTTCAATACGTCGTCCTTGTCCAGAAGCTATGGTTATTGCTATTGCCAATGACCCTAGCTATTATCTCAAAATCAAAAACCCGCCAGAGGCAGCATCAATAGAATATGTCAAGCACGGCCCATCTAACATTTCACGAGTTAAATCTCCTAGCCGGTCAGTCAAGTGGTCAGCTATTATGAACCAACCTAAGTCGATTGATTTTATAAACGATCCAACTCCAGAAATGATTGCTACTGCTATTATTTGTGGTTGACATATGACACGCGTCACCATATAGGTGATGTATGACGATGTCCATTCGAGATCTTTTTAATATGATAACCATCCTGCCTGAGGCAGGACTGGAATATCTGGTGAACAAAATGGTCCCGCCAAATCAGCTTACTAAGCACGAAGCTGATAAGCTGACTGAATGGATTTCGAAAAAAGAAAAGGTTGATCGCACTCCTATTTTGAGACAGATTCTTCTTGCGATCAACCACGCCAATATCCAATACATTGCAAATCCTACCGAGGATGAATGCCTGAAGGCGATCTATGAAGACCCTGGTCTGATTGGCTTTATTGATGAGCCAACAGAGACGGTTCAGATGGCAGCCGCAAAGCACGGGACCTTGACTGCTGGTCAGGTGTTTAAAAAGATCAAAAATCCATCACGTAGTCTTTGGAAGTTGCTGTTTGAAGAAAATCCAGACACTATTTTAAATTCTGCGACGGCTGACGAAGAATTCCAAATCATTGCTATTCGCAAGAAGCCTTCACTAATATGTGATCGAAGAATTGAATGGTGCCCACGCGCTCGCCGCGAAGCCTTTGAAAACGATACATCTTATTTCCAATATTTGTCTGATCAGACAGAAGATGACATATGGAAAGCGTTGGAATACGATCCTAGATATATTCAATATGTCAATAGTCCGACCCCAGAAATGAAATCTTATTGCGTTTTTGTTGCCTAAAACGATTGACAAACGATACGAAAGAAATTATACGAGCAGACGATTGTAACAGGGAAAGGTATTTGTTAATGCGATCAATTTTAATTCTTATGGCTTCTACGGCTGCTCTTGCAGTTGCTTCACCGGCCTATGCAACTTATGGTAATGACAGTGACAAGCCAGATTCCGTTTGTGGTAACGGTAAGCATACTGGCAATCCTCATTGTCAGACCCCTACTCCGCCATCTGATGGTAATGGTGGTAATGGTGGTAATGGTGGAACCGGCGGCCAGGGCGGTCACGGTGGAGCCGGTGGTACATCAAATGCTAATGCTGGCGCGGCTGCAGGGGCAATTGCAGGATCTAATTCATCCAGCGGCGCCATTTCTGGCACTATTGGGTCTGGAAATTCCAGCAACGACATCAATAACACTAATACAGCCAATGGTGGCGCAGGCGGCCTCGGAGTTGGTGTTGGTATGGGCGGTAATGGCGGCTCTTCCGACTTCAATGGCACGGTAACCGGTGGCAAGGCTGAAGGTGGCAACGCAACTGGCGGTATTGGCTTTGGTGGTAATTCGTCAGTCGGTAATGTTGGCACTCAAGCTGGTCAGAACGCCGGCCAGAATGCTGGTCAATATGCAGGCGCCGGGGCAGGTGCTCTAGCTGGGGCCGGCGCTGGCGCGAACAGCGGCAATGGCAACGGTTCAGGCAACGACTTCAACAACGACTCTAAGTCGATCAGCGGTTCCAACTCCGGCGGAAACACCCTCGGTAACGCCCAGGGCCAGATGCAGAACGCTAACGCCAATGGTAACGGTTCGGGCAACACTGTTGCTGGTAGCCAGGATGTTAAGCTGGGCGTCGACACCACTATCCTCGAAGGCGATACTCGTGTAACTGGTGGTGACCAAACACTCACTGGTGGCAACAGCTATTCAGCCGGTGGTGCTGTAAAGGATTCGGGCAACAGTTACTCTGGTGGTAACACACAAGGCCAGCTTAATGCTCAGGGTCAGAATACTGAAGTGTCTAACAACACTACTGCTGATCAGCGCAACAATGTTGATGCATCAAGCGCCAACAGTAATAAGCAGAACACTGCTGTGAGCACAGGTGCTACTACGCAGACCAATGCTGGTAACAACGCATCGATGACCACTGGTGCTACGTCGCAGACGAACGAAGGCAATAACAGCAAGGCAACGCAAAATGCTTCGGCATCTCAGACCAACGCTGGTAACAATTCGTCAAATTCGACCAACCAGTCAAACGCTGGCAATAACAGCAAGTCAACCCAGACGAACGCCGGCAATAATTCGTCAAATGCCGCTCAGGGTAACACCACCAGCGTTGATGCATCTGACCGCAGTGTTACGAACTATTCAAGCAAGACGCTGTTCATCCCGCCAGTCGTTCCAGCAACTCCGCCAAGCCAGGTTGCTATCGGTAACATCATCAAGGAAACCCTTGCTTGTGGTCCGCTCCAGACTGTCGTGAAGACTCCGATTGTCGGAACCCGTAGTGGTCTCATTGGCAAGTCCAAGGTTGACCAGGGATTCACTTACGACCTTGCACCATACACTGACAAGGATGGCAACATTGTCGACTACCGTCAGGTTGCACTTCCAGATGGTTCAGGCTACCGTCTCTTCGGCAGCCAGGTTGTGATGTTCTCAACTGTGATCGGCATCAGCGGTGGTGGTAACCTCGCAATTGGTGGCGGTGGTGGCAACCAATCCTGGGGACAGGGTGGCTTTGGTACCAGCTCAAGCAACACTCGCTTGGTCACTAACATCCAGGTTGCCCAGTGTGAAGTTGGTACTGTCAAGTATGTACCAGTCGAACGCGAGGTCCCAGCCAAGCCGGTGGGCCAGTAATTGGACATTTTCGTTAGCTTAACTGCTGCGACCCTATGCTTCGCCCATCAGTGCTACCCAGCATTGGTGGGCGATCGCACGACTCCTGGAACGTATCAGATCATCCGTCGCTATACTGAATCGCCTGGATATGGTGGCGATGTCTTGAAGTATGATGAATCTCCTTCCACAGTTTTTGCTATTCATCGTGTTTGGACACTTAGGCCGAGTGAGCGTCGAGTTTGGAGGCTCCAAGCTAATAACCCAACAGTCAGAGTTCGAGTGACTAATGGATGCATTAACATTATGCCTGACGTTTATGATCGGCTAGTCGATGCTTGCAAGGAAGGGTGTAGGTTGATCATCCAAAAATGATTGACTAATGGGCCAACACAATGTATAGATAAAATGAATATTTGCAAGGAGATGAAATGCGTAAGTTTGCTCTGATTTCTATGTTGGCTGCTGCTATGGCCATCACCACTCCAGCTTTTGCTGATGACACATCTACTGCTGTTTCGGCTGCTGCTGGCGCTGCTGTTGGTACGGTTGCAACCGCTATGGTTAAAGGGCCAGACGGTGCATCACTTAATTGTAATGCTCTCGATATCAGCCAGATGTCAGATCAGGACATTATCAATGTCCGCCGCGCCTGCGATTCAGTCAAGGCAGCCGCCCCTGTTGGTGAGACTTTGAGTCCTGATAATGTCAGGGAATGGGCAGGCCTTGCCAAGGAGTTTGGGTCGGCTATTGGGCAGACTGCAAAGGAACTAGGCATTGCAGTCAATGACTTCCTTCGCACACCAGCCGGCATCCTCATTACCATTTATCTTTTCTGGTCTAAGCTGGGCGGGATTGTCATCGGCATTCCGTTCGTGATCACGATTTGGTTCGCTTTCTTTAAGGTGTGGAATACTTTTCGTCGCACTCCGAAAGCATTCGAGACCAAGCCTGTGTTGTTTGGACTAATGAATAAGAAGTATGTGACAGAATACCAATACCGCGATGCCGATGAAATTTGGTGGAGCGGCGCACTTGGCGGTCTTATTACTACTGGCATCTCTGCACTGATTATCTGCACAATTATCCTTTAAGGAGGAATTTGAAAATGACTACTGCTACTGTTTCCTATGATTCAGGCTTGCGCAGCTTTATGCTCAAGGTCTACAATTGGATGACACTTGGTCTCGTTCTCACTGGTGGCGTTGCTTGGGCTATGTTCACCAGCGGTGCTACTGTTGCGATGCTGGCATCGCCGGTAATGACTTGGGCTGTCATCCTGTCACCATTTGCTGCACTTTTGGGTATGTGGCTTTTGCCACGTGATCCAATGGTCCACGGCGCTCTGTTTCTTGCTCTGGCGGCAGCAATGGGCGCCAGTATGTCTACTATCTTTCTCACATACAAGCTGGGACTGATCGCTCAGGCATTCTTTGCTACTGCTGTCGGCTTTGCTGGTACGAGTCTATTTGGTTATACGACTAAGATTGATATGAGCAGCCTTGGATCTTTCTTTACCATTGCACTGTTTGGTATGATTGGTCTCTTGATCCTCAATATGTTTATCGTTAGCACTGTGTTTACACTTGCTGTTTCTTTTGCTGGCGTGTTGCTATTTGCCGGACTTGCAGCTTATGATACACAGAAGATCAAGGACCTTTATAATCAAGGTTACGGCGATGACGTGATGGCAATTTCCGGCGCTCTCGAGCTTTATCTGGACTTTGTCAATATGTTCCTGTATATCCTGCGCATTATGGGTATTTTCAGCAATAACGACTAATATCGTTACCTTTCCAATAGGGTCGGTTCGTGATTGACACGTGCCGGCCCTTTTTGTATGAATAATGCAAAGGAGATTGGTATGGAAGAAAAAGTATTTCACGTTGATCGTAATTTTTGTCGCAAAAAGATTGAAGATCTGACGAATATCAATGCGATAATCCAGGAAGCCATCGAGGCAGATGTTCCTGTATATTTCACTGTACCATATGGCACTTTCGCCGGTTCAACTGTGCGCTTGAAGGTGAATAAGTATCGACGACCGTCCGACCTTGCTAAAGTGTTCAGAAGCGTCCAATATGGCCCCAACATTAACGAAGACCATTATTGGGAAGGAACTGCTGAAGGAACTAATCGGAACTTCCAATTCCGTCTCCGGAAAGCAATACCGCGCTATGGCCGCGAATACCCTTTCTCGATTGTCATTGGTGGTGATCGCCAAACAGAAATCGTCAAGAAGGAAAAGAACGCAGCCAAAAACTTGGTTGACTTTTTCGGCCGTGAAATTGTAGACGGTGACTATGTCCTTATGTATAGTGGCCCGTTTGAGTTAAAGCAAACTGGAAGCCCGTTCAGGATGCTTCGCTACACCGGGAAACGCTCTGAGAAGCAAGCACAATTTACCTACGTGAAAATGCACGACGACGCCCTCACAGTTAATGGGTGTCGTCCTACTGAAGGCGGCACAGTTATCCGGGTTGGGCTCAATTCCGGCGGCAAGGAAATTACCAACACTATCTACGGTGTTAAAATTGACGTTGATGAAAGTCTGGCAACTGCTATGCAGATGACTGATCACGATATGAGCATTTATCCGGTACATTTCCACGTCGGATTGACTAACTAAGTAGACATTGTAACAAAACTGTAGTATAGATATTGAACTACAACCCTCTGGAGGCCTGTTGATGTCTGCCTTAATTCACGCCGTAGTTGCTTACGGTCCTAATAATGAAGTCTTGCACGTAATTACTTGTTTTTCAGAACAGCAAGTAAGAATCGCCAAGAAAAATATTTTGGAGGAATTCCCAAAGGCATCAATTAAGGTCAAAACCTCCCCTGCAGAACACCAAGAATAAGTTTTGGCTTGCATATGTATGCCAGATTTGCTATAAGGATCTGGCATTTTCAGGAGAAAACAATTGGTTGAATCAGTTATTGTGACCGCGCGGCAGACGTACCATTATGGTAAGCCGGAAGAGCATCCTTATCGAAAGCTGATTGATGCTGCTAATAATGGTGAGGACATTTGGTACGAATTTCAAGATGGTGCCCGGGAAGGTTCCATTGCTAAGGTGGTCGATCCTACTATATTCCAAACAACCGGATATTCAGGAAATGTTTATCTGGATCGGTCGATATTGGTAGAAGTTTCGCCTGCAGAAGGTGATAAGCCTGCAAAGCAGATCAAAGTTGGTATCAAAGCATACCATAACAATCATAAATTTCTTGTCGGTTATACTGGCGGCCACGTCGTCAAGTTTGAGAAGGGCAAACCTAAAGCAGTTATTAAGGAAACGGCTGTGCCTGATATGCTGGGCAACACTATCAAGGTAGGTGATTGGGTTATTTGCAAGCCCAAACGCGCCCACAAACCAGTGCTGGGTAAGTTGAATCGTCTTTCTGCTGCCGGCAATGCTTGGGTGATGGTAACCAACAAGCAAGGTGAGCAAGTTGAGGAAATGACTGAAGGAGCGACGACGCTAATTAAGATCGAATTCACTCCAGAGCTTCATACCACATATATGCTTTACGACGGCTTTGATGGCCTTCGTACTAAGCTGAAACTGGACCTCGATTATGAAGCAATGGAGGCTGGCAATTAAGGCTTGATTAAAGTTGTCAGTGCTACTATATACGATAAACGTATAGGAGATAGGTTTATGAAAAAACTCGTCGCTTTAGCCCTTATGGCATCAGTAGCACTGACAACTCCTGCTATGGCTCATCAACGCTGGCAGCAAAATCCATATCACGATCATCGTGGCCGTGCAGATGCTGGAACGGTCGTTGCAGTTGGTGTTGCTGGTGTAATTCTCGGACTGGCATTATCCAATCAACGTGAGCGTGATGGCTATGATCAATGGGAGCATTTACGTTCTCCCTATGAGAGTCGTTATTTCTCAGAAGGATGCTACTGGTATCAGGGCTACTATTACCGCGAAGACGGCTATTATTATCGGGATCGTTGGTATCAGGACAATGGCTACGGCTATCGTCACTACTATCGAAATCGTGATCGTGAATATGATCGCCGCCGGGGTTATTACCGCCGCGATCGTTAATTGCCTTTCTCGAGGTAGACTGTGCATACGGGCTGGGGTATCAAGTAAGCCAACCCTTTGATATGTGGGGGATGATTTCAATCATCCCCACCTCTATTGGTGTATTGGAAAGCCTTAAGTTACGAGCATTACTGGTTAGATCAAAAGCGCTCTTGTGAAGCCCTTAGATGGCCATTAGTGTAGAGTATGCGAGGTCGAGAGACTGTAAAGTAAGGCAATAAAAAAGGACCGGTTAATCCCGGTCCTTTTTCTTTGTCCAAGTATCGCCCCACATAGGATGTTCCCACCATTCACCCTTGTGATACCATTGAAATTCCTTTTGTTTGTATTTCACATAAGGATCTTTCATTGGAGCCCCAAAGCTAAAAATGCTAAAGAATCCTTTCCAAAACGGGCTCATTCAATCTCTCCAAAAGCTGAAACTTTAAAGCTCCCAAGATCTATCTCCATAGGAGTCCAGCTGGCAAATCCAGGCTCGCCTTGATAGCCTCGTGGGTTGCAGGCAAAGTCGATGCCATTGATGTTGAACAATTGCCTTCTGTGAGTGTGTCCAAAGCAATGGACACGTACTTTGCCTTTGTGTGCTGCTTTGATTTGTGAGTTCAAATAGCACCCGTTGAGTGCATTCCAAGTCGGATCTGTGGGGTGATAATAAACCCCAGCTTCAATAGGAATCGTGTGGGTTACCAACACAATATCTTTAATTGCTGGGTCTTGGTTTAGTTGATCGACTGTCTGCACGATGTTATTTGTTAGCCTTGTACACTCATTCAAGACCCAGCCGTGATCAATGTTCGCCCAATAAGAATCATTCATTTTGCTGTACCAGTTCTGGATGCAATAATCCTGAGGAGTAGACAACCAATTAAAGTCGTACCATCCATTAGCACCAACAAATGCGGTAGTGCCAATAATGACAGGCTTGATTCCAGAGCCCAGATACGTGATATTAGGGTGATCCCTAAAGTTGCTATGCAGGTAAGCATATACCCACTCAGGCATCCTGTCTGAGCGGCGACGAGTCTCATCACGATTATCATAATGTTCGTGGTTCCCGTCAATGAACAATACTTGCTCATAATGGGAAGCGATTCGTTCTAGTTCGAAGATTGTAGTATCTGGATCGTTTGAAGTATCACCAGCAACAATTGCAATAGGGCTAGTTGCCATAGAACCATAATCGAGTCTAAAACTCGGAGAAAGGTCCACGTGAAGGTCAGACATAAGATCAAATTTCATAATGTCTAACTTACACGTGGACTAATGTGAAGTCAATTAGAATTCCCAGTAAAGTTCACCGTCGTTGTTATATAGCATAACTCCGACGTGATTCTGACCAACGATTTGAATACCGTCTTTGCTAGGAGTGAGTTCGATGTGGTAAGGAGCAACTGCGTCTTCCAACATCTCTTCCATTTCTTGGACCTGTATGTTGTTATGAGTGCATTGACCAAATACTTCAGTTAGCATTTTAAGAGCTGTCTGCACAGCTTCGCCTGGCTCATTAGCTACATCGTGGATAGGAACTTCATCGTGCGCCCAAGTAGCTTCCTGCATTGTATGATGCGGATCTGCTTCGACCGTGTTGTGCGCTTCGTTGTTTTTAAGCCAACCAGGATTTAACATTGACAAATCAAAGCGGCCAACTTTAACAGCGCGGCTTACTAATGCCTTGATGAGTTCGCGGCCTTTTGTTTCTGGAAGAGTCTTGTATTCGTGATCCATTTCAGCTTTATAAACTGAATTACCGATGCGTACATATCCAGTTAGAATGTCTTCATTATCATTGACAATTTTCTTGAAGCCTTGGACTTTGTCTTCTGAAAAGTCCTGGAAATTGGTGAAGTTCATCAATGCACCGAACAATGTTGGCATACTGATGTCGATTGGTTTGAAATAAGGCGAGAAGATATAGAGACGATCAGATCCACCAAGTGATCTTAAATCCTCAATCATCTTGACAACGCGCTTAACTAAATCTTCGTCGTTCATAGGGGAATATTCCTTAATAGTATAGGAATATTTATTATTAATTATAAACATTGGGGTGGAGGAACCTAAGCTCAACTCCACCCCATCCCCTCATAGTGTTGGAGGCCAGCTCAACAACACTATGATTCCATTATAGTGAGTTGACCCGTCGATGTCAACTCAATTCGGATGCCATATTCTGAAAATGTTTGGCATTAGTCGGATGACAAAAGATATCAAAGGTGGTCTTGAACCAGCCTTTCTTTTTTGTCATCTTTGCTTCTGGAAACATTTCCACATAAGCTTCGAATTCGTTCGCTTCTCCACCATTTTTGATTTTGAAAGTGAAGAATGAAAATTCTGCCTGATAATTGATTTGGTCGATGTGATCCATAATAGCCTGATGCTGTGCTGGTGTTGCGTCAACTACAAATTGACTATCTAACAAACCTTTGTCCTCCACATAGTGGATACTGTAGGCCTGTAGGCTGCGCCTGAACGATCCACGATTCAGACCGCCAATTGTGTAAACCTGTTTCACGGCAACCAGGGATTGACATATTTTGTGAGGAAGAATGCCACCTGGTAAGCATAATACTTAATAGCAATCATTATTGTCTCCTTGTGTATATTGAACCAATAGCATAAGTGCGTCAGCCAGTCAAATGAAATAAATACGCGAAAGGCGAGGAAAATTTATGAAAATAAATTTTAAAAAGGTTTTATCAGCTTTACTTTTTCCATTTCGAATGGTGGGGAAATTTTTGAAAGCTATCTGGCAATGGGCCCGAAAGCGAATAATTAAAACACCAGCTTCAGAAGCAGAAGCATTCCTTATGACTTTAGCCGTAGTTCTTTGCTGTGTTTGGGTAGTTACTATTGGTACATTGGTTGAAACAAGATACATTATCCAGGAAAAGACTAAAATCATCCAGGAACAAGCTAAAGTTATCGAAACTTATAAAGTTAAAGAACGCACTGTTAGGCTTCCTGGTAAAGTAAAAGTAGTCAATGTAACGGTTCAGCAATTACAGCAGGAAATAGCTGAATCTAAGCAAGAAGCAGCCCAGCTACGCAGAGAAAAGACTTATTACCAGCATTTAGTTAGAAAATATAGCCGCCCAGCCCCAAGTGGTAAGACACCAGCACAACGAGTTGAAACTGAAGAACAGATTAATGATCAATTCATCATAGATTGGAGCGCTAATAAATGAAAAAATGGATAATCATACCAGTCATTAGTTTACTGGCAGCGTGTGCATCGACACCGAAAAGTCATCCTGTTGTGCAACCAATCCCAACAGCTCAAGTTGTAATATGTGATGTTACTGTTAAAAGAAAATCAACAGATTTAGACCGCGCACGAACTGGTATGCATTTAGAAGAGCAAAACACTGTTATGAGAAAATCGTTGGCTCAACTCAAAGAGTATGTTATTGAACTTGAAGCCAGCTTTGTAGAATGTGGCGGTAAAATTAAGTAAGGTACTTTTTCAGTTCCTCAACGGCTTCGTAATTGATAGGAGCCACATACGGATCTAGGCCCAAGCCAGCCCAGTCTTTTTCCACCAGTAGCTGCTCAATGATGAACTCAACACCGACATTAGTATGAGGCTCGCCAGCCTCTAGCTTCTTGAGAGCAGCCCCAGCAACAATCTGAACGTGATCCATATTAAATCGACGCTCAAATGTCATCTTACCATTGAGGGGTCCTGCTCCGTCATTGACGGAGCAGGATGTAATTCCCCATAAGGCGATCAGCGAGCGCGAGGCACTGTGTCATTGGACAGCAGATTATATTTGCTCAACAGCGGCGCAAGAGCCTCCTTGTCGCCGAAAATATAAGCAGCAGTTGCCTGCTTGCGGTGGCAGAGATACGAGCCAGTATCCAACCGAATTGGTTCCATTGTGTGGAGTTCCGGCTGGATCAGCGATACGATCTCAGCATCCACAAAATACGGATATGTGGGATCGACTACAATGCCAGACAGACATTCGTGACCCTTTGATTCTGCAATAATAGCTTCCATTTCAGCAACAGTGCCAATATCCAAGGCAATGGTGGTGCCGAAACCATTAGCACTTTCGTGCCATTCCACTACTTCATCCAATGGCGGATTGTCATTGTCCGTTGTTACGTAATGATCATACGTGAACAAATTAGCAGCGTGGGCAGCGTGAGCAACGCTCTTACCGCGACCCATCGAAGGCATATCCTTCGTAACAGTTAGAATGTATAGGTAATGGGGCATTTTATCTCCTTACGGGGCAAATTCGACGAGCGTCACTTTCGTCCCGTCCTTTGCAGCCTTTATAGCAAATAGTTCGAACAAGTCAACGACTTTGTTCTGGTCCCCGCCGGCGATGCCACAGCCGATGTAAGGAAGTCCAATGCGCTTACCGGCAAATACGGCTCCGACTTTCATCAGCACCAGTTCCAGAGCAGCATAGCTGAAAGTGCCACTTCCGCCCATCAATTGGGTATATCCGTTGACGATGGTAAAAGCATCATCGTCGACATCAGTCCATTCAATGTTGCCAAGCATTAGAGCTTTGTGGACGAACATTTCATTGAAGCTGGCATCCAAATCAGCCACTTCCGGATACTGCTCTGCAATTTGCTTAGCAATCCCGCCACCCATATCAACCTGACAGTTGCAGCCGTGGACGATAACATCAAATTGGCCTTCGGCGGCCATAGCGAGAAGATTACCCTTAGCGTGAATAAGCATCTTTCAATCCTTCAAAAATTGTTCCAGAGTATTAGCACGATCGTCGACAGTAATCGATGCCCCATCAGCCTTAATACCATTTTCTTCCAGAAATTTTGGAAAATCGGCAAGATCGCCACCGCTTTCCAGGAACGACTTGCGGAAGAGTCGTACCTTAGCACTAAGGTCAAAACAACCTTTCTCTCCGAATTGGCTAAAAAATTGATCCATCAAATTTAATCCTTCAACAAAGCGATAATGGACTTGGCGTTATCATCGATTTTGATGAATGGGCCAACGGCTGTTATCCCTTGTTTAGCAAGAAATGCCGGGAAGTCAACAGGATCTCCGCCAGATTCGAGATGACTTTTTCGAAGAAGTTTGATCAGTTCTCCGACTTCATAATCAACTGGGCCGTTGAACATATCCTGATACGTTTTCATCTTCTTCCTCGTTGGATTTATCATACGGGCCTGGATCGGAGAGATGGCGAAGTCTCATACACTCCGGATACGTACAGAATTTGCCACAGACGGTATCGTATCCTTCGTGGCAGACTGACATTAGATGTAGTCCTCGCCTTCAACTGGATTGTCGAGGATTCGAGTTCCTTCGTATTCCAGGAAAGTTTCGCCGAACTGTGTGCAAAGATGAACAGAAGTCATTGCATAGATGGTACCATCGCAAAACATCTCGTCCACGTAATCAATATCTCGCACCGCAATAGCATCGACTTTCGTCTTAGCAGCAGAGATCGGAGCCGCACCAGTATATTCAAAATCAACGCCTTCCTGAAGGTTAACGTAAGTTCCTTCTTTGCAGGAAATGATTCGAGAATACAGATCCTCGCGGGCGCCTTCACCCTTAGGAAGGTCTTGGTCTCCCAGCAGAGTAATGAGATCGCAGCAAGTCTTGTCCGTAAAGCCAGGCCAACCCATAATACGCACTGCTTCACCAGCCTGATACGTGCCCTTGGAGGTGATGCCACCCTTTGGGCCGCCGCGGACAACATACTTGAGGGGCTTGAGTAAAACGGCAGGTTCGCTGCGGAACGGGCCCATATAGCGACTCGTTTTCATATTCGAGTCTTCATACTTGCCCTGGCTAAGGACAACGATGACTGAACGACCGTCAGGAAGCTGTTCAACCAGTTCGGAAGGGTCACTTACACGATACACTTTGCCCTGCTTGTTGGCTTCTTTGATCTTGTCCAAAACGCTCATATAAACCTCCGAAAATTTGTATTCTTATACGGCACTTGGACTATACAGTCAACAGGAAAAAATCACCAAGGCACTTGAATTCGCTGCGGACGACCGTCAGCAATGTAGAAATCTTTGACTTCCTGGACGGCGGCATAATCAATCACTAGGGAATAAGAAACCCATTCAGTCTTGATCTCTCCAGAGAGCATTTCAATCTCAATTGCGGGGCCGCCGTGGCATTCATACCCAGTCTCATATCGGCGAACGCGGCCTACAGTGCCAGCACTTGGACTATTACCGACAAACACATAATCGCCCAGATTTGGCCAAGGACAGCCGTAGAAAGTAGTGCGAGTTTTATTGATGACATTTGGATCAGTCATATATGCTAATTTCACACCTTTCGGCTTCTTCAGCCGATTGGTTTTAGAACGATCCCAAAATGCCATCTACATTTCCTTTCAAGTGTCTCCGTGGAAGAGCTTCCACGGATGGAAGCTCACGGATGGAAGTCCGTCGACGGACGAAGTAGCCTACAAGGCTTCCAGTTCCTTGACCAGTGTTGATCTGTTTGAACGTGGCCAGCCCTAACGTATTTCGCAACACAATTTCGAAAATCATCTTTATGAAAGGCGTCTTCGATCTGAATTACAAATCCTTCGCTGACAGGGCCGAGCTTGCTTCCCATCTTCATAACATTTGCGAACCATTTGTCGACGTCTTTTTGATTCTGGAACACGGCCCCAGTAATCCAAACAGGGGCCATCATAAGCCCAAGCTGTTGGCAAAGAGCAGCTCGATCAGCAAACGACAGCCAAGTATCTTTGTAGAGGATATTAAAGACTCGAAAAGTCTCATCTTCTCGGAAGCCATCATATTCAATTGAATGGATGGCATACATATCTTCGCCACAGATTTTATAGTCTGGACCAAGCTCTTGAGTCTTCCAAGCGTGGTGCTTTCGCACCATACCGTGCCAAGCGTGTTGACTAGATACGGCTGTGGAACGAGCATAAACTTCTCCATTGCAGAGAGTTACGTTGCTGCCGTCCATCTTTTCCGTGATAGTGACCGGCATCCCGATCAGGCGATCAATGTCTCGATGAATCTTGTCATCGGACTGCACCCCAGGGCTAGTTGGCCAGTGTAGTGTTCGAGGGTAGCGGGATACTTCTGTCATAAATACACAATAACATTGAAAGGAACTTGAGTCAATGGCGAAAGTTTATTATACATATATTTTATCAGATCAAGGCACGCCGTTCTATGTGGGATACGGCACTGGTGATAGAATGTATTCACACGAAAAATTCGCCAGGGGCGACAAGGATCTTGGATATGGGTTAGGGGAAGATTATAATCCAAGAAAAACTCGCAAGATTAAAAAACTCCTTAAAGAAGGACGTTCTGTTGAATACTCTTATACTGAATTTGAATCCAAAGAGCAAGCCTTAAATTTTGAAATGGAATTGATATCTCAATATGGTAGAAAGGGTATTGACAAAAACGGAACATTGATGAATATCACATCAGGAGGAACTGGTGGAAATACTATTGGCGATCATCCAGAATGTGATAAAATAATTCAAAAACGATCTGACTCAGTTAGGGCCACTTATAATGATCCAGTTAAGGGGCAAGCTGTTAGAGACAAAATCAAGGCGACAAAGCTCTTAAACGGAACTTGGGCACAACCTCTTTCTGGATCCAAATTAGAACAAACTCGGGCACTGTGTAGAAAGAACGCCCAATCGCAGCGTATGAGAGTTTATCAGTGTGATTTATCTGGAGAAGTTATAAAGGAATGGGAGTCTATGAAACAAGCAGCTCAAACCTTAGGGATTGGACAAGGCGCCATTTCAAATGCTATTAATAAGAAAACAAAATCTGGCCATCCATTAAAAGCTGGAGGATTTAGATGGATAATGCGTTAAAGTCAGCACACCATTTCTTTTCGTTATTTTCCCATACATCATAATTATGTTGATCTACCTTACTCATATAATAATCAGATAAATCTCGAGATAAAACACACGCCCAAGATTTATCATTTTGTTTAGTAGCCATTGTGAATTTTTTTATGTTTTGTGTTGCTATCTCTTCATCAATGTCAGAATGACTATAGGCTGGAACGTGCGTGAAAAACACAAACTTAATAGATAGTAAGGTCGTATAGCACGACCAAACAACCAACAACATAAGCCCAAATTTTTTCATAATCCCATCCTAACATATTAGTCGTCAGTGTCAACCCCAGCAACTGCTTTTTCAACCTTATCCAGGAGCGCCTTGATGGCGTCGAAGAAATCCCTCTGCTGATCGTCTACTGAAACTGCTTGGAGAGCGTCGACGACAGTCAGGTATTGTTCTTTGGTAACTTCACCCTGCTCGAAGCGGTTCATAAGTCCGACGAGCGTTAAGCTCACTCCGTGTTTATAGTCAGTTCTGGGCTCCTCCATTAGCCCATACTCGTAAATTCGAGGCCGTTGGAATTGCCCACATATGCTCGACGAGTGTCCTCTCGGGTCATCGTGAGGGTAATGCTGGTCCCAACAAGGACAACGCGGAGACGCTTGTCTGAGCGCTGGAGAACTTCTGCCTCAACAGTCCGCCCATTGTTGGTGTTCGTAACCTTCACTTTATCCATTCTTAATTTCCTCCTGTATGCCAGCATTAAAGAAAATAAGGAGTCTAGTCAATGGATATTTTCATTAACCCTATCAATTAACGTTAACAAATCCATCACGTAGTCACAAAAAAGGCCGGCATTTCTACCGACCCTCTTCGTCATTTGAGGCTGTTTTTAGGCAGCCGTCGCAGCTTCCGTCGATTCGATCGTCTTGCGAGCATAGGAGCCCTTGTGTGCTCCGATGACCCAGTTGGGGTCGATTTCGAGGGTGGCGCCGAGACGGGTAACGATGGTAAGCATATCGCCCTTGCCAGTAATGGTGCCGCTCGAGGGACGGCCGCGGCCACTGCCAGGGGTCTTGTAATCAATCTTCGAACCAATTTCCATTCAACTTCTCCTTGCTAAGAGTGTAACACTGCGTTACAGTTCCAACCTACATTAGTGTCTAATAATGTCAATTGCTTTTATTGCGGTTAACTAAACAATCTTTGCCAAGCGATTTGATCTGATTGCAAATGTTCCGGGCTTGAGCTGCTTGATAGCCGTAAACCCTCAAGAAGTGAAGCCGTTGGTCATCAATTCTCATTTCGTGATCGCCAAAAGCAATTTGGGCTTTAATTTGATCCCAATATGTTGTGGCATTTGATTTGATGCTAAAAGCGCCTAGCTGGATATAATAATTGCCAGTTGTTTGCCCAGCCAACGTGTCGTCAAGTTCCACCACTTGGGTTTCGATAACAGGCGTTGGGTGAAGGACCTCCATCACTTCGTTATAAGCCTTTTGCGCTGGTTCAAGCCCTTGGTCACTTGCTCGTTTCAAAAAATAGACAGCAGCTTGCGGGTCTTTTTCCACAATGCCGCCATTCCAGTATTCGAGCCCGAGCACATACTGAGAGCGAGCATCTCCGTTGGTTGCAGCCATCTTAAGCCAGTACTCTGACTGTTCCTTCATATCGCCTTCATAGAGCATTAGCCCGTACAATGCAATAGCACCTGGATGGCCCTGTTGGGCTGCTCTACGGATCCAATCCAATGCTCTTTCAGGATTCACCCTGACATCATCAGTCCCAGTCCTATATGCAAGACCAATTCGATATTCAGCATCCATATCACCACGTCTGGCAAGTCGTTCCATATCGGAAAACTCCCTGCTCTTGGCAATAGCAGAAGTGGAAACACACAAGAGGGCAATGGCAACAGCCGCTTTAATCTTTGTCATTTCCACGTTCCTTCAAATAGTTGATGGCTTGGTCTTTCATATCGATGAGTTTCTTTCTTGTCTCTTTATCGACGACCGCCAATGCAGTTAGAGCAATAAGACCACCAGGTGCAATCATACAAGCACCGATAATTAGTGATCTTGAAATTTTGCTCATACGAATCTCCGTTACGATTCACATCGCATAATGGAGAAATTAAGCCAAGTCAAGAGCTCTCAATATGTCCAAACATTCTTGTTGAGAGCATATTTTATATAGGGAAGGATTCTGCAGGGCAATGTGGACAACATCACCATAAACTCGAATTATACCACGACCAGGATATCGACCCTGACCAGGCGTGCGGTTATTCCATCGAGTTCTTTTATAATAAGGAAAGGGTTGGCCTTGATGGCCAACCCCTAACAATTTCCCGCACTCTTCATAAAAATCACTTAAATCCATATTACCATTGTAACACGGATTTGATATTTGTCAAGCCGCTGCCTTCGTGCGGCCTTGATTCCGGGCAACCAGAACCGGCTTGGGCTTCATAGCCGCAACTTCATCATTGACGAGCTTTGCCATATCAAGCAGTTCCTGCTTAAGACGATCTCGAGCAGCGATAGCATCTTCGACAGTCTTTTCGGCCTTCTTGAGATCTGCAATGACCTGATCGGGGGTACGCATTACCATTCTCCTCTAGTTGGTACAAGGCTTATAGCAAAAACAAATTTCCCGTCAAGCTAAAAGTGTTGCCAATGACTTAGCTTCGTCACAAGGCTTTTCAATCATTTCGATCGCCCTAGGATCTAGCTGCACTGCCAGTAATTGAATCTCTTTGGTCGGTTTTCGGATGCGCCCAATGTTGATTGGGTTGTGCCTAATGGCTGCTTCCTGGACTGCTTTTGATGGTTTTGCCATATATTCCAGACACCCAGGCCAAGCCTTCACGGCTTCGATTTGGAGGGGTTCTTCTACTCGATTATAATTGCGTTCATCGTCACGTATGAACCCAATCACGTCATCCAGAGGGACATTCATTTCGACGAGGATGAATTGATATTTCATATTTGATTGATAGCACAAACCAACAAGGAGTCAAGTCAAGAAAATGGGGAGGCAGTTTACCACGTTGCCTCCCCTTGGACTTTTGCCTCGTCCAGGACTCTCGCCCTCGGTTTTTGAATCTTGATCCCAAAACAAGCGACACACTTTCCTCCAGTGTCCCGGGCAGTGTTGACACCCAACACCGTAAGGCCATCCTCTTTAGTCCGCAGATGCTTAGGACCGGGTTGATTGAGCGTCCCCGCCGCTGGTAAGGTCAATGTAGCTAAATCAACCCTCGTTGTCAACTACTTTTTCTATCTGATCGTTCATCCACCAACGGCTGTATCCAGTCTGGGTAGACGTTAGGAGTTTTGAATCACCTTTGGTGACACAATTGCCAGAGTAGGTCTCCCAAAGATTTCCGTGTTCACGCACACGATTTCGCTCGTGCGCAGTTTTGGGAGTGATTTTGAAAATCATATCAGTCTCTTTTGTTGGGATGATTGCGATCTACATTACGCGGTTTCATCTTCCAGTCAAGATCCAAAAGGTAATTGCTGGCATTACCCTCCAGATTATACTGGTCAGGAGAGATACTGACCTTGGCGAAGGAACGCATTCCATCTTCAAAGTCGACTGGGCTACGATGGATCACGCTCGGATCCAACTTGAGCAAATGCTTGTCAGCAAACTGCTTGATACTCCAGGATCGACCACAGTCCCGCCGCCACGTATCTTCTTCCATAATATCGCACAAGGTGTAGAAGTGGTCACAATTGTGACCTTCAAATTCAAAACCCTCGCGGCTGTGGAGGAAATCAGTCGGCGCTCGATCGGCCCAAATATAATTGAGGTCGTTTGTGCCGAATCCATCTGAGTGCCATCCGGGCCGATTACCAATATACTGGCCGCTGACCCAAAGGGTCTTGGCAGTCAGGTAAACATATTCTTCGCGGAAACGTTCGCGCTCATCTTCCCACGCCTTGACAACGAGGGGCTTGAACACTTCGAGGTGCTCAGGAAGATATACTTGATCCGATCCTGGAAGACTGATTGGCATATACATATGGAACATCATCTCCTTGGGAGAGATATCCACTAGGCCGAGATCAGTGGGAAGATTTCCGTAACGCATCATTGCCTCCTTGTTACCAGTCCCTTTTACAGGAAATGGCATAAGAGTCAATAATTAAATTTCACCGTTGATAGGATCTCCACCACGCGGCCAATTGATTCGAGTGCAGTAATGACACCTGGCCGCTCTTGGCAGTTTCTCAAAATCATCTTCGCCGACAATTCTGGGATCAGGAGCCGGAGGATCAAATGGTGCTCGGTAACAGGCGGCGTGTAAGTAGCCGTCAAATTGTTCCGAATGGAGATGTACTTTCATTCCTCGTCCTCCTCGAAACCGCCAGCCGCTTCGATTTCGTCGATGAGCTTTTGGGTCAGCTTTTTAACAGTGGGAAAAATGATCGGCCGTAGTACATCTTCGAATTCTGACAGCACTTCGTCAATGTCAAGCTTCAGTTGCTTCTTCGGATCCTCATACATCCAAGCGGTTGCTTCTTTGAACCACTTGCGGGCGTTTTCTTCGTTGACGTGAAAAGAGGGAATGCCAGCAAAGTCTTCAGCACTTTGACTGGACAGCTTGATGTCAATCACCTTCTTACCAGCATTCTGTGCGATCTCACGAAGCGTGGCACTCTTTGTGATAGGAGCATCCTCGACCTGGAAACGGTCCTTGATTCGATTCAGCTGGTCATACGCTGCACGATCTTCGAAAATGTAGAGGCCCAGTTCCATCTGCACGAACACGGCACAGAAGCCAACGTAGTGACTGGTGTCGAAATCGTCGGGAATCTTGGCGCCGGTCTTGAACGCACGAAAGAAACGCTTCTCGGTCGGCGCGTCAGTATCGACGACTGCCCACAGCCAGAAGAAGCCATCCATATCCTGCATACGGATAATCTGTGCGCCGGTAGGGAGTTCCATAGTGAACTGTTCCTTAACGGGCATCTGATACTTGAAGATTACCTTGCCAGTTGCTTCTGACATACGTGGACCACGCTGTGCTTCGTTCCAGGTTGCGTTGAGGTCAGTCATTGGAATCTCCGTTTGCTATGTCAGGACAATAGCAAAATTTAGAAAGCAGTCAATAGAAAAAATTAAAATCCATCAAATGCTTTGCGGCCAGAATTGTTCGGCCAAATGATCTCTGGACCAGAACGCAAACGCCATTCAGTGTTGTGGTACAGCTCCTGGATCTTACCGTTCTCTAGCACCTTCAAAGTACCAGTGAGTGGGTAACTGCCAGAAATACCAAAGTCGACATATGGGTCACCCCAAGCATCATATTGCACAACGGCAACTCCATGCTTGACTGGAGTCTTGGCAGTTCGGACGTCGATGACTGTATATTTGTCCGGGTTGCGCGATGCTTGCCATACTGATCCGTCATAAAATGTATAGCACACAAATAGAACTAGACACAGAAAAAGACCGATCAAAAACATGATGCCAAACATTATATAACCTTCCCGATAGAGAGCATATAGAGGGTTCCACCTTCTACCTGCGTCATTGCGTGTTGAATATCATCTGCACGAAACAGGTGACAAAGTCGATTGGAAAAATAGCCTTCTTATTTTTTTCTATTAGAAGCTCGCCACCACCAGGACGAGTGAGATATAAATTGAAACGAAAATGTTGACCAGTTTTGGCAGGGTCCTTATGCCAAGGCACTACGACCCCTTCTTCAAATTTGAGAAGGTACATATCCATTTTGAGCAGTTTGGATCGAAACAGAAGCATTTTGAAATAGCCACTGTTCTGTCGACCCTCAACCCATTTGAACATTAACTGTTCTCCAGAAAGTAAATGAATGCCCGCTCGTGTTGTTTGCTTTGGAAGAACGCGAACACATTGTCCCTTGATGCAGTGTCCATATATTGGAATTGACGGGCTGCTGACTTGTAATCCCCGGCGATAAACCGCTCGAGAATTCCTTCGTGATCAGAGGCATCGCCCTTATACATATCCTCCAAGTCAGCAAACTCGGGATCATTTACACAATCCTTCGCTTGTTCATAGAGGTTCATAATAGCTTTGTTCAGGGCATCAATAATACCCTGCCGATCACCAGCTGATAAGTCCTCAGACACCATTGAAGATCATCTTTTCAGTCAGCACATACACTTCAGGACCTTGCGGCTGCCCATCGAGCATTTCGCAAGTAGTGGTCATATGCTTCCATCGTCGCCCGCAATCCGTGCATTCTGACTGGTGGAGATCATCCGAGGTCCAAATATCTGGATTGACACATCCGCAAGGCAATCGCCAGTAAGTCGAGATTCGCTTCCAGGTAGCTTTGGTGGTCGAAACCAAAGACGTGATACGGGTATCACCAATAACCTTCGTGCGTTCCTTAACCGTCGGTTTCATTTATAACCTCCTCAGCGCATTACGGCAAGCGCGGTGTTTACAACATCAGCTGTAACACCTTGGCGGAGTAGGTCAATCATTATTTGCTGATCATTCCAACCGATTTTCTGATAATCTTTGGAAAACCGACTTTTGATAATCCAAGCTGCCAGTTCGGGATTGAAATTGGAGTTCAATACCCGTGTCGGGCTTAAATGTGGTGAGAAGAAATACTGTTGCCCACTGCCCGGTGCGTGGGTGGCGATATACATATAGAGAAGTTTATCCTCCCCATTTGTAATGTAGCCATAATATTGGCGGGGAGAATCAATGTAAACTAACTCACCAATGTCCCAGTCATCGCCAGTAGCATTTGAGAAGATGGTGGAAACTTGATTCAGCTTTTTGATATGCTTTTCAGAACCGCGAACTCCTTGCGGATTACCACCAATCCCGTATGTTTCCTTGAGGCGGAACGATCCGTCTTTCTTAACGCTCGTGGCTGCTTTGATGTGGACCTGGGCACCACGAATTTCGTACGCCAAAAGATTCATTTGTTCCTCCGTCACCAGACTGATAGCTGATTACGGAGAAATGTCAATGATTATTTTTTGCGACGAGTTTTGTTCGGAGGATATTGGATTCCTTCGTGCCCATATCTCTTGACACGATCACCACGTGATGTTATTGTTAAATCGTGATCACAGGCATTTAATATTGCCCGTATGGTCGTTAATCTAGGGAACTTCGTTTCCCTGTACAGCCATTTGCTGATGGTTGTAGGAGTTGGCCCGCCCTGTTCGTGGACTTGCTTGAATGTCATCTTCGAATTGATGACAATTGCGATACAGTCGTCCCTTAGGTCTTCTAGAGCCTCGACGGGTTCGCGTTTTCTCCACGATGGGGTTTTCGCCACAATTTACCTCACGTAGTTATCTCCACGCAAGCATACATTAACTATAGCGAAAGTCAAGGGCTTAGTTTTTTACTAAGCCCCTGAATGTGAGGGAGATCCGGTCACTGCATTCAAATCCCGCTTTAGGGATTCGATGCTGATGTGTAAACTGAAAACCGGGCGGCATCAAATACAAGGAGCCGTGGTGTAGTTCGACAGATTCAACTGTCTGCGTAGCATTGTCCCTGAACTGGATTACACGCGGCTTCTTCTCGGGCTCACGATACAGTGTCACGATGGCGATAGGCTTACTGTGATCGATAGCTGGATCGTCATCGGCGTGCCAGCCCAGCCAGTCCCTTGCCCCTTCGTAACCATTGAGGAAGCACCCCTCAAACATCTGGCCATTGTCCATCATACCGTGGTCAAAGGCTTCCATTTCTGAATAGGTTCCGATAGCCCAAATATCTGGGTGTCCTTCACGGGCCTGATAGGTGCGAATGCCAGCACCTCGGCCATATGTATAATCGCGGTCATACAGGTTAGTCCAATATTCGCGACGCGGAGCATCCGGACGACGCTCCCAATCAAGGTCATTCCAGAACATCTCGAAATACTTCGAGCACATATTCTTGTTAAGGAAATTCTTGATGTACATCACATACCTTCAATCTTTTCGCCAAAAACGGCTTCCATATCGGATGTATCACCATTAGTGAAATCCCAGTCGCCAGTCAAGCGACATTTCATCTTCTGGAGTTCGTTGATTTCCTTCTCCAACGTGGCGATTGAATCTAGGTAGTGCTGAAGGTCTTTGACCTCGTGGGGGTGGGCTGGAAGTGCTGTGTAGGCACCACTATTGCGAGGATTTTCACAATGGATGCGAGTGCGAACGGCTGGAGGATATTTCTGTTCACGGAACAGAATCTCAGTACGGTCCTTGAGACCGAGCATATATCGCTTGAGTTCTTCAGCCTTCTGGTCAATCATCAGGTTGATGACTTTGAATGCTTGACTGTTTACGACATCATTTTCAGTCATACATTGGATCCGCATATTTGATTTCAGGGAAAGTAAGAAGATAGTTAATAACACTATAAAGATGCTTTTTGGGTATTGAAATAACCGCAGTGTTGGCTAAACCAGATACATATGGCTTTTTTTTATAAGAAGTATGGGTTGACATTCCAGACCGAAATTTCGCCGCTAAGACTTCTAGCTCAACAATGTCTAGTTTTCGGTCAAAAACGATTTTAATGTCAACCATTCAACCTCCTAAAAATGGTGCAAGCGGTGGGCATCGAACCCACGACCGACGGGTTTTAGAGACCCCGGCTCTGCCACTGAGCACTACGCCTGCGATTAATTCATAATATAGAATTCCGTCTCTCCAGTCAAGTCCCTCCACGGAAGAGGGTCCCTGGAAGAGCATTCCTGGATAGCTACCCATCCACGGCCATCCTTCCGTGGTGCGAAGTTTGATCGATGGAGCCAATCCTTCAAAAGGTTGTCACCATTAGGACCGAACATTTTGTGGAGCCGAGCTTGTTCAAGATGATAATTGATAGCCCATTGGATACGCTCTTCAGGATCAGTAGGAAGAATAAAACCCTCACGCTGAGCAAATTTGATCACATTCGGAGCGTGTTTGCGGAGCCGTTCCATTTGGCGAGCAGATGCGGCAGCTTTTTCCATTGCCAGGAGTTCTTCGTGACGGCGAAGGTTTGCTTTGCGACGTTCTTCATCACGAGCCGCTTTCTGCCGGGCCATTTCAGCACAATGTTCTTTCCAAGCACCAGGAGTCTTCATTAGATTATAAAAAATTTCATAATCCATATCAAGGCGGTTGCTGTTGCAAGTATGGCAGGCGACGACCAGATTGTTGAGGCTATCAGTCCCACCATTGCTCTGTGTAATGATGTGGTCTAACGTTGCCAGATTGCCGCCACGGTTGTTTTGTCCTGGCCTGGGCAATACTGTTTCTTGATCGCAGTAGTGACATTTGCCATCTTGCTCTACCCAGAGCCGCTGCCGCTTAGCAGCCCGCACTAGCGTGAGCCGGATATTGAACTCTGCCTTCTTCTCCCAGGGCAGACGGGCCATCGTGTTCTTGATTACGTTCTTACACACGGGTTGTCAATCCATATCTTTGAGCTGGCTGCGAATGAGCTTCTTGTCAGCGCGGCGGCGGTGACGGTGGGCATCATTGTGCTTGCTAGGGGACTCGTCCCAAGTGTTGAGCTTCCAGTTACCCTCGTTGTCCGAGACAGCACCAGCGCACTTGTCGTAGCGGATACGGCCATCATCACCGCGCAGGATGCTGAGCGTGTGGCGCTGGCTCATATCGCTGTTATCCTCGAAAGCATAGCGGCAACCACAGAACGTGTAACCTTCGACTTCGCGTCGAGCCCACTTGGTGGTCTTAGGATGATGCCGGCGATGAGTGCGAGACATTTCTTTCTCCTTGTTACCAGACCCTTTTAGCAGGATCTGGAATTAGGTCAAGAATTATTTTCGCTCATTGATCTTTGGATTTGTAAATGAGATGTCTGGATTGTTCTTGACCAAATCAGCAAACAGTTTCTCACCGTCCTTCTTGGACGCGACACCGATAATGCAAGGGCACGGAATGCCTGCTAGAATGCCCGTCTTCGTAGTTCTAGTGTACGTTAGCTCGCAAGGATACACGTTGAACATCACTGCTCTCCAATGCGCGTGAGATAGCTTCTAAGAAGCTTAGCAACGTCTTCGCCCCAAGCGTGGACAACTGTTTTATCCATTGAGGGTCGGTATTCGTTCGCAAGCTTCTTGATTCGTTCTAGCTCTGAACTAGTAAAAGGCTTGACAACCTTAGTTTCCATCTCTGAAATCTCCAAAAGTATTCAACCGAATGGTAACATTCAGTTTACATTTTGTCAATTTAGAGTTCGGTCACATTGACCTTGGTAATGTAGCCACCGCCACCCCAGGACCAGAAGGCATTCATAGCCGTTACCTTGCGAATAACATCAACGAGCCGGCCCTTGTAGATTCCAAGGTCAGGTCCTCGTCCACCGCCAATCCCAGGATCGTCGCTCTCTCCAATGGCGTGCCAATAACCCTCTTCCGTGGAACTGTGGTCCTGGAGCAGCCGCTTGCCAGCAGAGCTGGTCAGATATTTGGTATAGCGCTCATCAGCTTTCCGATCCAGCTCAGCCTCGTAGGCTTCAGCTTCAGGCTGAGTGTCGAACTTCTTGCCATCCTTGGCGATGAATTTAGTTTCAACCTGCATATGAATCTCCTTTGAATCGTACTAGCAGGCTATGCCACTAATGTCGACAGAAAGTTGTAGAAATCCAGATACTCTTTCTCAGTCTCAAACCGCCGAATGATCAAGCTTTGCTCACGAATGAACTCCTCACGTTCCTTGCCGGAGGAGCATCGTTTCCACAGTTTGATTGTAGGATCCTCGCGGGATCTGTATTCCGCATAGAACACATTGTAGCCGCCACCAGTTGGCTGCCAAAATGATCGCTTCGCCATTGTTCTCCATCCACGTGCTTCCGTGGAAGCCCATCCACGGATATGGGTGCCAGTATAGTCCTCCAAGGGCTGATTACCTACCGCGCGTAGTCGTCCGTCCCGTGGATAGGCGCGCTCAGTCGCCTCGTTTTACTTCTGCCTTTCGGCCTTCTATACTGCTGCCCGCGTCCAGATTCGAACTGGAATCTCACTCAGACGCATTGGATGGCCTATCCAAGCCCCTCGGTGGCCTACCTCGGGTAAAGTCTAAGAGCGCACTAGCCGCTTGTGCTACGCGGGCCCATTTGATATTCGTCTTCTATGGCCTGGATGAATGGGAGTCAACTACTTTATTTCATTGACTCCCATTTTGTTTCAGGCGTTGAAGGGATCGGTAATCACGATCTGCTTCGTGCCGTCCTGGTTCTCGCGGACCGAGAAGCGATCGAACGTCATCGCCATTGCGCCGGCATTGAACTGGACCATCTTGTTGACCAGACCGCGCAGGTTGCCGACGTGGACGATGTTCTGAACGGATGCCGGAGCAGCTTCATCGCGAGCGCCGCGAGTTGCCTTGCCCGTCGAACGAGCACCTGCATAGCGAGCCAGCCAGCTGTTGAATGCATCATTGTCGTCGCCGATGACAGTCTTCAGCGGCACCAGCTGCTCGATCTTGTCGATCCGGAAACCATCCAGGTCCGCCACCGTCTCGGTCTTGGGTAACATAACGGACGTCTTGCGCTTCGTAAAGCCCTGGAACTGAGCATCAGCCGCATCACGCTTGGACACGATGCGAAGCGTGTCGCCTTCGTCCGTTGCCACCGTCGCCGACATTGCAGTGAAGCCCAACACCTTCAGGTCCGCCTTCTTGCGAGCCTTGATGCCCTGTGCGATCATCTCGCCGGCGTTGTCGACATCACCGACCTTGGCGATAACATTCTGAAGCTTTTCAATTGCAGTAGCCATCTTCGTATCTCCTTGCGTTTGCGTTTAACTGCCACCCTTTTAGCAGAATTATTGGCCTGGTCGACAAAAAAAAGGTAGTTAACAGGTCTTTTTTTCACGTACCACGCACATTTTCGATTTCATCAGCCAAATCAACAAAGAACGTATCACCGTCTTCTTTTAGCTTGACTGCCCAAGCACCATCGACTCTGACCACAATGGCCCGCTTATAGCAGATGCCACGGATTCGCGAGGTGAAGATTACCTCCTGGCCCAACTTGGGATTAGTTAGCATTTGACCCCCAATGCCTGCAGGAGAGCATTCCCGATAGCATTGTTGGGCTCAGGTGCCACATTCACATATTGGGCTTTCAGGGCACGTCGTTCAACATTATCACGACGTGCCTGCTCTTTGCGCGAAGCCTCGATTTCATCATCGAACCGATCATAGTCATACATTGACTTCTGAACTTCTCGCTGGAAGCAAGCGTCGAGATAGTTCGCGAGATCGCGAGCTGTGGTGATGTTAACTTCAGCCCAGTGCGACAGGTCCTCGGTGAATTCCGAGCACCACAGGCCGGGAGTTTCAGCCATACGCTTGCGCGCATCGGCATTGAGGTAGGAGAGGTAGTCAGCCAGCGACCACACGTTGTCGATGTTGTTCTCGAGGGCGGCGATTTCAGCAGCATTGAGCATCTTAACATCTCCTTCGTTACCCCATCCTTCTAGCAGAAAAAAAGATGCGGTCAACAAAAAAAGGTCACAAATTTATGCCTAAAAATTAACTTTAACAGATATAGTTAATGGTGATGAATAAAAAAAGGGGCCTGGGCCCCTTTAGATATTGTGCTTGTTGAGTAGGAATTCTGCATTGTGCAGAGCATTACTGAGCCAAGCTATTACATCATTAGCTGTGCATATGCCGTGCTTGTCAACCCTATCGCATCGTATCCTGTAAGTACCGTCAGGAAATTCGACGATCTCATAATCCCCAGCACGGGTTTCGAAATCTGCCAGCACTTTCAATGGATAGTACCTCCTGTGCTGAACCCACCAAAGCCAAGCTCAGCCAAGGCTGCATCACGGGCAGCAATGTCTTCAGCATCCAATATGGAGATGTTGACAAATTCATCGCTGCTGAACACTGCTATGGAGTTCTTGAGCTGATTGGTCCAAGCATTGAGGACAAGACGTTCCATCAAGCCCAGCTCGTCATCGGACATTTTCATATCACGAGCAGCGTGCTTACGCAGGCTTTGGATCATATCCGGAAGTTCATCGCCGGAAGCCGAAACCCACGAGTGGGGCCGGCCACTATTTCCAGCAGGACCATTGAATGCATCGAAAAACTTGGGCATTACGCTGACGACAATCTGATACATAACTAACCTCCATTTCCCGCTTTTAATACTACAGTTTTGGAAGTTAGTCAATCAAACCAATGTGTGGAACCCCAAAGAGGCGCATAGCAGGAAATACCCTGCACATAGCGGCCATTTTTGATGCCGGTGAACGAACGGATGGTTGCGTGTTCGTGGTTGCAGCGGGTAAAAATCGTGCCGCTGAACATACGATACTGGAGATTGATATCAGTTACCCCATCGGCTTCCAAGTCAGCAGTGATCGAATTGACCGGATGGACAAATTCGAGCCAAATCCCTGCTGGGATAAGTGCTAGTGCTGCCAAAGCAAAAAGAATAACTCGCATCACAATCTCCTAAAAAGTGGGTCCGGCACACGCTTCTATGTACCTGCACTCAACCTAAGATGAGGCTTCCTCCACGAGCCATTGATGGCTGGCCGGTTTCTACACACCCTTTCAAAACCTCCGGGAAGACGTAAAAATACCTTCTCCTTCAGTGCCACCCTAACAAGGCCCTAGTGGTCTTGGGCACAGATCGTAAGGCCTGGTGGGCTTCGAACCCCACTTTTCCCCTATACAAGAGGTGGCGTCTTACCTGAACCAGAAGCTTTCGAACACCGCTGGCTAATAGACGACAGGCTCCAAACCTTTCGGCTTGTCGACAACTCCAGGACGTTTGCAACCGCCCCTTTGTATTCCTTCTTCTAGCATCTGGTTGATGCTAAGTCAACCAATCAATCGTTGAAGATTGTGACAGTGATCCCGCCACCCGGATTGAAATAGTCGACGCTCTGAAGCTCGTTGTCAGCAGTGCCGCAACGCTTTGCTTCACCCTGCAGGAACAGCTTCTGCTGACCTGTCTTGGGAGACATAATGTAGAAGCTGGCAGGCCATTCCCGGAACAACAGGTCGCTTGCCTCGGAAGTGCCGTGAGTGCCCTTCCAGGTGAACTTACTACCGTCGACAATCTGAAGCTTTGCCATCTTGTGTCTCCTTGTTACCAGATCCTTTTAGCAGAATCTGGCCACCAGTCAACCATCATCTACGATTTTTTCGAAATCTTCCAGTGACGTAACTTCGAAGATAAACACTTCGTCTTTGGGATGACCGTTTTTGATATGTCTACCCCAAGCGGCAGCATCCCTTTTGGCGCGCCACTGGTCATCCTCAGAGTCTGATCGGGCAGTGAACGGGCGAGACTCAACTATGACGAACTTGCCGCTATTGTTGCGGTTTGTTCTGCGGCCGACGTAATAGCCGGGACTCATTTCTTCTTCCTTGCAGCTCGGCGAGCAGCCCGATTGGGCAATCCAGTTACCCGGATGCCCGGCATCTGGCTCAACTGGAACAGCATTTCTTCGAGCGGAATCTTGTTTGCGCCGCTGGCGATCTCTGCCTCGATCATCTTGTCCGTCTGCACGTTCATTGCGTCGACAATACGCTTGCGGGCTTCAGGATCAGGCTGCCCATCTTCACCCAGCCAGTCGATAATGCTCACGCCAGATGCATCAATGGCAGTCTGAAGGTTCGCGTCGTTATCAACGCCAAAAAACTCTGCAACCATATCGTAAAGCATTGTGGTCTCCTTGTTACCAGATCCTTTTAGCAGAATCTGATCCAGAGTCAAATAAAAAATGGGGCCAGTTACCTGACCCCATTCTTTTTCAATATCTATTCATTGTTAACTGTGGACCTGCCCCACTGATAAGACTTATGTGCGACTGCATATTGCTTAGGCGAACTGCTTATCTTCCCCCTCTGCCGTCAAATAAAGGCAGTTTTTACCTGCACTTATCTGAACGGCAGATTGTGGATAAATCCACGTGAGGTGTACTCTAAAATAAGTTAACAACGGTCTGTGACATTACCACAGACGAGTAAGTGCAATTTGTTTTCCTAAAGGGTTACTAGCTGCCTTGCACAATAGCTGTCAGTTTTGAAACCAACCTAGTAATGGGGCCAAGTGTTAGGCCATTCCCCACTCACTCTACGGATAAATCCGCATCGCGCTCATATCTAAAAACACTCCTAACAGTGGTTGGCTAGGAAGGACCCGCGCCGAACTTCTTTTTACATAACCTCTCCTGGGTTAAGGTTTACAATCAACAAAACAACTCTTTCTCTATCTCTATACAACAATCAAGGTTGAGTCAATTACCGCATAGCACATCTCCTATTGATTAACTTAACTGGGGTTAATTCTCCACAGGTTCCGGACTCCCCAGGACCATTCGGTCAGGATATTCCGATTCGAATTTGACTTCGGCCTGCCAGGGAGTTTCTGCCTCGATGATTGTTTCGCCATCATCGTAACCGTTGTCCCATTCGATTTTGAAGCGCATTCGTTGTCTCCTGTATTCGGACTTACAAGTTAACTTAAAAGTTCTTGCGTGTCAACTGACTTAGAAGCAAATCCCAAGTTCGTTTTCGATCTGGGAATACAGTCTCTGGAATTCGCTACCATCGCCAGTGAGCATAAACTGGACGTCATAGCCCTCCGACCAATATGCGTAGATGTTCTTTTCTTCGTCCTCGACGGCGATGGAAGTGAACTCGCCAGCAGCATTGCGCATAAAGCGAGCAACTGTCGAATCCAGTTTGAAGGTCGTTTCGCGATGTTCATTACCAAGGTCAACACACTGGCCCTGGGCAACAATGTGGCCGGCAATCATTTTGATCTTCAGATCGTTTTCAGGTTCGAACATTGTTATCTCCGTTTGGAGTTTTTGTTTACAGTGGGCCGTTGGATGTGTCAAGCAGACACAAGTCGTGGCCATACATTTTGTGAGCATCGAACCGGTTGGCGCGATTCAGATCTTCCGCGCAACGACGGCAATAATATTTCTCCGTCGAATAGTTGAAGTAATTTGCGCCAGGTGCTTGACAGGCTGTCCTGTTGCACGATCCGCCTTTCAGCCCCTTGTCTGGATTGAGTTTGGTTCGAGACCAGTCATATGGTTGAGGATTGCGTTCACGGAACTTGCGCCGTTCGGTGATTGGATTCTTTGGGGGTTTGCGAAGCTTTGTCATATTCCCTCAATAGCAGAACAGCCAGACAAGTCAATTACAAAACTATCCACGGCCCGACCGCTCCGTGAAATAATAGTGGGTTATGCCACTCTTCCTACAACCTTCCAGTGGATAAATCCACCTTCCGCGCCACGGTCCTCTGACCGTTAGTAATTAGTCTGTGGTGGAGGAATCCAACCTCCACTTCCAAAAGGTGTGCTCGCGTTAACACTAGCCACAGACTATAAAACTCTAAATTATGACCCGCGATATTGGCCGCACCCGTCACCCCTCACCGCCCTGCTTTGCTACAGCCCACCATCAAAGGCACACGCTGCTCCTCCCTCGTTGTTAAATGCTGGGTACCCGCTCTCGTTCCCATCTCGTATAAAATACGCGCTTTTCAGCCAGTAAGCTACAGCATCTTCCTTTTAGGTGTTGGACTCAAAACTGGTTCGCGACCCCCAGCCAAGCATTGCTGCTCTGATCCAATACAAGCAGGGATATAGACGACCTTATGTAACTCGTCAATACCTGAAACTGCTCACCTAATTCTAGTAGGACGGGCTCCGGTACTACGCAATGAGCCAGCCGAGTTGTTCCCGTCCCTAATTCCGTGCCATTCTTGGGACTCTTACCCCACAGCATTAAATTCCCACGATCGGCTAAGGGAATAGTGCCTGCTCTTAACGCAATGTTCCGGACAATTGCGCCAGTGTTCGTATTGTTTAGCAGGTGTAGGGTTTGCCGTCAACCTGCAAATGTGCCGTATAAGTGCGGCCGTATGAGTTCGGAAAGCTCAAATACTCAACGTGATCCCTGCACACGATCTGAGCACGTTCAATGCGTTCCTGGGCAGCTTCAGTCCTGCTCTCCTTAGAAGAGAAACGAGTATCACCACAGCCGGCAAGGGCTCCTATGGCCATAAACGAAACAAAAAAACCTGCAACCATTTTCTTCATATCATCTACTCCAATCAATAAAAAGGGCGGGGAGCAACCGACGCTGGTGCTTGTCTATTGCTCAACCCGCCAAGTGGCGCCAAGGATTGTTTAGATCCTGATCAGCACTACCAATCCGAGGTAGAGGGAAACATTAATGTCTCCGCCGCAGTCTGTCAAGTAGCTTTCTTGACTCTTGCATCCTGACCTGACTCAGTCCAATGTAGCATCACGGCCGTTGTATCTACATCTTTCCTTTGTCATTCGACCCGGGATTCGAACCCAGGAAGGGCATAAACTGGTCATCGTGGCTGGGATCGAACCAGCGTCATCACTAGGAGGTAGCGACCCTCCATCAATGTAATGGGCGCCTGTATCACTACAGTATGGGCCGCCTCTCGCCCCATCTAGCCACACACGATAAAACTCTACGGCCCACCATCTAAGGCACCCGCCGTTCCTCCTAATAACGTCTTGCACCCAAGTAGGCCTCGATACCTACAATGTCGGAGTGAAAATCCGCCGTTTCAATTAACTTATTGGGGTGGTTCCAGTGTGATCAGCACCTTCCCCGGCAAGTGTCGGGCTATTGTTGCGCGCTATTGTCGGGCTGAACTGCTAAACCGTCGCTTAGCCTCTATGCCCTATCGTTGCGCGCTATCGTCGCCCTATGTCAGTATATCTAGCATCTGGTGTTTGGTGCGTCAACAGTTTTTTTTCACTTTAGGCGAAAAAAACGTAATCACCAGCATAGCAGATCATATCGCCCCACGCCGGCTTCTCGTCCTCGTCCATATGCTGATCATAATGATCTTCCTGGATTAGGCGCAGGTCACGGAGGTTGTCATCTTCCAGGTCCGTGGTACATTCGTCGTTACCATACCAGAGTCCATATTCGCCATCCCAGAGGTCAGCGATCTGATTGCGATAAGCTGAATAGTCACCGTGTCCCTGCTCTGCGAGCGCCTTGATGATAGTATCCGCATCGCGCAGTGCGCCGGCATCACGTTCGCGGTTCTCGTCGAATTCGTCCACGTTGTTCTCCACAATAGTGTTGATCGGAAGATGGTCTTCTGCTATAGTTTCGGCAAAGACTTCATCCAGCATTGCAAGAAGGTCTGCCCGGGTCTCAGGTTTGAGCTTAGAAATGTCAGCCATCATTCGTCTCCAACGGCGACGATCATTGCCTCAAACGAATCAGCCAAATCCTCTAGCTGGTTGTGGGTCTTGTAACAAAACCCATCCGAGCTTGTATCAGTGGCAATTTCCTGTTGAAGACAGTCAGCTTCCCGAAGAAGCTCAACGATGCGCTCCAGTTTGGACTTTGTATCCGCCAGAGGCACGACGACAATATCGCACTTGCAACCAGCCGCAAGCTGCCCTTCAGCATAGGTGTCAACTTCCATACGATCCCCAAAAGGACCATAAAATTTGTCGACATTGATGTTGGTGGGCCCAATCAAATGTTTGATTGTTGGTTGGCGATGATCACCAACAATAGGGGATTCAAAAGCTAGGAACATATTGCGTTACCTCCTACTGTCCTGATAGCATTCATACAGGAATGCGTCAAGCGTTGGATGGTTGTCTTCGGTAAAAACCTGCTCTGCTTTGATGCGGATAATCTTATACATCAAAGTTATGTTGTGCTTGTGCGGACCTTGACGGATCAGCTTATGGAGGATGCGCTTTAACATCCATTTTTCAAAACGATTAAGCAAGTGTTCCTCCGTGGATTGCCCTCCGTGGATACGCTTCCACGGAAGCGCTGTCAAGGATTACTTTTCCGTGACGTCATCCACGGCGATGTATCGGGCACCGCCATCCAGCATTGCCTTGCACTGGTATGCCTTCTTGCCATCGTTGATGCAATCACGATAGAGGCTGTAATTCCAGATGCCACCAGCGATCATAAGGCCGATGACCGAAACGAATGCAATGCCGAACGCGATGAGCAGAAAGCCCATCAAAGTGTTGGGACGACGGGGAAGATTGCTCACGTTTATCTCCTTGAAAAACGTGGTGGCACGGCCGGCTCCGTCCACCACTCTTTCTAAGCTTGTCGGATTGATCCGACGGCCGGGACGGGGAGGGTGTGGGACATACCACCCCTCCCAACATCATTTATCCTTTGACTGCCTGGCCCATCATACGGATTTCACGGATGCTGTCAAGCGCGAATGTCCTGACGATGGGCTCGTTACCATCTTCCAGTCCAGTGCGGCCGGCGTTGGGTTCCTTCTCGACGAAGCCTTCAATGTTGGCCTTGTCGATGACAGTGTTGTCCAGGTAGTAGGTGGACTCGCCGCCCTTGATGAAGATGCACTGAAGGTAAAACTTACCGTTGTGCTCGATCAGCGGGCTGTCCTCGACACGAGTGCCCCAGCGCAGCGCAGCGGGCTCGAAGTTGGCAACCTTGCCCTCGGCCTCGAGGCGGCGGTTGACCATATTCTTGTAGCCCTTGTGGCTGGTGAAGAGCTGAACGCGGTTGCCCGTGGTGTGCTTGGTGACACGGCCCTTCATCGGGTTCTTCTTGCCGCCCTTGAGGTCGACTTCCGTGATGGTGTCCATCGCGGCGAAGGTATTGCCGTTGATGCTGTTGAGCAGCGCGTGGATCTGTGCAAGCTTCATTTCGTCTACTCCGTTGCGTTGTTATGCTTTCCTTATACAGCCTTTGACCATCTGCACAAGAAAAAAAGGTAGTTAATCGGTCACTTTTTTCATTAACCCTAATAATTAACGTTAACATAAATAGAGATATGAGATTAGAAGAATTTGAAAACGTCAATGAAGGTCCTCTTGCAAAGAAGCTCGGCACAGCCGCCTTGGCTGGAGCAGCAATGGTGGGCCTACATCAAGCAAACAAGCCAGCTCAGGCATATAATACTAAACCAGCAGTTCAGCAGACAGTCAACCACATTACTCCTAACCAAGAGGAAATGCTCGCAATGGCGTTGACAATGTGGGGTGAAGCCCGTAATCAAGGAACAGAAGGAATGAGAGCGGTCGGGCACGTAATTAAGAATCGTGCAGACAGTAATCATCCTAAGATGTTTGGTACTGGTATTGAAGGCGTCGCATTGGCTCCAAAGCAATTTTCTGCTTGGAATGCTGGGGATCCAAATAGAGACAAAATGCTCAACATTCAGGATTTGGAACCAGGTATGCCTGGTTATAAAGAATGGCTAGAGGCACAGGAACTAGCTACAAAGATCATCCAAGGTCGTGATCAAGACCCAACTGACGGATCACTATACTATCACACAAAGGCAGTCAATCCTGCTTGGGCTAAGACAATTGATCCGGTGGCCCAAATTGGTGATCATTTATTCTACAACGAAATTCCAAGAGCTACTTGACGTTGGCCTTAGCATCTTCCATATAATGATCCATACGAGCCCTCTTTTCCTGGGCGTCGATTAGATCGTGATACTTGAGCAAGTCCTGACATTCATCGTCAGTGAAAAGGTTGTCAGCAGTTGCAGCCTGCACCTTTTCCCTCATATTGGGATCCTCACTCCAGTCCTTCAATAGACTATAGCAGATTTCGTCTGCTTCTCCGTCCTGGAATTGAACCTCAGTAACATTGAGTGATTTGAAGGTCATAGCCTTGTAGCCAGCAACGGCTAACATTCCTGCCGCAGCGACTAACAATAATGTGACTATAGTGGATTTCATATCAACTCCGAACTAACTTCCTTTTGTGGGATATTATAGAAAGCTAGGTCGGATGTCAATACGATTAAAAGATAACGATGAGAAAAATTAGCATCTTGCACTGTTTACGAAACCATAAGAAAGATAAAATACGGCCTGTTTTAACCATTCGTTAACGTTAATGAATATAGTTAACAAACAGTATCAAAAGAAAAGAGGCGCTTGGCCCCTTTTCTCTTTTTTTTTTGTCAAGCTGCGGGTCGGAGGTAATCACCGCGGGTGATAGTGGCACCAGTTTTGCGGTTGCGGAGAAGTCCATACTTACCGCGCTGGAGAGCAGCGTGGTGCTTGGGGCCGACAGTCATTTCCCGGCCCAGTGAGTCCTTGTAAACATAGCGGCTGGTCTTCCGGCCCGGAGTGAGTTCCATATTGTGGCAACGCTCTCCATTACCGCCGAGCGAGCGATCAATTTGTGCCCACTTCCAATTGTGATCGCGGCCGCCCAATTCAGGATGAGCAGCGCAAACAAGGTGAGCAACTTCGTGCGGGATGGTGACTTGCACCATTTCATCCCAATGCTTGGCGATAGCTTCGCGGTTGAAGCGCAGGACAAAGTTGGAGTTTTCACCAGTCCAGCGGTTGGTTTTCCAACCCGCATAGCCAGCAGTCTTGCCGCGCACATCGCAACGTATTTCGACGGGGCCAATCTTACCATACTTGGCTTCAGCAGTCTCAATGCAAAGCTTGACCAGGGCGGTGAAATCTGCGATCGTTTTCATCGTCTTCTCCTTCGTTACTCCATCCTTCTAGCAGAATGAGTCTCCGGATCAACAAAAATCAGAACGGGTGGTCTGTTTTTAGAGCTCGGTTGATTCCACGACGAATATCTTTTCCTTTAACATTATGCGCAGATGATAGCGACAGTGCGAGCCACTTTCACCATTTCCATAAAGTCTTCGTTGAGGGCGACGACTTGATTAGGTTCGATCTTCATCAAACGCACCTCTCTACCGTCGACAGTATCTATTAGCATACCCCCAGCAGGATAATAACGCTTGACCGTCCCGAAGGCTACGGTGGCGCCAATCATTGCGTCTCTGCTGTATTCCTTACAAGCAAAAGCAACTAGATCGCCTTCGTTTATTTCAACCCCAAAACGATCGATAAACGCCATTCCTACCTCCGTGTTTCATTCTCTATAAAGGAGATGAAATTATTTAGCAACCCTTTTATGCGGTCAGCAGCCACACCATTCTTGCTATGGACCAAAAAGGTCACATTGGGGTTCCACTTGACATTCCCGTCAAGCACTTGATCGACAAGCCATTGGGCGCAGAAGATTCCTTCACCCATTCCAGTGCCTAGGTCGTTATCGAAGCTCACGACGCTGGGAATTCCGTGTTCCAGGATATATGCCTCGAACTGAGGCTGGGTGCGAACAATGTCCCACAGATAGTCGTATTGGTAAAGGCGATGATTGCCATTCCAAATCACATCGTGCGGGACACGCTCATCATCAAGGAAAAGGTAATCTTTCATACCGCTTGTCTAACAGAACGGCGGCCTAAGTCAAGCGGCCATTTGTTCCCGGTTGATGTTTTCCAGCATTACGTTGTCGGCAATTAGCGACTCTAGACATTTTTCCTCGTTGCCGTTACAATTGTAACGGAGATTATAAAGAACGTCTTCTGCCGGGAGGTGGCTGAAGTTCTCGTTCATATATGCCCGAATGCGCGGCGGAAGGTTGTCGAAGGCGTGCATATCGTGACTGCGAGTGACTTGCCAATACTGGCCGTCACCTTCTCCGCTGTTGAACGGCTCTGTCTGGCGGCTATCAAGGTTCATTTCAACCCCCCAGACCTTCGCTCGCCAGCGATCGGCTCTGAAGAATGTTGACACGGCGGCAGGCTTTGACGTCCGCAGTCGAGCGCACCACTCCCAGCACGTGGGTCTTGCCACCGGATTCGAAAGTGTGGAACATACGACCATCCAGCGTAGTCGTGCAACGGATATTTGCCATCAGTAATCTCCTTTGATCAACCGATAAGTGAAAGCACTAAGGCGGTCAAGCCCAAAGCGATAGCCGCCACCAAAAAAAGATAGCCGGACGTTGGATGACCGTTACCTTCGATGGGAGGGAACTGTTCAAAATCTTCCATTGTCAAACCTTTCTGGTAATAACGATATAGGTGTTCCAGTCCGACGGGTCATAACAGCATCCACAGCCGGTAACTTGGATTCGTTCGATTTCGATCTGATAGTTGGCGACGATTTCTTCGTAAGTCATCGACTGAGCTTCCGGAAAATGATCGTTAATTCGATCGACGATCTCGTCCAGCCCAAACGACTGCCAGTCGGCATCGATGTAGAGCTTTTCGGCAGTGCTAGACGGAATTTCTCGTGCCATATGTCCTCCGCAAGGGTTCATTGATGGATGCTCTTCCATCCAATGCTCTCCATGGATGTATATGGTCGGAGAGCATTGGAGTCAAGCCTTACATGAAATAAGGAAGATTGTGGTCACTATTTTGTTAACGTTAATTAGTATAGTTAACATCGATGGACAAGTTTCCATGGATAATGACCCATCCAGACAATGGCACGGTTGGAACATAGCCCAACCGTGCCAGTCGATGCGTTTCTATTGCCCTTCAGTTATTGCAAAAGGGGTCAGTGAGGACAATTTGCTTCGTGCCGTCTTCGTTGCGGCGAACCATGAAATTGCCGCTATGAAGGTCCCATCCTACTCGCCCATTAGCAGCATTGTGCTCGGCAACGAACTTGGCCAGCTTGGTGAGCATCCCAACCATGTTGGCTTTGTTGACATATTGCGCAGCCGCCTTGGGGAAGCGGACCTTCTCGACGAAGTCGTTACCTCCCGCGCGCACATATGCCTTGCGGGCAATGTAGCTGGCCCACATAGCAAACTCATAAGCAAGGTCGGCGCCGATTTCAGAACGCAGATCGTAAAGACGTTCAATGTGGACACAAGTGTAAAGTCCGAACGATCCCACCAGTTTCACCCTGGGATGGAGTACGCTGCTCTTGCCCTTGAGATACGCCAGGTAGGCACCATAGCCGCGCTCTTCCTTGCCGAAGATTTTGAAAACGTTACCGTTTTCCTCGATCGCCGCACCATACATACCAGCGCCCAAAACATTGACGCCTTTTTCTCGGAAAGTTTCCTTGAGGTAGTAACCTGGAGCATTGCGCTCTGCGGCGGTGGAGAGGGTGGAACGGACAGCTTCAGAAACCTTAGCCATTTTGGTGACTCCCTGCTTGCTATGCCATCCTTATACAGGAATAGATCAAGTGGTCAAACAAAAAAGGCCAAAATATGTGTCAAGTGAAAAAGAAAAAGTCAGTCGTTAACCCTACAAATTAACGTTAACAAGTGGGAAGGCCGGGGATTAGGTCCAGATTTGGACCTTCAAACCCTTGCAAATGTAAGCAGAAGCCTCACCGTCGAAGAACTCGTTGGCTTCCATCGTTTCCTGATCAGGCGAGAAGAAACGAATTTCTCCGGAACGATGGCTGAGAATATAGAATCCATCGCGAGGGAATTCAGTCAACTCTAACACGCCTAGATGTGTGGTTCCTTGGTTTCCTTTCCAGGTGAAATCTTTTGTGCTGAATGTCGGCTTGTCCATATTCGTCTCCTATGTGGGCACGATATAATACCGCGCCCACCAAGTCAACTATTTACTGACCACAAGCAACATTGAGCCAATCGCCCGGGTCGAACGCCACCACATTATATTTTTTGTAAGTGGTCCGTCGGGCTGCTATGCCCAGCTTGTTGAGCTGCTGGACAATGCGATCTGCAAGAGCCTTATTGTCCCGCCCTGTAAGATCCCAAGCCGTCAGCACCGCTTCTTCCTTGCCCGTTACGGGGTAGGCGTCAGTTGCGTAGAGCGTGACTTTGCTCATTGTGGTGATGTTATCGTGCTCGTTGAGAGCGATCTCGCGCACAAACGGGACAAGGATGTCATTACGGGTGCGACGATTGAGGCGCTTTTCTGCCCCAGTGAAACCAGCTGCCTTGAGCGCGGGGAGGATTCGTTCCCACTGGTAGTCCATCAGTTCCATTGGAATCTCCTTCGTTACCCCACTCTTTTAGCAGAAAGAAAAAGATGGTCAATAGTTTTTTCCGGCTTGCGCCTATGTTTTTCCGTGCTATAAAGGAAGGGCAATAAGCAAATGGGGTATGCTCCTTTCAGGACTGGTGACTCAGTCCTTGATGCTCTTGCTGTTGAAATTTGTGGCGTCCCGTTGGTGTTACTAGCGCCTATAAAGTAAATTAATGTGCGCCCATTTGCGTTAGGGTAGGTTTCGCACAAAGCAATTGAACAAGTCCGGATAGGTAGGGTGCCACGCTCTCTACCTATCTGTTTCTGCATCTATTAACTATATTCAATAACGTTAACAAATTTATTGACAGATGGTCACCTTTTTCATATTGTAAAAGAAAAAGGATTGCGTTATGGCTTCTACAAAATCATTACCAAAGGCAGCTTCAAGACAGTATATTGAAGCACCGACTGATGAATGTGCTGATTCACCTTTGGGCACTATCTATCAAAACTCTGTTTACCAAAATCAAAGACTAAATGAAATCATCAACTTGACTGATGAATTGCTCAGCTATCTAGGCATCGGTGGTGTTGAAGATTGTGCTGAAAAATTAGCCGCAGCACCTTATGGTCGTTTGGAAGAGATCAAAGAATCACAGAATCGAGTCATCAATAATGTCAATGATCTTGAATCAAAAATCTTTATTCTTCGTCGAGCATTGATGTAAGGTTAACTTTAAAAATTAACGTTAACAAGATATGTAACCACAAAAAAGGAGGAAGGGAGGAGTTTTCACTCGACTCACCTTCCTCAAGTGGTGGACGCTCTGGGATTTGAACCCAGGACCTTGAGCTTAAAAGGCTCCTGCTCTAACCTACTGAGCTAAGCGTCCTTTATTCAATAAACCCGGATAAAATATCCGTCTGCTGCGTTACCATACTCGACATTGCCCAAAGTGTCAAGTGTATTGTGGAATGCCTTCTTTTCAGCCTGCATTTTTGCAGTCCAAACAGGCTTGTAGAATGTAACGCTGGTGAAAGGCTTCTTGCCCCGGTTACCGCGCGGATCTTCATACACGGCCTTCTTGACTTTGAAGAAAGCTTCTCCAGCTGCTCTAACCGCAGCGACCCTGGCAATATGTGCAGGATCTTCGAAGAAGCTTGAATTAGAAGCTAATGCTTGGCGAGCACGTTGCTGTGAGTGTAGAAAAGCACCAAGCGCCTGGCGGCTATCTTCAGTAGTCTTTGAGTTGATTGTAATTTCAGCCATTTGTTTCTCCGTTCTTGCTCTCTTTATATACGAACAAGAAACATGGTCAATCACTTTTTACAGACAGGATGCTCGCCCTTTGCGATTTTTTCCATCGTAGATATGTCAATGCCCGCCTGGCACCATACGTCCATTGGATGGATGCCCAGCACCTTCCCTACCAGGATAGTTGCTTGGGTCCATTCCATCTGCCACCCAGAGTCACGACAGACCTTGATGAGCAGTTGCTGAATCTCTTCCCGAGAAAGGGTCACTTGATTGTAACCCCTGATTCTGTTTCCGCATCGCGGAGGATGAGTGAAGCCGCTTCGCGCAGCACGTCGGCGGTGAAGAACTCTTCGCTGAAGTCGTTGCATCGCATCGCCTTCTTGGCAGTGTCGTTCGCCAGACTGTTGGCAGTGTTGGCAATGGAATGAATGTGAGTCGGACGGCGCTTGATATACTGGACAAAGTCCTGAAATCGACTGTAGAGACCGGCATCGTTCATCATCCAATTGTAGATGTGGAGGGCTGGGCTGTAGGGTTCCATGTCGTGTCTCCTTAGTGTGCCATCCTTATACAGGAAGGATGAAACTGGTCAACCAGTTTTTTCGGATTGACTTAATATTCTTCCACCCACTTCAGCAATTCTGCGCGAGAGATGCTTTTGAAATCCTGGCGGAGATGCTGGGCGGCCTGCGTCCAGTCACACCCATCGAAATGGTCCTCGTAGCCGTATTTGCCGAGACTTACCGTGCGCCCAATGAAGCAAGCCACTTCCCAGTTGCTCATCGTAGTCAAGTCAACCTGAGCATTGAGATCAATTGCCGAACCTTCGAGTAGTGCCATCATTTCGTCCAGCATCTTGCATCTCCTTGTTACCCTGCCCTTCTAGCAGATTGGAGCAATAAGTCAACATAAATCTGACCAAAATTATAGTGTTTCCTCTCGCCGCGCATTGATGTGATTTGTTAACTTTACTAATTAACGTTAACAATGGTTGGGTGATCAAAAAGAGAGGCGGGGAGGTAACTCAACCCGCCTCTAATCTGGTGATACCGACTGAGCCAAGCGTCCTTAAAGGAAATTAGGATCGTCGCCCCAGGCCATGATTTCAGTATCCAGTTCGATACCATTGTCCTTAAACGTATAGTCCACATTTTCCAGGATGTCAAAGGCGTTTTCTTCGTCATCTGTCGGGACTTGGACCTTGACCATTAGATACATTGTTTTCATATTCAGGCGTCCTTGATGCTTTCGAGTAGCGTTGTAAGGTCAGGATGATATCGGCATGTGTGCCCTAAGTCAACAGACTTTTTCGGGCATATCCTTGAAGGCTACAACCGTGCGGCCGTCATCGGCCTTGTAGTGGATCTCCGTGATCCAATGGTCGTCATCAGTCACCCGGTAGTCGAAGTGGAAGACAGTTCCGTCAATGACGATGCGGGGGAGGAAGTCGTAATAGACCTGGCCGTTGATGGCCTGACCAGCGTTACCATTCCAGGTGAAGTCAGCGGCAGTGTAGGTCATCTTGTGTCTCCTTGTTACCAGACCCTTCTAGCAGAATCTGGTCGGTAGTCAAGAATTAATTGCCATCCATCCCATCAATTGTCTGGAATTAGAGAACGACGGGCCGTGTTCCAAGGAAAAGCCAGTGATGCCTTTGTTCAAGTTAGAGTTGAGCATTGCTGCCTGCTTGCGAGCAGCCTGGCAGCACGTCTGCTTGCTCCAACGCCCGTCCATCACCATCACCCCGTCACTGCCCAGCACGGGCATAGACTTGCCATCGACTGGATCGCGATAAAACTGAGCATAAATCATCAATGTTCTCCTCAGAGCGACGTGTAAAGCCCTGTCATTTCCGTGAACGTGTTCTGCAGGTCTTCTGCATAAACGTCAACAGTTTTCTTCTTACAGTCGGCCTGAATCCACTTGTCTCCACGGAAGTGTCCTGCTCGCCAAAGGCTCACATCATAAAGATCCCGTCCGTTGAGCTTGATGAACATATATTTGTTTCGCGGCAGCTTGAAGCTGATTCCTTGCTCAACGGCGCTGAAACTGTGTGCGCCGGTCATCACCTTGAACCGATCCCCGCCAATCTGGCTGTAGATGATTGCTGCTACTTCGCGGTCAGTTGCCATCGTATTCCTCCTGTGTCTTGCCTACATTAGCAAGAGTCGCGTCAGCTTTCAAGTCCAATTCAGAAGCCCGGATTTCATCGCCACGATTAGCGGCATCCCCGCTTTTTCTGGAGGCGCTGTAAGTTTGCGTTGATGGCGCGGCGCTGAGCGATAGCACGTTCCTCGGCAGTAAGAACGGGCTGCGGCGGCATTGCAGCGCGGCGGCGGTTGTCAGCATCGATGGACTGTTCGAGCAGCTTGATACCATCCAGAAGCTGGTCCATCGTCGCATTAGGGTCGACAGCCAGTTTGAGCAGTTGGCGGGAAATCTTGTCCATCGTCTGTCTCCTTGTTACCAGATCTTTATACAGGATCTGGCACCAAAGTCAACGTGGTTCTGACCAACTTTTTTCACATTTAGAGCATCGTATGTGGACCCAATCGCCTGATGCCCAAGTGAACAGATGGCGGCCGTGAGTCAACCAGCACCAAATTGCCTTGAGAGTATTCATCAGTCCAGCACCGTCAAGTTGGCGGGATGAATCAGTCGAGTGCCAGTCTTGGCGAATTCGACCTTGATGATGAGCTCATCAACAGCGTTGGTGCTGAAACCAGTCACGTGGCCGACATCAGGTCCACCATTCGAATCCACGACTTCATAGGTCGTATCGGCGACAACGGTTCCGAGCTTGAAACGGCGAATGGTGTTCGGCACGTAATGCATCGTCTATCTCCTTGCTATGAAAGCATCATAGCAAAAACGGCCAACCAGTCAACTGGGAATTTTTTCATCCCGAAGACATTTGATCAAAAGGTCCAGCCAATCGATAGGCTGCTCAACCATTGGTTGCTGGATAGGCTCATCAACAATGGTGAATGTGGGAATGACCTCGACGGTGATCAGGTCTGGATCGTATGGGAATAGCACGACCATCACAGGATGGTGGCCACCGCGGCCACCGTGGCAACCAGCGTCAGCAACACGCCAGCAATTCCGAAACGGCGGCCCCACTTGTCGTGTTCAGGCCGCGAGCCGGTGCCACCAGCAATGAATGCGATGCAAAAACACAAGATGGCAGCATAACCGATGAACAAAGCCATTTCAATTCTCCTTCAGTTCTGCTACCTTGATAGCAGAAAAGACCGGTTAGTCAACTACCAAATCGAAATATCCGACGCGGTTGCCGTTGTGATCGAAGATCGGACCGTTCTCTGCGCCACCACGGATCTGGCCAGCGATTCGCTCCAGGATCTCCGAAATGGATTCTTCTGGATTGTCGACGATCGCCGATGAACGCGATTCGATTTCAATCTTCAGCGATGCAATATCCATATCAATCCACCTCGTAGCTGACGAGCACGAATGTCACGTAGGACCATTCAGAATAGCGAGCGCCGACACGGTTCAAATCGTCCCAAACCACCTGGGCGTTTTCTGGATCGCCGATCAGATCATCGACGATGTGACGATATGAGTCAATGGACCTTTCCGGAGTGGTATAGGTCGTCGGACGCATATGATCGTCTGAATCGGTTGAAAATGC
>Ga0265293_10001675_pt1 | contig 47432 bp, 51 predicted proteins | sample Munlanlewell138R_FD_192505 | JGI IMG/M metagenome (GOLD analysis project Ga0265293, IMG submission 192505) | Leachate microbial communities from a municipal landfill in Southern Ontario, Canada - Leachate well 138R | ecosystem: Engineered > Solid waste > Landfill > Unclassified | place: Canada... | reverse complement strand
CAAAAAGATAGCTAAATCTTTTAACTCTTGCATATCCTTTTAATCCATTGAACAGATAATCTGTTTGCATATTTCACTCTTTAGTTCTCCCCAAAAAAGTGCCATATGTTTCTGAACTTATACATACATTGTGATAAAAAAATCAACCAAAATGGCTTTAAACTAAAATATCTAAACATAAAATATACTCGTTGTTATCATAGTTAAATCTTTTTGCAAATGTTCGACACATATTGCCCGTGGCATTGGAAATGTATTTTTGGCTTAAAAAGCTCTGTTCTTTCGAACTTTTGGTAAGGTAGTAATACTCTTTTAAATAGTGGCTGTCTCCATTTTTAGCAGGAGAATAAAACTTTTTAACTTTGCCAGAGAGTAACGTTTCTCCTACTTGTGTGGCATCGTGATAATCAATTAAATACATGGCTTCAAGTTTTAACTCATTGTTCATAAAATCTTTGAATTTATCGTTTGAAAAATTACTTAAGCTAAGTTGCCTGAGTTTGTCAATGATATAGTTGGAATACTCTTGTGTGTTGTGTAAAAGTTTCTCTTTTTTGAGCTTATGTTCTTTTATCATGGTTTCATTCAGTTGGGAAATCGCTCTGATTTTTTCTTCAATTTCTTGTGCTTTTTTTTCAATAAACTCATCGGGTTTGGCAAAATAAAAACCTTGATAAATTGAAATATCGGTTTTCATACATCGCAAAATCTCCTCTTTTTTTTCAACGCCTTCGGCTAAAACAACAGCACCAATTTTGTTGCACATTTTGCTGATGGCTTTTAAGATTTCTGAGTGGATAAAATTGTCTTGAATATTGGAAATAATGGAGCGGTCAATTTTGACAATATCGGGTTTTACCAGTGAGAGTCTGTCAAAGGTTGAACCACCCATTCCAAAATCATCTAAAGCAATATTAAAGCCCTTATTTTTATGGTACAGAGCAAATTTTTCCAGCTTAAATGAGTTCTCAATCTTATCTTCTCGTATTTCAATGACAACATTGGACGCAGGAAGAGCATACTCTTGGCAAATGAGATGAAAACCAAATGCTTCAAAAGGATAGGCTTCATCAATTAAAGCTGATTCAAAATTTAAAAAGAGCAAAACAGTTTTGTTGTGTTCATAGTAGTCGATAAATTTTTTCACAGCTAAGGAACGAACATATTTATCAAACTCAAAACTTAAGTTATGGGTTTTTGCTTCTTCAAAAATGACCAAAGGTGAAATAAACTCCTCTTGGATAAAACTTCGTGTTAATGCTTCATAGCCAATAATTTTTTTATTGACGGTTGATACAATGGGTTGTAAATAGATTGTGATGTGATAGTGTGTTAAAAACTCATTTAATGTCATTGGATACTTTCCACCCTGTTCCTTCCATTTTCTTTGGCCAAATATAAAGCCATATCGGCTTTTTTTATAAATGCCTCAAGTGTTTGATTTTCATTAAACTCAACGACTCCCATACTGACAGTTAATTGATTAACATCAGTAAAAGAGTAGTGCTTAATGGTTTCTCTTAAGTTATTGGCAAAATCATACGCAACAGTAAGTTGTGTTTGAGAAAGTAAAATCACGAACTCTTCTCCTCCCCAGCGTGCAAAAGTATCGCTTTGTCGAATATTGTGTGAAATTAAATGACTCAATTGCACTAAAACATTGTCTCCTACATCATGTCCGAATTTATCGTTGATGCTTTTAAAACAGTCGATATCTAAAAAAATCAGACAAAAAGGTTCTTTGTATCGTTGGTATTTTTTATATTCATACTCTAAAATATTGTCAAATTTACCGCGATTATAAATTTTGGTTAAATGGTCTGTATGCGCTTTTTGTTCATAGACTCTTTTTTGTTTTTTCAATTTTTCTAACACCTCTTTTTCTTCACTGATGTCACTGAAAATAGCAATGTATGAGTTGACTTGCCCCTTTGTGTATAAAGCCGTAATCGAAACTCTTTGAGGATAGACTTCGCCATTTTTTTTCCGATTTAATACTTCACCGTTGTAAAAACCTTCATTTTGGATTTTATTCCATAATTTTTCATAAAACTTTTGGGTATGATGCCCCGATTTTAAGACATTGGCGTTTTTACCTATGACCTCTTTTGAAGAGTACAAGGTGATTTTTTCAAAATATTTATTGACATATTCAATGACACCAAATTTATTGGTCAGCATGATGCCTTTGGGAATATTTTCTAAAAGCGTTTGGTGAATGTTATTATTGTGCAAATCCAAACGGTTATTATAAATTTGAAAAAAATTGATAAAAAACAATAGGGTAATAAGCAGTAAAACACTCAACAACCATACCCCTTGAGGCATGATTAGGTCAAAAGTAAAGAGTATAAAGATAAAAATGACATGAATAAATAAAACGGAAAAGATAAATTTATTTTTTAACTCTTTAAAATGATTGCTAAAACTTAGCACAATAAAGCCCCTTTTTTTGTGAGTGTAAAAATTATTTTAACAAAAGTTTGAACGAATGAAAGGCTACAAGTGTATAAATAATATACATTTTAGAGCATTTTATATAATGGCATAAATTATTATTTGTTCTTTGAAGCATTATGTGTTTTTGGATATAATTCTAAAAAGGAAAAGAAGAATGAAAAAAATTGCATGGGGTATAGTGCTGTTTTCAAGTCTGCTTTGGGCTGAAAATCTTAACAGTGTCAACAAGGGATTAACCTACTATAAATATATTTTAAAGCCATTATTGGGGTATGATGGTTTGACGTTTACGAAAAAATATACCCAAAAAGAGTGGGAGAGTTTGTTTGATAATCAAGCGCAAGGATTTATTGATGAATTTGCTCAACATTCAACTCAAACAGAGGTTTTTTTACGCAGCGATAAGTTTAAGAAAATTTCTAACGACCTTAAATCTTTTGCACAGTATTATGCAAAAGATGCCAAGGCTTCACCTTCGTGTGAATAGTTTATGAAGCGTGATAGGTTTTGAGTTTTTTATCCATAAAAAAAGAACCAAAAGGCAACAGTGAAGCAACAAACAGTTGCGAACTGAAATTGAAATTCCAGTTATGCTTTCTCATGGATTCCACTAAAAAAACGATAAATAAAATAAACAAAACACCGTGACCCATTCCAAAAAACTTTACCGCCAAAGGATTGTCAGCAAAATATTTTAACGGCATGGCAATAAAAAGAAGAATCACGTAAGAAACTCCCTCTAAAAAAGATACCAATCTGAATCGATTTAATGCATTAATCATATAAAACCTCAATTTTTATTTGGATTTTATAAAAAAATACTGAAAATGAGCTTAATGTTGAACTGAAAAATATTTATTGAGCTCTTCTTGGGATTGGATGATAAAACCACTGTTATTAAAATCGGTTTTTTTAGCGGCTTCATGCACTAAAATAAGTCCTTGATTGTTTTCTCTGTGGTGAACATCCGCTACACGACAATTGCTTAAATCAGCATCAATGAGTTTATAACCTAAGAAATTTGAGTGTTCGAGCATGGCATTTTTCATCTTTTTATTAAAAACAACCGATATGTCAATCTCTTTATCAAGCAAATTTTGTAAAAATTGCCAATCATCGACTAATTTGCCTTTGTGTAAACCCGCTCTTGAATAGGTTAGATGATAATTAGGGGGAAGTTTTTTTCGACTTTTTAAAATATCATATTTGGTGTAATCAAAAAATTGAACAGTGTTAAAATAACACATCAAGTTTTCATAGGGCACTTCTTTAAAGGTAAAGCTCTCTTTCTCCCATAAAATATCGGAAGTTCCATTGAGTTGAACGGTAAGAGTTAGTCCCTCTTTGATGGCTTTTTTTTGCAAAGAAGTGATCTCTTTGATGAGTTGTGCGAAAAATTCATCGCGTTGCAGTAAAAATTTAAACGTACGTTTAATACGGGCAATTTTAATTTTATTTTTAGCAAAATCACTGTTTTTTAAAATGCCTTGATGATATAAACATGAAGTGGCACATCCATTGGTGGCTTTTTTACATAAATTGACTTTGCTAATATCAATTAAACTTTTGTCATATTCAATCCCATAATAAGGAGCATTCATAATATTTTTTTGTGCGGAAAGATATAACGTGGCAATTAAATAGTCTGAGTTTTTATTGATGGTTAAAAGTTTGGTCGTATCGTAGTTATAATTCAAATAAATCCCTAGTAAAAAAGTAAGGTTGACATTTTACCCAGTGAATGTAAAAATTAGATAAAAAATTAAACAAAAACTCTCCGGTTTTCAATTTTTTTGATGTTGGAAAAGTTATCCAAATAATCCAAATACGTAATTAAATATTTTCGACTCAGTTGAAAGTTTCCTTTAAAATTGTTAATATCAATATAGCCCTCTTTTTTGATAATTTGGGTCATTTCATTGACAATTTTATTTAAGCTGTTGGCATAAATAAACAAATTGTGTTGCAATCGAATAACCTGTTTTTTGGCACATAAACTTTTTAAAATGGTATCACCCATTTTTCGGTCAATATCCAAATCATCGTAGATATTATAAGGAGCTGTGGGAGAGATATCTTCTTGGATAAGTCGATTTAATATTACCTCATGTAAAGCTTGGGTGAAATCCTCTTTGATATGAGCATTTTTATATAAGTTTCCTTCTTTAATTAACATATTTTCATAGGTTAAATCAAGTAAAACCGATTCTATGAGATTTTCACTTGCCCATTTTAATCGCAATGCCAATGACGCTACAGACAGTAGAGCGTATTGATTCTTTTTATAAATGGATGCAATGATTTCTTTGAGCGTGATTTTACTGCTTAGTGGGTATAACACCAACGCTTTTTTATCGATAAAACTGTCGTTAAGGTTTTGGGCAATTTCCAAAGCCTCTTCATGGCTTAATGCAAATCGCTGTGCGGATGAGATTAATCCTAAGCCTTTTTTGTGAGACTGTAAAAGTATCTCATAGGCTTGAACAATGTTATTGTTACTCAAAGCTTCAAGCAGTTTGAGTTTGTTGTGTTTTTTCAAAGGGTCATTAATGGGGTTTAAAACGACACCGCCAGCAATCGTTTCATTGCCTTGCCTTAAAATCAGTTTTTCACCAAAAACACAAAACAGTTCTTCTTGACTTTTTATTGTAGCAAAGCCTGTTTCAAGTCCTTGGGTACTGTTAAAAAGAAGAATATTGGCATCAATCTTTTTAGAACCGATAAAAACAGTATAGGTTTGGTTGTGTTTGAGTATTTTGTTTTTTAAAGCATTAAAATGAATATCAAGGGTATTAAATCCTCGTAAATACCCTTTTTTAGACAGCAGCATCCCTCTTTGCAGTTCATGCGTTTGAATCCCTTGTAAATTAATCGCAGCTCGATTTGAAATATTGGCTTCTAAAACATTGCTATTGTGTACTTGTAGGTTTTTAACTTTAACTTCTTTTTTTAAATCACAAAGATAAAGTTTGTCATTGAGTTGTATGGGTTTACCCAAAACAGTACCGGTAACAACGGTTCCTGTTCCTTTGGAACTAAATACTCTGTCAATGTAATAACGAAAAAAGTTCTCTTGAGTTTTGCTTTGGGCGTTAAGTTTAAAAAGATTATTTTTTAACTCTTCAATAGAATGAGCATCATAAATAGAGACAGATTCAAAGAGTAAGAGATTGAAGTCATAGGGTTTTAAAAACAAAGATATTTCTTCTTTTTTAGCTTCAAGAGAGGCGTTATCGACCAAATCTTTTTTTGTCAGTACGACAACAGCATTTTTAACTCCCAATAAGTTAAGAATTTCAATGTGTTCAATCGTTTGGGGTTTAATGCCTTCAGCTGCACTAATAACTATCATCACACAATCAAATCCAAAGGCTCCAGCAATCATGTTTTTAACCAACTTTTCATGCCCTGGTACATCAATAAACGCAATGTTTTGATGCCCTTTTTGCATATTGGAAAAACTTAAATCAATGGTGATTCCTCGCTGTTTTTCTTCGGAAGTAGTGTCTCCCTCAAAGCCATTTAATGCTCGTATAAGTGAGGTTTTACCGTGGTCAATGTGTCCGCACGTTCCAATAATAAAATTAGTCATGAAGTATGGCTTTAATGGTTGTTTCAAGAAGCGGTAACTCTTCTTCTAAAAGGGTTCTAAAATCGAGTAAGAACTGCTCCTCTTCGATACGCCCAATGACATTTTTGGCTCGAAAGAGTTGTTCAATCTTGTGCGGTTTTAATCCTTTAAACGCAAGGCTTAATGCGATTGTGGGGATTTTTTTATTGGGAGTCGTACCTCCTCCAATAACGGTTTTGGTCTCTTTGATTTCACATTGACATAAAGCTTGAATGTTGTTTTGTATTCGCATGGCTCGTTGTTTTAAAACTTCAAGGGGTGTAAATAACATTTTAAGTGTGGGAATTTCATCAATTTTACCTAAAAGAAGTGATTTGATTGATTCTTCCAGTAAGGCTAAAGTAAGCTTATCCACACGCAACATTCGAAGCAGTTGATTTTTTTTAAGGGCTTCAATGTATTTTTTTTGCCCTACAATAATCCCTGCTTGAACACTGCCTAAGAGTTTATCTCCTGAGAAACTCAGCAAACAAGGATTGTGTTGCATAATTTTTAAAACAGAAGGTTCGTCTTTATCTAAACCATAGGGCAAATCCACAAAATGACCACTTCCCATGTCATAATAATCAATTAAATCATTGGTTCGTGCGGTGCGAATAATCTCTTCAATGGCTACTTCACTTGAAAAGCCTTCAATACTGTAGTTGGATTTATGCACTTTCATCAGCATGGCACTGTTTGAAGTGATGGCATTTTCATAATCTTTCAGATGCGTTTTATTCGTTGTTCCTATCTCTTTTAAAACAGCACCACTTTGAGCCATAACATCAGGGACTCTGAAACTGCCACCAATTTCTACCAACTCCCCACGACTGACAATCACTTCTTTATTGCGTGCAAAAGTGTTTAAAATCAAAAAAACGGCACTGGCGTTATTGTTGACAATTAAAACATCTTCACACCCTAAATATTGGCAAATAATTTTTGAGATGTGTTCATAACGTTCACCGCGTTTGCCTTGTTGTAAGTCATACTCTAAATTGTTGTAATGTGTAGCAATGTGCTTTACCTTATCAAAAAGAGTTGCATCAATTAAACTTCGCCCTAAATTGGTATGAACTATCACTCCTGTGGCATTAAGTACGGTTTGCAATGAAGGCTGTGTGATGTTGTCATACGCTTCTAAAACGGTAGTGATTAAATCTTCTTCTCGAAATTGAGTTACTTTTTGATTTAAAATATCTTCTCTTAATTGCTTGATAACCTCTTTGCATAAAGGTGTTACTAAAGATACACTTAAGTGTTCAAACGCTTTGTTTTGAATCAACTTATCCACTTTGGGAATAGATTTTAGTAAAGACATTTTTACCCTTTTATTCTTTTTTTAGGTTTTTTTGTTATAATTTCTCATCTTTTTGGAGAGTATGTGTGTCTGGTGTGCACCACAGGCTTCAACCCTGATTGACAGCTTAGTTGACTAAGTTGTGGTAGGTTCGATTCCTACACTCTCTCGCCATCAATACACAATCAATGGACTGATACCTCGTGGTATAACTTCTCCAATAATTTTTGCATAACCATAAGTGACTTCTTCTACTCGTTTGACATACTCTTTGGCATCTTCTTTATCCATAGCAATAAGTAAACCACCGGAGGTTTGAGCATCGCAATACATCAATTTACATTTTGAAGTATTACACATAATGGTTAAGTATTCATCAATGTATTTCATGTTGCGCACGGTTCCTCCAGGATAAACTCCTTGATCAGCAAGTTCTTGTGCTAAAGGTGCTACGGGAACTTCTCCACAATGAATGGTATATGACGTAAACGCATTGGTGGATTCCAAAGCATGGCCTAAAAGACCAAATCCTGTAATATCCGTACAGGCACTGACATCAAACTCTTTCATGATTTTTGAAGGCAAATAGTTTAAGGTTTCCATAATTTTAATGGCTTCATCCACCTCTTTGCCTGTAATTAAATCACGTTTTATTGCTGTGGTTAAAATACCCATGCCCAAAGGTTTGGTTAAAACCAAAACATGACCAATCTTAGCCGTGTTGTTGCGATAAATTTTTTGAGGATGTACCATCCCTGTAACGGACAATCCATAAAACATCTCACCGCTTTCAATGGTATGCCCACCCATTAAAACACCGCCGCACTCTTTGAGTTTTTCATTGCCTCCACGAAGCATTTCACCTAAGACTTCAGTGGGATGATTTTTTCTGTCAAAGCCTACAATATTTAGGGCTGTTTTAACGTCTGCTCCCATGGCAAAAATATCTGACAGTGAATTCGCCGCAGCGATTTTCCCGTAGATATAAGGGTCATCAACAACGGGTGTAATAAAATCAAGCGTTTGCACCAACGCTTCATTGTCATTGATTTGATAGACACATGCATCATCGCTGTTCTCAAATCCTACCAAGACATTTTTGTTATAACTGCTTAAACTGCAAATGGTTTGTTTGAGGTCACCCGGACCCATTTTTGCGGCTCAACCAGCGGCTTGAACGAATTTGGTTAATTTATAATCGTTATTCATTGGTTTCTCATAGTATTGATGTTAGTCCAAAGCAGATGTAGATAAAAAGGAGTTTGAGCAAATTTATGTACACCTAATCCTTAGGCTAATGTTTGAATGATTGTACAAAAATTTATGTAAAAAGTAAATTATAAAAGTAAAGTTTTTTTTACCTTTTAAGTTTTTTGTTATAAAATGTTCTATATAGTATCAGTTACAAACAGCATTACCTAAGGTTTAGGTCGAAAATAAAGCTATTTTTACTTTATACTTTCATATATGCTTCAAAAAAATTGAGGTCATTACTTATGAAAAGAAGAACATTTTTAAAAAGTTCAGCCGTTTTAGGCACATCACTTTTGGCAACACCTAACTTTGTATTTGCCCAAAGTAAAAATCCTTTTGGAATTACAACAACGCCACGAAAGTTCTCTTTGGTGAACTCTTTTACGCTTGAACCCAGTCAAGACGTTGCACAACTTTGGATTCCATTACCTTTAGAAGAGAGTTATCAAAAGGTGGTACGAATCTCGTACGAAGGAAATTTCAGTGAAGCGTATATTTCCAATGAAAATCCGTTTAATACCAAAATTTTATATGCAAAATGGGAAAAAGGAACAGACAAAAGAGAGTTGACGCTTAACATGGACATTGTTACTCAAGAGCGAAGTGTGAATTTAAATAAAGCCAATAACTCAACGCAATACAGTGATGAGATTAAACTCTATTTAGAAGGGACAAAACACACGCCAGTCAATGAAACCATTACTAATTTTGCTAAAGAGATTGTTAAAGAATCAAAAACTCCTTTACAAAAAGCACAAGCCATTTATGATTGGACGGTTACGAATATGTACCGAGATAACAGTGTTAAAGGGTGTGGTGTGGGTGATGCCATGAGAACCATTCAAGACAAAATATTTGGTGGAAAATGCACCGATATTAGTTCTGTTTTTGTCGCCCTTTTACGAAATGCAGGAATACCTGCAAGGGAAGTTTTTGGAATACGAGTGGGGCAATCAAAAATCTCTAATGCGTGTGGAAAAGCCAATGAAAAAGGGTTTGCTAACATCACAGGCGGACAACATTGTCGTGCGGAGTTTTATATAGCAGGTATTGGTTGGGTTCCAGCAGACCCAGCGGACGTAACAAAAGTTCGATTGGCTGAAGAGTTAAGCAATGAAGACAAAAAAGTTAAAGAGACCAAAGCCTATATGTTTGGAAATTGGGAGATGAATTGGATGGCATTTAATTATGCTCGAGATTTTGTTTTAACTCCAAAACCAACGCAATACCCTTTAAATATGTTGGGCTATCCGTATGGTGAAATGGGTGAAGATGCTTTAGATTATTATGATCCAAAAGCGTTTGCTTACAGTTATATTTCTCAAGAAAGTTTATGAAACAAGGCATAAAACTACCGATAATAGGGGCAGTTTTAACTGCCTTTTTATCAACATTATGTTGTGTACCTGCTTTTTTATTTCTTTTTTTTGGACTTTCAAGTGGTGCGTTGAGTTTTTTAACTCAATTGGATTTTTTACGAATCCCTTTGGGAATCTTGGCGTTACTGTTTTTTATCTTAGCAGTAATCAAACTCAATCAAACACTAACGTGTGAGTGTAACAAAGACAAAAGAGTCAAATCACTCATAGGATACGGCATTATTTTTATGGGAATAATGGGATTGTTATTTTATCCTGAGATTCTTCCTTTATTTATGGAGTAGTTATATGAAAATCATTGTGGCGATGTTGTTAAGCTTGACATTTGGTTTTGCACAAACAATCAGTATAATAAAAGTTGAAGGAATGCATTGTCCTTTGTGTACCACAGCCGTGAAAAAAGCGATTAAAAAACTCGATGGCATACAAAAATCCAGTGCGATTTTAAACACCAAAACCGTAACGGTAATTTACGATGAAAACAAAGTAAAGCTTGAAGCCATTTTAGAAGCCATCAAAACCACATCATACGAAGGAATAGAAGTTTCTACAAAAAAAGTAACGAGTGACAAGTAACAAGCAAAAAATCTGAACCCTGAACACTGAATACTAACCCCTAAAGTGCTTCGGTATTAAACTGATACGTTTTATGAGCAATTTTAATCAAAATATTTTTCTCTTGCAGTTCTTTAAAAAGCTTGATTAATGTGGGTTTTGAAATGGAAATTTCATTCATAATATCACTGTATGAAGCAACCAAATGGTTTTGATTGTCCAAGTTAGAGATAATGTATTTGACCACTTCAACTTGTTTGGAATCCGTAATAGCTGAAATGGTTTTAATCACAAAACTGTTTTTTTCAATCTCTTTTTTTTGAGTAATGGGCAAAACAATATCATGTAAGGTATCCAAAAGCTCTTGAATATTAATGGGTTTGACAATATAGTTTTCCACTTTGAGTTTAATGGCATCCAAAAAATATTTGGTATCGGTGTGTGCTGTGGTCAAAATAATGGGTTTATCAATGTGTTTATTTTTGAGGTCATTTAAAAAATCAATGCCATTTTCATCTTTAAGCAAAATATCGGAAACAATCACATCTACTTTCTCTTTTTCCAAAACACTCCATGCTTCAGACGATGATTTTACAGCATAAACGTGGTGTAAAAAATCACTTAAAATCTCTTGAGTGTGTTTGAGTAGATTTTCATCGTCTTCTAAATATAAAATGGTAAACTCTTTTAAAATCGTTAAATCTTTAGGTTGCATTATTTTCCTTTTTCACTTCGATGGGTATTTCAACCAAAAACAAAGTGCAATGGTCAAAATGTTGCTGGTCTATTTTATAGTAAATATTCTTACATTTAATGGAACCTTGCATCTGTTTTTCTATGATTTGTTTGGACATATAAAGCCCAATACCTGTGCCGTTACTTTTATATTTGGTGGTATAATAAGGTTCAAAAATTTTGGGTAGGATTTCAAGATCAATGCCTCCACCGTTGTCATACAAATAGATTTTGGCTCGATGTTTGACTTTTTTGACCACAATTTGAATAAGACGTTTTTTTTCGTTAATGGTTTTTAACGCATCTTTTGAGTTTGAAATAATGTTTAAAAAAACGTGTGAGAGTTCATTGTAAAAGCCAAAAATTTCAATGTCCTTTTTAATGTTGATATCCACATGGATTTTCTCTTGGTCTAAAACATATTTTGAAAGTTCCAATGAATCGAGCAAACACTCTTTGAGTGAAAAAAACGTTTTGTTTTTGTTGGGTTTAAAAAAATTTTGAAAGTCATCTAAAGTATGGGACATATTATTTGCCAATAAAATGGCATCGTTGACTTTTTCTTCAACGTATTCGCAATTGAGTTTTCCCATTTTTGATTTGAGTTGAAAACTTTGAATAATCACCATAATAGCACCCAAAGGTTGCCGCCACTGGTGAGCTATATTGGCAATCATTTCCCCTAAAGAAGCCAATCTGGCTTGTTGAAACATAATCAAATCTTTCTTTCGGCTACTGGCAACCTCTTTTTTAATTTTTCGCTCCAAACTTTCATTGAGTTTTTGCAGCTCTTTGGTTTTGGCATCAACTGTATCTTCTAAAACCAAATGCAGTTTTTTAAAGTTATTAATAAGCAATACCGATAAAATAATAGAGAATAAAAAAACAAAAACAATCGAAATATTTAAAATAGTGGTTAAGGTATTGAAGAGTTTTTGAGTATCTCGTTTCTCTTCAATGGCGATGTTCAAATCATAATTAATTAAGTTGGTAATATAAATATTAATCGAATTGATTTGAGTATAAACACTGTTGACAATAGAGTTTGCTACCCCAATATGGTTGGTGTCTAAAAGGTTTAAAATGGCAATTAAATTGTGATTGAGCCCAGTGATTTTTTTATCAATATTTTCAATGATATTTTCTTGTAAAATATAATTTGAGTTATCGGGTTTGTTCAATGAAAAAAGCTCTTTAATTAATTTAGTGACAAAAGTTTGTTGAAACTCTTCGTTGTTGATGTTTTGTTTATACAATTTCCAATTCTTTTCAATCAGTTGTTTGCCCAATACCATCACATCTTTGGCTTGTTGTGCGGTGATATTTTTTTGTTGTACTTCATAAAGCGTATCATAAATATTGATTTTATAGGCATCTTTGATAATTTCAAGTTTGGTTAAAGGTTTGGTTCTTTTTTCAAATAAAATATCAAAATCCGATTTTAAAGCATAAATAGAAATTTGAGAAAGAATAATGATGCTTATCATTCCTCCTGTAATAATAAAAATCAAAAACGATGTTTTATAAGAAAATGAGATGTTATCAAAAGTGGAAAAAAGTTGTTTAATGTTCATACGCAATTTCCACAAATTGTGAGTTTTTGTACTCAAATAAATAGACATCATTGAGCAGTTGAGAGTTTTCAAAATGCGTAGGAATACCTTCTAAAAAATCATTAGGCAGTTGTTTGATGGCATTGAGAAACTTTTTTTGCGTCAAATTGCCTTCAATGCTTTTGATGGCTTCAACCACCGTTTTAGCCGCAATAAAACTCTCCAATGAGATAAACCCCAAAGGTTCATTAGGATAGTAGCGTTTCATTAAAAGTGCATACTCTTTAATGACGCCAATGGAGTTGTCATTGTAGCTGGGAACAACTTGTGAAAAAATGATATTGTCCGTTTCTCCTTGTAACTCTTGTACGACTGCATTGGCATCACCAAAAGAGATAACACAAAAAATGGTCTCTTTGAAATTGGGGTGCTGCTTGGCTTTTTGAATAAATAAGGCATTGGCTTTATATGCCCCTACAAGCACAATAACTTCGGGTTTGACCTCTTTAATCTCATCAAAAGCATGCGATAAAGAGAGCGTATTTCTCTTGTATGTCCCTTCGGCAATAAGAGATAAATTTCGTTTATTTAACGCTTTAATAAGTGAAATATAACCCTCTTCCCCGTAATCATCATTTTGATAAAAAACCGCAAATTTGTCAAGATGTTTTTTATGATACAAATAATCAACCAACTTTTCAATCTCGTCTTTATAAGAGCTTCGAATATTGATGATATTGTTCAGATGTTTTTGACGTAAAAATTCAGCCCCCGTAAAAGGAGCGACAAAGGGCATTTGATTCTCTTCAAGAAGCGGCAAAATATTTTTAACCGTAGGGGTTCCTACAAAACCTAAAAAGCCAAAAGTGTTGTGATGATGGATTAATTTCTCAAAATTTTCCAAAGTCAATGCGGGTTCATATTTATCATCATAAGAGATAAACTTCATCGTTTTATTCTTTAAAATATTGTTGTCATTAACATAATTAAAGTAAGCCAAAACGCCACTTTCAACCGATTTTCCCCATTGATTCATAATCCCTGTTTTGGCTAAAGATGAGCTAAAAACTATCTCATTGTCTCTGTAAACTTCATCTTTTAAGGTATAATAAATTGTGGTAAAAAAGAGTAGAATAAATACAATAACTTTGAACACAAAAACCCTTTTTATAACAGTAAAAAAAATTATACCATTTCGTATTGAAATGTTACATAAAATCAAAATGGGTGAAAATGTTGAACTTTTTAAGAAAGAACAAAGAATAATAACCATAAAATGGTAAATAATATTTTACCAAAAGGCATAGTTTATGCAGGAATTTATCTACTACTCAAAAGAATCTTTAGAGTTCCCTTTAAGTGAAACCATTTTCGTCACCAACGAAGAAAATAAAGATACAACAGGCTGTATTGTTTCAAACTCTCAAGCAGTAAATGCTGAAGTGATTGCCAAAGAGATCAATTTTTACATTAAAAATTCAACCGACAGTTTATCTCAAAAAATTAAAAATGTTGAAAAACTCTATGAAATCAATGCCATTCGATTTGATTTAGCCAAAGACATCAGTTTTACTCAAGAAATTTCTAATCAACTTTTAATTGTAGGAAGCCCAGAACAAAAAGAGCAATTTTTAGAACACATCAATGACGATGAGTTTGATTTATATCACGTAACGCCTTCCATTATTCAAACAATTACGGGGCATATTGGCAATTTAACGGTTGTAGTCAAAGATGAAGAAGAAGATGTTTTACTGAATGTTTCTCAAATTGTTTGGTTTGATGCTCCTGCTTTAGCATTTAATCAAAGTGGAAGTTTTGACCCAATGCAATCGAATATTAAAGAAGTTCTGCAAACAGTTCGAGACAATATCAATGCGTACACCTATAAAAAATTTACTACATATGATTCAACCATTTGTCAATATCATGAACGCCGAGAAGAAGTGTGTGGCAAATGTGAAGAGGTGTGTCCTACGGTTGCTATTGTTAAAGATGATGAGAGCAAACACTTAACTTTTTCTCAAATTGATTGTCATGGTTGTGGCGGATGTGTTTCTGTATGCCCCAGTGGTGCGATTGATTATGCCCCAACGAGCAGAGAATCCCTTTTTGAAATTGCCAAATTTTATGAAGGGCATATTGCGTTGGTTATCCCTGAAAAAATGGAGATTGAATCATTGCAAATGCCTTTAAAAGAGGGGGTTTTACCCTTAATGATTGAAGGTGAAAAGTTTTTGCATGAACAAAGTTTACTCACCTTACTGCAAGAGAGTGGCTCACAAGTCATTTTCTACACAGATTTTTTATCAAAAGGTACGAAAGATTCCATTCATATTTTAAATCAAATTTATCAAAACAAATATGGAATCGATGCCATTTTGTTGGCAATGAATGAAGAAGAACTAAGAAGTGCTTTAGAAGTATCTAAGAGTGTAGAAAATTCACGATTTAGTTTTAATCACAGCAATTCACGAAAACGAGAAATCTTCTCAATACGATTACAGCATATTGTTCAAAATGACGATTTGGGTGTCATTACTACGGGGGAACACATTCATTATGCTCAAGTTAAAGTCAATGAAAGTGCTTGTACCTTGTGTTTGTCTTGTGTGGGGGCATGTAATGTCAGTGCATTAACTGCTAACCCCAAAGACAACACCTTAAGACTTAATGCCTCTTTATGTACAGCGTGTGGTTATTGTGAACTCTCCTGTCCTGAAAAAGATTGTTTAACAATTCAAAAAGATGTGATAAAGCTTAATCCCACTTGGTTTAGTGATCAAATTTTAGCTCAAGATGAATTGTTTGCTTGTGTTGAGTGTGGAAAAGAGTTTGCCACAAAAAAAGCCGTTGAAAAGATTGCAGCTATAATGAGTCCTTTGTTTGCAAAAGACGCTATAAAAGAGCGAACTTTATATTGCTGTGAAACGTGTAAACCTAAAATCATGATGCAAGAATATGTCAACAATCAACAAAATTATCATAAAAAAAGTCAAGGGGTATAAGATGGATGAAATTTCAATTTTAAAAGCAAGAGCCATTTATTATAATTTATTTGCTCGATTTTTTGTCTATACAAAAGATATGACACACTATTTAGAACTGATTAATATTTTAAATGTGCTTAAAGAAAATCCACTTGATGAGGCTTCAAAAAAAGCTACGGAGTCGATTTTGGAACAATTACAGTCCACTTCAAATGCGAGTTTACTTCAAGAGTATGACGACATTTTTAACAATCCTGCTTCAAAAAACATTCGTTTAACTGCATCGTATTATGATGAGGGAGTTGAAAGCGGAAAAAAACGGGTAGAAATGCTTCAATTTTTGGCAAAAACAAAAATTCGAAGAAATGAGAAAGAGTTTTATGAATATGAAGACAGTGTAGGATTTATGTTTACTTTTATGGCACAACTTATTGAGCTTATAATTAATGGTCACACCGAATATAAAAATACTGTGCATTGTATTTTTGCACAAATTTTAAATCCATTTATTGATGAATTTGCCAAAGAGGTTTATGAGCATAAAGAGGCAAAAATCTTTAAAGAGTTAATGGTCATATTACACAGTTTTGTTGAGTTTGAACGACTCTATTTAGAAGTATCAAAACCTGCACTAAAAGAAAATATCAATAAAGAAGAGTTTAAAGATAAACATTTAAGTGATGAAGAGAAAGCCAGACGTGCCAGAAATAAAGCACTAAAAGCTTTAGGACCAAAAGTCTAAGCCTTATAGAGGCTTGTAAAGTACAAAGAGTTGTATTTTACAAGTCTCTATGTGACTCATCGAGGCTTAATTTCTATAAGGAGGACAGTCATGCAACAAAGCAGAAGAGATTTTGCGAAAAAAACAGCAATCGTTGGTGCAACCGCAGCAATAGTTGGTTCAACTGCTGTTATGGCTGCTGGGGGAGAAGCTGAAGCTTCTTCAAATGGTGTGGTAGTAGGTAAATCAAATAAAAAAGAGATACTTTATACTAAAACAAATACTTGGGAAGAATATTACAAACAAGCAAAATAGGAGATAAAATATGTCAGTGAATACATATGAAGCTCTTAATGCAAAAGTAGGTCGACGGTCATTTATGAAAATGGCTGCAGTAGCTACTGCATTTGGAGTAACATCATCTTTTGCTAATACCAATGTCACTCGAGAAGCATCGGCTGAGGAGATTAAAAATCCTTTTCCTGGTTCAAAAGAGATAAAAACAATCTGTACAGCATGTTCAGTAGGTTGTGGTGTTATTGCAGAAGTACAAAATGGTGTATGGGTAAGACAAGAAGTTGCAACAGATCATCCAGTTTCGCTTGGAGGACATTGTTGTAAGGGTGCGGATATGATTGATATGGTTCGATCAGAAGTCAGAGTAAAACATCCAATGGTCAAAAAAAATGGTCAATGGCAACGAATCTCTTGGGATGAAGCACTTGATGGCATTTCAAAAAAATTAGAAGAATTACGACAAAAAGATGGACCTGATGCGGTTCAATTTTTAGGTTCTGCAAAAATCAGTAATGAACAAGCTTATTACTTTAGAAAATTTGCAGCACTATTTGGAACAAATAATATCGATCACCAAGCTCGAATCTGACACAGCTCAACAGTTGCCGGTGTGGCAAATACATGGGGTTATGGAGCTATGACAAACTCACTTGGGGATATTCAAAATTCTAAAGCAATTATTATTTTTGGAGCAAATCCAGCGGTAAACCATCCAGTTGGTTTTATGCACTTTTTAAAAGCAAAAGAGAAGAATAACGCAAAAATTATTGTGGTTGATCCACGATTTACTAAAACTGCTGCAAAAGCAGATTTATATGCAGGGATTCGACCTGGAACAGACATTGCGTTTATGTATGGAATGTTGCATTTAATTTTCAAAAATGGTTGGCATGACAAAAACTTTATTAATGACAGAGTTTATGGAATGGAAGACATTATTGAAGAAGCTAAAAAATGGACACCAGAAAAAACAGCAGATGTGACAGGCGTAAGTGCAGATTTAATTATTCAAATTACAAAATTGTATGCGAATAATACACCTGGAACACTGATTTGGGCAATGGGATTAACACAACATACCATTGGAAGTTCAAATACAAGAATGGCACCTATTTTACAATTAGCCCTTGGAAACATGGGAGTTGCAGGTGGAGGTACTAATATTCTAAGAGGACATGACAACGTACAAGGTGCAACAGACTTTGGATGTTTAGCCGATTCTCTTCCTGGATATTATGGATTAGCTGAAGGTTCTTGGAAATATTTTGCCAAAATGTGGAATGTGGACTATGAATGGTTAAAAGCTCGATTTAAATCACCTGAATGGATGGGTAAAAAAGGGTTTACACTCGCACGTTGGTGGGCTGGAGTTTTAGGCGGAAATCCTGGTGAAGATGCGATTTATAATGCAGGAACAAACCTTAAAGCTTTAATGGTATTTGGAAATGGTTTAACATCAACTGCACAAACCATGAAAGTCAAAGAAGCATTAGATAATTTGGAATTAATCGTATTAGCCGACCCATTTGTGAATGAAGGGGCTATTATTACGGACAAACAAAATGATGTCTATATTTTACCTGCTGCGACTCAATTTGAGACCAGTGGAAGTGTAACGGCAACCAATCGAAGCGCACAATGGAGATATAAAGTTATTGAACCAATGTACGAATCAAAACCAGACCATGAAATTTGGTTTGAATTAGCCAAACGATTGGGATTTTACAATGAGTATATTGCTGGAATGGGTAAAGGTGATAAATTTGTTTGGCCAGATGATGCCACCGATGAAATCGCACGAACTGTTAAAACGATTGGTTTAACAGGATGGACAGCCAAACGACTTAAAAATCATACCGATAATTGGCATATGTTTGATGAAGTCAGTTTACGTGGATATGGAAAAATGGCAGGGGAATACTACGGTTTACCATGGCCTTGTTGGACAGATTCTCACAGTGGAAGCCCAGTTTTATATAACATTAACCTTCCTGTAAAAGAAGGGGGAATGGGATTTAGAAATCGATTTGGACTTGAACACAATGGACAAGATTTATTATCGGCTAAAGGTTCTGCACCAAAAGATTCTAAAGTTAAAGGTGGATACCCAGAAATTACTAAAGAAAATATTGAAAAAGTGTTAAACATCACGCTTACGGCTGAAGAAAAAGCAGCTATGGGGGCAAACTGGAAAGTGGACACTTCAAATATTATTGCACAAAAATGTATGGAAGCAGGAATTGCGCCTTATGGAAATGCAAAAGCACGAGCAAAAGTTTGGGGTTGGGCAGATGAGATTCCAATGCACAGAGAACCATTGCATTCACCACGTACTGATTTAACCAAATCGTACCCAAGTTTTGCAGACAAAAAAGACCATTGGCGAGTAGATACACGATATGTTTCTGAACAAAGTAAACAAGATTGGGCAAAAGATTTCCCAGTAAACCTTGTAACAGGACGATTGGTCAATTTAAACGGGGCTGGTATTGAAAACCGTGCAAGTAAATATTTGGCAAAATTAACACCAGAGATGTTTTGTGATATTAATCCTGATTTAGCAGGAAGATATGGCATTAAAGATGGTTCAATGATGTGGATTCATTCACCTCAAGGAACAAAAATAAAAGTGAAAGCAAAATATTCTCACTCAGTAGCACCTGATCGAGTATTTTTACCATTCCACTTTGCAGGGGTATTACAAGGGGTAGATCTAAGTCATAAATATCCTACGGGTACTAAGCCATATGCTATTGGTGAGAGTGCAAACGTGGTGACAAACTATGGGTATGACATTGTTACACAAATACCAGAAACTAAGGGTGGATTGTGTCAAATCCAACCAGCATAGGAGAGCAATATGAGTAAGCCAGATTTTTCAAGAATGAAATTCTTTTGCGATGAAAAAAGATGTATTCATTGTGATGGTTGTTCTGTTGCTTGTGCTGAAGCACATGAACTGCCTGTGAGTATTAGTAGAAGAAAAGTTGTAACCATTAATGAAGGAATTCAAGGATTAGAATTTTCTTTATCAGTTGCGTGTATGCATTGTACCGATGCTCCTTGTGAACAAGTGTGTCCTGTGGATTGTTTTTATATCCGTGAAGACGGAATTGTTTTACACGATAAAAACAAATGTATCGGATGTGCATATTGCTTATATGCTTGTCCATTTGGCGCACCACAATTTCCAAAAGATGGTGCATTTGGTACCAAAGGTGTTATGGACAAATGTACCATGTGTGCAGGTGGTCCAGAAGAGACAAACAGTGCTAAAGAGAGAGAACTATATGGGCAAAACAGAATTGCTGAAGGAAAAGTTCCTGTATGTGCAGCAATGTGTTCAACAAAAGCCTTGTTAGTCGGTGATGCTGAAGAAGTTTCAAATATCTTTAGACAACGAGTAATGGCATATGGTAATGCGGGTAAACATAATGCAAACCACCAACCATATGGATGGTCAAAAGCTTATGGAAAATAAAAGTCAAAACAAAGGTTTTATTAACGAATATATGCCATATATTATTGTAGCAGGGCTATTTGCCTTGCTGACGTATTGGTACTTTTGGTTAGCAACGATTGCAGACCTTGCTTATGTTTGGCAATATGTCTTGCAAATGTTCACATTAAAATTTGATGGACAGATTATTCCTTATAGTGAGTTAACCAGATTAGAGCAAGGATATGCTTCTATTTTTGGACCTCAATATGATGCCATTGCTCCTGAAGTTGTAAGAGCATTTGAAGAGAGACAACACCTTTTACCGTATGTATTTGCAGTTGAGATAATTATCTTTGCTGTGATGTTTTTTATGCAAGGTGGAAGAAAAGGTCCTAAAACCAGACAAAGTACTGAAATGATTGAGGTTCACTCTTTGTTTCAACGAATTGTAGTATTGGGAAATATTCTTATAATGATTTATCTTTTCATTACAGGATTTTCTATTACATTTGGAAATATTACAGGTGGTGGAGCTTTAGGGTTTTTTATGAGAGAAACCCATGAAATTATTGGGTTGTTTTGGATTCCAGTATGGTTACTTATGACGGTGATTGCCTTTAAAGACCATAAACACTTTAAAAGATTGAGTTCTAAATGGAGTAAGATTTTCTTAAAGGGGTTATATACTCACACACAAAGAATAAACTATTTTGCCTATGTGGCATTTGGTTTTATTTTATGTTTCAGTGGGTTTTGGCTTTGGTTTTTAAGTATGGATATTTTGCCACATGCTGAGATTATTCAATATCGACGATTGATTTTATTTGGGCATTTCATGGGAAGTGCGGTTATTACATTCTTTGTAGGTGAAACCATCTACTCGTATGTCGTAGCAATTAGAGGCTATTTACCTGGTTTAATTACAGGGAAATATCCCAAAGAGTATCTTGAAGAATTTCATCCAGAAGTTCTTAAAGGAATTTAGAAGGTTCATCCCCATTTTTGGGGATAATCTTCACTTTTTTATATTTAAATATGCTAAAAATGCATATTAAGAGGTTGCAATGGAAAATGAAAAATATCTAAAAAAGATTGTTATCGAAAAATTTTTAGATGATGAACTTATAGAAAAAGAAGATGTAGTAATCGATGAGTCACGAATAAATATCTTTTTAAATGGAGAAAAAGCAATATCGATGATGTGCATTCCAAAAGACCAAGACGCTCACGCGATTGGTTTTTTGATGAGCGAAGATGTCATTGAAAATATTGCTGATATTCAAACTATTAATGTCAGCGAAGATGGTTTGATAGTTGAAGTTAATGCCAAAATCAATGAAAATGCTTTGGCAAATTTATACAAAGAAAAAACTTTGGTGAGTGGTTGTGGTGGAGGAGTTACAGGAAACATTGCTTCAAATGTTGAAGTACCTTTCAATCAAATTAGCATGAAAGTCAAACCCCAAACCATACTTGAAGAGATAAAAAAGTTTTATGATGACAGTGAATTGTATTTGCTGACAGGTTGCGTTCATAAAGCCATGATATATTTACTTGATGGAACAACCATCACAGCAGAAGACATCGGACGACACAATGCCATAGATAAAGTGATGGGAAAATGTAAACTCAAAGGTTTAGATACGTCAAAATCTATTCTTTTTGTCAGTGGTCGTTTGAGTTCGGAAATGGTGGTAAAAGCGGTTATGCACAAAATTCCTGTAGTAGTATCACGAACAGCACCGACATTTTTAGGTGTGCAAACAGCCAATACTCATGGTGTAACACTTATTGGTTTTGCCCGTGGGAGAAAAATGAATATTTATACACACTCAGGACGTATAGATGGCTAGATTGCAAAAAAGCATTGAGTTGGATAATACTCAAAAACAACTCATAATCGATAATTTAGATTGTGATGGCAGATTGTCTTGTTTAAAGTCATTTAAAGTTGCAAGATTGATTGGTTTAAAACCCATTGATATGTCTGATGCGTGTAAAAGCATAGGCATTAAAATTACCAATTGTGAGTTGGGAGTATTTGGAAAATTAGAATTTGGTGAAGCTTCAAATGAAGTCTATTCTGATATTGCAAAGAATTTTCAAACCAATACCGATGTAGCGTGCAAAGATATCTGGAAAAGTGCAGAGAAATCTACACTGAAAAAAGTGGGGGCAACGGTTAAAAACAGTGATGTTGAAGTTACACATTGTCAGTTGGGTTGTTTCCATGAAAGAAAGGGACATCGTGAAAGTAAAAAATAAGATTTGGATTGAAGATGATAATGAAAATTTGATTTTTGGTGGCGGTAAAACACAAATTTTAGAATACATCGACGAAACAGGTTCAATCGCTGAAGCTGCAAAAAAAGTGGGAATGAACTATAAAAAAGCGTGGAGTCATGTCAAGATTTTACAAGAATACATAGACGATGAATTGGTTATTATCAATAAAGGGAGAAGTGGTGGAGGAACGATTTTAACACCAAAAGCCAAAGAATTGATTGAAAATTATAAACAATTGCAAAAAGATATTCGCACCTTTGCTAACCAAAGATTTGCAGAACTTTTCCCACAAAAAGAGCAAATCATTCAATGTACAAAAGAGAACGAATGTATAAATTAAATTTTTTACAATATCCCAAACCTTGTTTGGTTTCAATTGATGAATCGATGAGTTTAAATGTATTAAGTCCCAATGAATCCGTTTTAAGTTTAAAACAAAAATTAAAAGAGAGATTTGGTTTTGCTTACAGTCGAACATTTTCTTTTTCAAGTGACGGATTTTTGGCTTTAATGTTACAACTCAAAGGAAAAATTTTAGTGAGTCTTGGTGAAAGTCATGCCATCGTTGAAGCAGCAACAAAAGCACAAGCCCATGGTTGTGATATTAAGTTTATCGCTTTAACAAAAGAAGGAAAGCTTAATTATAATGAACTGTGTGAGTGTGAGTATGCTTTTGTCTCTTCATATATTATGGACACATTTGTCAAAGTTGATTTAGACAAAGTCAAAGAAAAAACAAAAGCATTGATTATTTCAAATATTACTGCGACGCTTCAAAAAGAGAGATGTGATATTGCTTTATTGGATGCGTACAAACTCACAGGTTATGCAACTTCGTCCTTGATGTTGCACAATATTGAATTTGAAGAACAAAATTTTGGAAACATCGATGTGATTGCTATGCAGTTAATTTTACAAGGCATTGAACATTTTGTTACAAACAGCACTTACAAAGAAGCGTTTACAAATGAGTTAAATGAGGTTTTTCAAGACAATATTTACTACTTTGTAAAACCAGAAGATACGTTGGAGTATGTTTTACATTTTGGTTTAAAAGATATTAAAGCACGACAAATGATTCGAACATTAGCATTAGATGAGATTTTTGTAACCAACGGGGAAGGCTGTTCTTTAGGATTAGGACAACCCTCTCGTATATTACAAGCGATGCAATACAGTGAAACGCAGTCAAGATGGGCATTGAGTTTTAATTTTTCTCAACAACTTGAACACAATGATATCAAAACCATTGCCAAAACAATGGCAAAAAAATACAGACAAATAAAGGCATTAATGCAATGACATATTTAAATTATGAAGAGGCAGTTCAAAAGAGTTTAGAATATGCCAAAACAATCAATAAAAAAGAGCTAATTCATATTGAAGATTCTATTGGAAGAGTCTTTTCTAAAGAGATTGTGTGTTTAAAAAATCTTCCTTCTTTTAATAACTCTGCCATGGATGGTTTTGCTATCAAACACAGTGATGCTGGAAAAAAATTACGTATCAAAGCGACAATCTTTGCAGGGGCAGTGTATGAAGGTACTTTAGCACAAAACGAGTGCTATAAAATTATGACAGGAGCAAAAGTTCCTGATGATGCTAACACGATTATACCCATTGAAGAAACTTTGAGTTTTGATGGTGAGTTTGTAGAGATTCCAAAAGAGGTCAAAAAAGGAAACCATTTTAGACCCAAAGGGGAAGAGCAAGAAGTTGGGAATATCATTTTCAAAGTCGGTGAAAGAATAACTTCAAGCATTGTAGCACTGCTTGCCAGTCAAGGTATTACGATGATTGAAGTGTATGCCAAGCCAAGTATTGCTGTACTTTCTACGGGAAATGAACTCAAAGAACCTTGGGAAACAGCATCGGATGATCAAATATATAACTCAAATTCATATGCCATCATTTCGATGTTAAAAGAGCATCATCTTGATGCTACGTATGTGGGAGTTGTTCCAGATGAGTTGGAGAAATCGATTGAATTTATCGCTTCATTGAAAAACTACGATGTGGTAATAACCACAGGGGGTATTTCTATGGGAGATGCTGATTTTGTTGCACAAGCATTTATACAAAATGGTTTAAAAGTGTTATTTCATGGCGTAAACGTAAAACCAGGACGTCCAACAATGATGGGAATCATGGGGAATACGTATGTCATGGCGATGCCTGGAAATCCCTTAACGGCATTAGTTAATACTTATTTATTGGCTTTGCCAATTGTTTATAAAATCAGTGGAAACAGTGCTTTTTACCATGATTTTATTTATGCTAAAAACAGCAAAGCCTATAAAGTTCGTTCTGGACGAGCCAATGTGGTTTTGGGAAATTTACTCAATGGACAGTTTTACGTAACACGAAATAATAATTATGGTTCAGGGATGCTGACTCCTTTGATAGAAAGCAATTGTGTGATGATATCTTTGGATGAAAAGAGTAAAGTAGAAGAGGGTGAAATCATAAAGGTTATTCCTTTTGGTTTAAATTTAAAAGATAAAAAATTAGACAACAAATACAACAAATAAGGATAGAAAATGATTAAAAAAACGTTAGTAACATTGGGATTAAGTGCGGTATTGGCTTCTTGTGTTTTTGCAGATGATTTAATGATGGCAACAACGACAAGCACAGATAACACAGGTCTTTTGGACTATTTGGCACCAAAGTTTAAACAAGATACAGGAACAACACTTAAATGGGTTGCTACAGGTACAGGAAAAGCTTTAAAAATGGGTGAAAACTGTGATGTTGATATTCTTTTTGTTCATGCCCCTTCAAGTGAAAAAAAGTTTGTTGAAGCAGGAAGTGGTGTAAACAGAAAGCAAGTTATGTATAACGACTTTATTCTTATTGGACCCAAAGAAGATACAGCAGGGGTCTTTGGAATGAGTTCAAGTGAAGCTTTAAAAGTAATCACCTCAAAAGAGGCAAAGTTTTTCTCACGAGGAGATAATTCAGGTACCAATAAAAAAGAAATTGCTTTATGGAAAGAAGCTTTAGAAAAAGTTCCTGAAAAAGAAAACTGGTATGTACAAACGGGTCAAGGAATGTTAAGAACCATTACGATGGCTGCTGAAAAAGGTGGTTATACTATGACAGACAGAGGTACATGGATTAAATATGAATCTCAAAAAGGGAATACAAATACGATGAAAATTGTTGTTGAAGGTGATAAAACCTTGTTTAATCAATACTCAGTTATTACAATTAACAAAGATAAATGTGCCAATGTAAAACCTGAATTGGCAACACAATTTACCAATTGGATTGTAAGTCCTCAAACACAAAAATTTATTGGTGATTTTAGACTTTTGGATAAAGCACTTTTCATCCCAAACGCTGACAAATAAGGATTATAAAAAAGAATGAATCTGCTCACAGATGGATTTAATGAAGCCATAAAGTTACTCGTATCAGGCGATGAAAGCGTATATTCTGCGATTACAACGACTCTTACGGTATCTTCTTGGTCTTTGTTAATCAGTTTATTAATCGGTCTTCCCCTCGGATTTTGTCTTGGGTATTACAACTTTTTTGGGAAATCAGTCATACGTACCGTTGTTGATACGTTATTGGCACTTCCCACCGTTGTAATAGGACTCATTGCCTATACCATGCTGTCACAAGCTGGACCATTAGGACATTTAGGTTTACTTTTTTCACAAGAAGCTATTATAATTGGGCAGATTGTTTTAGGACTTCCTATTATTATTGCATTAACAGCCACACAAGTAGAAGCAGTAGATAAGCGACTTTACACCTCTTTAAAAGGTTTAGGAGCAAGTTCAAAACAGATTTTAACAGCAACGTTAATTGAAGCACGATTTGGTCTTATGACAGCAGCTATGACAGCATATGGAAGAATTATGACTGAAATTGGTATTTCAATGATGGTTGGTGGAAATATAAAATATCATACAAGAACCATAACAACCGCCATTGCCTTAGAAACAGGTAAAGGTGAATTTGTAACAGGTATTGCACTTGGTTTGGTTCTTATAACCATTGCTTTGATGATCAATATATCACTGTCAATACTTAGAAAAAAATGGAATCAATAATGGCGAATTTATATGAATTAAACCAAATAGAACAATATTATGATGGAAGAAAAGTTCTAAGTATTGACAAACTTGTCTTAGAAGACAATCAAATTATTGGTTTTTTTGGTCCCAATGGAAGTGGAAAATCGACATTATTTTCTCTTTTATCGTTTATGCAAAAACAGACCAATGGACAAATACTTTTTAATGGCGTAGATGACAAGCATATCAGCCATGAGCTCAGACAAAATATTGTTATGGTTCCTCAAAATCCCTATTTATTAAAACGTTCCGTTTTTGATAACATTGCTTATGGATTAAAAATAAGAAATATTAGTGATGACTTGAACGAAAAAGTGTATGAAGCTTTGTCTTTAGTGGGATTAGACAAATCGTTTGCTAAAAGAAATTGGAGTCAATTATCAGGAGGTGAAGCACAAAGGGTTGCTTTAGCTGCAAGACTTATTTTAAAACCTAAAGTTTTGATTTTAGATGAGCCTACAACGGGTGTGGATACGAACTCTGCACAACTTATCAAAGAGGCAATTTTAGGAGCAAAACAAAGATGGCATACGACTATTTTGATTTCAAGTCACGACCATAATTGGTTAAACCATGTGTGTGACAGAAAGATTGCTTTGTTTCAAGGACATCTCATTGACAGTGAAAGTGTCAATTTGCTTTTTGCTCCTTGGGTGAAAAATGATGAAGGAAGTTTGATAAAAACGTTTAATGATGGACAAACATTAGAGATAAAAAACAGCAAAACGAAAAAAAGGGATTCAGTAATTATGATTGATTCAAAAGATATTACGATTTGCAGAGTAGATTGTGAGCATATGCTAAATCCAAACAGTTTAAAAGCCATTGTAAGGTCAATTCATCTTCAAAATTCTAAAGAGAATCTTTTAGTTGAGTTTATGATTGCTGATGTGAATTTTAATTGTCAAGTTACCAGAGAATTGATGCAAGAGCAACGTTTTCTTCCAAATGATGAAATCTTTGTAAATATTGACACTTCAAATGTCCATTGGATATAAACAGTTCAAAGTATTGAAGAGGGAATTAGAGTAAAATAAATTTTACTATCAGTATAAAAATGATAAAATAAATCAAAAATAAAGGGATAAAATGTTTGTAAAATTAAACGACAGAGTCTATTTAAATATGGCAAAAATCACAAGAACAAAAATTGATCACGTAGAAGATGGAATTCGAGTTCGATTCTATGAAGGACAAACTCAAGTTGCTAAATCTAAACGATTTGATGATATTCAATCAGCAGAAAAATGGCTTTCAGAACTGCTTGCACAAGTTAAATAATTTTTAAATTTCTTAAAGTTGCATAAAAAATTTTGGAGAAAATATTATGAAATATCTTTTACAAGTGGATTTTCCTCACGATGGAATTTTTGGTGAAGAAATGGCACAAGCTTTTGCTGCTTTAGCACAAGATATAAAAAAAGAAGAAGGCTTGATTTGGAAAATCTGGACAGAAAATGAAGATGATAAAGAAGCGGGTGGGATTTATTTGTTTGATAATGAAGACGATGCCAAACGTTATTTGGAAAAACATACGCAAAGACTTGAATCTTTTGGTTACAGCAATATTAGAGCGAAGATTTTTAAGGTTAATGAGGCTTTGAGTAAGATTACAAATGCTACTTTAGAAAACTAGTTTAAAATAGGACAATATGCTTATTGTCCTACTTTTGTCAAAAAATCAAGTTTTTGTTTTAATATCCCTTTTGAAAAAGGGTCTTCCATGGTGATGGTTCCATCAGGGAGTTGGTAGTAGAGTATTCCATTTTTGCTGTAAACATTAGGAACACCATTTTCAAGGCTTCTTTTTTGAGCTTCTCGTACCGCATTGTTAGCAATTTTTTGAATATGGCTTTTATTAATCGTTTGCATCTATGTCCTTTAAAAATTCGTTATATTTTATCTCATCAAATATTTGACTTTTATCTGCGATTTCTTCAAATACTTCATCAGAGTTATAATAAATACTCCAAGTATCACATAAGTCTTTATAAATATTCCAAAACATATTTTTGCTTCGGTAATATCTTCGTATTATATCATCTTTAGGAATATGGTGTCCACCGTTTAGCACTCTGTTTTTTACTCTATTGATGTTAGTTTGTGGATTTTCTAAAAAAAGATATATCAAAGAAATGTGAAAACCCAACTCTTTGGCTTTTTGTATGTATTCTACAAGATATTTTCCTGAAAGTGTAGTTTCTGTCACAAATGATTTATCCAATGACAGTCTACTTTTAAATTCACAAAAAAACATCTTTCCAGCTTTTATTTTATATTTGGTGATATTTTTGCTGTCAAGTTCTTTGGCGATTTCATCGGCATTGATAAAATAAAGTTCATTTATTTTTGAAAACTCTTTAGCAAAAGTCGTTTTGCCACTTCCATTTGCACCTGAGATAATGTAGAGGGTTTTCATTTAATTTAAATTCCTAGTTTAGATGAATTTTTCATATAAATTTTATCTAAAAACCTATAAAGAACACCAAGTTGAGTTACAAAAGATAGTTTAAATACTAGGAATTTTCACATCTTCAGGGGCTGATTTACTTCTCACAATTAACCATTTACCATTCACCATTCTAATCCCCTTGCTATTTAAAAACAATTCAGCTACACTGTATGCAATTAAGATGAATCGAGTTCATCTGTTCTTTATATGCCTTTTATTAATACTGCTCGTTGATATAACTCATTTAAATACCAAACTCACTTTATCTTTTTTAATATACAAATAAAAAGGAAAATATATGTCAATTATGGATATACAAATACAAAAAAAAATAGAAGTTTTATTACGACTTTTGAATAACAATGAAACCTTAGAGGTTGCCAGTTCAAAAGCGGGATTAAGCTTAGCCAAATCGGCTCAGATTATTGCTTCATAAATCAAATACAAGCTGGGATTTTATAAGAAAGTTTAAAATGCCAAAGAGAGTTTAGAACTCTCTGTTAGCTGTACTCTTCGGTGAGTTTATTATAAAACTTCACGTAGGCTGTATCCCCTTCATCACGTGCTTTCATCGCAGGTCTTGGATGTTCGTTGAGTTTTCCTGTAAGCATATAAGGAACTGAATATCCCCAATCAAGCTCTTTTTCTAATGGCACGATAAACTCTTCAATAAATTTCAAAATTGGCTCTAATTTATATTTTGGATTCTTTAAAAAACCTACTAAAAGTTCCATAGGACAGTTTCCAGCACCTCTTCCTAATCCTGAAACCGTAACGTCCAAATAACTTGTACCATACATCATGGCTTCAAGTGTGTTTGCATAGGCAAGTTGTAAATTATTGTGCGCATGAATTCCTACTTTTTTACCTACTTGACTTGCTACGCCTAAATATTTGTCGGTGAGTTTATTGATTTGTTCTGGGTAAAAAGATCCAAAGCTATCAGCAATATAGATAATATCAACATTGGTTTTACTCAAAGTTTCTAATACTTGGTCTAATTCATCATCAAATGATTTAGAAATCGCCATAATATTACACGTAGTTTCATACCCTTTTTCATGAAAATCTTCAATGAGTTCAATGGCTTCAGGAAGTTGGTGAATATACGTAGCTACTCGAATCATATCAACCACACTTTCTGCTTTAGGAAGGACTTCTTCTTTGATGGTTCGTCCCACATCTGCCATAACAGCAATTTTTAAATTGGTGTTATTTTCACCCACAATTCTTCTTACGTCCTTTTCTTTACAAAAATTCCAAGGACCGTACTCTTCTTCACTCATAACTGTTGGAGATACATTTTTTCCAATTTCCATATAATCAACACCCGCAGCTACACAGGTTTCATAAAGTGCTTTCACAAATTCATCGGTAAAGTGGTAGTTATTGACCAATCCACCATCACGAATCGTACAATCAAAAACTTTGATGTCTTCTCTTACTGTTAGTATTGAGCCTTTTTTTTCAATCATAATAAAATGTCCCTTTATTTTTTAATGGCGTAAATGATAGCTTAAAGCATCTCAAAGCACAATTAAGTGAGTACATTATTAAAAAAATGATAAAATACAACCATGAAAACAACCATATATTTACTGCCTGGTTTGATGTGCAATCAAAAGTTATGGGGCAAAATAACTCCTTTATTTGATGATTCCTATGAATTGATTTTTTTGGATATCCCTTTGAAAAAAACGTTTGAAGAGATGATTGAGGAACTTGCTTTTTTATTGCCAGCACATCCCGTATTGTTATTGGGCTTTTCTTTGGGTGGTTATGTTGCGTCTTATTTTGCCGTAAACTATCCTCAAAGAGTTGAAAAACTTTTTGTTTTAAGCAGCTCGTGCAAGCCCATTGCACAAGAAGAAATCAAAAAAAGAGAACAAGCCATTGCTTTAGTGGATAGTTATGGCTTCAAGGGATTAAGTTATCAAAAAGTACAAAGTCTACTTGAATACGACAATCAAAATAATCAAGAATTAATAGCTTTGATACAAGAAATGTATATTAATATGGGGCAAAATGCATTTAAAATACAAATGCAAGCCAGTTTAGTCCGTAAAGATTTAATGCAAGAATTGAGTAAACTTCAGTGTTCTATCTTTCTATGTAGCAGTACAAATGATACCTTAGCCGATGCCAATTGGTTAAGAAACTTAAAAGAGAAAAATCCAAAAATAAAGTTAAATTTATTTGAAGGAACAAGCCATATGTTGCCTTTAGAAAAACCCCAAAAAACCGCTTTTGCAATTAAAGAGTGGGCAGATTTTTCTTAAGGAACATAACTCTTTTTTGATTTGATAAATGTTGTCGTAAAAAATATCTCTTTTAAAAATAACATCAACGCAATACTCAAACAAAGCATCGCCAAAATAAACAAAATAGAGATAAAAATAGCACTTTTAAACTCTAAAAGCGCGCTTAAAAACATCGTTACAATGACTAAAGAGATGAGCAATCCCGTTGTGGTACAAAACAAAATTGCCAGATTGGTATTTTTCATACGCATGGTTAAAAACTCTCTTCTTTGCTTCATATCTTTAAACGGTTGTTTATCTTGCGTGGCATTTTCATATTGGTCAAGGCGTTCTACTTTATCGATAATACGAGAAAGTCTTCCTGTAAAAACATTGAGCAACGCTCCTACGGCTGCGAGTAAAAATACGGGTGCAACACTGAGCTGTATGAGGTGTGCTACTGAAGTTACAATCGTCGTTGAGTCAAATTGCACCATAAAATACTCCTTTTATGAGTTAAACTGCTTCATCAATGATTTGAAGTAACGTTTCTTGTGTTTCTTGAGCCAATTCCAGAAAATCAGGATTGATATCATCTACAAGTTGAGGCAAAGAACTCATAGAAACGATGGTCTCATTTTCTTGTGTGTAAACACTGATTTTACATGGTAGGATATTGGCTAAACTCATATCTTCACTTAAAAAAGTAAAAGCAACTTTTGGATTGCATACGTCTAAAATCTGACACTCTTCTTTGAAATCAAACCCTTTAGAAGTCAACGTTGCTTTCATATCTCGAACACTTAAAACACCAAATTTGTGGTTGGGTGCGATTGCTTGAATGGCTTGAACAACTTCTTGAACACTTTTAGAACTTGACTGAATATACTGCATAAACTTTCCTTGAATAAAATAATGTTTATTATAATATGTTCTAAATAGATTTTGGCTTTTTTCTAAAAACAAGAATGTTATTTAAAATGGCCAAAGCAATAATGGTTAAAACAGTTCCTATAATAATTGATAGAGTAATACTTTCTCCCAAAAAAATAACACTGGTGATAATGGCAAAAAAAGGTACCAAAAAAATAAAAGAAGTGACCTCTTTGGCGCCTAACTTTTCAATTCCTATAAAATAAATGGTGGTGGCAAATCCAGTTGAAACGATGGCTATGATAAACATATTAAACCAAAAAAGAGTATCAAAGGTTTCAAAAGCGATGGCATTTATATCCACGAAAAAAACCATCACTAAAACAGTTGAAATAACATACATATAAAAACTAAACACAATAGGAGAGACGTCTGTACTTCTTGAACTGGTTATGGTAATCAATGACCAAAAAAGAGCGGCCAAAAAGAAATAAATATTTGCAGGAGCAAAGATTTGTTCGGCATTAAATGTCCAAATATGAATAATGGTTAAAACTCCTAAAACCCCTAAAGACAGAGCGAATATATCTTTGCTTGTGATTCTTTTTTTAAAAAAAAGTGCCATTAACACAAAGGTAATAATAGGAATAAGCGTTGTTACAAACGTACCACCCAAACTGGCTGTTCCATTTTGAAGTCCGTGAAAATAGTATTTCATATATAAAATCATTAACACTGAAGCCACCAAGGATAAGCCCAAACTTTTAAGATTGATTTTAAAATATTTTTTGGTGTAAATTAAAATGGGTACAAGTGTAACAATGGTTAAGACATTACGTAAAAATATGAGTTCATATTCATTGATGTAAGTGCTTAAAAATTTTGCACTTACCCAAGAAACTCCCCAAGCAAACATGGCAAAAAACATTAATGTATAAAAAATATTTTTATTTTGGGTTTCCATGACGTTTTTATTTTCCTAAAATTGATTTTTTTTCTTCAAGTTTATCAAACAGTTCGAGCATATTGTAGTAGTGTTTATGCAAAGTTCGATTGATATAAAACTCTTTTTGTTCAATGATATTGATGGCTTTTTGAAGTGAAATTTTGCCATAAATATTCTCTAAAGCTTCTTCATATTCTTCCCAAATGTGTCCTTCTAAACTAAGACGTAAAAGTTGAGCAATAATATGGCCTAATGGATTGTTTTGTGTTTCTAAAACATCCATAGCTTCTTGATATTCTTCAAGATTTAAAAGAAGTTGCGCTCTAAATTCACCTAAATTAAATTTTTCTTCAAAAATAACACCAATATAAAGCTCAACATTTAAAGAATCATCGAGGGTTTCTATGGCTTCTAAAATCTCTTGAGCATCATAGTTTTCAAAGTTTAAAATCATATCACGAATGACTTTTCCACTGTTTTTGTTGTTATACACCATATCTTCTATGGGATACACTTCTGAAAAGTTTGGCACAATCATTTGACACGAATAAAAATCCAAATAGGTGTATTCTCTCAAATAGATTTCTTTGTCTAAATCCTTTAAAATATCCAATAAAAAGGCATATTCTTCTTCGCTTGTTTTTCCTTCATATTGCCAAGCGGCATACTCAAAACTTTTACGTGCGCTTAAAAAAGGAAATCCCAATTTTCCATTTGAATCGATAAAATGCGCTTCCAAATTAAAACTGTCAGAGACAATACTCATATCAAATGTAGGAACTTCAAAGGCATCAAGATTGTTTAAATCTCGTCCTTGCATCAATTCTGTCATCGTTCGCTCTAAAGAAACTTCTAAAATAGGATGCGCTCCAAAAGAGACAAACAAAGTATTGTTTTTAGGATTGATTAATGAAATTGCCGTGACGGGAAATTTCCCACCCAATGAAGCATCTAAAACTTCTATGATAAAGCCTAACTCTCGTAGGGCATTTACATCATGAACAACTTTAGGAAATTGCTCTAAGATATTTTGTGGAAATTTGGGTAAAGCATACCCTTCTTTTATAATTTCAATTTTGGCATGACGTTCAAAGATTTCACTTAACGCTTGAACTTGTGCTTCTTTGGCACTGTTTCCTGTAGCCAAACCATTACTGACGTACAGATTGCTTAAAATATTGATAGGAATATACGTTTTTTCTTGTGTGGATTGTTTGATAAAAGGCAAGGCGACAATTTTATTGGTGTAGTCGCTGTTAAAATCAATTAAATCTTTGGGTTGCATTTCATGGTTGGGATTATAAATTGAGCGTAACTCTTTGTTTAAATAATCACCGCCAAATTCAAAGGCAATTTCATCGGGATAATATTTACGATTGGGTAAATGAAAATCAATAAAAAAGTTATTGGTTTGTAATCTCTCAATATATTCACCATAAGCACTGGCAATCGAAGCTTTTGAATAGACGCCTTTCCCATTTGAGTAGATATGATTGGGTGCTTCTTTTGAAGCTAAATTGACAGAAAAACAGTTTTCTAAAGGATTTTTTTCTTCTGAAAACGTGGTATAACAACCTAAATTGTTTAAAATGGTTTGCATTTTTTCAATAGATTCTTCGACGGGGCTATTTTTTGAAAGTAAGTTCATGGGGTATCTTTGTATTTTAATTTTGGAAGTATAGCTTAAAAATAGCATTAATTTCTTATTTGTATGATATAATGCGATAATTTCAGCGCAACAACGGTCTTGCGATTGACTTCGATTTTGTTATCTTATGATCACTTCTTCAACTACAACACATAATAATCTGGATCGTATTTAAGTTTACATTTTAAATTGGGTTATTTTCACAAGGGACATTATGTCATTTTCAAGTTTAGGCTTAGATGCTTTATTATTAAAAGCCATCAACGAGCAAGGTTATACCAAACCAACACCCATTCAATTAAAAGCGATTCCACTTATTTTAGCCAAAAAAGATGTGCTAGCAGGTGCGCAAACAGGGACAGGAAAAACAGCAGGATTTACGTTGCCATTGTTACAACTGTTAAGTCAAAAAAAATCAAACTCACAAACAAAAGAGGTACGAGCTTTAATTTTAACACCCACACGAGAACTTGCAGCACAAGTAGGAGAGAGTGTTACGACATACGGGAAATATTTAAAACTTCAATCAACCGTGATTTTTGGTGGAGTGGGTTTTAATCCACAAAAAGCCATTTTGAAAAAAGGGGTGGATATTTTAACCGCAACGCCAGGAAGATTGCTTGACCATATTGAGCAAAAGACATTGAATTTATCAAAAGTAGAATTTTTGGTTTTAGATGAAGCAGACAGAATGTTGGATATGGGATTTATCCATGACATTAAAAAAGTGTTGTCCTTGTTACCAAAAAATCGACAAAATCTCCTGTTTTCCGCCACTTTTTCAAATGAGATTAAGAAATTAGCCGATGGTTTGTTAAACAATCCTATTTTAATCGAAGTAGCCAAACGAAATGAATCTTCAGCACAAGTTTCTCAAAAAGTGTACACGCTAGACAAAGAGAGAAAAAAAGATTTGTTGGTGCATTTAATTAAAGAAGAAAAAATGCAACAAGCGTTGGTGTTTACCAAAACCAAACACGGTGCCAATAAATTGTGTGAACATTTAATCCGATGCGGCATCAGTTCAGCTGCTATACACGGCAATAAATCACAAGGGGCAAGAACCAAAGCTTTGGATGATTTAAAAAAAGGAAGTGTGCGGATTTTAGTTGCTACGGATATTGCAGCACGAGGAATAGACATTGACCAATTGCCACACGTAATTAATTATGAGTTACCCAATATCAGTGAAGATTATGTTCACAGAATCGGACGAACAGGTCGAGCTGGCAATGTAGGAATCGCCATTTCATTGGTGTGTGGAGAAGAGTTGGAATATTTAAAAAGTATTGAGCGTCTTATGAAAAAAGAGATTGCACAAGAAATATTAACCGGATTTACCTCTAAACAAGTCTATACCCCTGAAGTTAAAGTCAAACGACGAAACAGCAGAAGTCGTTCAAATATGAGTTCTTCGAATACTTCAAGCAAATATGAGAGCAAAAGTCCAATTGTCAAGACGAAACATAAAGAAGAAAAAAGCTTTTCTTCCCATAAGCGAAATGAAAACAACACAACACAAAGACGAAGCAGAAATTATGTGCGATAAAAAGGGGATTCCCTTTTTATTGTAAAGGACAATCTTTTTTAAAACTGCAACGTAAAAATTTAATAATCATATACAAAAAGAACAATCCTAATCCCACTTCAAAAATCAAATAGAGCAGTTCCATTTTAGACTCCTTTTAAACGTTCATTCTAACTTAAGTTTTGTAAATATTCTTTTAAAATGGTATACTAATTTAACTCATCAAAGGAGGCAGAAATGATTGAAAGAAAAGAAATAAGCACTCGTATGAGTAAAATAGTTCAACACAATGGTGTCATCTATTTTGCAGGAATTGTTCCTCGTGATAAAACCCTTGATGTAAAAGGTCAAACACTTGATGTCTTGGAAATTGCACACGATTTATTTGAAAAAGCAGGTACAACAAAAGAGTATCTTTTAAGAGCAGAAATTTATTTAAAAGATATTGACCGAGATTTTAAGGCATTTAATGAAGTGTATGATGCGTGGGTATCAAAAGAGAATCCACCTGCACGGGCATGTGTTGAAGCTTCGATGTCAACACCACAAACCCTTGTTGAGATTGTTTTTACGGCCGTAAAAGTAGTCTAAACTTCTTTGAAAGATATTTCAAAGAAGTTTATTCATTGCCTTTTAGACGGTTGATTTTTTCATCAATAAGTGCCAATGTTCTTTCTTGAGTTTTGTATGAAATTTCAGGTAATTCTCCACCAAAAAGTTTTAACGCTTCTTCAAAACCTTGAACCACTCCTTCTCTTCCTTTTTCTAAGAGTTCAATGTCATCACCTGAAAAACTAAACACAAAATTAGCCACTCGATCAGACGTTTGTGTGATACCAAAAAACCCATCATCGCTTAAAAGTTCATTTGCCTCATCGGAAGTTAAATCCGTGATGGGTTTTCCCTCATAACCAATATTGGCTAAATCCATTCCACCTTGACTTTGTTTGCCACTTAAATAATCCAACACTTCTTGGGCACCTGCTAAAGCGCCTTGGGCGATGGTATTGCCTTTTGTCATATCAGAGGCATTTAAAGAAAACAATACAATTTGAGCATTCATCGATAAAGCAACTTCATAAGCAGAGTCTTGAATGGTTTGTTCTAAAGATTTTTCTTTACTTTTTGTATTTTTTTCGTCGGCTTGTGTTTCATTTTGTTTATAGGCATTGATTGCCATGGGATTACTGTTTTGGACTAACATAGACAACTCCTTATTTTTTTATATTTTACATTTCTTAAAATTAAATTAAGATTATGAAAAACAATTAATTTATCTGGGGTTGAATTTTAAGTTGGATAAGCTAAAAAATGTAGTATATTACGAAATTAATCCAAATGAAGGAAGGGTATGAAAAAAACATTTAAATTTAACGTGGAGAACAAAACTCCTGCTCGACAACTTGACTCAATAAAGTATGAAATACGAAAATACATTAAACGAGAAAAACGAAAACCGTTACCAGAAGGGGTTGATTTTTGGAAATTTGAATGTCAATTTGCTAAAGGCAATGAGGAACCACGTGCCATTGAGTTTTTAGATATTACAAAATGTATTGATGAAGCTTTTAATGAAAACAGTGAAACATTTTATATGGAAATTATTGCCACGAAAGGGTATAAAAAAACTGTTCAAGAGCAAAGTGTGCAAGAAGAGAGTTAATTTCTTTTCTCCTTGCATGAAAGAGGGAGAGTAAGAGTAAATACGGCTCCCATATACTCTTTTTTCCCGTAAACAAACTTCTTATTTTTGGCTTCAATGGTTCCACCCATATTTTTTGTAATAATCTCTTTGGACATAAAAAGACCAATTCCTGTACCTGTACTGAGATCTTTGGTTGAAAAATAGGGGTCAAAGATTTTATTGATTATGGAAAAAGGAATACCGTTGGCGTTATCTTTAACTTCAAGAATTAAATTATCCTCCTTTTTTTTAGCCGAAATAAAAATTAATCGTCGTTCATTTTCCTCTTTTTTAATCAATTCATCACGAGAGTTGTTAAGCAAATTAATAATGACTTGAATAAGTTCATTTTCATAACTTTGAATCTCAATATTGTCAACGTTTTCAATTATCTCAATCTCTTTTTTATAAAATTGAACCGATACCAAAGAGATGGCTTGTTGAATACTGTTTTTAATGTTAAAAAATGTTTTTTTCTTATTTTCTGTAAAAAAGTTTCGAAAGTCATCAATGGTATGTGAAAGATATTGAGCTGATTTATTAATCGTATCTAAGCCTTTTATTAAATCTTTATCTTCTAAAATATTTAACTCTTTTTGAACTTGCATTCCTGTTGCAGAGGTTGTAATGGTTGAAAGAGGTTGTCTCCATTGGTGGGCAATATTGCCAATCATCTCTCCCATGGTTGCCATTTTGGATTGTTGGGCTAAAATATTTTGTTGTTTTTCATTGTTTTGTATGTGTTGATCAATCTCATTTTTATATTTTTGAAACTTTTTTTGTAAGATATCAGAGAAATAGATGGAAAACAAAAGCAAAATAAAAGTTAAAAACAGAGCAATTTGAATGGTATTGCTCATATAGTTTTTAAAATCTTCATTGAGTTGGTGTTTACGTTTTTCAATGGCATTGTTGACATCATCTTCATAAAATCCCGTTCCTATCATCCAAGACCAATTGGGCAATCCTTTAACAAAACTGATTTTTTTAATGGGCATGTTGTTGTCGGGTTTTTTATTTTGGATGTAGCTGTAATAGCCTTCCCCTTTTTTTGAAATTTCAATTAAATCTTGAATCACTTTTTGGATATTAACTGTATCGTTATTGGCAACCGCACTTTGCCCAATAAAACTGGGGCGTATATGGCTTAAATAAATGGAGTTGTAATCAATAATAAAAATATAGCCATTATCTCCATAACGAATCTGTTGAACGGTATTAAGAACTCTTTGTTGCACCTCTTTTTCAAAGTCTTCAATATATTCACCCGTACCAATAAACCAATCAAAGGGTTCAAAGTTTTTATAATAACCCACTTTTTTACGTTGTTGTGTCGTATCATTGGGTTTAAACCAGTACCATTCATAAAAAGTTTCATCGGTATGTTTAAGCAATTCAATAACTTCTTGAATAATATAAGTGCCTTTTGCATCTTGATGATGGATAAAATCTTTGCCTTCTAAGTGTGGAGAGTAGGGCAACATCACATTTCTCCCGGTTTTTTCATAGATAAAAAAATAGCCTCGACCTTTATTAAACGTGATGTTTCGAAGTGCATTGACAATTAATGCTTCAACCTCTTTTTTGGGTTTGTCTTGGTTGGTAATGTATAAAGAGTATGCAATGGCATGTGCATTGTTTAAGGCTTCTTTTAATGAGTCTTGAAGTTGTTCTTGGGTATTTCTTTGTTCATTAATAATGTAGTTGTAAACGTAATGAACTTGATCTTTTATAAGTTGCTTATTGTTTTGGGTAAACTCTCGTTCAATGGCATCTTTCTCTTTTTCAAAAGTTTTTCTGTTTTCAAAAAATAAAATGGAAATAAGCACGACAGAAATAAGAAGAATAAAAACAGATGGAGTATATTTTATAATTTTAAGAAGTTGTTTTTCACTTTGAAATATCATAATAATCCTAAATAAAATAATTAGTATCATATCTTTATATTTATTAAAGTATTGTTACAAATAGTAAAATTGAGTCTATGATTAAAAGTTAATATATTGCCTTGTGCTATTAAGGTTTATTGAAAAAAGATAAGTTATAATTTCATCAAATTATAAATATAAGGGTATATTATGAAATTTTTTAAAACAGTTTGTTTTTGTGCAGCACTTACGTATGCTAATGCCTCTTTTGTATCACTGAGTGAAAATATTATCAAAGATGAGAGTACAAACTACCTATGGCAAGATTCACCTGATGTACAAACCAAAACATTCACCTATGAAGAGGGAATAAGTTACTGCAAAAACTTAACACTGGATAACCAAACAGGATGGGAAGTACCTGGTTTTGTTGAGTTCTTTACTATTGTGAATTTTAAACGATATGATCCTACTTTACCCAATGAGTTTAAACATTATGTAGCAGATAACTATTGGTCAACCAAAAAATTTGGACATGGTGCCAGTGGAGAAGCTTTTGTGGTTTATTTTAAAACGGGGGCATTTAATCGAGAAAAAATGGATAAAAAGTTTTATATAAGATGTTATAAAAACCCAAATAAATAAACAGTTTATAATCTTTGTTAAGTATTTTAGGTTTTTAGAGGGGTTTTTGATTGATTAATCATATGCAGCAGTTGATAGTTCAAAAAAAAGCTTTATTAGATTAATCATTTATTGAATATACTTTGTTTATGAAAACTTTTATAAATGAATCGATGTATGAAGTTTATTTTATACTCAAAAATGAAATTAAAAAATTAAACCCCAATGAAAGTATCTACTTTGAGATAATTAATCCTGATATTGATGCCAATGAGAGTGAAAAAAAGCCAATATTTAAAGGATACAAAGCACTCACAAACCTAGCAGAAATACTTTATTGTAAGATGCTAACACCAAAAATTATCACTGAAACAAACGTACAAATCAGATTTAAAAAATTAAATACCAATGTAAGTTTTCACATAAACAGTGATAATAACAGTGAAAAATATGGAAAAGATTCTCTTTTTGCTGCCATTAAAAAAAACAGTGAACCCAGTTTTGTTATTCCTTATATAGAGGCTTTAAAACGAGTTCAATTAGAACACAAGATTCGAGTTTTGAATTTAGGCATTAACAGTGGTGATGAATTTGAGATTATTACGGAGGTTTTTAATTCTATCAATCATATTGAGTTTGTTGGGATTGATTATTGTCAAAGTGCAATAGCAGAAGCAAAAGAGCGATTTAGAAACCAAGAAAATTTTAAATTTTACGCACATGATATCAATGAACTTGAATCACTAGAGTTGGGAAAATTTGATTTAATTATTACCATTGGAACGTTACAAAGTTCCAACTTGGATTTTAAATTGACCTTTATGAATCTCATCCAAAATTATTTGCACAAAGAGGGCGCTTTAATTTTAGGTTTTCCTAATTGCCGATGGATTGATTCAGAGATGATATATGGGGCTAAGATGCCCAATTACTCTTTTAGTGAAATGACGCTGTTATACAAAGATGTCTATTTTTGTAAGAAATATTTGCAACAAAAAAAATTTCAAGTGACATTAACAGGAAAAGAGTATGTATTTTTGACAGCTACGGCTTTAGCTTCTAAGCCAAAGCAGTAACTTTTTTAACAGAGATAAGTTCCAAATAACGCATAATAACAGCAGAAATATACGGCACACTTTGAATAAATAAAGTAATCGCAAAAACGTAAATCTCAGTAATGCCTGTGGTATTACTGAAAATCAATGAAAAAAATGAAACCAATAACAACACTCCTAAAATCGCCTCATATTTAATCGGATTAGTAGCAGTTGCTTTGGATTTCCCGCCTTTTTGGGTTCGTTTAAAGGGCAAACCATCTTTAACAAAACCATCGTATACCGCTTTAAAAATAATTAACTGCAAACTCATAGAAGCAATGGAGCTTAAAATGGTATTTTTAATGCTGGTTTTTACTTTAATACGATACAAAATAAACGTATGTAAAATATTGACTAAAAATGCGGTAATAATAGGAATGGTCAAAGGAATCGTTGGAATCGTAACTCCTACAAATAAAATCACAGGTACCCAAATAATATTCATCACTGCCATAATGGGACCCATCGCATCGCTTAACCAAAAAAACCAACCCGCGATAAATTTATGTTTTTGTCTTGGTGTGAGTGTGGTTGATGAAGGTTTAAACTCTTTATAGTGCTTTTTAAGAATTTGAATGGCTCCATATGCCCAACGATGTCGTTGGGTTTTAAAGGCTTCAATGGTATCAGGTAAGAGTCCATATCCGTAGCGTCTGTTGGTATAATGAGCAATGTATCCTGCTTCAAACAATCTAAGCCCCAATTCGCTGTCTTCAACGATGGTATCGGTACCCCAACCACCCACTTCTAGCATAGCACTTAAACGTACTAACACCATGGTTCCATGAACTACAATGGCATTTTCTTCATTTCTGTCAATCATTCCGATATCAAAGAAACCAGCGTATTCGGCATTCATAGCTGTTTTTACAATGGATTCATTACCGTCTCTGTGGTCTTGTGGTGCTTGAACAATAGCCACTTTGGGGTCATCAAATAAAGGGACTAAATCAATCAGCCAAGGGGATTCAACCACATAATCTGCATCAATGACAGCAATGATTTCAGCCTCTTTGTAAGTATAGTTAAGCGCCTCATTTAAGGCACCTGCTTTAAACCCCGTACATGTTATATCCCTATAAACAAACTTATCTCCTAACTCTTCACACAACTTTTTTATAGGCTGTTTATAGTACTCTTCAGGTGTGTTGTTAATGATGACCAAAACTTCATAGTTGGGATACTTTAGTTTTGAAAGAGCAATTAAGGTTGCTTGTAAAACATGAGGTTGCTCTTTATACGCAGGAACGTGAATGGATACAAAAGGGATATTTGAAGATTTTAAATCCAAAGGGATTAATCTTTTAGGTGCAATTCCAATAGAGCATTTAAAAAGTTCATTGGCTTTGGCTAAGGTCGTAATGACCAAAGGAATCATCAAAAATGTTCCCATTCCCCACATTATCCACATTCCTAAATTCATATAATTAATAAACGGGTAGGTAATAGCCATAACAATACCAAATGCCATTCCTTGAGCTGCAATGGCATAAGCACAGGCGTGGTATAAATTGAGTTGTTGGTTTCGTAATCCATAAAAACTTAATAATGCACCAATTATTATGGCGGCAATCATTTGATACATCCAATGAGCATTGAGTTCTACGTTGCCGCTTAAGTTAAATTTGAGTTCTCGATTGGAATTAAAAATACCCCAGTATTGACCCACATTTCCCTCTTCATACCCTTTCCAAGGTTGATCAAATGCTTCAATAATATTGTAATTAAGGTTATGCTCTTTGGCAAGGTTAATAAATCCTCGAATTGCCATGGCTTGGTTTTTAATATTTGGCAAGGCTTTATTGTTGTTGTATCCTTAACTTGGCCAGCCGGTTTCTCCAATCTTAATTGTTGTTGTAGGAAATAAAGTTCGCATATATTCATAACGATTCAACACAAATTCATTAAAATTATCGATGGGAACTTTTTCCCAATAAGGTAAAATATGCACCGTAACAAAGTCAACACTTTGAGCCAATTGGGGATATTTTTCCCAAGTATGCCAAACTTCAGCTGTCGTAATGGGTTTTTTCGTTTGTTCTTTTATAAGTTGAATATATGCCATAAGTTCTACACTGTTTAGTTCTTCTCGCAGTAATGTTTCATTGCCAACAATAACCGAATCAATGCTTTTATCATATGTTTTTAACAACTCAAGAGCATTTTGAATTTCCAAAAGATTGTTCTCGTAATTGCTGCTTAGCCAAAGACCCAAGTCAATTTTCATTGCGGTTTTAGAAGCAACGTTTAAAACAACAGACGCATCATACGTAGAATAAGTACGCAATTTGTTGGTCAATGTGGATAAAATTTCCAAATCGTTTTGAATGTGTTGTGGTGTTAATACTTTTTTGTCATAACCAAAATAAGGGGAGTAGGAAAGAGACTTTATTTTATCAGAAGAGTCTTGTGTTAATGTGACTTGATGATCTTGTGTTATCCAAAAAAAGAGTTGAAAAAAACCCGCTAAAATTAGACCAAGAATAATATATCTCACTAAATGTTCCTCACTAGAATATGAAAAAGGAATAGTAGCATTTTTTTGCACATTTGGATAAAAAATTGCAGATAAAATAAAGATAAGTTTTGTTACAATAAATTGTTTCAAATTTGAATGATTCTAAAGGAAAATGTTGTTTAGGAATAATGAAAAGAAACTTTTAAATTTTATCAAATATTCCCCGTTGGTATTTGTCTCTATTTTGGCCATTTTAATTAATATTTTGATTTATTGGCAAAATGAGATTCACTTTAACAAAGAGATAGAAAAAGTCAAAATAAACTTTGAAGAGACACAAAAGCTTTTAGTACAAAATGAAGTTAATTTGGCCTACAATGATATTATTCATCAAAAGAACAGCATTGAAGAGAATTTAAAAAATGAGATTAAAACCCGCGTTTATGAAGCCTATTCGATTGTTGAAAACATTTACAAACATCATAAGCACGAAGGTGAACAACGTGTTATTCAAATCATCAAAAATACTTTACGCAACATTCGATTTAACGATAATCGTGGTTATTTTTTTATTGATAATGTTGATGGAATTAAAATTTTACAACCCATTAATCCTGAGTTTGAAGGGAAAAACTTTTTAAATTTTAAAGACCCTTTGGGCTATGAATTTGTCAAAACAATATCTCAAACCATTAAAGACAACGGCGAACGATACGATGAATATTATTGGTATAAACCCGAGGATAAAACCAATATTTATAAAAAAATCAGTTTCTATAAAACCTTTAAACCTTTAAACTTTGTCATTGGAGCAGGAGAATATCTGGATGATTTTACACTTAAAGTCCAAGACGCCATTTTAAATAAATACATCAATGACTCTTCTAATAACAAAAATAACTATTTGTTTATTGTCAAATATGATGGCACGTATTTATCTCACGTAAAAAAAGAGTATATCGGACAAAATCGACTGGACTTAACCGACAAAAATGGCTTTAAAATCACTCAAGAAATCATCAATACTGCAAAAAGTGGTGATGGATTTATTCGTTATATTGGTACTATTATGCCCCAAACAGGACTTCCTGCTCTTAAAACGACCTATGTTAAAGGATTTCAAGAGTGGCAATGGGCATTAGCAGCTGGTTTTTATGACCAACAACTGCAAGAAACCATTGCGTTAAAACAAAAAGAACTTTCATTAAAAAATAAAGAGTACGTTAAAAATATTTTTATTTTAAGTTTGGTATTAACGTTTGTATTAATTTTGGTGAGTTTATACATTTCACAAATGTTAAAAAACTATTTTTTTCAGTATAACACCATGATTTTAAAGCAGATGCAAGAGAACAAAGAGAAAGATAAGTTGTTGTATCAACAATCCAAAATGGCATCTATGGGTGAAATGATCAGCAACATTGCCCATCAATGGCGACAACCCTTAAGTGTTATAACCTCTACGGCCAGTGGTGTTAAACTGCAAAAAATGATTCATGTGTCAACACAAGAGAGTGAATTAAAAGCGCTTGATGATATTATGAAAAGTGCACAATATTTGTCCAGTACTATTGATGATTTTCGAGATTTTTTTAAACCTGATAAAGAAAAATCAACCGTAAAACTTAATAATATTTTTGAAAAAATATTTAAATTGTTGAGTTTTAAACATCGAAATAATGATATCAAAATCATAAAAAATATTGAAGATATTGAGTTGAAAACGTTTGAAAATGAGCTGATTCAAGTCTTTATTAATATTATGAATAATGCCAAAGATGCGTTAGAAAATTGTGAAGAGAAACTTCTTTTTATTGATGCGTATGAAAACAACCAAAAGGTTATTATCGAAATCAAAGACAATGCGGGTGGGATTTTAAAAGAGAATATTCAAAGAGTATTTGAACCCTATTTTACCACAAAACATAAGTCACAAGGCACGGGTGTGGGACTTTATATGGTCAAAGAGATTTTAACTCGCCATATGAATGGCAATATTGAAGTTGAAAATGTATGCTATGAGTATCAAGGTCAAAAACAAGTGGGAGCAAAATTCACAATTACCTTACATTTGTAGAAAAAGCAGATTATTCACAAAAACTACACAATAAAATGGTTATAATATCCAAATTTTTTAAGGTGATAAATTTGAATCAGACAACAATACTATTGTGGGCGTTTATTATTGCCCTTTGTGCAACATTGGGAAGCCTTTTTTTCAGCGAAGTGATGCATTTTATTCCATGCAGTTTATGTTGGTATCAACGAATTTTTATGTATCCATTGGTGTTGATTTTATTAATCAATTTACTCTATCCTGATGAACATGTTTATAAATATGCGTTGCCTGTGGTGCTTGTGGGGTTTGTAATTTCACTTTATCATAATTTATTAATGTTTAAAATCATACCAGAAAGTATCTCGCCTTGTGTGCAAGGCGTTCCTTGCTCGGTGGCTTACATTAATTGGTTTGGGTTTATTACCATTCCATTGCTATCTTTTATGGCATATTTTGCCATTTTAGCACTGTTAATTTTAGGAAAAAAAGGAAGTACAAAAAATGAAAAATAAAAGTGTCGTTATTTTTGCTTTGGTGTCTGCCATTGCGATATTTATTGCTGCAACATTTGCATATAAAACCGTAGAGTCTAAAAACATAGAAGAAAAAATGAGTACGATGAATCTTAATGGAGCTCCTTATATTCGAGAACACTCAATAACATTTGGAAAAAATGAAAAAAATGTTACGGTTGTTGAGTTTTTAGATCCAGAGTGTGGTTCATGTGCGGCATTTCATCCTGCTGTTAAAAAAGTGTTACATGAGTATAACAACGAAATTCAATTGGTTGTGCGATATATGCCCAATCATAAAAACTCTCCTAATGTGGTTAAAATTTTAGAAGCGGCACGAATGCAAGGAAAATATGAAGAGACGCTAAATATGGTATTTGCTTCTCAAAATATTTGGGGACAACATGGAAACCCAAAACCCCATCTTCTTTGGAACTATATTGTGCAAGTTGAGGGTTTAAATATTGATCAATTACGAGAAGATATGAATAATCCTAAATTTGTTGAAATGATGAATTTGGATATGCAAGATGCAAAAGAGTTAGGAGTAACAGGAACACCGACTTTTTTTGTCAATGGAAAAAAACTTGAAAACTTAACCTATGACGCATTAAATGCGTTAGTTGAGTCTGAAATTTACAAACAAAACCATCCTATAAAGAATAGCTTAAACAACTAGGCTATTTTTTAGGGCGTGCTTTATGGTTTGATTTTTTGAGCATTTTAAAACAAAGTGTTCAAATGATCAAATAAAAAATTGATACATT
>Ga0265293_10001674_pt1 | contig 47441 bp, 50 predicted proteins | sample Munlanlewell138R_FD_192505 | JGI IMG/M metagenome (GOLD analysis project Ga0265293, IMG submission 192505) | Leachate microbial communities from a municipal landfill in Southern Ontario, Canada - Leachate well 138R | ecosystem: Engineered > Solid waste > Landfill > Unclassified | place: Canada... | reverse complement strand
AACGACAACACCCCATGTGTTGTCACCTCACAGCAGAGCAGCACACCCGCTTCGAGCGCTACCGTATCCCCGGAATCCTGCTACCGCATCGCCGGAACAGCGCTACCCGATAGGGCGACGCGCCACCCTTGCCTTTGTTGAGTCCATGATGGGCTGCAACACCGTTACGAACGCGGGAGAGTGCATCCATAAAGACTTTGTCGGAGCTGATTTCCTTAACGGTCTGCCGGTACGATTGCGCTGCTGCGTCAAAACGAGCAAGCGGAATATGCGAAGCGCTGGCTGGCTTTGCCATCTCTATACGTGCCCGGTTGATTGCTTTCGGGAGCGTGTTCAGTGCCTCGTGTAGTTCTAGGGCAAGATAGCGTTCCCAGACGCTCCGGTTCTCTGGGTCGGTGAGCGCCTGCAGCGTGAGCACCTTAATGTCGTAGTCGAGCTTGCATAGATAGAAGACCAGCTCAACGGATGGGCGGTGGCTTTCCCAATTTGGCTGCGAAGGGCCGAGTTCGCAGAAGCGCGCAGCAAACTCAACGTTCTCACGCGCTGTCGGTATTGACGCACGGAAGGCAGCTTCGTCCCATTGCTCTTCGCTCATACAGCGACAGTATAGGGCTGTGCGATGCTTCGGAGAGGAATCGAGTCAAGACGAAACGAGCATGTCCAGGGGTTAGCGACATACGAATTCATTCACTTTCGTTCCCTTCTCCGCAAAATGAGATCATGAAGCGTGTCCGAATTATGTCGCCAAGCAGTGCTCTCCAGCGACCGTCACTACCGCTACCATCTTTCTCGCTTCTGGGCAGAAGGGCCGAGGGTGACGTTCGTGATGCTAAATCCCTCGACGGCGGACGAACGCACGGACGACCCCACACTCAAAAGGTGTATGAATTTCGCACGGGGCTGGGGCTACAGCGGAGTGGACGTTGTGAATCTCTATGCGCTTCGGGCAACTGACCCGTTGGAGCTTTGGAAAACCCCGGACCCTGTCGGGCCGGAGAACGATCGGTATCTCTTGGAGGCTGGGGCTAGCGGTGCACCGTTGGTGGCTGCTTGGGGTGCGCATGCGAAGTGTGCACGCATGCAAGAGGTGGTGTCGATGCCAGGGTTAGATCGGCTTACCTGTCTGCGGGTCACTAAGAAGGGGTATCCGTCTCATCCGCTCTATTTGCCGAGAGGGCTTGAGCTGATGGTGTGGTCGCCGCAGGCTGATTAGAAGTAGTGGTGTTTGGGGGGCGGGTTCGTTGTTGATATTACTCTTCACAAAGTGCGCCAAATGATTCATAATCAGGGCAGATATGGCAGCAACGAAAGAAGATATCAACGGGCTCACGGAATTAATTTTAGGAATGCAGACGACGCTGCAGGAACAGTTTGAATCGATTGATCAGCGGTTTGAAGCGATCGATCGCCGATTCGAGGTATTCGAGTCGAGCATGGGTGGTATGGCAACTAAAGAGGACATTGATCGGATCCACGTGGTCCTTGATGGGATTGCTTCTCGTCTTGAGATTGATGACCATGAGCGTGTGGCTGCAAGCGCTCAAGTTGAACGGCATGAGGGGTGGATTGAGAAGGCTGCTCCGGTTGTAGGTGTTCCGTACAGCGTTACTGGCTAACATCACGGACGCCCGTGTGAGTCTCGCATCCCTACTCCGGCTTTGAGGAGGTTCGCTCGCACCGTGGTCGCGTTAAAGCCGAGCCGGTCACCGACCTTTTTTAGGGAGAGGCCTGATTCGTAAAGACGCGCCATTTGGCGAATCTGCTCTTCTGTAGGGGGCTGGCGGCGAAGCTTAACGCCTTGTCGTTTGAGAACTTCGCTCACGGTGACGCGATTGATGCGATACTCGTCGGCAAGCTCATAGACAGTTTTGCCTGCGGTATAGCCCTCTACAATAAGAGCAGCCTTCTTCTCCGTAACCCGTGGGCAGGTCTTCTTTAACAGGGGTGTGGAAGGCTTTGGGGCTCTAGCATCAGAGGTTCGCTTGATTGAACCGTGGGCCTTGCCTATTTTGTTTGCATGGGAGGAGAACAGTCCCACCAAATAGCGCAGATTCAAGAAGAGATAGCAGTATCTCTTCTTTTTTATCCCCACACTGCGACCGTACACAATAGTCTCTTGCAGCTTAGCGAGGACTTCCTATAATATTAGCGTTCCACGCACGACTACTACTAATGACAGCCCTACCGGTAGCCGTATCGGTAAGGCGCCAGTCTGTTTCTTTGTTTGTGTGAAAGAGCGATACGAAACCTGCACCCGCGTCATATGATCGCTTTATGAGCATCCGCGTCCAGCCCTCTTGGGTTATCCAGTCGTTTGCTGTCTGTTCATAGGGAGGGTTCTCTGGCCACTCAAATACCCAAGAGCCATATGAACTGTGAAATTTCCCACCAGACTGGAAGAATGAAGGAACGTCAGGCGCTGAGGCCGTCTCTGCAATACCCCACGGCTTTGACCCCGCTAGCGCTTTTATCCGCGGAACTGGACCATTCGCTGCATCATTAAAGCCAAATACAGCACTTGAGTCCTGCCACCCGGCAGAGGTTGGGTGCTGATCACTCCAGTTGAAGCCGTTCAACGCAAGCACGTCAATATACTGATCTCCTGGATAGAAGTCCTCAAAGGGATACGGACCGGCGCCGTAATTCAGCGGGTTCCACATGAGCAATACACCTGGCGCTACGCTATCCCTTATTGCTGCAACGTGACGCCACATAGCAATGTACTCTGCAGGCGTACTCTCACTATATCCAATAGTGCCAATACCCGACGCCCACGGACGGGCAGAATCATTCATCTCTGGGGCAAAACGGACGATTATTTGCGCACGATGCGCATATGACTGCGCCTCCTGGAACCACGCAGTGATATGCGCATCGTGGGCTCCAGCGGCTATATTGCGGGGTGCAAAAGAAGGCTGCTGATTAATTGGCGCGTCCCAATCCCACGGCTCAAGCGCAATAAGTAGTGCCGCCCCTCGGGTTTCAGCAGCTTCAAGATACGACACAGGAAAATCTGGCGATTGCACAAAGTCGGTATACGTACTCAACATACCGTTCCTGCTATTGAATTTTGACTCATCGTCGGCAAGTGTCACGAGATCATGCGATGCCCAGCCAACAACCATCTTATCCCCTAGTGCGCGGACATCTATCATCCCTAGTTCATTGTGCCCAGAGCATGCACCCTGACGCACGACGCCATCATGAGTGACATGAAAAGCCTTACCGGGAAGCGCCGAGCTCGTTGCGGTTAGGCAGAAAGTATTACCAGTTGCGTCATACTGAAAGACGACGGACTTTGATTTGACAAGACTATTAGTATTTTCAGGGTATACGCCCTTATCTACCTTTGTAAGTTGAAGCTGTTTTGCTGCAGAGCCAAGTTCCGCCTTCATAGTAGACTCACGGGCCTGCGTTGTAATGCCGTTATACGCCACGATAGTAATAGTAGCAAGAATTGCAATCACCACTACAACAATAAGTAGTTCGACAATAGTAAAGCCGCTTTGTTCGTGCATACCTTTTCTCATTACTACCATTTAAGCACACTCCTGCCACAGACCCTATTATGACTAGTCCACAGCCTTAAAAAGTTTTCCACGTGGGTATTTCTCCCCTGTTGCTACTTTGTATATCATGGATGGTGTTTCACGTGAAAGCCTGTTCTATTGACAAAATGCAACGCTTATGCTAGTATAAAGGTATGAGTACAGCTCAACAGAGAAAAACAAACACAACACAACATACAAACCCAACACCTATGTCGTCTTTAGAGCGTCTATCGCTTGGGTTCGAGTACAACAAAACACTCCGCGATATTAAACGCGAAGTGCGCGAACGTACACTATAAAGTAGTTGTACTCTCCTCCTTAATGAAAAACACCCCTTCTGCTTTAAACTGGGGTGTTTTTCATTTACGGATTCATTACGCGTGGCATGGGTCTCATCCCGCGCGTTGACCGGGAGTGACCCCCGATCCCAGATGAAGTGCTATTTAGCCTTCTTCTCTGCCTTCTTTAGACGGCTCTCTTGTGTATCCACCGTGACCTTCTTTGTTACATCAAACTTCGTGAGGTACCTTCCAAAGAAGAGTCGCGCCTGTGAATTTAGTGCGGCGAATGAAAGGAAGCCTATAGCGGTCAGCGGCATAATCACCCACTGGATCAGCATAAGGAAGTTGCGTGAACGCTTGTAGCGCTCTGGGCGCGGCGGAAGAAGCTTGAACGAGAGGAACACCATCACAATCAGACCAACAAGCGCGATACGCTGCACAATACTCACCGTATCCGGAAGCTGGTGCGCCACAACATCGCGGTAGGCATGGGAATTGAGCAGAAGTGGAATCCAGCCCCCTACTGCCACAATAATAGAGACGCTTCCCGCAGTCACGTAACCGTCTATATTACGGATAAACCATACCAGCGCTGGCCAAAACGGTGCGCGGCGGTTTCGCGTGAAGACCTGCTGGGCCACATAGGCAACGTCTGAGGCACCGTACATCCAGCGGCGAAGCTGGATGAACTGCGCCTTAAATGACTTGAGGTACGAATCACCTAGTACTGCATCCTGGTAAATAGGAATGTAGATGGGGTGTACTGAATAATTACCATTAAAGTAGAAGTAGCTGCGCCAGAACTGGTGACCGTCTTCTACTACCGTGCGCGTGCTCCAGAAGTCCATCTCTACCAGGGCATCCATTGGCTGGGAGTGTGAGGCGAAGTTGCGCAAGATATGCGGGCGCATGCTTGAGATAATATTCCAGAAAGTATTTCCTGTAGCAAGCACACGCATTGGCGCCGGGACATCCCAAATATTATTCATAAATACAGCGATTGGCTGATACGCAAGGTGCTTACGGTCTTCGTTGGCAATATATTCATACGTCACATAATCAAAGTAACTGCGGTGTGGACGGTTATCTGAGTCGAGCGTCGTGATGATTACCTGACGGTGCTCAATGTTCTGCGCATCAACCCACTCACGCATGCGCTTAGCCGCAAAGACAATGTTTCCACCCTTCCCTACGACCTCGTTTGGTAGGTCGCGCGGGTGTTTAATTGCTTGGAAGGTCATGAATGAATCTGCGTACTCTTTTTCGAGCTTCTTTGCCGTTTCTTCCATTGCTTCACCGCCACGCTCTTCGTATGCGAGTGCAATCATGAGCTTCTTGTTACCATAGTGCGATGCAATCAGCGATTCGATGGTTGGCTTCAAGACACTATACGGTTCGTCGTAAGCAGCAATAATCACCATATTGTAGAGTTCAGATGGTTTTGGGAAGGTGCCGTCAGCGGCTGCAGCCATGAGGCGAAGGTTTTCTAGATGTTGAATGCGGCCAAATTCGCGCTTTGTGCTGTCTTTTTTCGCGTCATAGGCAGAAACAGGATCCTCGAGGTCAGCCAGGCGCGCCGCCCAGTCAACCTTTTGTGCCTGCACGAGACGGTTATGCCCCTGGAGTGTATGGAACATAATCCCCACCGCACGCACAAGAAGCACGATAAGAATAAGCATCAGATACACCGCTGCAAGCAGTGGCGATACAAGCGAAAGGATGATGAGAAGAATAAATGCTCCGTAGCTTAAAATAGCCGGGAGCATCTCAAAGAAACGATAAAATTTAGTACGCTTCCCTAGCGGAAGTTCAAAGTCGGGTGGAGTCGTAGATTTTGGCATACGACTATACTGGTGACCACACATTAATAATAGCGGCTGCGATTACCCAGGCAAAGATAAGGACACCTATCCCTGTCCATGCCACGAGCAGCGCCATGTGATAGCCTTTGAGCATATTCATCTTTATAGTCATAGCGATGTGCGCAATGGCTGCTATCAGCGCGAAACCGCCAAAGCTAAAGAGGTAGAACCACTGATCGCGGTAAAGATGTGCCACACCAAAGGCGGTGTAGTGCGTCACAAGCGGCACCTCGCTTGGGCGGACCGTAATAATAATATAAATAATAAATGCGACCGCCAAGAGCAGCGTGGCCGCAGCAAGTATCGTGAGCGTACGATTGGCCAGAAGGTCTTTCAACGCTGTTTTCATAATGTGTTTCACCATAGGTACCCTTATTATAGCGTAAAAGCCCCTTGCGTGCCACGGTTCAAAATGATATGATTAACGAGTACTCATTTTTGGGCTCGTAGTGAAGTTGGTCCATCACGCCTCCCTGTCACGGAGGAGATCGCCGGTTCGAATCCGGTCGGGCCCGCCACAAACGTACACTCAAATCACTTCCACTGCGGAGTGATTTTTTTATAGCAAAAACCCCGACCTATAGAATGCCGGGGTTTTTCATAATCTAGCCGCGAGAAGTTGCGTAGCGGCGCTCAACAAAGTGCCAATCGACAACACTCCACCATGCATCCACGTAGTCTTTTCGCGAAGCGTGGTAATCAAGGTAATACGCATGCTCCCAGACATCAAGTCCAAGTAGCGGCGCATCGCCGCCCTCCATAATTGGATTATCCTGGTTTGGCAAAGCAATAATATCAAGGTTTGGCTGCAGCCATACCCAGCCACTGCCAAAAAGACCGAGTGCTTTTTCAGTAAACGCGTCTTTGAATGCCTCAAAGCTTCCGTACTTCTCTTCAAGTGCGCCGCGAAGTTCGTCCGAGGCCTCATTTCCACCCGCACACATACACTGCCAAAAGAGCGAGTGATTATAGTGACCACCACCGTTATTACGAACTGCAGTTTGAGTAGAATCAGGGAGAGTACTCAGCGAGCTCAGAAGCCCCTCGAGCGCCTGTTGGTCACCATCGCCCATATTCACCTCTACGTGTGCGTCTGCAAGTGCGGCGTTCAGCTTAGTGACGTACGCCTCGTGGTGCGTATCATGATGGAGCTTCATAATAGCCTCGCTGATTGCCGGTGTTAATGCGCCGTATTCATACGGAAGGTCTGGAACGCTAAATTGTGTCATTATTGCCCCTCTCGTGTCGCAGCTTCTGCTCGCTCAAATGTAATATAGTACTTCACCTTATCGTCTTTTTTCACCTTTTCAAGCTGATCGTCAAATATAGTAAGTGGAATAAATAGATATTCGTACTGTATCTGCTCATCACTCTTATCAAGAAGTTTTACGTAGTAGTAACCATCACCTGGAGTGGTAACAGCGGATGAGACTTGACCTTTTTCAAGCTTGCCTGCTGCGCTTGCAATGCCGCTATCTTGGTTATCCTTTGGTACCCATACAGGTTGTGTATATGAGACGGTACCGTTATTCTCCTTGTTGAGATCTGCGGCGATATCGCTGAGTGCAGCATCTTCACCTGCCGCGAGTCGCTCAATAGTTGCGCCGATTCCACGAGCTTTATCATCTACCTTGTATGCCACCTTTTGACGCAGAAGTTTATCCCTAAGAACATCCCTGTACTCGCCCATTGTCCAGTTGTAGTGATCAAGGATGATACTGGCATAGGTTGCCTCGGACACCTCTTCGTTACCTGACTGACGGTCACGCTTAATAAACGCGTCTATTTCAGCCGAATCTACAGAAATCTTATGCTCCTGGGCAAGCTTATATGCATATGCATCAGCAACGGCATCGTCTATAGAGTTAGTCTTAATAAAATCACGCTGACGCTTCCCGTCCTCAGTCTTGAGGTCGATGCGCTCCTTCTCTAGGAGGTAGTGCATAGAGCTACGATATTTCATGAAATAGCTGCTGTAGCGGACCGGCTGCCCATCCACATTTGCCACAGGAACGGGCACGACGCGCGTTACACGATACATAAAGTCACTGGTATTTTGTGCTGGGTAAAGCAGGTACCACCCCACTCCAATCAAGAGGATAATTGCTGAAACCGCAATAATAGCCGCATTAATAACAAGCTTGTGCCGCGCGTACTGAACGGGGTATTTAAACTTACGCCCACCAGCAAGAACTTTCTCACGGTGCTGCGCTAGTGTGTCGTTTGTAATGCGACCAACTGGCTCTTTCGGCTGCTTACGCTCCCGAATTTTAGATACTAGCTTCTTCATGGTCTCCCTGTTCAGTTATTACCGTGTCAACGGCATCTTGCAATTTATTGTAGGTCTTCTCTGCTTTTTCAACATACCGAATCACCAGATCCCCTACGAACGTCTGAATGACGATGGTTCCAAAGCCAAAAACTTCGCCAACGAACCCAGGTATATTATAGCTTATGTTTTGGATTTTAGACAGGCGCAGCTCCACAACGTCTTTCCCGAAAAAGCCGAGTTGCGTGACCTGACGGATGCGTTGATTTGTCACTATATACACTGTGAAGTACCACATCATCCAGTGGTAGAAGAAAAGGATGAGACCAAGCGTGAGGCCGATGACAGGCGACCAGAGGAGTTCAATGGTGCTTTGCCAGATAAGTACAGGAATTGCGCTGAGTGCGAAGGGAATAAGGAGGCAGTAGAAGCCTTTTCGCATAGCGATGATGTGGCGGCGGAAGATGAAGAGGACTTCTTCGTCTGGGCGCTGGCCGTCGAAGGCGAGCTGCCGTGGCGCCCCCTCTTCTTTTGGCTTGGAGTGTGTACTCATACTCCCCTTTTCTCTATAAATTCTATTGGTACCCCGGGCAAGAGTCGAACCTGCAACCTTTTCCTTAGGACGGAACTGCTCTATCCATTGAGCTACCAGGGCATACACCTTATTTTAACAGACTTCACCTCAGGTGCGAAACAAAATACCCCGCTCATGACTGCGGGGTATTTTGCGTGCAAAAACAGCTATTACCGAGTAAACTTTTCGTTCAAAGTATCGTAGCTGTAGATTTCAGAGTCAGCAAACCAATGCGGAACTTCCTTTGCCGCCTCTTCGTCATCGCCAGAAGCGTGAATAAGGTTTGGAATACCCTTGTGCTCAGAGTCAGCGTAAACAAAACTCATGTGTGAGAAGTCGCCACGGATTGTACCTGGCGCCGCGCTCTTTGGCTCAGTTGGGCCAACCAACTTACGAACCAGCTGTACCGCCTCAACACCTTCAAACACCATAGCAATCACTGGGCCGGTCAACATAAGGTCAAGTGTCACGTTAAACGTATCTTCACCGCGGCGTGTAATCATCTGACTAATGCCTTCATAGTGGTGGTGGAAGTGTTCCTTGTCAGGCGACACCATCTTTGTGCCAACAATCTTTAGACCGACACGCTCAAAACGGGTAAGAATTTCACCAACAAGTCCGCGCTGGACTGCATCCGGCTTAAATAACACCAATGTTCGTTCGATTTGTCCTTTTTCTGTAGACATTGAATCTCCTATTACTTATCTTTTCCCTATTGTACTAGAAGCGAGGAGACATGTGAACCGAGTCCACTACTGCGCAAGAAGAATGATTGCAAGAATGAGCGCAAGGCCAATTCGATACCAACCAAAGACTGCCAGTGAGTGCTTTGAAAGATAGTTCATCAGGAACCCTACTGCAAAAAGTCCGCTAATAAAGGCTGCGAGGTTTGAGACAACCAATGTACCCGCATGCGTCATGAGGTAATCTGTATCAGTAAGGAGTACCTTAAGTGTGACACCCATCATAATTGGGAGTGATGCGAGGAAGCTATACTCTGCCGCCTGCTTTGCGCTGAGGCCCATGAGGCGTCCGGCAATAATTGTAGATCCAGAGCGTGACGTGCCTGGAATGAGCGGAAGAATCTGCGCCAGACCAATGATCCCTGCGCGCCACCATGGCAGCTTTGCGCCGTCTTCAACCTCAGAAAGCTTTGGAAGCTTTTCCAGTACCACCATAACAATACCAACAATGGCGAGCGTGAAGACTACTACTGTTGCACTGGTAAAGAACGGCGTCTCTGCAATGAACCCTGCAAGCATGAATCCAACAAGCCCTGCCGGGATTGCTGTAATAAGGATATTGCGCGCGAGGGTGAAATTACGGTGAATGAAAATATCCTGCAGAATAGACCAAATGCGCTTTCTGAAGAAGACGAAAAGGGCCAGCATTGTCCCGATATTAATAAACTCTAGGAAGAGATGGTCCGACGCGCCAGTCATAAACGTCTGCGCAATGACTAGGTGCCCTGAGCTACTAATAGGAATAAACTCGGTGAGTCCCTGAATGAGTCCTAAAATGATTGATTCGAGCCATTGCCACATGATGCTTATTTTAGCATAGAAACAGCAGCCAAGACGAGGTAAGCCTGAGTCTTACATTCCTAGACGGCTTCGCACCGGGTCTTGTCAGGGCCTCGGCGCCTGACTCGACTCGGGCTGCAGATGTCGTAGGAATGCAATGCCTCAGACTCACTCGTCACCTTCTGCTATAATCTAAGCATAAGGAACACGCATGACTGAACAAAAGTTTTTCTCTGATTACATCTTCGACTTTATTGAATACCTTGAGGTTGAGGGTGGCCGCATGCCTAAGACTGCCGAGAATTATAAATTCTATCTGGACCGCTTTGTTGAATTTGCCGGTGATATTCCTGTTGAAAAAATGAACCCCGAACTGCTTCGTAAGTACAGACTCTGGCTCAACCGCTACGAGTCAGACCGCGGCGACAAGCTTTCTATGATCACGCAGAGCTATCACCTCATTGCCCTACGTGGGTTCCTACGCTACCTGATGCGCCGCGATATTCCATCTATGAGTCCTGATAAGATTGAACTTCCAAAGGTACACCGTAAACAGGTGACCTTCCTCCATTACGACGAGGTGGTTCGCCTTTTTGAACAAATAGATTGTTCAGACGAAGTTGGCCTCAGAGATAGGGCTATCATTGAACTTCTCTTCTCTAGTGGGCTCCGTGTATCAGAGCTGGTGAACCTTAACAGGGACCATGTGAACACAAAGCGCCGCGAGTTCATGGTGCGCGGAAAAGGCCAAAAAGACCGCCCCGTATTTATTAGTCAAGGTGCTGCAGACTGGGTTGAGCAGTACCTTACTGCGCGCACGGACACGCTCATTCCCCTCTTTTTAAGCTACAGCAAGAATGTATCACCAAGCATGGATGGTGACTTCCGTAGACTCAGCGCACGGAGTATCCAGCGCTTGGTGCAGAAATACGCACGCCTTGCCGGTATCACAAAACACGTTAGCCCCCACACAATGCGTCACAGCTTTGCTACGGATCTTCTTATGAATGGTGCTGATATACGAAGCGTACAAAGTATGCTTGGTCACAGCAGCATTGCCACAACGCAGATCTACACACACGTTACAGACGCCCACCTAAAGGACGTCCACGAACGCTTCCATAGCGATTCAAAACAATAAGTTACGGTGTACAAGTGCCAGCAATGTATGCGTCTGGTGTCACCGTGAAGTCTTTACAGAAGTTACCCGAAACATCCACAGCAGCTTCTGGGAATGGGAAGTCGACAGACCCTAGGTCTACACGCGCCTCAATACGGCGATAGAGATCATTCGCTCGGCCAGTGGAGTCAATTTTTGGCTGTACGCCGTCGAAGTCAACAACCGTCGTACCGTTGAGTAGTTCAACCTGGAAGTGTGTTGCTGTGTAAAATGGCACAAGGCGGAGGTATGCAGTACGTGAACCGCCACCAACAGGATTCGGAAGTGAGAACGTTGCGGTACACGCGTAGCCGCCATCGGAAACGTTTGCTCGACACGACGCTGCATGTGGAGCACCACCTGCTACGGCTGGCGTTGGGAATTCAGCACCCCCCACCCTTCTACCGTCAGCATCTGAGAGGCTGGTTGCGCTTGTATCAACAAGACTGGTTGGATACATAAATACAGTGTTTGCATTACTCTGACCGCTCGTGGTCTCGGCGTCAAAGTCTGTGAGTCTAAATGAACTTCCAAACTGCATGAGCTGCGCGCGAAGGACTGATGGCCGGTTATCAGGCCAGCGAGCCTGACGAAGAAGCTTCAGGTTTGCCGGTACAGCAGAGGGGCGGTTTACATTGCCCGTCTCACCCGTCATGTCCTCAAGACTAAACCAGCTGATGCGAATTGTGTTAAAGCTCGAGACGCCGGTGAGCGGAATGATCTTTGATTCGTCGGCAGATGCAGAGCCTACGTACTCTGATGTATTTGGACTAATAATAACGCAGGTGTACGCCTGGTTGAGCTGCCTATCCGCAGATGAACCACCAGAGCGCTGCACAGGAACTTCACCAATCCTTCCATTAACGATTGAGGTCGCAACAACATTCTGAAGCGCTGCATTACACTGCGTACTTGAAAGTTGCGCCTTGCGCGGTGCACACGACGTACTGTCATTTGCACAGGCGCGCTGATAACTAAGGAGTGCACGCTTTGCGTCCTCCACACCCGCAAGCGCGGAGTCATACGCACTCTGAGAGAGGTCGCTATCACTTGCCTGCATCTGGTCTGCTGCCATGAGCCGCAGGAACCCAAGGGTTACCACCATAATCACAAGCATGGCGAAAATCACTACAAAGAGCGACACCGCTCCGCTATAAAACCTACCTACCCTTGTCATGTTAATTCCCTCCCCCTGACCGGACAATCATCGTAAAATGCTGAACATTGCAATATGTTGGATCTGCGTTTGTTTGACCTGGCGCAAGACACGCAGTACGCCCCGCGTTCATTGCAGTTGGTGCACCAGTTCCAATGCCGTAATTAATTGTAAGGAGTCGCTGCCCTGTCGCTGCATTATGCACCCCATTCGCTGTCTCTACAGTGAAGTTTGTAAGGGAGAGTGTATGGTCACCCTTCGTAAGTAGCTCGGTAGCGCGTGCAACATCCTGGGTACGGAGTGTTCGCGTGATTGAAAGTGCCCCACCAGAAGTGCGCGCGCAGTACATACTTGCACTATCAGGGACCTTTACTACGCCAATAAGCTTCGTGCTATCTGCTGTCATGCGAAATGCTTCGTTTTGCGCTGGGAGCGCATCGGCCGTATTCCAAATATATGAGTAGTTACCTAGACAAAGCCTTCCACTCACTACCTTGCCGGCTACCGATGTCTGTATGAATGTATCTGAATTGATTGTGACCGCACCAGCGGCGGCGACGGTTCGTCGAACATCATCAGAGAAAGTGCGTGACGACTGGTTAATGTCCTTTAGTGCCATACCCTTGCTGTAAATGTTTCCAATCTGAATAACGGTCATCGCAATGGCCAAAAGAAGCACTGACACAAACGTCATTGAAAGCATCAACTCAATAAGCGTGAATCCTTTATGGAGCCGTGCATTACCTTGGATCATAAAGCCTCACAATCGTTCTGAGCGTTGTTGGTACAGACTGCCCTGGTGCATCCCAACACGCCCTAATATGGAAATCTACAAACCCAACACCACCACTTGAAGCGGCGGTTGAGCGAACACCCTCCACCCAGACACCTTCACTGTGCGTCAATGTGGGTGTTGCAGTTTCACTATAGGTAAGGCGCGCATAGGTGTCCGGCAGGCGGAATTTTGCAGGTGACGATTCAATCGCACCAGTCTTCGTATCGATAACAAACTTCGATGATGTTGGGATAACACACGTTGTGCTGGTTGAGGCGGTAGATGCGGTTGTCACCAGGTGGCTATTGAGGATAGTCTGATACTTCCCCGCTGGGCTACTTGCTGGATTTGTGAACCCAGGGCGATACGCGTCGACATATGAGCCATGAAGGAACCGAAGCGCCTCAGCCTGGCCGTCAATCTGCTGACGCACTGCTGTAATCTCAAGTGAGCGTTGCGATGTTGAGAGGCCCTTGTTCATAAGTGAGATTCCCGCAACTGCAACAAGACTAAAAACTGTCACGGCAAAAAGAACCTCAACAATAGTATCTCCGCGGCGCAGCCCACGCCCCTTGCGCAGACCTAACATCGCTGAGCCCCCGAGAAGTCAGCGTTAACAGAGGCGCGTACAGCAGCGCTATCTGCCGCCCGTGCTTCAAGGAAAATGCCCCTATTAGCGGTGAGCACAAGGCCGTCAGAGTCTACACAAAGGAGCCGCTCTGCACGGCCAGGAATCGTGGTGCCCGCAACAATCATAGCCTTAAGCTGACTGTTTGTTGGCGTATCTGTAGGGACGGTGTTGCTTGAGAAGGTATAAATACCGCCCCCATCTGGGGAGCGAATAAAGAGCATCGCAATCTGCCTGTCACCCGTTGCGCCAACAGGACGGGCATCTGTAGGATTTGAGCCCTGTGGCCATGAGAGCTTTGCGCCCCATTCCATACTTGTATCAAGAACGTCCGCTGTTGAAACACCTAATGTATAGGCGCTGCTTGTGAGCTTCTGTATGTCAGTTGAACCGGTAGGTGTTGTTGTCTTCAGCGAGAGTACCGTGTAAGCCTTTATAGACCCTCCGCTAACGGTCATATACTTACCGATAATATCGCACCGACCTTGGCCTGGAAGCGCACCAGTAGTTGCGCCTGTAGCGAGCTTCTGAACACTGAGACGCCCGCTTGCTACGGTACACGCCCACACACCTTCTCTACCGTTCTTGACGCTTGCAATATCAGCGTACTGCTGTTGCAAAAGAGATTTAAAAGACTCAACAGAGTCTTTGTATCGCTGCACACCAAGAGAAGAGCCGATACCAATAAACATACCGGCAATCATAAGCCCCGTTACCCCTAGGAAAAGGACGGTCTCAATGATAGTAAACCCTTTTGACGTGCGCGCGTTCATACTAGTCATAATTATAGCATAAGCGCAATAAACAGACGCCTAGAATGTAATGCCAAATCCGCCAATATACCAGTCAATAATTGCCGATCCAGCAAACCATGCCACGATAGTTCCTGCAATAAGCAGCGGACCAAACGGAACATGCGCGTTACGCTTGAGCTTACCCGTTGCCATAAGGGGTATGACAATCAAACATCCAATGAAGTTTGCCATAAAGAGCGCAACAAGTGCAAGCTGCCAGTTTGAAAGCAATAACCCAAGTCCGACCCCTAATATTACGTCACCAAAACCGACCCACTTCCCTTTTGAGCCAAAATAGAGAAGTCCATAGAGGCCACCCAGCACCGCAACTGCACCTGCGGCAGACGCAACCACGCCAGCAGGATTAGCCGACCCAATAGCGGTCAGCGTCGTTATGGCCGCACCAATGATAATAAGTGCGATCATCGCTACATCTGGGAGAAGGAACCACTTTGCGTCATAGGCAAAAAGGAGCGCCATCACCGTTCCGGCGGCGAGCCAAAGAATAAAGTGTGACACATCAAGTGGCGTATCAAGTGCAGGTGGCCATAGTGCATACGAAAGTACGAAGAAAGCTGCTAATCCAACCTCTGCTATAATCTCGAACCATCCTATAAACCCGCCACATGCGCGACACTTCCCACGCTGCGAAACCCAGCTCACCACGGGGATGAGTTCATACCAACGAAGTGGCTTATGACAGTGGAGGCACTGCGACCTATCTTTTGACGCCTTCTTGCCAAGGAGTTTCTTTAGTGTTGCGTATTCTTTCTTGTCATACTCTTGGCCGGATTTCTTATCAGCCTCAAGCTGCCGAGCCCGTATGCGCCACACGCTTGCCGCAATAAAACTTCCCAGAGACGCACCAAATAGCGCAAGTGCAATATAGATAAATACTTCAGTCATACTGCTTATGATACCAGGTGTAAAAAGTAAAAAGAAGCCTTGCGGCCTCTTTTTATACTACTTGAGCGAGTACTGGGACTATACGTCCTGGCAGAATGATGTGCCACCACCTGCTTCGAGGAGTGTAATCACTGCGTACTGACGCTTTGTGCCCGGAAGTGTTGGCTGGTTAGCTGTACCGTTCGTTGCTTTTCCGGCTGGTGTTCCACACTTTGCGCCTGAAACTGCCTTGATCTGGCCGTCAGCAATTGACACGTTTACTGCTGTTGACGCTGTTGATCCGCGTGACTGAACAGTAATAGTAGCCTTGTCTGTGTTGTCAGATACCTTATCAATGTAGCCCTGGAGTGTTGAAGTGGTTGGAGCTGTACCCCTGTTGCCACTTGTGTAGTCATTGATTGCTGATGCTACAACGCTGACGTCTGTCTTACGCGCACTATCACGCTGACCACTCTGGAGTGCCGGAAGGGCGATGAATACCATCAAGAAGATGAGACCCGCGATTGCAAGCACGAGTACGACCTCGATGATTGTGAATCCTTTTTTTGTTTGTAGTGCATTCATTATGGATTGCCCACCTTTCAATGAATATATTTCTGCTTATGTTTTTATGGTAAATGATTCTCTCAGAAAAGTCTATAGTATAGTGATTCCGCTGGCTACATATTAATGCCACCAACAAGGCTGTAGATTGGGAAGAGAATCGCCCCCACCATACCACCTGCTACGACAGCGAGTACCACCATGAGGATTGGTTCAATTGCCGTAGAAAGTGTCCTGATCTGCTCATCAAGCTCATCTTCGAACACCTGAGCGGTCTTGCCCATCATTTCGTCAATCTTACCAGATTGCTCACCGATTTTGATCATCTGAGGAACAAGTGGCATCATCACCTCATCCTCTACCTCAAGCGCCACTGAAAGCGCCTTACCACTCTGCACTTTGTCTGCAGCCCTTTCAATACTCTCTGCCACGATTGTATTATTCACCGCCTTTGCAGAGATATGGAGCATATCGAGCATACTCACCCCTGTAGCAAGGAGGGTCTGACCAGTACGCGTAAAGCGGGCCATGTAGAGCTTGCGGAACATCTTACCAAAAATAGGAACGTTAAGCTTTAGCTGCGCCATGGTGCGTATCCCCGACTCAGTCTGTGCGTATTGGTAAAGGAAGTACCCGCCAATTCCCATAATAAGGAGGATGAGCCACCAGAATGATATAACAATACTCGTCGCTCCCACCATAATCTGCGTAAGGAACGGGAGTGTTTCACCAAGGTCATCGTAGAGCTTCTCAACCTGCGGAACAACCGAAAGGAGCATGAAGATAATCACACCGAAGATAACGAAGAGTACGATAACAGGATACGTCAGCGCTCCACGAATCTTGCTCATTGTGGCAGCGTCTTTTTCCTGCTGCGCAGCAATACGGCGAAGTGCGTCGTCAAGCGTACCTGAAAGCTCACCGGCCGAGATAAGTGCAAGGAAGACGTCATCAAAGACCTTTGGGTGCTTTGAAAAGGCGTCGGTAAGTGAACTACCACCTTCTACAGATGCGGCAATCTCTTCAATGATAGACTGAAGTTGCTTGTTTTCAGTCTGCCCAATAACAGTATGGAGGCTCTGGCTAAGCGGCAGCCCAGCACCAATAAGTGTTGCGAGCTGACGCGTAAAGACAACCTTATCTTTAGTAGTAACGCGGCCAGTAAGGCGCGAAAGAAGGGTTCCGTCACCAATCTGCTCCTTAATAGAAAGCGGCGTGTAGCCCTGCTTCATCAGGAGCTTTGCTGCAGCGTTTTCGGATTCAGCCTGAATATCAGCTTTAACTGTCTTATTCGTGGCCTGGTCGCGTGCTTCGTACGTGAACTTCTTCATAGATTACCCTCTCATTAACCGCTCAAACTCAACAAGGTCAACCGCAAACTCGCGGGCGTGGTCATAGGTAATAGTACCCGCCTGGACGAGGTTCACCAATGTACGGTCCATTGTCTGCATCCCCTGGTCTGCACCAGTTTGGATGATTGCGTCGAGCTGGTGCGACTTCCCTTCACGGATAATATTACGCACCGCTGGGTTTGCAACCATAATCTCTGCAGCCGCAACACGGCCACCACCAATAGTTGGCACAAGGCGCTGTGACACAACCGCCATGAGAATATTAGAAAGCTGCGCACGGACCTGCGGTTGCTGGTGTGGCGGGAAAACGTCTACCATACGGTCAATAGACTGAGCCGCGCTGTCGGTGTGAAGGGTTGCAAAGACAAGGTGTCCCGTTTCCGCAATGGTAATAGCGGCCGAGATAGTTTCAAGGTCACGCATCTCACCAATCAGTACGACGTCTGGGTCCTGACGGAGGCTTGAGCGAAGGGCCGCTGAGAATGAGTAGGTGTCATAGTGCACCTCACGCTGCACCACTACCGACTTCTTTGACTTGTGCGTAAATTCAATTGGGTCTTCAATGGTAATAATATGCTGAGCACGTTCTGTGTTCACCTTGTCTACAAGTGCGGCAAGGGTTGTGGACTTACCAGATCCGGTTGGACCAGTGACAAGTACAAGTCCGCGCGGATAATTAGCAAAGTTGAGGACCACGTTCGGAAGGCCGAGTTCCGCAATAGTCTTAATTTCATTCGGGATGAGACGAAGCGCAGCCGCAACATTTCCACGCTCATGGAAGGCATTTACACGGAAGCGTCCAAGGGTACCAAACGCGAAGCTAAAGTCGAATTCCTTATCCTTTGTAAGGATTTGACGCTGATCTTGGTCAAGAATAGCAAAGACAAGCGATTCAACCGCCGCCTCATCAAGCGGATTATAGCCCGCAATAGGAATAAGCTCACCGTCAAGGCGGAGCATAGGTGGCAGGCCAACCTGAAGGTGAAGGTCGGACGCACGGCGCTTTACCACTTCCTCAAGCAGCACTTCGATTCGTAGTTGTTGATTATCCATAGTATTTCCCCTTCTTTATGCGGTGTCTGATGTTACGCGGTTTACTTCTTCGAGTGTGGTCAATCCGGCAAGTGCCTTTAGGTACCCGTCTTGTCTCATGGTGATCATCCCTTGTGAGACAGCGAGACGCTGAATGTCTGCGCTCGTTGCCCTGCCGACAATGAGGGCTTGGATTTGTTCATTCACATCCATCACTTCGTAGATACCAGCACGACCACTATACCCACCTGGAGTCTGCGGCGTATCAATACCTCTGACTAAAGTATAAGCGCTTTGACCTGCTAATGGTAGTGCTTCGTAGCCAAGGTCGCGCGACACCTTCTCTACTTCATCCTTTGTCTTTGGGAGGAGATGCCCGACCGTTGCAATAATGTTCTGCGTTTCAATAGGGCTGGATTGATACGATTCGCGCTTTTTTGAGACACGACGCACAAGCCGCTGACCAATAATTGTATTCACCGTACTGGCAATAAGGAATGGCTCAATATTCATATCAAGAAGACGCGGAAGCACGCCGGCTGCGCTGTTGGTGTGGAGCGTACTGAACACAAGGTGCCCCGTAAGTGCCGCCTGTACAGCAAGCTGTGCGGTCTCGCCGTCACGGATCTCTCCTACCATCACGACATCTGGGTCCTGACGAAGAATTGAGCGGAGACCGTTTGCAAAAGTGAGCCCCACTTCTGAGTTCACCTGAATCTGATTCACACCGTCCATTTTGTACTCAACTGGATCTTCAAGCGTCACAATATTCACTGTGTCGTCCTTAATCTCTTTAATGAGTGCGTAAAGGCTGGTTGACTTACCAGAACCGGTTGGACCAGAAGTAAGTACCATTCCGTTTGGACGCCTAATACCATGACGAATGGCACGAAGTGAACGCCCTGCATACCCCATTTGTTCAAGGTCAAAAGTATTACCGGACTTATCAAGAAGACGAATCACCACCTGCTCACCCCACACAACAGGGCTTACTGCGATACGAAGATCCACCTCTTTATTCGCAACACTCACCGCGAATTGACCGTCCTGCGGAATGCGGTGTTCGTCAATTTTGAGGTTAGAAAGAATCTTCACGCGGCTTACAAGTGCCGGTTCAATACTCTTAGGAAGTTGCATAATTTCACGAAGCACGCCGTCTACACGGACGCGAATTTTGAGCGTATTTTCTAGCGGCTCAATATGCACGTCACTGGCTCGTGCCTTTACTGCGTATTCAAGGATTTTACTCAGCGCCTGACTGATTGGTGAATCCTGAACAATTGTTTTTACATCGCTTGCCTCTGCCGCCTGTTGCTCTGCCTGTGACGCCTGGGCAGCCTGGTTGACGCTTGAGAGGTCAGTCTTATACTGATCAAGTACGTGACGAACACCCGACTCAGAGGCCATGAAGACCTTTAGTGGACGCTGAATAAGATTTGCAAGGTAGTCTACTGCCTGGACGTTATTAGCGTCAATCATAGCGACAGCAAGGCGGTTTTGCACCTCTGCAAGCGGCACGGCCATGAACCGTTCAGCGATATCTTCCTGAAGAAGGTTAAGAATGTTCTGGTCAATAAGCGTATTTGAGAGATTAACATACGGCACACCTGACACCTGTGCAATCGCGTGTGTCAGAAGTTCATCATCAATCACCTCTTCTTCGGTGAGAAGCGAGAATAGCGGCTTACTCGTCGACTTGGCGCGGTCCTTGGCGTCATCCATTGTCGCCTGCGCAACAAGACCCTCCTCAATGAGGAGAGTTATCAGCTTTTCTTGTATGTCATCCGTAAGAAGCGCCATACCGCCTAGGCCTACTCGCTTTCTGCGCTATCTTGGGTGCCTTCTTGTGGGACAGTGCTCCCCTCAATCTCAACCTCAACCGATGGATTGATAGCACTACTGTTAAAGATTCGCTCGTCAACTTCAGGCATGTCTGCGTTAATTGGGTCAATCACCTGAATTTTTTGCGGCTCTGATGATGCATTTCCAAGAATACCTCGTACAACAAAGAAGGAAACCATCACACCTACTGTGGCTATGAGAATGATCATTGCGATGTCTGTTTTTTTCATGCTTCTCTCCTAATCCCTTGGTACCACTTCTTCACGAAGTTCAATCTTTTTAGCTGGCTCATAGTACGCTACACCCTGAACCGCCATTGTCTGTCCGCCAGATTCGCCAGAGATACGTACTGACTTCACCTGAATTGTGCGGATTGAGCGCTCTAGGTTATTAAGTACGTTCTTTAGCGCCGCATCAGTACCTCTTACGACAAACTGGAATGCAATAGCACTTGAGTGCTCATCTTCATTCAGCCCTACATCGACGACCGCAGCAGCGTCTGCACCAAGTCCAACCTCTACACCCTGCACCGGCTCTACCTGGATAGACTCAAGTACCACGCCCATAGCACCCTCCCCTACAAGGAGTCTGTTCTGGAGTGATGCGCCAAGTGCAAGTGAGTTTGCCTCAGACGGCAGTGCATCAAGGATAACCTGGAGCGCCTGGTCTGTTTCATTCGCCTTCACTGTCGCAAGTGCTTCGTTCGCGTCGAGTGCGCGAATCTCACCCTTCAGGCCATCTATGGCAGCGAGGTTCTTGGTGAGTGTAGTCTCAGTTGCCTGCTTTGCACTCAAGACCTTCTCTCCATATATAGCAATCTTAAACATGAAGAAGCTCACAACAACGGACGCACCAACAAGTACAGATGCAGTTGCAATCCAGAGGAACATTGTGCGGTTTGCTTTTGAGATTTGCGCTCGCTTTTGGAGTGATATATCCTCAGCCATATTACCTATCCTCCTCTATATCTTTAGCGCGCTCTGTGAAAATACTCTTTGGTAGCCCTAGGTATGAATCCGTAACGTTTCCGTTGATACTGAGCCTGATTGATACAGTCTCTACAGTTGAGCTAAATAGTTCAGGTGCATAGGTAAATGACACGACAAAGCGAAGTACTTTATTACCCTCCGTATCTTCACCGTAGCTGACGTCGCTTGTATTGACGTCTGTTGCAAGGAAGGTAAGGTCGTCATCGGCCGGAACTTCCGCCTCAGCGCCCGTTGAACCTTCGCCGTCAGCCTGCTGCGCCTCTCCGGTATTAGCCAGAGTGTATTCAACGACAGCACTAGAAAGCGTCTTCTTAAAGACCTCCATTGAATCGTACCCGCGAGTCTGACCCTCGAGACGAATCGTACCATCGTCTGCGTTCACGTCAATCTGAGATACCTGCACCGTATTAGGAGCTGGCGGGAGCACTGCAGAAAGCATATCAAAGAGTCGTGAAGTAATATTCTTATCATTATTAAGCGTAGAGATAAGACCGAGCTGGTTTTGGATTGTTACCATCTCAGAAAGATCCTCAACCTGCGCAAGATCTGCTGCCTTATTCTTAATCTGGCCGTCAAGATACGCACCGCGACCAAGCTGGACAGCGTAGACGTACACCAAGAGAAGAACGACCAGCCCAACGGCTGCAATGCTTGTAATGATTGCGCTCGAGATAACCGTTGCGCGCATGCGCTGTGCACGGATAAGCTCCTGCTTTACATCGGGGACAAGATTAATTTCAATCATTTACTTATTCCTCCGCTGCGCTAGGCCGATAACCGTTGCAAACTCCGATGCAATAGGCGCAAGCTGCTGCTGGAACTGCTGAGACACCTGAACGTTCTGCCATGGATTTGCTAGTACAGACTGGATGCCCGTCTTTGCGCTAATATACTCTGGGAACCCAGGAAGCACCGCACCAAAACCTGAAAGGAGGATACCCCCTACTGGAGTGTTTGGATAGCGAGTCTGGAAGAATTTAATTGACTTTGTAAGCTCGTTTGAGAAGTTATCAAGCGTGTTCTCAATTGCACGGTATACCTGACCCTCAAGGCGATCTGGTGCAAGTCCGAACTTGAGAATAAACTGACGAGCCTGACCCTCTTCCACATTAAGGTTCTGTACGGCCGCATTCACAAGTGACTTGAGACCCGTAGGAATAGTACGGACTAGACGCGGTGTATCCGCGTATGTAATAGCGATGTCAGTTGACTGCTCGCCGATATTGATAATGAGGCGCGCATCAGGAATGCCCGCAGGAAGAAGTGAGCGGATCATTGCAAGTGGATCTGGTTCAGCAGCGATAACATTAAGGCCAAGTGCCTCGATAAGCTCAAGCCTATCCTCTGCATACGCGTTTGCCGTACTTGAAATCAACACTTCTTGCTTTGTAGCATCGTGAAGTGATGTCCCAAGAAGCGCCCAGTCTACCTTCGCCTCATTCACTGCCATTGGAATGTACTGATCAACCTGATACTTCAGCATACTCTTTAGTTCTGCCTCTGGCACAACCGGCATCTCTACAATAGTTGTAAATGTCTTGTTTGACGGAAGACCGATAATAACGTTCTTACTCTTAATACCGCTCTGCCCGATAGCCGTCATAATGACATCGCTGAGTTTACGCCGACTCTCTGGAGAAGATGACGCTGCTGTTTTTTCATCTAGGGGTGCATACCCAAAATTTGAGAGATTCCATGCTCCCGCTCCAGCTTGTGATAGCTGTACAACCCGTACTGCGGTTGTTCCTATGTCTATTGCGAAAAAGTCGCCCACGCCTTTTATTGCCATAATACCCTTTATTATACCGAAAGCGTAAGCAGTTAAGCAAGGGTGTTTTTCAGATAGCGAAACTCACTCTCCACTAGAAGCGTGGTGGAAGCTCTTTTGTCATGACAGTTGGGATTCTTCCCGTCTCTGTACTCTGTGACACGCCCCAGAAGTAGGCATCTGGGCGAAGGTTAAACACCTCTGCCGCACGCGGCCCATCAGCATTCGCGCCCGCACCCGCTGTACGTCGAAGGTGGATTGTATTAGAAATCACTGGTCCGTTTACCGTCAGTCGACTTGAGCAACGGGAGGTTGTAAGGCTTGTAAACGCAACGTTGCAGGTGTAGATATTACCCTGTCCTGCCGTTTTTGCAACGAGCCACGCATCAACCTGTGTCACCCCTTCATTAATAGTAATGTTCTGGGCAATAATCACAAGCTGTGGCACTTGCCCTACACTAGAGATAGCCCCGGTTGTATACATAAGGTTTCCATTGATCACTACGTCGTTATTTGGCGCATAGATGATTACCGAGCGACCTGCGGCCATTGTGCCAGCCTGAAGTGTGATTGTAGCGGTTCCGGTTGGCCTGTACACCCCTGAGGCAAGTGATGACGGGGCAAAGGATGTTCCCGGATTTGTACCCGGTTGCGTAGCGTAGCGATCAATGACACTTCGAACGCTTGCAGGAAGCACGTAGTGTCCTACTCCAGATTCAACACACACATCAGCGTTGCTTTGATTTGAGAATGTAAGCAGGCTCACACTACAAAGGTTAATGCTGCTAAATGACGTGCCTTCTTGGTGAATTCCGCCAGCATAACCCGCCGCAGAGCCCATTCGACTCACCTGACCACTCGCTGTAATCCCATATTCAGACCATGAGCCATAGACAGTGCGTGCGTATGTTGGGGGCTCGACGCTTGTAGGAAGCACCGCTGCAGTCTGAGGGAGTCCGAATGAACTATACGCGCCGGACGTAAGTGTATGGCCGGTCGGCTGCCAGCCGATACCCGCAACAGTTGATGCGCCAGGGGTATTGATAACACCAATCCTACTGCAGTCCCTATTGGCCACATACATTTTGCCATCAGGGGCGCTCTTTACCTGACCACCGCCACCGTTTGCCCCACAACCCCTCAGTACCGTTGACGAGCCTGCCACTATATCTTGACGCGAGTTTGCTACCTGCGTACTTGTGGTGGCACCTGACAGCTTATAACGATGGAGGTACCCGTTCATGCCGCTATTGTAGAGGCTAGTTGCGTACACATAATTACCGTCTGGGGAGAAATCTCCAGAGTATACTGAAGTACCGCTAATATTCCACGCAAACTGACCAGTGAAGCGACCACTATCCGCGTTGAAGTTAAGCACCCTAATAGACCCCGTGCCCGTTTCTCGGCGCATAGTAATCACCATTTTTGTATATGTTCTTCCGCCATCAGGTGTGTAGAAGTTGATCGTACCAAACCCAGGGGCAAGCGCTCCGGATGCCTTCCCTGACACCATACCATCACCAGGGTTTGAATCAACAGGAGTAATAGAGGCGCCGTCATTTGTGCCGGCCGTCCATGTGTACGGAATATAGAATGCTCGAATTGTAACGGTGCCAGGTTTATTTGTCACCACCCAGTACCCCTCTTCACCCTTTGGTACTACTGAGAGTGCCTCACCCACCCTGTCACTTGCTGCCTGCGGACCCAGTGGCCTATTCTTCAGAACGACTGATTTACTTGTCATATTTACCACTGAATAGCGAAGTGAACCAAGCGTGTTGTCTTCTGTTGCAGCAGAGGATGTCACAATAACGTACCTGTTATTCGATATCGGGAAGACAGCCGCCGCCTGGGTTGTTGTTGGCTTTGCAGCAAGCCCCGTGCCATTTGTCATGATAGTTCCAGAGGGGTTGTATACGGTCATTCCATCGGTGTAGAACTGCACTTCACCTTCACGGTTCGTTGCAACGGTTGACCCCTCATCACCCGTCATCACCCCTGTCCTTGGTAGATTTTTCGGAGCAGCGCCTTGTGCTGGATAGAAGTCTAAAGCAGCGCCCTTTCCAAAGTACCAGTAGCGCTGTGTATTACGCACTTCTTGGTCAATGATCGACTGAGGAACCTCTACATCTACCCTGCCGCTCGCTGATATCGACGTAGAGACAGTACTTGATGTGCCAGCGCGTCCGGCGTAAAGATCGCTTCCTATGACATGTACTTTTGGCTTCTTGCCCACCGTCACGCAGCGAAGCGCAGAGTGCCGGGCACCTGTCTTACTTGGCCCTGTCGTTTCATTGTAGCCACGTACTGAAAGGCCGTAACAAATACGGTCACCTGGGTTAAAGTCATCTGGCACTGTATCTGTCATTTGGTTCATTGCAGCACCAGAGTCGGTGAATACACGGTTCGTGAAGGTCGCCCCCATGCCAGAGCCAATCTGCGTACAGCGCGAAGCATTTGAGCCAGTCATGGTGTAGAATTCACAGGCAGTTCCCGTACTTGTACCCGCCGTCATGCGTGGCGCTGACTGCCCAGCTTTATAGATGATACGCGTATAGCGTGTATCTGTTGGTGACGAGTTCGCGATATTCCCCGATTTTGCCACGTTACCTCTCACTGAGACGTTTTGACCAGGTTCAATGGCAACCGGCGCTGATGTGATTGTGGGCGTCAAATCATAGGTACGCACCACGACACGTATAGTAAAGCTCATTGCTGCCTGGGGGCAGGTGTTATAATTCCATCCACCAATAAAGTTTGGCCCTCCAGGTGTACAGTGCCATGCCCAGTCATAGAACTGAGAGATATGGCGACCCCTAACCGTTACTGTCACGTTCGTTGTTTCCGTAAAGCCACCTGTTTTTGTGTAGGTAAAGTCACGCGGACTTGCAAACCAATAACGAGAGTTGTTATCACGAAGATAGCTCAGTACCGTCCCGCCAGCAAGGTTAACCGACCCCGCAGGTGAAGCGGATGCACTATCTACACGAAAGCGAGACCCAGCAAATGCTGGCCAGTTTGTATTCCCGCCCATTGGGTTTGGATTTCGATCATTCGGCGCGTTACCGCTTGTGACAATGCGGGCATTATTTGATGCGTAATCGGCTCCTGCGCCGTCAGGGGAGACAAGGCTTGAACACACAAAGGTTATTCCGTTAAGCTGGAGGTTAATACTTGAGGTACCCCTATTCACCTCTACTTCCGTCTGAGATCCACGCCCACTCGCTGACACCCAGACAGCTCCAGCGTATGACCCACCGTTATTGATGGCCATGCGCGGATCCTGGCCGACGTCGCGGTTTGCACGCATCTGCCAGTAACACTGACTATCCCAAGCCACCGCCGTTTCGGTACCACCGATAAGCATATTATCTATTTGCGCTCGAGTATAGAGCGCCGAGGCGTCGCCACTAGGAGGAGTGACAGAAAGAGCAAGTGAGGCAATAACCACCCCTACGACAACCCACCATAGCCGTTTCATTTACTGCGCCTCTCTCTCGGCGTTGCGGCGATCAGTCTCGTTCAATATATCGCCAGCAGGTATGCCGATATCCGCCTTTACGGCGTCTTCAGGAAGCGCCCCATCCTGATGCACTTCACTAGAAGAGGTATTCCCGCTATCACGCATCATAATGAGCGCAGCCGTCACCGACCCTGCGATAACAACAAACAACACGACCGCTAGAACAGTCACGCTTCTGCGACTCAGTGTCTTTAGACGACTCAACATACACCTATTATAGCATGAGCATATTCTTGCGCTACGATAATTACACGTAATTTTCACCCCTGTTATGCTATACTATTTATATATGAGTTTATCTATCGGTATCGTCGGCCTTCCAAACGTCGGCAAGTCAACATTGTTCAACGCACTTACCCAAAATGATATTTTGGCAGCTAACTACCCTTTCGCTACTATTGAGCCGAACACAGGAATTGTTCCCGTGCCGGATACGCGCCTTGCAAAACTCAAAGAGCTCTACAGCGCAGAGAAGATTATTCCTGCAACGGTTACTTTCGTGGACATTGCCGGCCTCGTAGCTGGTGCCAGCAAGGGTGAAGGGCTTGGAAATAAATTCCTTGATAATATCCGTAGGACTGACGCAATTGTGCATGTAGTGCGCGCATTCGAAAACAGCGAAATCCTTCGCCACGACGAGTCTGAGGTCAACCCTAAGGCTGATATTGAAATTATTAATACGGAATTAATCCTTGCCGACATTCAGACTATCGAAGGGCGCATTCCAAAACTTCAAAAAGAAGCGAAGTCACTTCCAGCTGCAAGGGAGCGCATTGGCTACCTAGAATCACTCCTTCGGCACTTAGAGGCAGGTACACCGCTCTCTGCACTCCCCTCTCTTGATGAAGAGGCTATTCAAGACCTCCACCTCCTTACCGCAAAGCCGGTTATTTACGCATTTAATGTTGACGAGGATACACTTGGGAATGCAGACAAGCTCCGTGAGCTCACTGCACTTGTAGCACCCGCTCGAACTATTTTTGTATGCGCAAAGATTGAAGAAGAAATTAAGGATTTATCAGAAGATGATGCACTTGAACTCCTTGAGGCTTACGGCGTTGAAGAGACAGGACTCAATCAGCTTATTAAGGCAGCGTACGACACACTTGGTCTTCAGAGCTACCTTACTGCCGGGGAGAAGGAAATACGCGCATGGACTATTCATCAGGGCGATACAGCTCCACAAGCAGCGGGTGTTATCCATACTGATTTTGAAAAGGGATTTATTGCCGCAGCGATTGTAAGCTACGAAGATCTCATTGAGGCTGGAAGCGAAACGGCAGCCAAAGCTGCCGGAAAGATGCGTACTGAGGGGCGCGACTACGTCATGCGTCCGGATGACGTGGTAGAATTCCGATTCAACGTCAGCAAGTAAAACCGTTCACGGTTCCCTTTTGCGCCAGCTACCTCGCTGTCACGCTTGTCGCGTATAACGAATAACTCTTTTGCCCAGAACTCAAAGTCCTGGAGGATCTTTCTGCGCACTGCATCATTTTTTATAACACCCTTCGCGGTCTGGTGGCGCTCAGCTTCGAACTGTGGCTTCACCATTGCAACAATTTTAGTGTTCGGGCCAGTACTTGTAGCCGCTAGGTGCGGCAAGATGTCACGAAGACTGATAAATGACACGTCAATCACGATAATATCTGGGGTAACGCTTGGGGTAAAGTCGCGGATATCGGTCTTCTCATGGAGCTCGATTTTTGGATTATCGCGAAGGCTTGGATGGAGCTGATCCGTACCTACATCCACTGCATACACTTTTTGTGCACCATTTTGGAGTGCATAGTCTGTAAAGCCACCAGTACTACTTCCTACGTCCAGGACAGTCGCGTCTTTAAAACGAACACCCAAGAGTTTTGCCACACTGGCAAGCTTGAGCCCCGCCCTACTGACGTATTGCTCTTTCGCATTCAGTTTTATGACGGCATCTTCACGCACAAAGTACCCCGGCTTGGTGATTACCTTGCCGTCCACCGTTACCTTCCCAAGCTTAATCCAACTCTCGGCCTGCGAGCGGGTTGCCACCATGCCAAGGCTGGTGAGTTCTGCGTCCAGTCGTCGCTTAATCATTACGTCTCCAATTGAGCACACGCTCTATTACTTTTCTTCCAATATTTTTGTCACGGCGCACAATAGTTTTGCTCAATAACATCATCCATGTGCGCATAGAATCCCTCCCTCTGGTGATGAGGAAGGTTAAACCATGAGACATACGTCAGGTGCGCAGGCAAATTCGCCAGCTCAGACCCCTCTCTGGGTGTATCAAGAAATGAAGCCACCATTACCCGGTCAGTGCCATCTGGTACATACATCCTGGACTGCTCCATACCTACCCCGGTGGGTTACTGAGTTCCCATATTTTTTGAATAATTTTGTGGTTTTGCGCATCTTTACCAACAAGCTCCACGGTGTTCAGCGTTGTGATCTCTCCCCGCTCAAGCGCCCTATCGTCTGTGTATGTAATATGCGGGTTATAGCCCTCAAACGCCCACTCAGGATTACGCATTTCACCGTCATGATGTAAAATCACCTCGCCGAGTACAGTATGGAGCGCATGGAGTGTTGCACCCTTGCCAAGCGCCGCAACCCTGCGAACACCCACGTCATTATCTGGGCCGAATAGATCGCGTTCTGCCCCCTGAATAGCAATAGGAAAGAACGCCTCAGCCGCCTGGCCAACGCGCTGCTCAAAAGCATCCATACGACTATCTGGAATAGTGAAGTACTGCTGAAGTGTCACCCATGGATGGCGACTCTGCGTAATGTCTTGACCCTCTGTAACTGGATTAAGACTGCTCATCAGCAGTAACTCAGGCATCTAGTCCTTCTTTCGCTCGCGGTAGGCGCCGGTTTCTGTATCTACAGATATAACATCACCGGTCTTAATAAAGGCAGGCACCTTCACAACAAGTCCAGTCTCAAGCGTTGCATCCTTAAGGACACTACTTGTTGTATCGCCCTTTACCACATCTTCCGTGTAGGTTACTTCAAGGTACAGGTTCTTTGGAAGCTCAACGTTAATAACATTTCCATCAAAGAATTGAAGTGAAAGAGGGTCGCCCTCTTTAAGGTACGGAGCAGCATCCTCACAGACATCCGCCGCAAGCTGGAATTGCTCAAAAGTCTCAGGTTCCATGAAGTAGAAGTAATCAACATCCTTATACAGATACTGTACCGTCTGGTAACTTACTTCGGCTGAATCAACCTTTTCCTGACCCTTGTAAGTTTTTGGAACAACAGAGCCATCAATCAAGTTCTTAATACGAACATTTACAATACTACCGCCGCGACCCATAACCTTTTGGTTGTAGTCAATTACCTTGTACGGCTTGCCGTCAAGTTGCAGGACAACGCCTTTTTTCAAATCAGTTGGTGAGAGTTGTGCCATAAAAGCGTCCCCTTTCTAAAATAAAGTCTTATATGAAAGTAGGCGACCCTTCACAGGCCGCCACTTTTGTTTTCTAGCCCTGAGCTACGAATGGGAGAAGCGCAAGGTGACGTGCACGCTTGATTGCTACTGCCAATTGGCGCTGCTGCTTTGCAGAAAGGCCAGACTTGCCTACTGGTTCAATTTGCCCGTATGCGTTTACGTAACGCTGGAGGGTCTTTACATCTTTGTAATCAAAATACGCTGGGGTATCTTTCTTTAGTCGTTTTGCCATTTATATTCTCCTAGAATGGAATTTCACTTAGATCAATTGGTTTATCATCGATGTCTTCAATAACGACATCTTTAGAAGCAGATGATGCCCTGCTCTGACCACCAGATGGTGCTGAATCGCCGCCATTTGGACCGTCAAGGAAGGTGACATCGGTTGCAACAACCTCTACACGAGTGCGTCGCTTTCCTGTTTCCTTATCATCCCAAGAATCCTGACGAAGACGCCCCTGGACAAGCACACGACGACCCTTTGCAAGATACTGCATTACAAGGTCACCGAGCTTCTCCCAGGCTGTTACGTCAAAAAAGTCTGCGCTGTCATCTTGACCGGCGCGGTCAACTGCAATACTAAAGCTTGCAATGTTCTTACCGGTTGTTGTTGTGCGCTGCTCTGGGTCGCGCGTAAGGCGCCCCATGAGAATTACTTGGTTAATACTTCGTGCCATACTCCCCTACTCCCTCTTTGTACTTTCGTACGATTACTTTTCTTCTGAAGTTGCTTCAGCTTTTTGTGCCTGCTCAGCAAGTGCCTTGCGACCCTTTTCGTCTACTGTAACAAGTAGGTAGCGAAGTACTTCGTCAGTAATGTTAAATATGTTGCTCACCTTGAGTGGTGCATCAGACGGAAGTTCAACGTCCATGTATACGTACACAGCAAACTCTTCACGGTTGATTGCGTATGCAAGCTTTTTCTTACCCCATACGTCTTCGTTTTTGATTGTTCCACCTGCGGTTGTGATGATATCACGAACCTTTGTAAGTGGCGTTTCCAAATCTGCTTCGAGATCTGGATGAATGAGAACGGTTAGTTCGTATTCTTTCACTAGTTTTCCTCCTGATCGGAATCCGGGTGACCGGATGCCCACACGTTTCTTTTATTCACTATGGGCTTGAGTTGATAACAGATGTATTGTAGCATATTTCACCTCTGTTGGCAACCCAGGCGTACTCTTTAGTATGGCAAGAGAAAATTAAATTGTCCTAAAGCTAGTTGCAATAATCAGTGGAATATTTTCGATCGGGCCAGGACGCAGCGAATGCACGTAGTTACTGACCCTGCAGCTTACGCCCAATAAGCTCAACATCCTCAAGCGTCAACCCAATAGGCGAACTTGGCGAGACGACCGTAATTCCATAGTGGTCTTCTAGCCGTGCAAGCTGTTGCCGCTGCCGAGGGGTCGCCGTAAAGATGTGGTCATCAACCAATACCGCACGCTCACCCTGCGCCGCAACAATATCCGCACAATAAGAATAGGCGTTCCCCCGCCCTCTGCCTGTTGAGTATGGGCGAAGCCCCTCGTCCCCCACGCCTGTCCAGTGGCGGCGTACAGCATCAAGTTTGAGGTCAATTGAGCTTGGCCGAACATAATCAATAGTCAGCGCCGCTTCTATACCAACGGTTTCAATAATCTCATCATACGTAGGATCGTGGAGGAATTTCATCATTCTTGACGACGAAGAAATGACAAGCGAACGAGACGCCACCTCCCCCAACGCCTGAATCACCTCTGGGTGAAAGAACTCAAATGTATTGAGTTGTTTACGAGAAAGCTCACCGTTAGGCGTCTGCGCGTACTCAACGTCCGTGAGCATACCGAAATGCGGCAGCAGTACTCCGTCTACATCAACATACAGCGTTGAGCGTATCTCCGGCTGATTTTGCTTCTCCATGGTATCCTGACTATAGCATAGAAATACTGAGGTCTATCTGAGGGGTCGCTTTAGACCTCTTCAGCACCACCAAAGACTTCATCAAGGCTTGAAACAAGCACGTCACGTGGCCGCGAGCCATCCGCAGGTCCAATAATCCCCTGCTCTTCCATCTCTTCAATCAAACGAGCTGCGCGCGCATACCCAACGCGAAGGCGTCGCTGCAAGAGGCTGGCACTTGCCTTTCCACCTTCAACCACAACGCGCACGGCATCCTTAAACATATCATCGCCGCCACCGGCACTATCAAAGTCCATCACTACGCCACCCTTGCCATTCAGCTGGACTGGCTGACTCACAACCTCATCGTTATACTGCGGCGGAGACTGCTGACGAAGGTGATCAGTAATCTTAAGCACCTCATCATCTGTTACCCAGGCACCCTGGATACGCTTTGGCTTAGGAAGTGACGCCGTAGACATGAGCATATCACCCATACCAAGAAGTTTCTCTGCACCAATCTGGTCAAGGATGGTACGTGAGTCTACTTGTGAGGCCACGGTAAAGGCAATACGTGCCGGCACGTTGGCCTTAATAAGACCAGTAATAACGTCCACAGACGGACGCTGCGTTGCAAGTACAAGGTGAATACCCACAGCACGAGCCTTCTGCGCAAGGCGCACAATCAGCGCCTCAACGTCGCGCGCGGCTACCATCATGAGGTCAGCAAGCTCGTCAATCACCACTACAATGTAGGGCATTGCGCCGTTTTCATGCTGTTGCTCTGCGCCCTCTTCGTCCTGAACGGTAATTTTCTTTGCGCCCTTTTGAAGCATGGCGTTGTATGACTTAATTTCACGCACCTTATGCTCAGCAAGGAGCTTGTAGCGGCGCTCCATCTCATTTACCGCCCACTTCAGTGCGCTAATAGTCTTTTCCGGCTCATTAATAACAGGGCTAAGAAGGTGGGGAATATCCTCATACGGCGCCATTTCAACTTGCTTCGGGTCAACCAGAATAAGCTTCATTTCGCTTGGACTATTACGGTACAGGAGGCTTGAAAGGAGCGTGTTGATCATGACTGACTTACCAGAACCGGTCTGACCAGCAATCAGAAGGTGCGGCATTTTGTTAAGCGCGCCAATCACGGCCTGGCCAGAAATATCTTTACCAATTGCGAAGGAGAGCGGTTCGTGACCACCCTGCCACTGCTTGCTGGTCAGGATTGAACGAAGACGGACATCTGCCGCGCGGCGGTTTGGCACCTCAATACCCACGGCACGCTGGCCAGGGATTGGTGCTTCCATACGAAGACTCTGCGCAGCAAGGTTGAGGGCAATATTTTGCTCAAGTTGCGTGATACGCGTCAGCTTTACGCCACTTGGTGGACGGAGGGTGTACTGCGTCACCTTTGGCCCAATGTTTGCTCCTTCCATTTCTACATCAATATTAAACTCAGCCAGTGTATCCTGGATGGTCTGTGCGTTTTGCTGGACATTACCAGCATCTGCAGGAGACTCCTTCTTCTCTAGAAGGTCGACGCTTGGCGCCTGCCAATCAGGGTCACTCACCGTCACAAGCGCGGCACGGTCTTCAGCGGCCTTATCCTTCGCAACGCTATTCTTAAGAGAGCTGAGTTGTGGAGACTTCTTCTCTTTCTTTGCCTCTTCTACTGGATCAAGCGTTGGAACGCCGGCGTTCAACTTAAAGTCTGCCTTGGCTTTCTTTGGCGCATCAAGGTTTGCGGCGTTTCGCATAACTTTTACGTTATCTGTCTGCTCAGACCTGTCAGTCCTAATAAGCTCCCAGATCTTACCAAAAATGACCTTTGGTGAAACACGCGTAATGAAAATTGCAGTGATAAGGATGAGAAGTATGTAGATAAAAGCAGCAACGGCCGGGTTCACCATGGCAAGCATGCCGCTATTGGCCGTATCGCCAATGAAACCGCCGGTGGTAGTGCCGTCGGCGCGCTTGAGGAGGCCAAAAAGCCCAGAGAACCAAATGAGCGCGAGGGTTGAGGCAAACTTTACGACGAACGGGATGCGGTTTTCTTCCGCGCGGAAGATTTCTACTGCAAGGTAAATAAAGAGAACTGGCATCACATAGACGCTGTAGCCGATGGTGTTAATGGTAGCCTGGTACATCCAATCAAGGACAGGGCCGCCAAGCTTAAACCAGCCAAGAATAAGAAGAAAGGCAAAAGCAAAAAGAAGAATTGCACCAACCTGGCGCCAGAAACCATCAGGGAGCACATGCTGCGGCTGTGCTGACTGTGCCACCCTCTTTCGTGCTGAGCTTTTTGAGCTTCGTTTTTTCTTTTTTGCCATAACTGTTTTTTATTATACACCCTAAGGGGCTATCCCTCTAGTGCGAGTATGAAACTATTGTAGCATATTTTACTAAGTTTTGCAAGCTTGGGACCTAGAGGGTTGGAAGGGGAAGAGTGAGGGTGGGAGTAGCTTTTTTAACGGTAGTGCCGTCACCGAGTTGACCATAGGCGTTGTAACCCCAGCAATAAAATTGTAGATGCAGAGCGATAATTTTTGTGTGAATTCATTATCCTATAGTATAGGCAACTTATGAAAAAGACGCCACAAAAGCAGCGTCCCGTACAAATCAAACTACCGGTTGGGTAAGTGGGGCAACACAGTATCGCGCCACCCCACTCCCCCCTATGCCGGCTCCGCATGTGCAAGACGAGCGACGATTACTGTCGCATCGGTCCCATTTGTATTGCACGTTACGAGCACGAGCTTCTCCGTCTCCCAGCCGAAAATGACCTCACTTTCAGCGGCGCCAAGGAATGGCACGAGAGTCGGCGCTTCCGCCGTATAGGTAAATACACCTGTTTCCGTTGTCACGATAATTTCATCGCCAGCCACGAGGGCCGGGAGATTATCGAACACCGCCGTAAGATCCGGCGACCAGCTAGTGTGGCCAAAGAGCAACACAGGATTTTCCGAGGGCAAGGACGGTGGATCACCGTACCATGCCACCTGATCAAGCGTCGGAGGGTCGATACAGTACTCGCTCTGCTGACAGTTCTCGGTTTGTCGCGGCCAGGTTTCACCTGACGATACTGCATCGAGCGCAATTGCCGGTACACTCACGCGGAGTATCTCCGATGAGGCAATTACTACAGGCGGCTGCTCCTCTGGGGCAGCCGCCGGCTCTGGGGTGACGAGGGGTATCTGGGCAGGCGCCGGAGCGGCGCGTTTCGGTTCTGACATTGAGGTCGTCGTGTTATTGAGCGCCATGGCGCCAACCACACAAGCAATCCCAATGATACCGACCACAGCCGGTACGAGGTACTGGCGTATGCGTCGCTTCACGAGCGTCTCCTTCTAGGTAGTCATGATAAGAACATGGCCCGGGCGGGTCATTACTCATATAATACCATATAACTGTAATAAATTCAATAGCTGTGAAATGAAAAACACCCGGCGCATTGCCGGGTGTATGCCATTACTAGATAGAGAAAATGTGCCTGAATGGCGACCCCTCACTGTGGGGGGTCGCCATTCAAACGGACCTTACGGTCGCTGGTGTGCTGCGCGACGACGCGCGTTACGCACCAGCGTCAGCAACATGACCGCAAAGCAAAGCCCCGCGACGATAACGAGCACCGTGCTCCCCATCGCCATGCTCGCAGCAACACCTGCACCAGCGGCACTGGTGCCGATTCCGGTTCCATACATATATACTCTCCCTTGAGATCAGGCCGATACCGCAGCAGCACGGTCCTCGGCACTATATTGAATTTCCCACCGGTCCTTACGACTACCAGTGAGCTTACCCCACAAGACTTCAATCCACGCAGCAACAAACCACGCAGAACGTATCATGGAGAAGAATTCGGAGATAATAACAGTATAGCCAATGAGGATATCCCATTTATCTCTGAATGGTATACGATTCGTCATAATACCACCCCCAATACTAAAGAGTACTGGTACAACAACCCACCAAATGGCATTGAACTGGAATAGTCCAAGGGCTATCTGGAGGACAATCAACGTAAACCAAAGTAGTCGAACAAGTGTCATCGACAGTGCGACGCACTGCTGCCACCAGTCGAGGAGTGTCAGTCGGTTGAGACCCATCTTCAGAAGGTCCTCGATAGTACCGACCTGCCACTTCATGCGCTGGTTCCATAGAGTACTAAAACTCTTCATTGAATCAGTGTACGCACGAACAGTCGGCGAAACATGACAGTAGTAGCCACGCTTCCGGATTTGACAAGTCAGTTCGAAATCTTCAACCTGTGAATCATACGACCACGGCCCCTCCCTACTGGTTTCATCAACAATCGACCGTAGGGCTTTTCCGTTAATCGCACACCCGGTTCCAACAAGAACCGTTGTCCATCCACGACGAAGTGCATGGTCATTCCACATAGCAAATTCCGAACGCTGCATTCGCGTCCAGAAATTCGGTCCAAGCATCGTCGCCTTGGAACTCGATCCGCCAAGCTTGGAGTCAGAGGCAAGCTCCTTCTCCCAGTCTGCGACGGCGTTATCCGGGAGGCATGTATCTCCATCAATGCTCAGAATGACATCAGCATCTCTGCCATATGCATTCCAAGCACGATTCAGTGCCTCACTCTTCTTGTGTTCGAGCTTTGAAAGCTCGAAAACAATCAAAGCATCACTTTGCTCCTGGTAGGAGCGGGCGATTTCGGCGGTCTTGTCAGTACACCCGTTGGGAATAACGACAATTCGGTCAGGTACACGCGTTTGTGCAAGCAGGGCCTCAATTGTGGCCCCGATGCTTCCCTCTTCGTTATAAGCGGGAATAAGTGCAACGACAACGGCCACAAGGAGCCCCTCTCTCAATCTAATAATGTCAATGAACACAAAAGTAATACGAAAACTCGCCCCAATTGATTCATTTGTGATTTTATCATAAATACATGATTATGTCAATAACTCACCCGTGACGACACAGGCTTGCAAGGGAAAAGCCCCCTGCGCAACTCTACACAGGGGGCCGTAAGTAAGGCTTATTTTGCGAGGGGCGCAACCTTAATATCTTGTACATTAAGGTGCTCGACGATCGCTCCCACCATCTTGTCTGCGTATTTGGAGCCCATGTGCAAAAGCACGACGCCATCATCAGCAAGGGGGTTCGGAGAGTATGTATCGCCGACAATAAGTCGCTGCATCATCTGTTCAACTGTATCGCCGTTCCAGTCATAGGTATCGGCAGTCCAGGTGCAGACTTGCATTTTCTTCTCAGTGAGACGGTTGCGCACCGATTCATTATATGCACCATCTTCGTAGGGCGGACGCATAAGGATCGGGGTGGTGTTGGCGACATCCTTTAGGGGGTAGACCTCTGCGTAAAACTCGTCCGGGTTTGTCGCATCCAGCTTACTCAGCCTGGCATGTGTCTGCGTGTGATTGCCGACAATGTGGCCATCAGTCTGCATCTCGTCGATGAGATCCAGATTCTTCAATGCCCAATCCCCTGTCGGGAAGAAGGCAGCCTGCGCATTATACGTGCGCAGTTCTTTCAGAATTGCCCTGACCTGCTCCGGTGTTCCATCGTCATCAAACGACAGAAGTACCCCAGAGCCAGCCCCACGATTACAGCTACGAATAACATCACTCGATGTATTATCAACTGTAGCCATCTCATAGATAGCAGGGGCGAGCTCAACAGGCGGTGTGTCATCTTGTGCAGCAGCGGCGACGGTACATCCCGTCAGCGCAGCGGCACTTACAACAGCAGCAAAAATAAAACCTACACGTCGAAAACGCATAAACTCTCCTCATATGTCAAAGTACAAATATTACTTACGCTGGGTATAATATCACAAAATAGTTATTTTGTCAATCCATAGGAGGGCACAAAAGAACCCCCCACCGGAGGGTTCTTTTTAATGTCAGACTAATTAGTAGCCGCGTGCGTCAGTCTTTGCCTTCGGCACAACCGTTTCAGTGTCCGGCACAGCTGGTGCTGGGAACTTCTTTGGTGCTGGGCGGCGGAATGGCTTGTCGCCAGCTGGGGCGTTCTGCGGTGCATCACCACCCTGTCCACCCTGGCCGTTCTGTGGCTGACGGCCACGGCCGTTTTGTGGCTTGTCGCTGCCGTTTGAGCGGTTGCCACCACCACCGATTTCGTTAATCACTGGGATAACGATTGGAGTGCGGCGAGTCTGGTCGTAAAGAATGTGCGTAAGCTCGTCCTTGATTTCCTTCTTCACAACATCAAGGTCTACCTTGCGGCCGCTGAATGTGCGTGCAACCTTCTGCTTAAGGTACTGACGAATCGTACCCATGAGCTCTTCGCTATCACGGAGGTAGATGAAGCCGCGACTAATGATGTCCGGGCTAGTCATAAGACGACCACTTCCCTTTTGCACCGTGAGTACAACAACAAACATACCTTCGTTTGACATGTGGATGCGGTCCTTGAGGACAACTTCTGAAACAATTTCACCAGAATCGTCATACATGACACCACCAACCTGTACACGGCCGGCCTTCTTTGCCTGACCCTGGTTGATTTCAATCACGTCGCCACTATCTGCTACGAAGATGTTCTTGCGTGGAATGGCACATTCCTTTTCTGCAAGGCGTGCATTATGCACGAGCATGTGGAACTCACCGTGGATTGGCATGTAGTAAGTTGGGTTAAGCGCGTTAATAAGCTTGATGTGGTCATCATAATAACCGTGACCTGACATGTGGAGTGGGCCAACGCCAGTAAGGTGCGACTTGCCGTTCTGAATCACTTCAGAACCTTCACGCATAAGGCCGTCAACGGTGCGTACAACGTACTTTTCGTTACCAGGAATTGGGTTTGAGCTCAGAACAACAATGTCTGTGTTCTTAATCTTGATGTGCTTGTGTGCACCACTTGCCATACGGTTAAGCACGGCGTTGAACTCACCCTGTGAACCTGTACCAACAATAGTAACTTGGTTATCAGGGAGCTTCACGATGTCTTCCATCTTTACGATCACGTCTTTTGGAACAGAGATAGTGCCGGTGCGAAGCGCAACTTCAACGTTCTGAATCATGCTGTATCCGGCGAAAGCAACCTTACGGCCCTTCTTCTTTGCGGCTTCAAGAATGAGCTGCATACGGTGAATCTGGCTACTAAAGCTACTGATAATCAGACGGCTGTTTCGGTGCTGATCCATGATTTCTTCCATACTCTGCTGAACCTCAAACTCACCGTGCTGGTGGGTACCCTCTGATTCACAGTTGGTAGATTCGTTCATAAGAAGCATAATGCCTTCTTTTGTTGCAATCTCCGTAAGGCGTGCAAGGTCAAATTCCTTACCATCCACTGGACGCTCTTCGAAGCGCCAGTCACCAGTGTCTACAAGGACACCCTCTGGTGTGCGGACCACAACCGCAGTTGAATCTGGGATTGAGTGGTTCACGCGGACAAGTTCAATACTGAAGTTATCACCAATAAATACCTGCTCATGTGACTCTGGGTCCATGACGTGGTATTCAGGCTCATAGCCGCTGGTTGCCTCTTCCATTGTACGCTGTACCATGGCAAGGGTGAACTTAGAACCATAGACTGGTGCAGGAATCTGGTGCGCCAAGTGGCGGTATGCTCCAATGTGGTCAAGGTGACCGTGTGTAAAGACAATGGCACGGATCTTGTGCTTGTTCTCTAGGAGGTAGCTAATATCCGGCACGATATAGTTGATACCTGGGTAGTCTGAACCTGGGAAGAGGAATCCGGCGTCAATCACAATGATGTCATTGTCATATTCAATTGCCATCATGTTTTTACCGATGCCCATTTCACCAAGACCACCAATTGGGATCACGCGAAGGCGCGGGCCGGGAGTGCGTGGCTGTTTCTTTTGGTCGGCAAGGCTAAACTGGCGCCCGCCGTAGCCATTGTAGATAGACTTGTTTACCGGGACGTTGATTACGTGCTGTGAGGCGCGCTTATTGACGTCATCGCTGGTGCGGCGCTGCGCACGGAAGACTTCTCCGCGGCGTGTCTGCGTATTAGCAAGAACGGTGTTGTTCTGCTGCTTTTTCTGGTTGTTGTTATTGTTATTATTATTTCGCTGTGGACGCTGCCTTGCTGCGCCATCTGACTGTGGAGTTCCGAGTCGTTGTTGACCCATAAATCTTTTGCTCCTTTTACTGTTCAAGAGTTCTCTTAGTGGTACTTTCTTCCCTCTAAAAGCTTTCTCATTGTTAATTAGTTTTCTGAATAAGAAAGGGTTTGTTGCCTTTTACATGTAGTGTGACCCTGTGGCCGGAAGGCGGTGTATCCCCTTTGAAAGTACCTTTATTATAACAAATGCACTGCGCCACCGCAAGCGTCGCCCCTAAGAATGTTCTATTTTAGCTGATCTAAAACCTTTGGAAGGTCATCAAAGAAGTGCTGACGCGTCTGTTTATTATAGACAGTGCTTGAGGGGTGATAGAGTGGCGCAAGTGTGTACTGCTCCCCGCCTACAGATATGTCATACAGCGAGCCGTGTGCTTCGCCAATCGTGACATCGGAAAGGAAGTGACCCATGCTGTGGCGGCCAAGGGTTAAGATAACTTTTGGCTGAATAATGCTGAGCTCACGCTCTAGATATGGCCAGGATTCATCTTTTTCGGCGCGGCTTGGGTCGCGGTTTTTTGGCGGTCGATATTTAACAATATTTGTGACGTAGACGTCATCGCGTTCAATATCTACGCTCTCAAGAAGTTCGTTCAGGAGCTGCCCTGCCCTCCCCTGGAAGGGCTTACCCGTAAGGTCTTCATCCTTGCCCGGCGCTTCACCAATAAAGAAGAGTTCAGAGTTGAGATTACCATGACCCATGACAAGCTGCGTTGCCTGTGCGGCCAAATCTGGCGTCACATTGTTTGCAAGGATATCTGCCTTGAGCGCATCAAGTTGGTGCTGTTTTTCCATAGAGTTATTCATGACTACAGCTGTACCACTTCCCCACCGAGGCGCTTTCTAAAATGCGTATCGTGAGAAATGTAGAGAATTGCACCTGAGTAATTTTGTAGTGCGTTTTCTAGCTCCTCAATACTTGGGAGGTCAAGGTGGTTGGTTGGCTCGTCAAGCACAAGAAGGGACGGATTATCTGCAAGCATATCAATAAGCTGCAATCGCGCCTTTTGACCACCACTAAGTTGACTCACAGGGGTGTTGCCGTCACCCTGTGTAAACAAATAATCGCTCATCAGCTGGCGGACCTTGGTTTCGCCTACAGCAAGACCGCGTGACAAAAATATGTGTTCAATGGCCTGGGAAAGCGTTTTTGTAAGGATTTCTGAGGGAGTTTCCTGTTCATAGACGCCCACGCGTACCTTTTTATCGGCATCGATGATGCCGTCGTAGACAGTGGCGGCGACAGGCTTCCCGGCAAGTGTAGCGAGGAGCGCTTTTACGAGGGTTGTTTTACCGGCCCCGTTGCGTCCACGGAGTTCAAGCACTTCCCCTTCGCGGATCTGGAAGGAGGTGTTTTCAAAGAGAATATCGCTATAGCCAAGCGAAAGCCCGTCAACGTTTACGAGTAAGCGGCCGTAGCCCTCCTCACCAGTAACGCCATGAAGACGAATGTTCTTTGCCTTATACTTTTGGTACTGCTCACCAGTTTTGAGCCCCATCCCCTGCACCGATTCACGGTCCACCCAGAAGGTTGGCTTTTCAATCTTTTCAAGCTCTACAAGCTCAGCGCGCGACTGTGCTTCAAGGCGCTTAAAGCGTTGAATGGTTGAGCCGGTGCGTGATTTTTCCTTAAAGCGCTGGTATTCAAGAATCTTTTGTTTCACATTGGCAATGCGGCGCTGCGTAAGCTCAAATTCATTCATACTGGCGCCAGTTGAGCCGGCGTTCTGCTTAAGATATGAAGTGTAGTTGCCTTTATAATTAAGAATCTTTTGATCTTTGATTTCCAGAATACGATCAACATTTTCAAGGACGTCACGGTCGTGGCTAATCACCAGCATGGCATCATTTGAGGCGCGCATCCACTGGAGGAACATGTCTTTTGCAACGTAGTCCATATGGTTGGTTGGCTCGTCAATGAGCGCAAGCTGCGTGTTAGAGAGCATCACCTTAGCAACTTCAATGAGGCGCTTTTGACCACCACTGAGTGTGCCGAGCTTCACATCAGTTTTATTGCCGAGCTGGAAGGAGTCGAGCACCTTCTCTACTTCGTTTTCAATCGTGTAATAGCCGAGCGAGTCAAAGCGCTCTAGTGCCTCTGAGTACTCATTGATGAGGCGCATGTTGTCGCCCATGGTTTCTGGGTAGGTTTCTAGGACGTGCTTGAGTTTACTGTAATGCGGGAGGTCCTGAAGAATATAGGTTGTGACGGTCATATCTTCAAAACCGTGGTGTTCCTGGCGGGTTGAAATCATATGCGCACCGCGGCCGACAGTAATTTCACCCTGGTAGTCTTTATCATCGCCAGAAAGAATGCGGAAAAGCGTTGTCTTCCCCTCTCCGTTGCGGCCAATAATCCCCACCTTTTCGCCGTTGTCTATGAAAAATGAGGCATGGTCAAAAAGGCGTTTGTCGCCGAAGGATTTTTCTTCTATGGTGGCAGAGAGAATCATATTTCTTAGTGTATCAGTGTATTAAATCGGTAGTAGTGTGCAAGTGTCTTTTCGGCAGTCGCTTTTCTAAAAGCGTAAGAATGAGTATCGCTAGAAGCGATGCTAAGAATAGGTAGAAAGATAGAGAGCTGACAATTCCGATACCGGTAGCTATGGCACTGTCCTGAGAAATCCCGAAAAGACCCGTCACCACAGAGTTGACACTTTCTGGCGTGTCACCACCATCCACAAGCGTCAACCCGTAAACGACAGCAAGACCTAGCATACTGTAAATCACACCCTTAGTTAGACCGCCAAGGGTATACCCCGACTTCTTATGGCGAACAGTGAGTATCGCCTGAATCACAGCTCCGTAAATGAGCAGTAAAGGAACAAGCGTAAAGAGGTGGATAAGAAACGCCCACCCCAAGGAGCCTAAAACTCCACGCCCAAAAGTCAGCCAGATACAAACAACCAACATAAGTAGGAAGAACTGCATCTGTAGTGCCGAACGCTCTACGGGCACGGAATAGACCCCCCTATCCTGACTCTGCGAATCTGCCGAAGACCGAGAAGACATGTAAACCACCTACGCTTCGTCCAATGCTTCCTTAATAGAAAGACTGAGGCGTCCACGCTCATCAATACCGATAAGCTTCGCCTTCACAATCTGACCCTCGGTGAGTGCATCAGAAACTTCCTCAACACGCTCGTGAGAAATCTGTGAAATATGCACCATGCCGTCAATGCCTGGAAGGATATTTACGAAAGCACCGAAGTCCTTTACGCCCACAACCTTACCTTCGTAGATACGGCCCACTTCTGGCTCTTCAGTGAGGCTCTTGATCCAGTTGATTGCCTTTTCAATGTTCTCAGTATCAGAGGCTGCAACAGTGATAAGACCGTCTTCCTTGATGTCAATTTGTGCACCGGTTTCAGCGGTAATCTTATTGATCACTTCCCCGCCCTTACCAATTACTGCACCGATCTTCTCAGGATTAATCTTAATCTTTTCAATGCGTGGAGCAAATGGACTGAGTGCTTCACGTGGCTGAGCAAGAACTGAGATCATATGCTCTAGGATGTGCTCACGCCCAGCCTTTGAACCGTCAACTGCTTGCTTCAGCACAGACAATGGAAGACCATGCACCTTCATATCCATCTGAATAGCCGTGATACCCTCTGAAGTACCGGTCACCTTAAAGTCCATGTCGCCAGCAAAGTCCTCAGCATCGGCGATGTCAGAGAGGATATATGGCGTGCCGCCATCAATCATTAGACCCATAGCAATACCGGCTACAGGGCGCTTGAGCGGTACACCTGCGTCCATGAGTGCGAGTACGCTTGAACACGTAGCTGCCATTGAGGTTGAACCGTTCTGGCTCATGATTTCCGTCACGCTACGAATAGCGTACGGGAAGTCTTCAGCGCTTGGAAGTACTGGTGCGACTGCACGCTCTGCCAGGAAACCGTGACCGATTTCACGGCGGCCCGGTGATCCAAGGCGACGCACTTCACCAACAGTATACCCTGGGGCGTTGTAGTGGTGCATATAGCGACGCTCGCCGTCGTTTACTTCCATCGTATCGACCATCTGTGCGTAGCTGAGTGGTGCAAGCGTCACAATGTTCATAGCCTGAGTCACACCACGCGTAAAGAGGCTTGAGCCGTGAGTGCGTGGTAGTAGGCCGACTTCACTAGAGAGGGTGCGAACTTCGTTGAGCTGACGACCATCTGGGCGAAGGCCTTCTTCTACGATCCCCTTACGAACATCCTTATGGAGCGCCATTGTAAAGGCTTCATCGTACTCATCGCGCAGAGCCTTCGTATACTCTTCCTCGCCAATCTTTTCTTTGTATGCCTCATGGAATGTCCAGCGAAGTTCATTCACGACACTATTGCGCTCTGGGTACTCTTTACGGATTTCTGGACCAAAGCGGCCATCAACCCATTCATCAACCTCTGCCTGAATGTCAAGGTTTGGCAGTTTAAGTTCATATTCCTGTGCGGCTGGCTGAACTTTTTCTACAAGCTCTTTTTGAAGCGCAATTGCCGGCTGGTAGGCTTCATACGCCCAGGCAAGTGCATCGGTAATAACATCTTCTGGAACTTCGTTTGCCGCAGCTTCAACCATAGTGATGCCGCTTTCAATACCAGCAACCACAAGGTCAAGATCTGACTTTTCACGCTCTTCTGGAGTTAAGAATGCCTTAAACTCACCGTTAACGCGCCCTACGCGGATACCTGCAACTGGACCGTCAAATGGCGTACCTGTGAGCATGAGTGCAGCTGAAGCGGCAATCATTGCAACTGAGTCTGGGCGGAAGTTTGGATCCATAGAGAGGACACTTGCAACGACCTGGACTTCTTGACGATACCCCTTAGGGAAAAGTGGGCGGATTGGGCGGTCAATAAGACGACCGATAAGAATCGCCTCGTCAGACGGACGGCCTTCACGCTTAATGAAGCGGCTGCCGCTGATCTTTCCCGCTGCATAAAACTTTTCTTCATAATCAATACTGAGCGGGAAGTAATCGAGCACGACTGGGCGTGAGCCAACCTGTGCTGTCCCAAGTACGACGGTGTCTCCGTACGTAACGAGTACAGAGCCGGTTGAGCGGAACCCAACACGGTTTACCTCTAGGGTTAGGGGGCGGCCCTGGAATTCAGTTGTAACACTAAAAATATCCTTGCCGCTTGGATTTATTGTTGGCATAAGTGTGCCTCCTTTTTTTGTTCACCCACACTTCTATTGTTTGAGCGAGTAAGTAACGGGTACGGAAGTTTGATTCTTCAAACTTCTATATCCAGCACTTAACCGCCTGTGGGTATGGTCTTATTGTACCATAGCTAGACCTTAGTGGAGTGGGTGGTGAGCCAGGCGGTGATGGTGGGGATATCAAGGTGTTCGGTGGCAACAGAGACTGCGAAGTCTTCAAGGTCTATTGGCGTGGCGGTGAGTTCAAAGCCGTTCATCATTAAGAAGATAGCCGCTGTAGTTGTGCCGGTTCTCTTATTACCGTCACTAAATGGATGGTCACCAATAATATTGCGCATGTAAACAGCCGCTTTCTCGTGAATAGTTGGGTACTGTTCAGCCCCAAAAATCTCTTGCTTGGGTGCACTTTCAACCGAAGCTAACCGGCCTTCATCACGAATACCATGCGCACCACCGTACTCTTCCACTATTTCAAAAAGGAGGCGCAGAATCTCATCCATTCTTAAGTAACGCATAGAAGAGCCTACCTGTTATTGAGGTTTTTTAGAGTTTGATCATATTTCTTTGCAAACACTTTATAGGCCTGCATGACCTCAGCCTGTGGCTCCGGCTTCTTAATAGCCTTGATAGTAATAAGAACTTCGTCGTCTATAGTAACGCCTAGCTCTTTAAGCTGACGCGCCGGAAGCGTTACACCCTTACTTGAACCAATCCTGATAATCTTCTGTGTAGTTGTCATAATCATTATAATACTATTATAATATTAAATGATAATTAAGTATACTCAGTAATTGTTATAAATAAAAAACAACCCCCCTTAAATGAGGGGTTGTTTTTGTTAGTTAGTGGCTACTTATCCGTTGCGAGGAATTGCTACAAGGTCAATATCGAAAACAAGGTCGCTATTAGCCGGAATATTCGAGGCTGGGCTTGAAGCGCCGTAGGCCTGCTCTGCCGGGATAACAAGGCGACGAGTACCGCCAACCTTCATGCCAGGGACTCCCCTAGTCCAACCGGCAATAACCTGATCAAGTCCAAAAGTAATAGCATCACCAAAATCATGGCTGCTCTGGAAAATAATACCATTCTTCACTAACGCACCTGTGTAGTGGGCCGTGATAGTTGCGCCGGGGTTTACAACCTCGCCAGTACCAATTTCAGTGTCAATCATTTCAAGTTCAACTACTGCGTCATTGCGTGGTTCGAATTTGTTTAGTTTTGTGCCTTCGTATTTCATTATTATCCTTTCGTTATCTGGGGTTTATTGTAGCATGACGTGTCAGCCCTTTGGTCTGTCAGTGGCGTGCCCTAAAGGGCTAGCCACCTCCTGACCAGTGCTGAGTTTAAGTTTTTATTTTCAAATCTATAAAAAATAAAGCAGCTAAGCTGCTAGCTAGCCACGCAGCGCACGGATAAGCCGTGGTTCTTATTACCGTTGTCCGATGGGTAGACGCCGGAGCTGCTGAAGTTCAAGGTGCGGGCGCCGGCGGCTGAGCTCTGCGTAGCAGACCAGTAGAAGCCGTTGCTACCCTGAAAGCCGAACCCGCCGCTCCAGCTGCCACCCAGCTGGGCAAGCCAGCTAGTGCGGAGAGCGGTAGAGCCGGCAGCGTTGCTGGTTGCACCTATGCTGTTAGCGAGGAGTTGGAATTCACCAGTCGTAGGCTCACCGGTTGGCAGTCGCCAATTGGCGGGGCAGATGGATACGGATGGGCTTGGGGCTGGAGTGAGTGCGTTAGCGCAAGCTGAAGTGGTAGTTTGCACACCCATGGCAGCACACCAGTTATAGAGGTAGCCGTACTGAGGATTGGTGACGCCACCGTCGGTGGAGGTACTAGGAGGAGCGGGGTTGGTGGTGGGATTGGCGTTGGCGTGGATGTAGTAGCGTGGCTCAGTATAGCTAGTGCCACTGGAAGATAACGTAATAGACTTAGTATCGCCGTAGGTATTCGTACCGCCACCAGCGTAGGCAAGGTTGGTTAACATCCAGCATTTGTCATCTGGCATCTTTTGGATCCAATAGGTGTGGTTGTCGCGGGCGTCAACGGCGAGGGTACGGGTGGTTGGGCAGTTGGCGGTAGTGGCGGTTTGGATGTTAGCGCCAGCTATAAATGGTGCTGGTGGGCACTCCCCTTCTTTTGGTGCGGAGTTTTCAGTCACAAAGAAAACCTTGCCGTCAGCATTAGTAGCTTGGAGGCAGAAGGTACTAGCCGTTCTTTGGAGGGGTGCAAAGGTTACACCAGAGGAGGATGGGATGCCATCCGTATTAGCTGGGAATGAGCCGGACTCTACTTTGGTAATCTGGAGTTTCTTAGCGGCAGTCGAAAGATCTGATTTTACAACGGCGTCTTT
>Ga0265293_10001673_pt1 | contig 47468 bp, 44 predicted proteins | sample Munlanlewell138R_FD_192505 | JGI IMG/M metagenome (GOLD analysis project Ga0265293, IMG submission 192505) | Leachate microbial communities from a municipal landfill in Southern Ontario, Canada - Leachate well 138R | ecosystem: Engineered > Solid waste > Landfill > Unclassified | place: Canada... | reverse complement strand
ACTTCTTGTGGTTATGAACCTAAAACAAATTTAAAGATGGAAAAAAAACTACTAAAAATAAAGCAAACAGACCAGTTAAAAATTAAATGATGCAATTTGCAAGAAAAAACATCCCGGAATATTTTGATAAACCAGGACGTTAAATCTTAGTGCCCTTCATGTGCCTGACCGATATAAACCAGTGTCAGCATCATGAAAATGAATGCCTGGAGCAAAATAATCATAATATGGAAAATTGCCCAGACGGAACCAGCCAGAACATGACCGACTCCCAACCCAATGCTCATTGCATTGAATCCTGTCCATGCACCGCCCAGAAGAGCGATTAACATAAATACGAGTTCACCGGCAAACATGTTACCAAACAACCGCATGGCCAGAGATACTGTTTTGGCAGCATACTCGATAACGTTTAATGCGAAGTTGGCAGGGGCCAGAACAATTGCACCAATACCACTTGAATGGAAAGGAGCTGTGAACAGATCTTTGACGAAACCACCGGGATTTTTGATTTTGAAGCCGTAGTAAATAGACAGCAGCAAAACACCCAGAGACATACCCATAGGCACGTTCAGGTCGGCAGTAGGAAGAATACGATGATAGTACAGGGGACCATGAGAATCCGCGTCTCCGGCAAGGCCAAGCCAGCTAAACAGCGAAGGCGCCAGATCAACAGGAATCAAGTCAAGGACGTTCATAAGCGTAATCCACAAAAATATGGTTAACGCCAATGGCGCAACATACTTGCGTGACTCAGAATTATGAATAATGCTTTTTGCCTGATCATTGACCATGTCAACAATCATTTCAACACCAGCCTGAAAACGTCCAGGCACACCAGAGGTGGCATGACGCGCGGCTTTCCACAGAAAACCGACCACCAGCAAACCCATTGCAACAGACCAGAAAATGGAGTCATAGTTGATAACACCGAAGTCTACAATGTTTGCCTGTCCTTCTCCGACGTTATTGAAATGGACAAGGTGATGCTGAACATAATATGACTGAGGCGAGACATCTGCAGGTGCAGCCATTTGATTCGTACTCCACGATTTGGCAGCCAACAAGGCTGCATTACACTCTTTCCCAATGATTGTTACTAAAGCTTTTTAAAAGCCAATAACAATACATAACCCTTTAACACCGAAACCAGGCCAATCAGCAACGCTGGCCAAACCAGCAAGGTTCCGGAGAATTTAACTATTAATGCAAGCAAGCCCACCGTGCCCCCGAGTTTGAATGCTTCACCCCAGAAAAACGTTAGCACGCTTGCATTTGAACCACTATAAAGCTTTAACAACATATGCAGCACGAAAAGCGCTGTTGGCACCAGGTAAGCCATACCACCGGCCAACGCCGACATTGCGGCAGCCACACCAGACACTAACCAGCACAGCACCACTACTATTGCCAGCAAAACAAACTGTGCCAACACTATATTTACAAGCCCTTTGGCAGAGCTTGCGTTAAGTCTGGCTTTTTCAGCCTTGCTGAGCTTAAGCACGTCGTTTTCAGGACTACCCAAATACGCGTACTTATCATGTAATATGGTCATAACAAGGTTTCGCAATATGTCAAGCCTTGAGAGTATAACTTATTTTTTCCAACATAAGCAAACCCGAGAGGCAGTTTAATTACATATTCCTGAAATTTGCCTGACGTTTTTCTACAAATGCATTCATACCCTCTTTTTGGTCCTGTGTTGCAAATGTTGCATGAAATACACGCCTTTCATATTGCAGCCCCTGTTCAAGGGTTGTTTCCAGTGCGGCATTCACGCATTGCTTTGCCATCATAACCACTGGCGTTGACAACTCGGCAATGCCCTGAGCCACCTTGACCACTTCTTCAAGGAAGTTTTCAAGGGGCAGGATACGGGCCACCAGACCGGCACTTTCCGCTTCTTTTGCGTCCATCATTCTACCAGTCAGGACCAAATCCATGGCTTTTGATTTTCCGATAGCCCTCGTCAGGCGTTGTGTACCCCCCAGCCCCGGAATGGTACCCAACTTGATTTCGGGCTGGCCGAATTTGGCGTTATCGGCAGCGATAATAAAATCACACATCATGGCCAGCTCACAACCACCACCCAGCGCATAACCGGAAACGGCCGCAATCACGGGCTTGCGAATGGCATTTTTCATGGTTTCCCATGGACCGCCAATATAATTGCTTTTATACACATCCATGTACGACCAGTCTTTCATGGCTGAAATATCGGCACCGGCTGCAAAGGCCTTTTCATTGCCGGTCAGCACAATAGCACCCACCTGATCATTATTTTCAAGCGCAAGCAAAGCTTCGCCCAGCGCTTCCATGACGTCGTTGCTAAGTGCATTAAGTACTTTAGGACGGTTCAAGGTTAATACACCAACACCACCATCAATCTTCGTCAACACCAATTGCTCTGACATACTACCCTCCTGTAAGTTGTCAATAATCTGTTTTTTCCTGAGGTATTGTAGCCAGTTTGTTATAGTTACTCTGTCTGAATATATACAAATAGCAAAAATCCCGATGAACGAAATTATTTATACCATTACTCCCCATGATCCGGCCGGCCACCGGTTTTTTGTCGACATCAGCATTCCCGCTCCCACCCCCAGTGGCCAGAAAATCTCCCTGCCTTCCTGGATTCCAGGCAGTTACCTGATCAGGGATTTTGCCCGCAACATCGAAAGCATTGAAGCCCATTGTGGCGAAAAGAAACTTCTTGTTGAAAAAACCGACAACAACCACTGGCAAATAGAAGCCTGCCAGGGACCGTTGCATATTTCCTATACCGTTTACGCCTGGGACTTATCGGTGCGCAGCGCACATCTTGATGAAACGCATGGCTTTTTCAATGGCACCAGTGTTTTCCTCCAAGTTCATGGCCAGGAAGAAAAGCCCTGCCTGCTAAACATTAAAGCACCCAAAAGCATTAAAAACTGGAAAGTGTACACCAGCCTGCCCGAGGCCAAAAAACACCCCGGCTGCGCGGCACGTCACGGTTTTGGCATGTACCTGGCCCCCAACTATGATGCCTTAATAGACCATCCGGTTGAAATGGGCACACCACAAGTGGTTTCGTTCAAGGCTTGCGGCGCCACGCATGAAATGGTTTTTACGGGCCAGATCCCCAACCTGGACCTGGCCCGCATTGCCGCAGATACCGCCCGCATCTGCGAATACCAAATCAAGTTTTTCGAACCCGAATCGCACAAGGCCCCGTTCCTGGATTCATCCGACCGCTATGTCTTCATGACCATGGTTACCGGCAAGGATTACGGTGGTCTTGAGCATCGCTCTTCGACGGCCCTGATGGCCTCACGCAATGACCTGCCCACACTTGGCAAACCCGAGCAAAGCGAACAATATCGTAACTTCCTGGGCCTGGTCAGCCATGAATATTTTCATACCTGGAACGTAAAACGCATTAAGCCTAAAGCATTTTCCCCCTATAATCTTTATACTGAAAACCACACCAGCCTGCTCTGGGTGTTTGAAGGCTTCACGTCCTACTATGACGACCTGACCCTGTTCAGGGCCGGCCTGATCACGCAGGAACAATACCTGGGCCTGCTAGCCAAAACCATTGCCAATGTCCACGCCTTGCCAGGACGTCTCAAGCAAAGTGTGGCACAAAGTTCATTTGATGCCTGGACCAAGTTTTACAAGCAGGATGAAAACGCCCCTAATGCCATCGTGAGCTACTACAGCAAAGGCTCGCTGGTTGCCTTGGGCCTTGACTTGACCATTCGCAACGCCACCCATAATGAAAAATCACTGGATGATGTCATGCGGCTGCTGTGGCAGCGCTACGGTCGCGACTTTTTCAACAAGCCAGCCGACGGTCTTAAAGAAGATGAACTTGCCGCAATCATCAAAAGCGCAACCGGGATTGATGCCAGCGACTACATTGCCCGCTACGCACATGGCACGGAAGATATTCCGTTGAAAGAACTGCTGGCTGGCCAGAACCTGGCCTTAAGCTGGAAAAACAGCAGCCAAACCCCATCGCTGGACATTCGCACCAAGGTGGCTGAAAATGCCTGCCAGATTGGCAACGTGATTGAAAATGGCGCGGCCCATAAGGCCGGACTGAGTGCGAACGACACACTGGTAGCCATTGATGGCATCAAGGTGGACTCCGGCAATCTGGATACATTGCTGAAACGCTACCAGCCAGGACAAAAAATCCTTATCCATGTATTCAGGCGTGATGAGCTAAGGAGCTTTACCCTTGTCCTGAATCCGCCTGCACAGAACGAGTGTGTGCTTGAACCGATACAGGCGTAATCAGACGTGCGCGGTACCACATACCTGGCACTGCGGATTTTTCTGCACCCGCATTGCGTGCCATTGCATGGTACGCGCATCAAACTGTAGCAAACGCCCGTCAAGGCCGGCAGGCATGCCGGCCAGCAGCTTCAGGGCTTCTGCTGCCTGCATGCTGCCAATAATGCCCACTAGCGGGGCAAACACCCCCAGCGTGGCACAGTTGTCAGGAGCCAAGTTATCAGAAGGCTCAAACAGGCAGGCATAGCAGGTGGCGTCTTCATGACGCAGGTCATAAACGGCTATCTGCCCGTCAAAACGAATGGCCGCCCCCGATACCAGCGGCTTTTTCAGGGCCACACAAGCCCGGTTGATATGATGCCGGGTCGTGAAATTGTCGGTACAGTCAAGCACCACATCGGCATCTTTAACCAGTTCCAGTAAACCCGGTCCGTCAAGGCGCCGGTCATGGCACTCGATAAGGGGCTCAGGATTCAGAGCCTGCAAAGCCTGTCGGGCTGATTCTACCTTCGGCAGCCCTATCCGCCCGGTCGTGTGCAAAATTTGCCGCTGCAAATTGCTTAATTCCACTTGGTCATCATCAACCAGCACCAGCTTGCCAACACCTGCCGCAACCAAATAAGCGGCAGCCGGACAACCCAGCCCACCCGCACCCACCACCAACACACTTGAAGACATGATGTTCTGCTGGCCTTCAATGCCTATTTCATCCAGCATCAAATGCCGGGCATAACGCAATAACTGGGAATCATCCATTATTTTTTCTGCTTTTCAGTGCCCTTGTCGCCTGCAACGCCATCACCTTTACTGTTTGGCGACTTGCCTGCATCGTCTGTTGTCGATTCAGCGCCAGGGTTGACCGCTTCCATTTCTTCTTTGCTCAAGCCTTTGGGCTTTTCTTTGGTGATAACTCCCTGGTCAACCTTTTTGCCGGTTAGGTGGTTAATGGCCTGCTGTAACTGGAAATCCTCACCGGAACCAAATTCAAACATTTCTTCAGGCTCTTTAAGCATTTCAATAGCCTTGTCGGTATTAACCTTGCCCTTCACGCCGGCCGCAGGCGCCTGGTCATTATTCAGGTGATCACTTAAATCCGCTTCCCGGGGGAAACTGAACAGATCACCCGTTTTAGTATCGGAAACAATGATATCCGGCTCGATGCCGGTAGCCTGTATGGAACGCCCAAGGGGCGTGTAATAGCGGGCGGTTGTTAATTTAATGCCGGTATTGTCATCCAATGGCATGACCACCTGCACCGAACCCTTGCCAAAACTGCGGTTACCCATGATGGTGGCACGCTGGTAATCCTGCAAGGCACCGGCCACAATTTCAGAAGCCGAAGCTGAACCCACGTTAATAAGCACCACCAAAGGCACCTTACGTGTCCAGTCAGGCAGATTTTTCAGATAATCGGACTCATCGGGTGCATACTCAGACGGTACCGCCAGATAACGCTGCATTTCCTGTTCGCGGGCCTTGGTTGAAACCACCAGTTTATTGGGCTCGATAAAAGCAGCGGAAACACCAATGGCGGCATTCAGCAAACCGCCGGGATCATTGCGTAAATCAAGCACCAACCCTTTCAGTGGCTTGCCTTTACCCAGGTCTGTCAGGTGCTGGGCCAGATCGGCCCCGGTGCGCTCCTGAAACTGGGAAATCCGCACATAACCGATATCATCAGACAAACGCTTGCTGCGTACGCTGCGAATCTGGATAATGTCCCGGACAATTTTAAAGTCCAGGGGTTCGGCTGAAGAGGACCGTTTAACCGTCAAGACAATTTCACTACCCGGTTCGCCGCGCAACTGCTTGATGACATCGTTCAGAGGTTTGCCTTCAGTGCTTTCGCCATTGATTTTTATGATCAGGTCACCCGGCATAATGCCAGCCTTGGCCGCCGGCGTATCTTCAATAGGCGCAATAATTTTAACCAAGCCTTGCTCGGCACCAATTTCTATGCCCAACCCACCAAATTCACCATCGGTGGATTCTTTCATTTCTTCAAACTCGTTCTCATCCAGAAATGAAGAGTGCGGATCAAGGTCATTGACCATGCCCTTAATGGCGGATGCGATCAGTTCCTGGCTTGAAACCGGTTCAACATAATTATTTTTGACCGCGGCAAAGACCCTGGCAAAACGCTGCAATTCCTCATAGGGAAGTTCATGCGATACCTTTTGCGCCCATGCCGGCATAACGGCTGTAAGCAGCAAGCCTGCCGCAACCATGTAACTGACCAATCGTTTTCTGCTTGTCACAAGACACTCCTGCCTGCAATCGAATAAAGTTTCAGTGGTATGTGATATAGGTTCTGACAATATTATCTTGATAACCAGTTTAGTGGATCAACCGGGGTGGATCCATTGCGTATTTCAAAGTATAAGGCAGGATCCACCTGACCGCCGGTTGACCCTACACGGGCAATGGTTTGTCCGGCACGAACGCTGTCGCCCACACTACCCATGATGCTTTGATTATATCCATACACACTCATATAGTTATTGCCATGATCGATAATGACCAGATTGCCAAATCCGCGCACCCAGGATGAAAATACCAGTTGCCCACCAGCAATGGCGCGTACGGGTGTGCCCTCATTGGCACTAATCAGGATCCCCCGCCATACGCCACCGGTATCAGGCCGGGTCGTGCCAAAACGCCCCTGCAAGACTCCGCGTACCGGCCAGGGCGCGCCTTTTTGCAAACCGGTTGCGCCCGATTCGGCATTGGCGGCGGCCCGACGTTCATCTTCCCGGGCCTTTTGTGCCAGCAAGGCTGCCTGCTCTTCTTTTTCTTTTTTAATCTGTGCCTTGGCCCGTTCAATTTCAGCATTTTCGGCCTGTTGCCGTGCCAGGGCAAGTTGCTGGCTAGCCTGCTCGGTTTGCTGCAGGACCGTTTGCACCTGCTGCTGCGCCTGCTGCCGCTGGGACTCATCTTGCGCCTGCAAAGCCTGCTGTTGTGCCTGGGCCAGGGCCCGGGTTTGCTGTTCTTGGTTCACCACCGCGCTTTGCAACACCACATAAGCCAGTTCGGTTTGCTGTTCTGCCTGTTTAGCCACGATGGCTGCCCTGGCTGCCTGTTCCCTGGCCTTGGCCGCTTCCAGCTCTTTCTGACGCAAGGCGGCCCGGCGTTTTTCCTCTTCGGCTTTCTGCTGGGCAAGCCTTGCCTGCCGGGCTTCTTCCAGTTGCCTTGAAATATTTTTCTGAATATCGTCAATCAGGCTGTTAAGCCGTTTTTCATCCTGCGCCAGCTTAGTCGCCTGTGAGCGCCTGCTTGCCAGGTCTTTTTCAATTTTTTTCAATACAACAGCATGTTTTTTTTGCTCAGACTCAAGCTCGTTCCTGGCAACCCGGGTTTGCTCGGCCAAGCGGTCGATTGTTTTCTGGCGATCCGCTGTTTGTTTCTTCAGTTCATCAAGACGGGCAATTTCAGTTTGCAAACTCTGCACCAGCTCGACCCGCGCCCTGGACACATAACCCAGATAAGTCAGGTCCCGGCCAATCTTCTGGGCATCTTCTCCTGACAGCAACGCGGCCCAGGGAGACAGCCCGCTGGTATATTGCGTGCGCAATTGCACGGCCAGCTCATCGCGCCGCAGCTCCATGATTTTTTGCTGGCGGCCCTGCTGTTTTCGCAACGCATCCAATTCTTTTTTAGCACGCTCACCTTGCGCCTGCAGGTCATCAAGCCGTGCGTTTATTTTCGAAATTTCCGTTTCGGATTTCCGCAGTTCATCGGTAACGTCTTTTTTATCCGATTCCTGCTCTTTGATTTTTTTATGGATTTCTTCTATCTGGTTTTGTAAATGGGCTTTCTGCTTTTCCGCCGCTTTCTGCTGTTCGCTTAAGGCAGCCGCAGGCTGGGCCGCAACCGGCCCGGCACTGAACAGTGCAAACAGGGAAATGCAAATCACCCATCTGTTCACATTAGTCCTTTTGGGCTTTACCTTGGGCAGCCACGGCAGCTACTGCTGCGGCAATCGCTTCCTGGTCACCCAGATAGTAATTGCGGATGGGCTTGAGGTTTTCATCCAGCTCATAAACCAGCGGCTGTCCGGTTGGGATATTCAGATTGACAATATCGTCATCGGAAATATTGTCGAGATGCTTGATTAGTGCACGCAGGCTGTTGCCATGCGCAGCAATCAGGACATTCTTGCCGGCTTTGATCGCTGGCGCGATGGACTCATTCCAGACAGGCAGGACTCGGGCAACGGTGTCTTTCAGGCATTCGGTGGCCGGCAACTGATTGGCAGGAATGCGTGCATAGCGGCTATCAAAACGGGGATGCCGCTCGTCGTCCAGGTCAAGGGGATTGGGAGCGATTGCATAGGCACGGCGCCATACCAATACCTGCTCATCACCATACTTTGCAGCGGTTTCGGCTTTATTCAGGCCCTGCAGGTTGCCATAATGGCGCTCGTTCAGGCGCCAGTTAAGATGAATGGGCGTATGCATGGCATCCATGGCATCCAGCGCAATCCACAAAGTACGAATGGCCCGTTTCAAAACGGAAGCATAGGCCACATCAAATGAAAATCCTTCCTGCTTCAGCAGTTCACCCGCCTGCCATGCCTGCTGACGACCCAGATCGGTCAGGTCAACATCGGTCCAGCCGGTAAAACGGTTCTCAAGATTCCACTGGCTTTCACCATGACGCATTAATACGATTTTGTACATACTATGAGCTCTTTTCCACTAAATTAAGAAATAAACAATTCAATACCCAAACAATTTTCCATTATTTTAGCGAAGTCTTATCTCTATTTGTCCAGCTATTTTATAATCTGAGAATTAAGCTTGAAAAAAGCACACCTACAGGATTAGACGTGGATTTTCTTTTTTACCAAAATACCATTTATTTTTTAGCTTTTGCCCTGGTATCGGGCATCTTGTTGGCCATCCCTTCGGTTCGTAAGGGCGGCTTTGGTGGCCAAGCCAATATGCTCAGCACCAAAGAAGCCGTGCAAATGGCTAATAAATCAGCCGCCATTTTTATTGACATCCGCCCGGCCGAAGAATACAAAGACGGCTCGATTCCCCAGGCGCGCAACATTCCCATGGACGAACTCGAAGAGAAAACCGCTTCTCTGTCCAAAAGCAAACCGGTTATCCTGGTTTGCAATATGGGCCGTTCGGCGCAAAAAGCGGCAGCTACCCTGAAAAAACTGAATTTTGAAGAGGTTCATGTGCTTTCCGGCGGTCTTTCTGCCTGGAAGCAAGACGGCTTGCCCCTTAAAAAACACACGGTCGCCAACACCCGCAAACAAACCCGTTAAACCATTTACGTAGCAAAAACACCATGAAAAAAGTCACTATGTTCTCCAAGGCAACTTGCCCGTATTGCGTTCGTGCCGAAAAACTGCTCCTCGAGCGTGGCGTCACAAATCTGGAAAAAATCAGCATTGACACCAACCGTGAACAACGGGCTGTTATGATTGAGCGCACCGGACGCACCACGGTTCCCCAGATTTTCATCGGGGACAAACACGTTGGTGGGTGTGATGACCTGATGGCCCTTGACCGCGCCGGTGAATTGACTACCCTGCTGGCTGACTAGGTCATCAGCGCAATTTAACCTTTAACCTTTTTACTTAGGAAACAGCATGGCTGAAGAGCAACAAGCAGAAAATACCAATCCCGCATTCAATTTGCAGCGTGTCTATCTGAAAGACCTGTCTTTGGAAATGCCCAATTCACCCCAGATTTTCCTCGAGCAGGAAACTCCAGAGGTTGAAATCTCCCTGAGCGTGGGCGGCCAACGCCTGGCAGAAACCATTTTCGAAGCCACCGTACGCGCAACCGTTACCACCAAAATCGGTGACAAAGTCCTGTATTTGGTTGAAGGTACCCAAGCCGGTATTTTTGAAATTGCCAACATCCCTGAAGAACAGTTTGATCCACTCCTTGGCATTGTCTGCCCTACCATGCTGTTCCCTTACCTGCGCGCCAATATTGCCGACGCGATTAACCGTACCTCTTTGCCCCCGCTGCACCTGGCAGAAGTCAACTTCCAGGCCCTGTACGAACAGCGTATCCAGGAAGCACAACAGCAGGCGCAAAACAGTGCCGCACCTGAAGACTCCGGCATCATTCTGCCTCCTGGCGTAACCCGTCAGTAAGCAGGTTCGCATGTTACTTCCCGGCACTTCGCTTCATGTACTGGTTATAGGTGCGGGTAGCTGGGGAACCGCCTTGGCTGCCTCGGCAGCTAATAATACCTCTACCTTGCTGCTAGCCCGTCATGAGGCTGTTTCATCAGAAATCAACAACCGGCACAGCAATACCAAATACCTGGGCGAGATTGCTTTACCCCACAGCCTGAAAAGCACCACAAGCCTTCAGCAAGCCATTGCCCATTTGCAAGGCCGCCACCAACAACAACGGCTAATCATCCTGGGCGTGCCTGTCATGGCCATGCGCAGCACCTGCGAAACCTGGCTGCCACTGCTCCAGGCATCCAACCTGGCCGACACACCCATTGTCTGGACTTGCAAGGGCTTTGAACAAAACAGCGGCCAATTGCCGCATGAAATTGTACAGTCGGTTTTTGGCAACCAGATACCCAATACCGGTGTGTTATCGGGGCCCTCTTTTGCCAAAGAAGTCTCCCGCAATTTGCCGGTAGCCCTGACCATTGCCAGCCATAACAGCATTACCGTGCAAAACACCACGGCTGCCCTGCATGCCAATAACACCCGTATTTATGCCAGTAACGATGTCATAGGTGTAGAAGTGGGTGGCGCCCTTAAAAACGTCATGGCGATTGCCTGCGGCATTTCAGATGGCCTTGAACTGGGCGCCAATGCACGCGCTGCGCTAATTACCCGCGGACTGGCTGAAATTACCCGACTGGGTATTGCCCTGGGTGGACAAGCGGCCACCTTTTCAGGTCTTACCGGGCTGGGTGACCTGGTTTTGACGGCCACCGGCGACCTGTCGCGCAACCGCCAGGTTGGCCTTGCCCTGGGACAAGGGCAATCACTGGACCACATTCTTGCGGCAGGCATGACCGCTGAAGGCGTTCGCTGCGCCCGTGACGCCCTAAATCGCGCCACTGCCCTGAATATTGAGATGCCCATTACCCAAGCGGTTTGCGATGTCCTGTTCAATGCAATGCCACCTCTGCAGGCGGTTTCAAACCTGCTGGCGCGCGAAGCCAAAGCCGAGTGGCAGGCAGAATAAGCCTGCGCTGGCCACCCCTGACAAACCCGCCCCAGAGCTTATCCTCATGCCTCAGCGGTTACGAAGGATCTGGTCGGCGGGAATACTTAACTGAATCACGCTTCCATTCGAGTCACTGCGGGTCACCTGCAAAGGCCATTGCAAACGCTCGGACATCAAGGTCACAATATACAGCCCCAGGCCATTTAAGGACGCACTGCCCGGCACCACTTGCCTTTCCCTGCCAAGGATGGCTTTTTGCTCGGCCGTAAAACCTGTCCCTCTGTCCTGTATCTGGATGATGCCTTTGCCCAGCGTGATATCAATTTCCTTTTGCGTATGCTGCAAGGCATTCTGGACAAGATTACGCAACAGCATTTTCACCAGGACAGAATCGCTCCTGAGCATTATAGTGTCCATAATGTTCAGGCGCACCCTGGTCCGCACCTTGAATAAATTGTTCAGGTCATCCAGAACCTCTTCCACCAAGGTTGTCAGTGAAATAGCCTCCCTGACCGGAGAGCCATCGGTCTGATTACGCGAAAGCTTCAGCAAAACCTCTACATTGCTGCGCATTTCGGTGCAGGCATTACGCATACGGGCCACTGTTGCCAAATCATTGGGCTTAAGCTGCCCACGCATTTCCAGGATATCAAGCGCCCCGGACATGACCGCAACTGGTGTGCGCAGCTCATGACTAGCCAGGCTAAGCAGTGATTGCTCCCTGCGCACATAGGATTCAAGCTCACCCAGGAAACGGTTAAAGGTTTCCGCAATTGAATACAATTCGCTGTCTGTGTAATTAACCGGAATACGCGGCATTTGCGAGCCCACCGGCACTTCGCTGATTTGCTCTGACAATTGTCGCAAGGGATCGACAATCCGTCGACTGCTTAAGGTTGCCATCCATAAGCCCAGACCGATGATGAGCAGCGTCATGACGCCCAGCGCGATGCTGAAAAGGAACTCGCGATTTTCAAAATGCGTGATATCCTTGGCGATATACACCACCCCTTTGGGTAAAACGGCAATATTCACCAAATAAGTCTTGCCGTTGCGCTTTATCTCATCAGAGAAACCAAAAGGCAAACCCTTGAAAACCTCGGGCATTTGTACCGGTGTGGCCTGCCCCTGAGGCACAAACACCAGCTGCTGGTTAAATCCTTCCCAGACAAAAAGCTCGGACTGGTCACGGTTTGCAAGAATAAAATCAAGTTCCTGCTCAAACTCCACCTGCAGCATGGTACGTTCAAGGTCTTCATTTACTTCCAGCACCATAACTACCATCACCGCAATACATGCCATGCTAACCAGCAGAATGGCACGATGGATGCGTCGTGAAATAGATCTCATTGGCCTGCCTGCGCCGGTGGAGTCAGCCGGTAACCGCGCCCATGCATAGTCTTGATCATGGAGAACCCGAAAGTATCCTGCAATAATTTACGTAAGGTATACACATGGGTACGCAAGGTATTCATATCCACTTCTTTTTCCCCCCAGATACGCTCTTGCAGCTGCTCATAAGACAGAAAATCCGGATAGGCTTTAATCAGCTCTTCAAAAATACGCGCCATCGTGCCGCTTAATTCCAGGGAGCCGTTATTGTTAACCTGCACTGTGAGCTTGCCCGGGTCAAAACGGATGCCAGGCACTTCGATCCCCGGGGTCTTGCCCATGCCCTCTTTGCGGCGGTATAGGGCATTGACCCGCAGTTGCAGCTCACGAAGGTCAAACGGCTTGACCAGATAGTCATCGGCACCGGCCCGAAACCCCTCTTCCTTGTCTTTGAGCTGGTCTTTGGCTGTCATCATGATAACCGGCGTCGTACACTGGATATCATTTCGGATCCGGTGGCAGATTTCAAACCCCGACAGGCCGGGCAACATGACATCAAGCACAATGACATCGTATTCATGGGTGGCAATCAGATGCAGGGCCGTTAAACCGTCCGAAGCGAAATCCAGCACATAATGCGAATTTTCAAAATACTCGGACAGGTTCTCGGCCAGCCCGACATGATCCTCAACCACCAGCATGCGAATGGGCTTTGTAGATGTATTCATGCAATTTCAGAAAAAAAATCAGTTTGCCACTATGGACATGGCTGTCTGTGCAAGACCGGGACTGGCTTCAAACAAAATATAACGTTTGTTTTCGTAACGTTTTTGTACCGGTACGCTTAACACATGCACAACCTCGTTTAGACGCTTTTTGGGTATTGCCAGCAACACAGGCAATGTACTGTTGTCCAGTTTGGCAGAAACCTCATTAATCTTCAACAATTCTGCGGTTCCGCCAGAATAAAACCGGGCTGAAAACGGACGTTCATCAACATAATAAACAGGCGTTCCGGCCTTCGTCTGCAAGGCGGCAAAATGAACCAGGCCCTTTTCTGTTTTAAAGTGGTTCGGACTGACATACGCAAACAGACTGAGCAAAACCAGTACCAGCGGCACCAGCGCTGCTATCCATCGGGTATTCAGGGCAAATTTCCACTGGCTTTGTTCCACCCACTTGCGCCAGCCAAGCGCCATTAGTATGCTGAAAGCCCCCAGGCAAGGCAAAATATAGGTCCAGAGAATATTGCCCGAAAAGGTGAAAAACAAAGGAGTAAATAACGCCCAGGCCAGCAAATACGATAGCTGGGCCGAATCAGCAAGCGGCTTTATAACGGCACGCACACCTTTTTTCACCAGATTGAGAAATAGCAGCCCTACCCCAAACAAACCCCATGGAAAAGTGGCCTGTAACCAGTACCACCAGATCGTACCATGCATTTTTTCATGGGCAGTCCCATACAAATCTCCCTGCCAGCCCGGATCTATAAAACGCAGGAAATGCTCACCCACAATGAAATAATTCAAGAATCCCGGGGTCTTGATTTCCGCCATCACATACCACGGCAGGCTAATTAGCGCGGTTAAGAGCAAACCCCGCGTCCAGGGCAATGCCCTGAATTGAACCATCCGGCCGCCTATATTGGGCAACAACCATAACAGCAACGGGCCGGCAACCAAAACCAGTGCCAAAGGCCCTTTGGCGAGCAGGCCAATGGCCAGTCCCACAAAAAAACCATAGCGCCAGAACAGGGACGGATAATGCCGGGCCATCATGAAAGCCGTCATGCTAAAGGTCGTGCCCAGCACCAGAAACGGATCGGTCAGCACTGCCCCCGAAGTGATATAAACCAGAGCACAGGAGCTGTACACCACTGCGGCCCACTGAGCCAGCTGCCGGCCAAAAAAAGCCCGTGTAAAGGCAATAAGAAGCCCCACGGTTGCCACCATGCTTAGCCATGAAGGAAAACGCACGGCAAACTCATTAACGCCCAGCAGCCTGAAGGACAATGCCTGTGCCCAGAATGACAGCGGCGGCTTGCCCCAGAAGGGCTTGCCCGGTTCAAACCAGGGCGTAATCCAGTCACCGCTTTGCGCCATCAAACGGGCAATTTCCGCATAACGTGGCTCAGACGTATCAGACAGCGGCATCAAAACCATACTTATCAGGGGCAGGCACAATAAAACACCCGTCACCCACCACAACCCAATCCTGCGCGTCACTTTAATTTCCTTTTACAACCATCAACTCTCGAACCGGCTGCTGCTGATTCACCGCTGAGCGATTCATTTCACGGGTAGTATCCACAAACGGTTCCAGGGCTTGCCCTTTATTTTTACGCAATACATCCCTGATCAGGTAAACCGGACGCTGCTTGGCTTCAAAATAGGTTTTGCCCACATACTCGCCCAGCAGTCCAATTGAAATCAGCTGGACGCCCCCCAGAAAAGTGATCATGGAAATTAACGAAGGATAGCCTTGCACCGGCTCTCCCAGTACCAGGGTTTTAGCGACAATCCACAGGGCAAACAAAATACCTGCCAGTGCCGTCAAAATGCCAGCGGCCATGGTCAGGCGCAAAGGCGCCACTGAAAATGAAGTAATTCCCTCAAAAGCCAGCCCCATCAGGCCGGGATAGTCCCACTTGCTGGTACCTGCGGCACGGGGCAGTCGGTCATATTCAATCACTTTGGTGGGCAGGCCAATCCAGGCAAACAGCCCCTTCATATAACGATTGCGTTCACTCAACTGGCTCATGGCATTAACCGCCTTGCGGCTAAGCAAACGAAAATCACCGGTATCTTCAGGAATCTCAACCTCACTGATGCGGTTCAGCAAACGATAAAAAGCATGGGCGGAAAATTGCTTGAACCAGGTTTCACCGGCCCGTGAACGGCGCTTCATGCTAACAACATCGGCACCCTCGCGCCACGCCTGCAGCATGTCCGGAATCAGGTCTGGCGGATCCTGCAAATCGGCATCCATAATAATAATTGCCTGCCCCCCGGCGTATGCCAGACCGGCGCTCAGGGCGGCTTCCTTGCCAAAATTGCGGCTCAGACGGACCAGTTTCAGATGCTCATCCCAAGCGGCGCGCTCGGCCAGGAAATGCCCCGACCCATCGCGACTGCCATCATCCACCATCACCAGCTCATAATTGATCTCCAGCGGATCCAGGACTGAGGCCAGCCGGGGAAACAGTAACGGTAACATCTGCCTTTCGTTATAAACCGGAATCACGATAGATAAAACCAGGCCTTTTTCAGCCTGAAATAAAGATGTCCCGTTTTCTTCCATTGCATTCATTGACAACACCTGCTTTCATATTTTAAACATGACAGGCGTAAGAGTACGTCTTGCCGCAACAAGGAAACATCAATCAAAAATCAAGTAAATATCAAAAAAAAGCACGTCCGAAAACGTGCGTTGTGCCGTAACCGTCATGAGTGGTTCAGGTTTTTGATTTTCTGCCCCCAATGGAGCTCAGGGAAATACGGGTTTCACCGGTTGCTGTTTTGTGTGCGGCACTTTTCCAGGCGTGACCATAGGCTACTTCAAGGCTTAAATGCAGTTTACCATCGGGCTGTCGCTGCTGCTCAAGGGCATCACACAAGCGCTGGTACCATTGGCGCCCAACCAGCCCCTTATGACGCCCGATGGTTGGGTTACCGCCCAGGGCGGAAACATCACGCAGCAGCTTTTGCGGACTCTGGTAAGTCAGTGTAATCACTTCCTGGTCCATGACCGGATCAACAAAACCGTGTTCAAGCAGGATATCGCCAAAATCATGCATATCCACAAAGGGCACGGTTTGGGTTTGAATCCCGGCGGTTTCAACGGCCTTGCGCAATTCAATGAACGTGCCGGGACCCAGACAGGAAAACATGCAAATGCCGCCAACCTGTATCACCCGCCGCCACTCGGCAATCACCTTATGCGGCTCTGGGTGCCAGTGCAGGGCCATATTGGACCAGACCAGGCCTGCCGATTCTGCCTCTAGCGGCATGGCGGCCAAATCGGCCAGATGGAATTCATCCTGGGTTTTGCGTCCCAGTTTTGACACCCATGCCTGCATGCCCTTGGGCAGGAAGGTCTTCTTGCAGTGCTCGATAAATGAGGGACAACTGTCCACCCCCAGCAGGCGGGATTTGGGAAAGCGCTCCTTAAGCGCCTGAAGTGAATGCCCTGGACCACAACCGGCATCAATCACCGTTTCAGGTGTGATGCGGATATAGCTTAAGCGCCCGATCATGCGACGGCTGATTTCATCATAAAAAAACCGGGAATCTTCCAATAAACCACGGCGGGAAAATTGTCGGATGACGTGTTCGGAATTGATGGGCAAAACCTGAGGGGAATAAATGGCCTGGGACATTGAGATCACTGACGTATTGTTAATACGGGAAGAAAATGATTTGATAAGGCCATATTGTAAATAAGACTTCCCCGATTCTGTGCAAAACCCTTACGCAAACAAAAGATTAGGCTGGTTAAGCAACCATGCCAAACAACTGGCCAGCCGCCTGAAGCTTGTCTTGCCCGGCACCTGCCCCTTATGTGGCACCCCCAGCACGGGAGAGAGATTCTGCCCCGACTGCCGCAGCGATATTTTGCACTCCATACGAAACCACCCCTATCGGTGCTCACGCTGCTGCCTGGCCCTGCCCAACCCGGGCCCTTGCCCGGACTGCAGCGAACAAGCCCTTCATACCGGAACAATCATGACCGCCTTCGATTACGTGCATCCCCTGGATAGCCTGGTTTTACGCTACAAAAATGGCCGCCAGCTTGACCTGGCCCCGGCATTTGCACAACTGCTAAGCCAACAACTGCAAGACCAGGGTCTGCTGCCCCTCACAAACACCTGTCTGATTCCCATTCCGGGCAGCCGACTGTCCCTTTCCCGGCGTGGCTTCAATCCAGCGGCTGAATTTGCACAACAACTGGGAAAAAAACTACAATTACCTGTTGAGCATTTTATTCTGCACCGCCATGACCAGCATCTCAAGCAATCCAGCCTGTCCCGTCACGCACGTCGTGCCACCGCTGCAGGTTTGTATTATTGTTCGCGCCGCCTGGACATTCCCCATGCCATTCTGGTCGATGATATTGTCACCACCTGCAGCACCATCGACAGTGCCACCCGGGCCCTGCTGGCCGCCGGTGTGCAGCGAGTGGATGCCCTGGCCATTGCCCGCACTCCTCACAAACATTTTTAAGCAATCACATGTTTCACATTATTCTTGTTTCACCTGAAATTCCCGCCAATACCGGCAATATCATCCGCCTAGCCGCCAACACAGGCATACAGCTGCATCTGGTCAAGCCGCTGGGTTTCATGCTTGACGACAAACGCCTGCGCCGCGCCGGGCTGGACTACCATGAATGGGCCGACATCCAGGTTCACGACCATCTGCAAGAGGCCATCGAATCAACGGGTGCAGCAGCCGGCCATATTTATGCCATTTCCACCAAAGGCCAACGCCACATTGGCAACATTAAGATTAGCGATGGCGATGTATTTGTTTTTGGCAGGGAAACGGCCGGACTCAAACCCGAAGAGTGGGACATTATCGGACTGGAAAATGCCGTGCGCCTGCCCATGCGCCCTGACTCACGCAGCCTGAACCTGTCCAATGCGGTTGCCATTACCGTGTACGAGGCATGGCGCCAGATCGGCTATACCGGAAGCGTCTAGTCTGGGAAGCCTTCACGGCAACGCTTTAACGGCGCCAGAATCCGGGGGTAAAAATAACCAGTACGGTGAACAGTTCAAGACGCCCGATCAGCATGGCAAAGGTACACAGCCAGATCTGAAAATCGGACAAAACGCCGTAGTTGCTCATTGGGCCGACACTGCCCAGCCCCGGACCAATATTGTTAAGACTGGCAAAAGCGGCAGAAAATGCCGTGGTTGGCTCAAGGCCCGACAACAGCATCACCGCAGACAACGCCATTAACGTCAAGGCATACACCAGCATGAAAACCATGATGGACATAATCACGCCCTGGTCAATAATGCGCGCCCCCAGCCTGACCGGAAACACCGCATGCGGATGCAGGATATGACGGATTTCAGTGCGGATCTGCTTGATGACCAAAATCAGGCGGATCATTTTGATGCCACCGCCGGTAGATCCCGACGAGGTTGCACAGGCCCCCAGAAACAACATGAGAATCGGCAGGAACATTGGCCATTGCAGGTAATCCACATTGGCAAAACCGGTGGTGGTCGCTACGGAAATTGTATTGAACATGCCAAACCTGAAGGCCTCGAGCAGGTTGGAGTACTCATTGGAAAAGAAGAGATAAAGACTGATCAGGACACCGCTGGCCAGCACCAGACGCAAGAAAGGAATCGTTTCCGGGCAAAAACGGTAAATGGACAAATCACGGTTGCGAATAACCTTGAAATGAGTGGCAAAATTAATGCCGGCAAACAGCATGAACACCATCGCCACCATCTCAGCGGCAGGCGAATTGATATCCACAAAGCCGCCACTGTAAGTGGAGAACCCCCCCAAACCCATGGTAGATGCGGTATGGCACCAGGCATCAAACCAGCTCAGGCCCACCAGACGATAAGCAACAAGGCACAAAACCGAAGCAGAAGCGTAAATGGCATACAACACCTTGGCGGTACCGGCAATCCGGGGGGTTAATTTTTCTTCTTTCATGGGGCCCGGAATTTCGCCCCGCATGACCTGATGGCCGCCGACCCCCAGCATAGGCAAAATGGCCACTGCCAGCACCAGAATACCCATGCCACCAAACCATACCAGGGTATGTCGCCAAAGATTGAGGGATTCAGGCAATTTTGATACATCAGGCAATACCGAAGCGCCGGTGGTCGTCAGCCCTGACATGGCTTCGTAGTAAGCATGGGTAAAAGACAACTTTACGCCAACATGGGATGCCTCGAGCATTAGCGGCAAGGCCGCAATAAGCGGAAATACGGTCCACACCAGAAACACCAGCAACAGCCCGTCACGCGGACGCAATTCACGGCGAAACGGGTACGTCAGCAGCCAAAGCAATAAGCCACTGCCACCTGCCAGCATGAAGCTGGTCAGAAAACTCTGATCGGCACCATCCTCAAACAGGCGTGAAAAAAAATAAGGAAACAACAAGGTCAGTGAGAACACCACCATGGTCAGGCCGAGCGCATGCAAGACATTCAGGATACTGCGCATTCGATTTCCTAGAAAAACATGGCCGAAACCTGGAACATTTTTTCAACTTTCTTCATGGTTTCGCGGTTTGCCGCATAAACAATGACGTGATCCCCCTGGCGAATCACGGTATCGGGCTCGGGCATAATCAGGTAACCCTCACGGAAAATAACCGCCAGTGTTGAAGATTTTGGGAACTGGATATCCTTCACCGAGCGGTCGGCCAGTTTCGAACTGCTGATATCGCCCAGCACCTCGAACTCGATCACTTCGGCCGCGCCACGACGCAAGCGATGACCGGCAACCACCGCCCCCTGGCGTACATCACGCAACAAGGCGCCAATGGTGGCCTGGGCAGGCGAAACCGCGATATCAATCATGCTGCCCTGCATAAGCTCGCCATAAGCCTGCCGCGAGATAAGTGCAATCACCTTGCGGGCACCCAGCCGTTTGGCCAACAGGGAAGACATGATATTGTCCTCATCGTCGTTAGTCAGGGCCAGCCAGGTGTCCATTTCGGCAATATTCTCGCTTTCCAGCAAGGACTCATCAGTACCGTTGCCATGCAAGACCAGCACGTTTTCGGGCAGCATCGACGCCAGCCACTGGCAGCGCGCCTTGTTGCTTTCAATAATACGAACGTTGTAATTATCCTGGGCCAGTTCTTTGGCCAGCCGATAGCCAATATTGCCACCACCGGCAATCATGATGGAACGAATGCGTTTTTTTTCTTTATGGAAAGAAGCAATGCTTTCCCGGGCCTGCCGAGTGTCAATGGCCAGCACCAATTCATCATCGGCCTGAATGGCACCCACCCGATTCATGGGAATGGAAACCTCACCCCGCATGACTTCCAGAATACGGGTGTTCAGGTTAGGCAGGTTCAGATGCGTTTCATCGATCTGGTGGCCAATCAGGGAACTTTTGCGCCCCACTTTAAGAATGACCACGCTAACCCGGCCCTGCGCAAACTCGACAACCTGCAAGGCCTCGGGAAATTCAATCAGGCTGTAAAGATATTGCGTGACGCTTTTTTCGGGGCTGATCACGAAATCAACCCCAAAGCTTTGAGCCAGCAACGCTTCATTTTCAGAATAAGACTGCCCCCTGACCCGAACAATGCGACGCGGTATATTGAACGCATCACGGGCAATGGCACAGGCCACCAGATTGGACGCATCAGTGGCGGCGCAGGCCACCAGAAGATCGGTGTCATCGGCACCGGCTTCCTCAAGTACATCGGGCAATGAGCCATCACCCAGCACGCAACGCAAATCAAAGCGCTCCTGCAAATAGGTAAGCCGATCAGGGTTGGTGTCGACCACCGTGATGTCATTTTGTTCCGACACCAGGTTTTCGGCCACGCTGGAACCTACACGTCCCGCCCCGATAATAAGGATCTTCATGGAAGAAGACCGTAACTAGGCGTTGCGCTTACGGGATGAATCAATACCCAGCTGGCGCAGTTTGCGATACAGGTGGGTACGTTCCAGTCCGGTTTTTTCCGATACGCGTGTCATGCTGTGATTTTCACGTACCAGGTGGTATTCAAAATAAACCCGTTCAAATTCATCACGTGCATCACGCAAAGGCTGGTCAAGGGTAATGTTGCCCAGCATGGAACCTTGTTGCTGAGGCGCAGCCTCTTGAACTGGTGCAGCGGCTGCCACAACGGCTGGCGCAGCGGTAAACGCCGGCGCTGCCGGCGCTTTGACCGCGGCTGGCGCAGGACGTGCAGCCGGTGTCATACCGGCAGAAGCCAACACCTGCTTGGCATGGGGACGTGCCAGGCCAGACTGGACCGTTTTAAGAAGCTTTTGCAAGGTAATGGGCTTTTCAAGAAAATCCATGGCGCCAATGCGAGTTGCCTCTACGGCGGTATCCACCGTAGCATGGCCACTCATCATGATTACCGGCATGTCGAGCAATCCCTGTGAGCCCCATTCTTTTAGCAGACTGACACCATCGGTATCGGGCATCCAGATATCGAGCAAGACCAGGTCAGGCCGGTATCTCAGGCGCGCGGCACGTGCCTGGGAAGCATTTTCAGCGAGTTCCACGGTATGACCTTCGTCATACAAAATTTCAGAAAGAAGCTCACGAATTCCAATTTCATCGTCTACCACCAGTATTCTGGCCATATGTAGTCACCTATTACTAACGTACTTCAGTACTATTATTTAAATCTGATTAATCGAATTATAACCATCAGGACATGGTTTTTTTGCTTTTCTTCACAAGTCTCGTGAGTAAAATCGAGATACGGGCGCCACCTTCCTTGCGATTTGAAATATCAATCTTGCCACCATGCTCTTCGATGATTTTGCGAACAATTGCCAAGCCAAGACCTGTGCCGTGCACCTTGGTCGTTACGTATGGTTCAAAAGCATTCTGTAAAACCTGTGATGTAAACCCACACCCCCGATCCTCGATCATTATTCTAACCGCTTCACCATCATCGGTGGCGCCTGTCGCGACTTTTGTGAGCATAGTCTGAATGGTGATGCCTGGCTCGTCTCCGTCAAGCTCAAGATCAGCCATGGCATCACGGGAGTTGGCCATCAGGTTGTTCAGCACCTGACGCAGCTGGGTCGGATCAGCCTCGACCTCTGGCAGCATGGCATCAAGTTTCAGGCCTACCCGCCGGTTCAACGGTTCTTCGGCATGATTTCCTTCGGGGTCCCAGCCATACAGCAATGCAAGATCCGTTATTAAAGCATTAATATTGACGTGTTGCATCTGTGCAGGCGGTGTTCGGGCATATTCACGGAAATCATCCACCATTTTTTTCAGTGAAGTGACCTGGTTCACGATGGTATTGGTGGAACGGATCAGCATGTTGGCATCGGCCTCTTCCAGTTTGTCGGTCAGCTTCATGGCAAGCCTTTCAGCCGACAATTGAATGGGGGTCAGCGGGTTCTTGATTTCATGCGCCAGCCTGCGTGCCACCTCTCCCCAGGCAACCGCACGGTTGGCTGAAATGACCTCGGAAATATCATCAAATACAACCACATAACCGGTTTGCCGACCATCCACCCGAAGCCGCGTGCCACGCATCAACAGCGTGACCGTTTTCTGGTCCCCCCCCGATTCCGCACCAATGATGATTTCGATTTGTTCTTGCCAATAATGGCGCCCCGAACCTACCGCCGCGTGATTGGAAAAGGCCTTGCGGATGTCCTGCGTGAACTCAATCAGGTTATCCACCACTTCCAGCGGCCGCCCCGGCACCGAACGCAGGTCTTCATTCAGGATGGTCTGGGCACCCTTGTTCACGGTCGTGACATTAAAACGCTCATCAAAAACAATGACCCCCGATGACAGGCCCTCCATTACGCTTTCCAGATACACATTGGAACGTTCCAGTTGCAGGCGGTTCAGCTCCACCTGCTTGCGGGCCTCATCAAGCTGGTGCGTCATCATGTTGAACGAACGTGTCAGCTGCCCCACTTCGTCCTTGGCATCAGGTTCGGGCAACGGCCGGTAATCACCAATCGCTACGGCCTGTGTGCCTTCAGCCAGATTCAGCAGGGGCTGGACCAGCTGACGGGCAATGGCCAGCGCCACACCAATAGAGGCAAACACGGTTAACAGCAAGGCCATGGTCAGGGTAATGCCATACAGATTGCGAATACCGGTACGGGACAGCGCCAGCTCTTCATAATCACGAAAACCCTGTTGCACCTGGTTCAGGTGACTGCCCAGATTCTCGGAAACCAGATGGGTCAGTTGCAGCCAATACGGTTCAGGGGCAGCCCCCAGTGGCACATCAAACCGGAAAGAATGGGTAAACACGGGCACAATGACCCGAATCCTTAGCTGCGGGTTTTCCGTATCAGGGTTGCCAGACTCTTCAGCACGGGCATATTGTCGCGTCAGCTTGAGCTGGTTCACAATACTGGCCGGCGGCATAGAGGGCAACAAGCTGCCAAAATTTGAAGTGGAAAACGCCACAACACGGTTACCGGCCGCGGAAAAAACCAGGGCCTCGCCAAGACCATTGGCTTCACGCAGTCGCGTCAACTCCAGCGGCATTTCCTGTTCGGGCACCCGTGACAGATCACTGGAAATGGCTTTTGCCCGGGCCAGCAAATCAGCCACCTGACTGTCCAGCGAAGCCCGTCCCAGGGCCAGCCCCGATTCCAGCGCACTGTCCACCTTGACGTTAAACCATGACTCGACAGAGCGGGACATGAACTGTACCGACAGCAAATAAATAACCACCCCTGGAATAATTGCCATCACGGCAAAAGCCATGGCAAACCGGGAAGTCAGGCGGGCGCCGAATTTTTTCTTGCGCAATTGGCGAACCAGTCGCCAGGTAAGCGTTGCGACCCAGATAAACAAAGCAAGGGCCAACACGCCATTAAGCAGCAGTAGCAAATCAAACTGCTGGGCAAAACGCGACGTGTTCCCGGTTGAACCAACCAGCAAACCCAACAAAACAAAGGCCGCCAACACAATGATCATGAAGCTGATTTTCACCAGCCATGAAATCAGGAGCTGGGTTTTATGTCCAAAACTTTTAAGGTGAAATTTTTCCATGGTGTTGATAATGACCAGGCACTGCTGTTGAATGCATTAATCTGAAAAGGCCTTGGAAGCAGGGAGGTATCGAGCTTCAGGCGTAATCTGCCTTTATAGTTAATGGCGGGGTCAAGCTGGTCAAGATCATTGATTGGCCAGCTTTCAAGGTTAATAATATGCTGCAGGGAGTCGTCCAGCGACAATTCTGGAATGGATAGATCTCCGTAACTGATTCGCCACTGACGCAACAGCGCATTGTATTGAATACGCCAGGTATGCTGCTGCGCCAATTCTGTTTTATCAAACCATAGGCGCTGTGGCTTAAGCACTTCCATATTGATGGTGAAATAAAGCGGCACCCCTTTTTCAGCGGCATTGCGCACTTCTTCTCCCAGGTTTAAGGAAATATTGGCCGACAAGGTATAGTTATCCTTTTCCTTGTCCAGCTCAAGGGATTCTATCCAGGCATCGGGCTGCGCCTGCTGAAACTGTTGCGCATAAGAAAACCACACGGGCAACAGCAGGAAAACGGCCAAAAACGACCACATGAAAATACGGCCAAACCATTGAAATCCAGATTGAGAAAAAACATCGTCCTTCAAATTTCTTTACCACCCTTGCCTGCTACCGGCTTTTTACGGAACAGGGCATAATAAAAACCGTCATGCGGCGCAACACTGCCTGCCTGCTCTGCCAGCGGCAGGATTTGCCCAGGCGCACCCAGCCGTTCGGTGTCTGGCAGCGACATCTCCAGATAACGTGCCTGCTCCTGCCCTTCTATGGGAAACAATGAACAGGTGACATACAGCAAGTAACCGCCCGGAGCAACCGTTTGCCACAAAGCCTGCACAATCGCTCTTTGCAAGGCGGCGGTTTTGGCCAGGTCGGCCTCTTGCCTGAGCCATTTAATATCAGGATGCCTGCGCACGATGCCCGATGCCGTACAAGGCACATCGGCCAGCACCAGATCAAACGGGGCGCCATCCCACCACTGCGACAGGTCGGCGGCATCAGCAGCCAACATGTGCACGTGCGGGCCATCCAGCTTCAGACGAGCCAGGTTTTCCGCCACCCGGGCAAGCCGGCGGCTGTCCACATCAAGCACCGTCATGTCCAGGTCGGCCAGCTCAAGCATATGTGCCGTTTTACCGCCAGGCGCGGCGCAGGCATCCAGCACCCGCATGCCATGGTGAACCGGGACTATTTCACCGGCCAGCTGGGCACCGGCATCCTGAACCGACCACCAGCCCTGTTCAAACCCCGGTATTTGCGTAACCGGCTGGGCCTGTGCCAGCACAAGGCCGGCATGCCCGGTTTCATGCGCTTCAATACCATGCTCACTGAACAGCCTGTGCAATGCCTCACGGCTGATTTGCCGTGTATTCACACGCAAGGTCATGGGGCCTGGTGTGGCCGCTGAGGCCAGAATGCCCTGCCACTGCTCGGGATATGCCTGTCGCACCTGACGAATCCACCATTTGGGGAAACCCCATTTCACCTCACTGCGTACGGCAATAGCTTGCATTAACGACGCTTTATTACGCAGAAAATTGCGCAGGCAGGCATTGACCAGCCCCTTGAATGAGGCGGTTTTCTTGTGTTTTTCGGCCGCCTTGACGGCCTGGTTCACCACAGTGTGCGCATCGTAAACCGGTACGTGGCGCACCTTGTTCCGTTCCTGGTTTTCATCAACCGCCAGCAGGCATAAAGCCACCACCAGCAAAGACTCAACCAGGCGATTAGGGGCTTTTTTATCCAGCAATAACTCGCTTAAGGCCTGACCGGTTGCCAGCTGTCGCATGACATAAAACGACACAGACTGCACCGGCGCCCGCCATTCATCGGGCACCTCTTGCAGGGATTCGGTTAAAGAGCGCCCCGCCAGAACGTCACGCAAGCAGCCGGCACAGGCAAACAGGACATCAGACAGGGCAGGTGCGGCAACGGAAGAAGTCATAGGGAGCAGACAAAAAATAAACGAACAAGCCCAAGTGTAACCCGCCTTGATGTTGATTTAACTGATTTTTCCGCCATTTCCCGTGTTAAGCCCGAAGAAAAAAACAATTCCAGTCTTCAGGACTTGAGATGCCGGCCAAAAAAGTCCAGTGAACGGCGCCAGGCCAGACTGGCCGCTTTTTCATCATACCGTGGCGTTGTGTCGTTATGAAACCCATGATGCACATCGGCATACATATGCATTTCATAAGTCTTGCCATGGTCCTGCAGGGCTTTTTCAAATGCAGGCCAGCCGGCATTGATTCTTTCATCCAGCCCGGCATAATGAATTTGCAAGGGTGCCTTGATGGCCGCCACTTCAGACACCGGGGGCTGGGGACCATAAAATGGCACTGCCGCGGCCAGGTCGGGCATACGGACCGCCAGAATGCCAGCCACGCCACCGCCATAACAAAAACCGATCACCCCCAGCTTCCCGCTGGACTCGGGATGGGTTTTCAGGAACCCGGCCGCCGCCACCATGTCTTCAGTCCGTTTGCCCGGATCCAGTTTGGCAAACATTTCCCTGGCCTTGTCTTCATCGCCAGGATAGCCGCCCACCACTGCCAGGGCATCGGGCGCAAAAGCCAGATAACCTTCAAGTGCCAACCGGCGCACAACGTCTTCTATATAAGGATTCAGGCCACGGTTTTCATGGATGACCACCACAGCTGGCAAGGGCCCGCCGGCATTGGCCGGGCGTGCCAAATACCCTTTCATGGTGCCATTGCCTTCGGGAGAGGGGTATTCGGCATATTCCGCCTTGATCCGGCTGTCGTCTTTGGGCACCTGCTGGGCCCAGGCAAAATTGGGTTGCAGGCTGTCCAGCAGGGCGGCAGCGGTAACACCCCCAACGGCAAAGCGGGCGCTACGGTTTAAAAACTCGCGCCGGCTGATAATGCCATGCACGTATAAATCAAATTCTTTCAATACGGCGGGCGAAAAATCACTTGCTTTTTTACGTTCCATCACAACGACCTCTTCAGAAAAAGGTTGATAAAACAAGACTTTTCACAGTTTACGGTGAATGGGGCCTGAAAGAAACGAATTTCCAAAAAAAAAGTTAAAATACTGATTTTAAAAGTATTGTTGAGCCTGGCTCCTTCAAAAGGTATTGTTTTTTATGTCCAACCCCAAAGTCGGTTTTGTCAGCCTTGGCTGTCCCAAAGCCCTGGTCGATTCTGAACGCATTCTTACCCAGCTGCGCACCGAAGGCTATCAAATTTCCCCCTCTTATGAAAACGCGGATGTGGTGGTGGTTAACACCTGTGGCTTCATAGACAGCGCCAAAGCCGAATCGCTGGAAGCCATTGGAGAAGCGCTTGCCGAAAATGGCAAAGTCATTGTGACCGGCTGTATGGGTGTGGAAGAAAACGTCATTCGCGATGTGCACCCCAGCGTGCTGGCCGTTACCGGCCCCCAGCAATATGAGGAAGTTGTGCGAGCCGTGCACGAGGCAGCGCCCCCCAATCTGGAACACGACCCGTTTACAGACCTGGTGCCACCACAAGGCATCAAACTGACGCCCCGCCATTACGCCTACCTGAAAATATCTGAAGGCTGCAACCACCGCTGCAGCTTCTGTATTATTCCATCCATGCGCGGAGACCTGGTCAGCCGCCCGATTGGCGATGTCCTGGACGAGGCCCAGCGCCTGGTGAATGCCGGCGTGAAAGAAGTCCTGGTTATTTCCCAGGATACCAGCGCCTATGGGGTAGACCTTAAATATCGTAGCGGCTTCTGGAATGGCCGCCCGGTTAAAACACGCATGACCGAACTGTGCAGCGCCCTGTCAGAAATGGGTGTCTGGGTTCGCCTGCACTATGTATACCCCTATCCCAGTGTCGATGAAGTCATCCCCCTTATGGCTGAAGGCAAAATACTGCCCTATCTGGACATTCCTTTCCAGCACGCCAGCCCGCGCATTTTAAAAGCCATGAAACGCCCTGCGTTTGAAGACAAAACCCTGGCCCGCATTAAAAAATGGCGTGAAATCTGCCCCGAGCTAACCATTCGTTCCACCTTTATCGTGGGCTTTCCCGGTGAAACCGAGGAAGACTTCCAATACCTGCTTGACTGGATGAGCGAAGCACAACTTGACAGGGTTGGCTGCTTCCAGTATTCGCCGGTAGAAGGCGCACCGGCCAACGAATTGGCCGACCCGGTTCCTGACGATGTCAAACAGGATCGCTGGGAACGCTTCATGGCACACCAGCAAGCTATTTCAGCTGCCCGCCTGCAAACCAAAATTGGCAAGGAAATTAGCGTTCTGGTTGACGAAATTGACGAAGATGGCGATGCAATTGGCCGCTCTAGCGCCGACGCCCCCGAAATTGACGGTTGTGTTTACCTAAGCAGTGAAAAGACACTGAAACCGGGCGATATCGTGCGCGCAGTGGTCACCGATGCCGATGAATACGACTTGTGGGCAGACGTCAAATAATGAGCGTATCTCCCAAAATCATTGCTTTCGATTTCGACGGCACCCTGGCCAATACACTGCCCTGGTTCGATGAAATCCTGAGCAGTGTTGCACAAAAATATAACTTCCGGGATCCTTCAGCCGAAGAAAAGTCCCGCTTGCGCAGCATGGAGGCGGGCGAAATTTTGCAAACGCTACAAATTCCTTTCTGGAAAGCGCCCGCTATCCTGATGGAGTTCCGCCAGCGCATGCAAGACGCCTCTCCCAATATCGAACTGTTTGACGGTATTCCCGAAGCGTTGCAACAGCTGCATGCCAAGGGATACCAAATGGCAATCCTGAGCTCAAACAGTGAAATCAATGTACGCCAGATTCTTGGCACGAATGTGAGCTACTTTCATGAGTTTCTGTGTGGCACCGATCTGTTCGGCAAACCGGCCAAACTGGGCAAATTGCTGGATAAACACAAGCTGTCCCAAGCCGAATGCCTGCTGATTGGTGATGAATTACGTGATATTGAAGCATCGCGCAAAGCCAACGTCATGATTGGCTCGGTCACCTGGGGCTATAACAGCCATGATGCCCTGCAACAGGAACAGCCCAACTTTTTGTTTACTTCACCGGCAGACATCGTTAAGGCATTAACTTAACTGCTCAACATTTGGGGGTCACTTCAGCGCGTGGGAATAAAGACCACAAGTACCTGCAGAATCATGGCCTGAACACAATATATCTTGAGTAAATAAACCCAAGTATCAGGCTGGTGCCTGAAAAGGCCGCCAGCGTGATAACAGGTAAAGCACCCAAGGCATCAGCGCCCCATCCGAACAGAATGGAAAGTGCCCCCATGAATGAAACAAACAATAAATAACGCTTTACGCTGGCATCGGACTTGAAGGTAAAGCGGGCATTGGCAAAAAAACTGAAGGTTACGGCAACGCAAAAAGCCACAAAATTGCCCGTAGCCTGGCTGGTACTGAAAACACGGTACACCAGGAAAAAAACACCCCAGTGAATCAGGGTATTCAGCACCCCGGTCATCAGGTATTTTGAAAACAAAACCCCTGTTTTACAACGATTCAAGGTTTCCATCCCGTTACAAAAACCGCGACCGGCTGTCGCTTGCCACCGGCCTTTTGCAATTCAAGCAAACGCAATACGCCCTGCCCGGTGGCAATATCCACCCCCTCGGCCGTGGCCCGTAACACGCTGCCAGGTACTGCGCTGGTATTTTCATCTAACGCCACCGCCTGCCACACCTTGACCGGATCTTTCAGGCCTGGCAATTGCAAAATGGCCCCTGGCACCGGATTAAATGCCCGAATGCGGCGGGCAAGGGTTGGGGCATCCTGGTTAATATCAATCGGGGCTTCGGACTTTTCCAGCTTGGCCGCGTAAGTCACCCCTTCCTCAGGCTGGGGCACGGCCTTGAGTTCGGCCGTACCCAGCTTGCCCAATACCGCGGTAATGCATTCGGCACCCATTTGTGCCAGCTGGTCATGCAACACGGCAGCCGTCTGGTCGGTAATATCAATTCTTTTTTCAAGCAATACATCGCCAGTATCCAACCCGGCATCCATTTGCATAATCGCCACCCCGGTTTGCGCATCGCCAGCCTCAATAGCCCGCTGAATGGGTGCCGCACCACGCCAGCGTGGCAACAGGCTGGCGTGAATATTCAGGCAACCATATTTGGGCAGATCAAGCACCCATTGGGGCAGAATAAGCCCATAAGCCGCCACCACCATCACATCAGGGGCAAGCGCCTGCAACACCTGTTGCACTTGTCGGGCTTCATCAGGATACTTGCCGTCAAGCCGCAGGCTTTGGGGCTGCAACACCTGCACCCCTTGCGCCATGGCCTCTTGCTTAACCGGGCTGGGCGTTAATTTCAGCCCCCTGCCCGACGGGCGATCGGGCTGGGTTAATACCAACGGGACTTCGTGTCCGGCCTTGGTAATTGCCTCATAGGCCAGGCGGGCAAACTCGGGGGTACCGGCAAATATAACTCGCATAATTCCTTATCTTCCTGCAAACAATCCTGAATGATAACGATTTTAACTCACTACATGCCGTAAATTCCGGCAATAACTGCTTATTATGCGCGGATTAAGTTAAAGTAGCGGCAATCATTGATCTCTTTTAGAGCTAAGCATTTTTATGAGCCAATTGCCCCATTCCGATCAAAAAAATCAGGAATATTCCCACCACCACCCCACTGCCAAAAAACCGGGTGCCACCCTGGCCCAAAACAAAGAACGTGTCAGGGTCGCCCGCATCAGTACCTGGGTCAGTGTTGCCGTTAACTTCAGCCTGTCAGTCTTGCAAATCATCATTGGCATTATTGCCCAGTCACAGGCCCTGATTGCCGACGCCGTTCATACACTGTCCGACTTGGTGTCTGATTTTGTGGTCCTGTTTGCCAGCAAACATGCCAACAAGGCTCCCGATGACAACCACCAGTACGGGCACCAGCGTTTTGAAACCCTGGCTGCCTTGGGTATTGGGGTTTTATTGTTACTGGTTGGTGTTGAAATGATCTGGGCGGCCGCGGCAAGCGTGCAAAGCGGCAAACCTATTGCCCAAGTACATTACACGGCCCTTATCATTGCCTTCGCCACACTGGTTGGCAAAGAACTGCTGTTCAGGTACTTGCTCAAACAAGCTGAAAAAGTACGCTCTTCCATGCTGGTGGCCAATGCCTGGCACTCGCGTTCTGATGCCGCCTCATCCTTGATTGTGGCCATCGGGATTCTGGCCAACATGGTTGGCTTTACCTGGGCCGACCCGATTGCCGCCCTTATCGTGGGCCTGATGATTTCCCGCATGGGTCTTAAGTTCATCTGGTCTACCCTGAATGACCTGACCGACCGCTCGGTAGATGCCGAAACCTACCAGCGCATTCACGACAAACTGCTCAGCACCCCTGGCCTGCTAGGCATTCATGACCTTAAAACCCGCAAAATGGGCGACATGATTTTAGTAGAAGTTCACCTTGAGCTGCCCGCCAACATGACCATTGCCGAAGGCCATGAAATTTCCGAGGAAGCCTGTCGGCGTGCCATGGTGGATGAGGATATTTTAGATATCACCACCCACTTTGACCCGCACTAAACAGCCTTGCGGGCATACCCCGGGCGGGCTTGACGCCTGCCGCCAGGCATATGCCCCGTTTTTTACGACAAGACACGCAAGTGTTTAGGCACACACAGCAGCCCGTTTATTAACCAGGGCCTTGCCGGCACGGCTGGCATTGGGACGCTGCAAATAATCAGAAATCCACTGTCCGGTGGTAATAACGGCATCCAGGTCAATGCCCGTTTCAATACCCATTCCCTGCAACATATAAAGGACATCTTCGGTTGCCACGTTACCTGTTGCCCCCTTGGCATAAGGACAGCCACCCAATCCGGCCACCGATGAATGGAAAATTGAAATACCGGCCTGCAAGGAAGCATAGATATTGGCCAGCGCCTGCCCGTAGGTATCATGAAAATGGCCGGAAACCTGGCGAGGGTCAACTTTTTCGGTAACCGCTGACATGACCCGATAAACCTGGGTGGCAGTGGCTACCCCTATGGTATCGGCCACATCAATTTCATCACAACCCAGGGCAATCAGGCGCTGGGCCACGTGCACCACCGATTCAACCGGTACCTCTCCCTGGTAGGGGCAACCCAGCGCACAGCTGATACTGCCACGCAGGCGGATGCCGGCTTCTTTGGCCGCCCGGGCCACCGGCTCGAAACGGTCAATGGATTCATCAATGGAGCAGTTGATGTTTTTTTGCGAAAAAGCTTCACTGGCCGCACCAAAAATAACCACTTCATCGGCTTTGGCCGCCAGCGCACCCTCAAAACCGCGCATATTAGGCGTCAATACCGAATAAACCGTGCCTTCCCGGCGTTTGATGGCCTCCATGACCTTGGCGCCATCGGCCATTTGTGGCACCCACTTGGGCGACACGAACGAAGTGGCTTCTATATTCAGAAAACCGGCATCGCTAAGCTGGTTGACCAGTGACACCTTGATGTCGGTCGGGACGAATTCTTTCTCATTTTGCAAGCCGTCACGTGGACCTACTTCTACAATTTTTACTTTATCTGGCAATGCCATGACTGTCTTCCTTCCTTTAGTTTGCTCATTTTAAAATAATCATTCAGGGCCATAAACGGCTTTTTTCTAACTTTTATTATAGTCTGAACCGTCTAGCGCACACGCTGATATCGTCCATCATTCAAACGCACAATATAAGCGGCCAGTTCAAGCGTCAGCAACAGGCCGCTTGCTTCAGATACGCCAATGCGCAAATCATTCGCCAGGGCATCCAGACTTAAGGGTTCAAACCCCATCCGCTCCAGTAGACGAAGCTGTTCGGGACTGGGAACAAAGCCATCGGTATGGTCAGGCACCGCATCCGCCTTCTTCGCGCCTACCATGCCTGCATTCACCTTGCTTCCCGGGGCACCCGCCAGCTCTTCCTGTATATCCATGGCCGTTTCCACCAGTTTTGCCCCCTGGCGGATCAGGGCATGACATCCCCGTGACAAAGGGGAATGAATCGAACCAGGAATCGCAAACACCTCGCGCCCCATTTCTCCGGCCAGACGGGCGGTAATGAGTGAACCACTTTGTTTGGCCGCTTCCACCACCAGCACCCCTTTGGACAACCCCGCCACAATCCGGTTGCGCCGCGGAAACTGATGCACCACGGCGGGCGTGTCCAGCGGCAATTCTGACACCAGTGCCCCCTGTTCGCGAATGCGCAGGGCCAGGTTCTTGTTGGCAGCCGGATACAGGCGATTAATGCCCGTGCCCATCACGGCTATCGTGCTGCCCGTGCCTTCCGGCGCTTCAAGGGCACCTTCGTGCGCTGCGGTGTCAATGCCATGGGCAAGCCCGCTTACCACACACCAGCCCTGCCCAGCCAGGTATTTGGCAAAGGCACGGGCATTATCGCTGCCACCCAGCGTGGCATTACGGGCTCCCACCATGGCAATGGCCGGCATGGCCAGCACGTCGGGACGACCATCCACATATAACAAAATGGGTGGATCATGCGTATCGAACAGGGCCTTGGGGTACAAAGGGTCGGCCAGCGTTAGAATATAATGCCCCGGTCGGGCCAGCCACTCGAAAGTTTTATTGATTAATGCCTGAATTTCAGGCTCAGGCTCTGCCGCCAGTTGCAAAGCCAGTTTTTGTGGCAGATATTTCATGAGCTGGCCAACCGATGCGGCAAACACCTGGTCTGGCAAACCAAAAACCGCCAGCAGCTGGCGCGCCGTTACCGGCCCCACGCCCGGTTCAAGGGTAAGCCTTAACCAGGCCTGCAATTCTTCTTGGGAGCTCATAAAAGACATTTGGAAAACAAGAATGAAATAAGCATAATCTTACCGTGCCACAGGGCGCTGAAAGGCCGCACCCGTGCACCAACTTGAAATACGACAGTGTGCCACCATTTACGGTAAAGAAACGGAAAAAACGGATAATTTGGTCTGCCCGGCATTCGCGAAGTGCGTTTGCCTGCCCCGGCCATAAACGGGAAATACCCCGTTCAAGGCGCAGCAGTTATTATCAGCGTGCAAAAATTGCCTATAATATTGCTAATATGTCTTTTACCTGAACCAACATTTTATTTTATGGCATTACTACCTATTCTTCATTTCCCCGACCCACGTTTGCACAAAGTGGCAAAACCTGTTGAACAGGTAGACGACCGGATTCGCCAGCTCGTCAAGGACATGGCCGAAACCATGTATGACGCCCCCGGTGTTGGCCTGGCCGCCACCCAGGTTGACGTTCATGAACGCGTTGTGGTGATTGATATCTCTGAAGAAGGCAACGAACTTCGCGTCCTGATCAACCCGGAAATTATCTGGAAAAGTGATGACACCCAGGTTTATGAGGAAGGTTGCCTTTCTGTACCCGGCATTTATGACAAGGTGGAGCGTTCGGCCGAAGTCAAGGTGAAAGCACTGAATGAAAAAGGCGAGGAATACACTTTTCACGCCGATGGGCTGCTGGCCGTCTGTGTGCAGCATGAACTGGACCATTTAATGGGCAAGGTTTTTGTTGAGCATCTTTCAAGCCTGAAACAAAATCGCATCAGGACCAAGATCAAAAAACAGGCCAAAGAAAAAGCCTGAAAAAAATAAGGTTGGCCATGGCCAACCTTATTTTTTACTGCTGTAAAACCACCTTCACTATTGCGAACCTGCCAATCAGGCAACTTCTTTAAACTTCAAAGACATAAAGCCCTCAAGCGAATCATCCTTGATGTCCAGCCAAGGTTTCGGGAGCATGGCGCCCATAGTGCCAGTAATAGTTGAACGATAAACTTTATTGCGAAAACCCATAATATCGGCTTTTTTGTCTTCCTGCCATTGCTTGAACAGATCGGCCTGCTGGTGCACTGGAAATTCGGGATAGTCTGTGGCGCCAACCAGTTCATCAATATAACTGGCCTGGAAATCAATAAACTGGCTATCAGTCGTCAACTGCCCGTAACGTTGCAACCATGCATCCATGTCTTTACGACGGGTTGCCTGGTCAGGCAATTGGATTTTTCCCATGATCACGTCACGTGCATACCACGCCTGGGCATCAAACATATTAAAAGTAAACCATTGATCCTGCATACCCAGATAAATCAGTTTGGGATTGCTTTGGAAAAAGATACCTTTATAAAGATTGTCGGGATACAGGCAGTTGTGCGTATCCAGGCGCAGTTCATCGGGCAGAAAAGGAAAATGGAACTGATAACCCGTACACATAATGATGGCGTCAAAAGCCTGTGTACTGCCATCGGTAAAGTAAACCACATTACCTTCAATATGATCAAGCCCTGGCTTTTCGCTCACGTTTTCGGGCCAGGTATAACCAAAAGAACCACTACGCTGGCTTATGGTTACAGATTTTGCACCATATTTATAGCATTGAGAGCCAATATCTTCAGCGGAATAACTGCCCCCCACCAGCAACACATCTTGCCCTGCAAACTCCAGCGCATCACGAAAATCGTGCGCATGCAAGACTCGCCCGGGATATTGCTCCATTCCCTGGTAGTAAGGCATATTGGGCGTAGAAAAGTGACCGGTGGCAACCACCACGTAATCAAACTCTTCGGTTTCCTGTTCACCGGTTTTATGGTTCATGACAGTAACCGTAAACAGCTGGGTTTCTTCGCTGAAAGTCACCCAGCGAACCGGGCACTCGAAACGGATGTAATTAAAAATGGCCCGCTTGTCAATGCGCCCCATGATGTAATCCTTAAGGACTTCACGTGGCGGGTATGAAGGAAGTGGCTGATTGAAGTGTTGATCGAAACTATAGTCTGCAAACTCCAGGCACTCTTTGGGGCCATTGGACCATAAATAGCGGTACATACTGCCATGCACGGGTTCACCGTTTTTATCCAGGCCGGTGCGCCATGTGTAATTCCACATGCCACCAATATCATTTTGTTTTTCGTAACAGACAATTTCAGGAAGATCCGCAACACCGGCTTTACGTAAAGCCTCGAAAGCACGCAATTGCGCCAAACCACTGGGACCTGCACCTAAAATAGCAATTTTTGTTCTAGCCAAAATAAAACTCCATATAATAATGAACGACGAAAACACGCTGTACGAACCAGCGTGTTTGTTTTTTTAATAATTATTGTCGTCTTAAGAAAAGGCTGTTTTTTAAATGTGACTATAAATAAATATTCATATTTATTTCACACTTAAAATAAATGAAAATGTAAATATTTATAAGCTGAAAATATTTATATTTACTTCACACTTAAAAAAAACACCCTTGAGATAGCTGCAAATAAAGCAAGCAAATGATTGGTACTCATCGGTACCAAGGGGCCATTATAACAGACGCCCCCCTGTTTGGCCAATCGGGGCAAGCTGAAGCCCCCCCTGTTACGCGCATGCGCCCCACCAAGCCGGGACGTGTTCAGATGCGCTACTCAATCCAGCTTTCGCGTGCCGCAGTCATATTCCCCGTCACAAAGGCCAGGTTGGCGGCCGCCACCTGGGATGCGGTTCTTGCATCCAGGCGGGCTTGTTGCGCATCAAGCAGTGCCGTATCGGCAATGGTAACCGCCGTCAAGGTACCCAAGCCCTGGCGGTACGCTTCCAGCGCGCCTTCATACGTTGTTTTTGCCGTATTCACCAGCCCTGAAGCCGCCTGATGACTGGCCAAGGCCGTGCGCAACATGTTGGTGGCGGCAATAATTTCCCGCATCGCCGCCTGCTGCGACTGCCGGAAAATATCAGAGGCACTGTCTGCCCGGGTCTTGGCATCTTGCAAACGTGAAGCGCGAAGGCCGCCATCAAATATGGGAATCGTTACGCCCAATATCACGCTGCTTGAGCCTGTGGTCTGGCTCAGGCTGGGCAAACCACGCACATCAAAATTGGTCCGGTTACGTGCCGCTACCGCACCCAAATATACTTTAGGCATGAATTCGGCTTCGGCAGCGGCAATTCCCTCTTTACTGGCCTTCATGGCAGCATAACTGGCCAACACATCCGGACGCCGGGAAATGGCCATTTGAATGGCCTCATCGGTTAGCGTTGAATTGGCATGGGGCAAAGGGTTGCCAGGCGGGTTGGCAATCTTGAGGTTCGTGGTAGCCGGCAAGCCGACCGCAGCCAGAAGCGCTTGATACGCCATTTGTTGATCCCCTTGTGCGGTAACCTGGCGCAACTTTGCCTGGGCCACTTGCTGGTTGGCCTGGGAAGTTTCTAAAACAGTGGCAAGGCCCGCTTTTTGGCGCGCCTCTACCGCATTGGCAATCTGGTTCGCGTTCTTCAGGGCTTGGCCGGCAATGCCGTTTTTAGCATTGGCGCCGGCATATAAATAATAGGCATTCGTCACCTCATGAATAATTCTTTGGTGCGTGCCATTAAACAGCACATTGGCGGCAAAAGAAGCGTGTTTGGCTCCCTCGGCAAGCGCCTTGCGTTGCCCGAAATCAAAAATCAGCCATTCCAGCGCAAGCGCAGGCACCACACCATGAAACTCGGTATCAAGGCTGCGATTGCCCGGCAACAGGGGAAGCGGAGTATGGTTTTTTTGCCAGCCACTAATCACATTGGCAGACAATTGCGGCAGGAAAGTTGCTTCAACCGTCCCCACCGCCAACGCGGCCTGTTTCGCGCGGTTCCACGCCAGACGCGTTTCGGGATTCTCGCGTTGGGCAATATCAATTAACGCTGGCAGGCCATACGCCTGCTTGTTATTAATTACAGGGGCAGGCGGCAAAACCATGGCCTCGGGTACAACAGGTACGGAAAACCCCGGTGCCAACTCAGGCTTGCCAGTCGTGGCAACAGACTCAATCTTGCCTGCCCGGGTATCAGCGGCATCCTGCGCCTGCGGCTTCCATGGCCTGTCGGGTGCAGAAGGTGCCCGCTTCAGTGCTTCACTTGCGCAACCAGAGAGCGCAATACACATTGCCAGCCCAAGAAACGGAACCCTTAAGGGGGAGTCAAATCGGGTAGCTAAATATGCCTGTTTAATCATCCTTGGCTCTTGTTCAGTAATTGCTTCATTTGCCCAATCTCATCAAGTGCCCAGGCTGTTTCGGAAGAAGAATCCGCCGTTTTAAAAACAGCAACAGGGCACAATGCGTCTGCCCGCGCAATCAAATCCTTCAGGCGCAAAATGGTTTCATCATCCAATCGCAGCTTGCGCGGTTCAAACAATGACAGCCCAAGCGCTTCCCGGGCCTCATGCAGTGTGACAACCACATTGGATATTTCATCCATAGCGACTGGCCGGCCCCTGGACGAATCCAGAACCTGCACAAGACCGTCAAGTGCATCGTTTATCTTGCCATACACCACCGAAGCAACGCTTTGCGGCCAGATACGGGTAAAAACCAGGTACATGACCAGGTTGCCCAGCAAAATACCCATAATGCGGTCTGAGGCAGCTGACATGCTGATATCCGGGCCAAAGCCCTGCAATATAGTGAGCAAAAACGCCAGGCCAATTTGAATGCCTGCATAGGCAATCCGTTCGCTGCCCGCAGACACCCACCCTGCCACCAGGATACCGGCAAACACCAAGGCCATTAAGGAGCCGATACTGGTCATGTGGGGAATCAGGAATAAAATGGCAGCAACCCCCATGGCAGCGCCTATCAAGCACCCGATAATACGCAACACAAGCTTATGCACGGTCTCGGCAGTGCTACCCAGTGCAGCCACATAGCAGGTGATCATGGCCGTATGAATGCCTTGCCAATCTATCGCGGTATAAGCCAGATAACTAATGATGGCCGCCGCCGTGGTTTTAAGGGCGAAACGCTGATAGCTCGGGTTGGTAAGGGCATCTTTGAAAAAAAAGGATGCCTTACCAGCCTGCCCCTCGGGCATGGCGCAACGGCCCAGCAGCGTATCAAGGGCCTGTCTGGCGGCTTCGGCAGGGCCTGCCCCATACGTGGTGGGGTTTGGGCCTGGGGGAGTTTCGGGAGGAGAGCCTTCTTCCACTGCCCGGGCGGCCTGGCGACATTGCGTGGCCAGTTCGGCACACTGCTGTTCAGGTACAGTGCCCGCCAACGTCGCAACAGCAAGCATCAAGCGGTACGACTCATCAATCGCACCATTCAAATAGCGGGTTTGCGCCGTAGAGACCAAATGCAACAGCTTGATATTCCCTGCGCGCTTTTTCATCGCTTCATTGCCTTCCTGCAACAGCGCATGCAAATCATCAGCAGCCGTAGCCTGTTCAAGCACCCGCGCCACTGTTTCAAGCCTTTGCACCAGTTCGGATTTCAGCACGCGTACCGCCGAGCGCCCAAGAAACAGGTTGAAAACCACAATAATGCCCATGGGCGCAACAGTCATCAACCAGGCATAAAGCAAGGCGCGCGTGGCGGCCTCACCGAAAGGCACACTACCCAGCAAGGTCATGGCAAAACCCACCACCAGGGCAAGCACACTGCCAATCTCTCCCAACAGGCTGGCAGCGCCAATATACAGAAAAAGAAAAGAGCCTACGGCAATTACCACAAGGCGCCACATGGGATAATCAATAGTCCAGCGAACCAGATAAAGCAGCATTACCACCACCAGCGCCACCAAAACCGTCAAGCCAATTGCCATTAAGGAATTTTCAGCGCTATCGGGTTTCATCAGGAAGAGGATCAGGTAGCACCCGATGGCTGCCAAAGGAATACCATAAGTCATGAACAATAAAGCCGCCAAGGCACATTGTGCGGCAACCCGCCACGCCATCGCCAGGCGTCCGTCAAAAGGACGCAGGTCTTGGCGCGCTGTATGAAAAATGACAGACAGAAAGCATTTAGCAGTCGTCGTCATGTTTTTTTACCACCACGACTGCCGATGCACCAATACGCAACAGGTTTTCTGGGGCCTCACCAAGGCGTACCCTGACCGGGAAACGCTGGGCCACCCGTACCCAGTTCAGGGATTTTTGCACGATGGGCAAAACGCGGGGCAAATCGATCATATCCGTTGAACTGATCCCCCAGCCTATGCTGTCAATCTTTCCCTTGATAGCGACAGAGGGGTCGGCAAGCGCATAAACCAATGCGCAGGCATTGGGCTTAAGCTCCATGAGTTCCGTTTCGCGGAAAAAAGCAGTGGCATACCACTGTTCGGTATTGATCAAGGTAAACAGTGATTGATCGGGTGCGACATACTCACCCGATGAAACCGACAGCCCCACAATAAGTCCGTCGTGGGGCGCGCGCACTTCAGTATCTGCCAAGGCACGCCGGGCAATGGCCAAGGCGCTTTGGCTGACCTGAACCAGAGCATCGGCCGCCTCCAGGTTTCCAACCAGGTTTTCGGCTGCCAGTGCCTGGGCCCGGGCCTGTCTCAGGCTGACCTGTGCATCTTGATACAGGGTTCGTGCGTCATCCACCTGCTGGGTAGTAACAAAACCCTTTTTATTTAACGGAATCAGCCTTTCGAGGGTTTTTTCAGTCAATTGCAGGTTTGAAAGCGCGCGCTCAACCTGTTCATTGGCAATCGTCAGATTGGCACCCTCTGCTTTAATCTGGCGTTGCCTCAGGTCGCGGGCAGCCATGGCTGACTTGAGCTCGGCTTCAGCCTGCTCTACGCGCAAACGATACACGGTTGGGTCAAGCGTAAACAGAAGTTCGCCGCGCTTTACCTTGCCATTCTCAACAACATGAAACTGCTCAACCCGGCCCGGCACAGGCGTACTAATATGTACAACATCGGCCTGCAACATGGCATCTTCCGACAAGGGGCTGTGTTTCCATTGATAAAACAGGACCAGCGCAATGGCAGCCACAATAATGATGGCTGCAACCAATCGGGCCACAGCTTTATGCTTGTTGGGGGAAATGGGATGACTCATGGATCAGGCAGAGAAGAAGGCCATCGAGGTGGCAATGGCAATAATAAGTGCTACACAGATGTAGACCAGAAGGCGGAATGGCAAGACGTCGTCCAGTTGCAGGCGAATAAAAATTACGCGAACAACAACCGCACCAATAATGCCAATAAACGCGCAAAGCAACCAGGAAGGAAAGTACGATCCGAACGCATAAACGGAGGGTACGTTTGAACAACCCGCAAGCATCGCTGTAACCAGCCAGAGCATAACAATACGTGGCATCATTACAGACCTTGTGGCAGCAAACGGGGAAAACGAAGATTTGTTGAAGGCATCAGGCGAACTAATCGTCAATGTAACATTTGATCACGATATAGTCCCACACTGATCTCCAACTGTCAATCTGCTTATCTCTAATTAACAGTCACACTTACGTCACAGTCACACCGGCTTTTGGATTGCAAAACCGGCATCCATACCTGCAATGCCGGTTTCAGGCAACATTAGGGGTTACTCATATGACCTGACATCATCAATGACTTTGCCGTCATTGGGCAACAGGCCAGGCTGCTCAAACACGATTTCCGCCCGCAGTTTGGTGATATCCCGCACGGCATCCACCAAAGACTGCCTCAAATCGTCAGACACCGCACCCGGCGCCACTTCAACCCAAAGGCTCATCTGATCGTGCCCCACTGCCCCGCTAATAACCAGCCGCGCCCGCTGGACCTGGGCAAAGCGTCGGGCAACCATGGCCACCTGCTTCGGGTGAACAAACATGCCCCGCACCTTGGTGGTCTGGTCGGCCCTGCCCATCCATCCCTTGATACGCTTATTGGTTCGACCGCAGGCCGACGGACCGGCAATAATGGCCGACAGGTCACCGGTACCAAAACGCACCAACGGATAATCGGGATTAAGCGTGGTAACCACCACTTCGCCCACCTCGCCATCGGGAACCGGTTCATTAGTGCCAGGACGCACGATTTCCAGAATGATATCTTCAGCCACGACCAAACCGTCACGCGCGGGCGTTTCGTAGGCAATCAGCCCCAGATCGGCAGTCCCATAAGCCTGGAAACCCTCTATGCCCCGGTCGGCAAACCATTTCTGCAAGGACGGTGGAAACGCCTCGGCGGAAAACAGGGCACGCTTCAGGGAAGGCAGCGCAACGCCCATGGCATCGGCCTTTTCCAGAATCAGGCGCAGGAAACTGGGGGTTCCTGTGTAACCATCAGGAGCCAGATCGCGAATATTTTGCACCTGCATCTCGGTTTGCCCGATACCGCCAGGGAAAACCGTACACCCCAGAGCATGGGCACCGGTTTCAAACATGGAGCCGGCCGGCGTAAAATGATAGGAAAAACAGTTGTAAACCAGCATGCCTTTACGAAAACCGGCCGCAAACAGGGCACGTCCAAAACGCCAGTAATCACCGCGAGCACTTTCCGGTTCAAAAATCGGCCCAGGCGAGGCAAACACCCGCAAAGACTGGCCCCAGCCAATGGTGGAAAAACCGCCAAAAACACGGTTTATTTCATCGCCTTGTTGCCTGGCTACGCCCAGCATGCTGGCGCGCCCGTCCAGTTGCCGCTCTAGCAACTCTGACTTGCGAATAACAGGCAAACCGGCCAGGGCAATACGGTTATGCACCCCCCCCACCTCGATGCCCCGCAACTGATCGGCAATCGCAGGCGCCCGTTCCACCGCCTTTTTCAGGGCCTGGGGCAAGGCGGTAAACAGGGCCTGTTCACGTGCATCGGCATCGCGATGCTCCAATACATCAAAAAACTCACTCATCATAGCTCCTAGGCCAACCAGCGTTTACGGCGACGATAAAACTTGGTATCCCTGAAACTCTTGCGATCGCCACTTTCAATGCCCAAATAGAACTCTTTGACATCCTCATTATTGGCCAGCTCATCGGCCTTGCCATCCATCATGACCCGACCGCTTTCCAGGATATAGCCATAGTCGGCATAACGAAGGGCAATATTGGTATTTTGTTCGGCCAACAGGAAGCTGACGCCTTCACGGGTATTCAGGTCACGCACAATTTCAAAAATTTCTTCCACAATTTGCGGTGCCAGCCCCATGGAGGGCTCATCAAGCAGAATCATTTTGGGGTCTGCCATAAGCGCGCGGCCAATGGCGGCCATTTGCTGTTCGCCCCCCGAGGTATATCCGGCCTGGCTGGTACGACGCTGCTTCAGGCGCGGAAAATACTGATACACCATATCCAGCGAAGCGGCAATTTCACCCTTGCTATCGGTTCGGGTGTACGCACCGGTTAACAGGTTTTCCTCGATGCTCAGGTGCCCGAAACAATGCCGTCCCTCCATGACCTGGATCACACCGCGCTTAACCAGATCGGCAGGCGTCAGGCTGTCAATCCGCTCTCCTTTGTAATGGATATTACCTTTGGTCACATCGCCACGCTCGCTTTTGAGCAAGTTGGAAATGGCGCGCAGCGTGGTGGTTTTACCGGCACCGTTGGCCCCCAGCAGGGCAACAATCTTGCCCTCGGGAACCACCAGCGATACGCCCCGCAACACCAGGATAACGTGGTTATAAATAACCTCGATACCATTCACATCTAATAAGGCCTTTGGAGCCTCTTGTTTCGTTTCCATACAGTTTTCCTGAAGTCAGGTGGGAAGCAGTACTCACACACCCCCGCCACCGTCTATGCACAATACGGCCACAGGGAATACCGCTTCCCGGAGCACTACCAATTACTTAAGACTCGGTTGCACAATCGCGTGGGGTGATTTTTTTCTCGCTGGCATACTTCTCGGCCTCGGACTTGACAAGCGGATCTACATATTTCTTGTCAGACTGATACCAATCGGAGACCACCGTAAACTTGTTGCCGTCCCACTGTATGATGCGGGCCCAATCATCACCCATATGATTCTCGCAGCTGGTTTTTACCGGGCGCAGCATTTCATCAAAGCCCAGCTCCTTGAGTTTGTCTTCGGTCAGGTTCAGGTTTTCAAAGCCCCAACGCACCTGCTCGGGGGTCATGTGCTGGCCTTTGCCGAATTTTTCCTGGGCGGCACGAATGGCTTCCACCTGCAACATGGAAATCACCATGCCACGGTTATAGGCCAGCGAACCTTTCGTGTCTTTGCCAGACTCAAGGCCCTTGTCATACAGGTGGGTTTTCAGGTCTTCGTAAATTCTGCCCTTGCTTTCACCCGTATTATGAATGGTGATGGCGTTATAGCCTTTGGCAACCTGACCCAGGTCTTTCACGTCGCCTTCGGAACCGGCCCACCAAATACCATAAATCTTGTCACGTCCATATCCCGTAGACTGCGCCTCACGAATAGAGGTTGGGGTCATAATCCCCGCACTCCACAGAAGGACGTAATCGGGGCGTTTCTGACGAATTTGCAGCCAGGTTGATTTTTGTTCCACACCCGGTGCCGTGACCGGATACAGCTGCAATTCAAAACCATTGGCTTCGGCACGGGCCTTTAACAGGGGGATAGGCTCTTTGCCATACGGGGAATCATGATAAACCAGGGCAATTTTCTTGCCCTTGAGCTTGTCTTCTCCACCCAGCTTCTTGGCAATATCTTGAATCATCACATCTGCCGCTGTCCAGTAAGTGCCCAACAGCGGGAAGTTCCACTTGAACACAGTGCCATTGGCCGATTGCGACAAGCCATAGCCAACGGTCTCGATGCTGACCTTATCAATGGGGGCTTTGTCGGACACCGCAAAGGTAATACCGGTGGATTGCGGGTCAAAGCCCGAGGCACCACCCTTGGCATTTTTCAGGCGCTCATAGCACTCAACGCCCCGATCGGTGGCATAGGCGGTTTCACACTCTTCAAAAGCCAGCTTGACACCATTAACACCGCCATCGCGTTCATTAATCAGTTTCAGGTAATCAATCTTGCCATCGGCCCATGGAATACCCAATGGAGCAAATGAACCCGTACGATAAGTAAACAGGGGAACAAACTGCTCTTCTGCCGCCTGTACCTGCAAGGGAATAGTCGCCAAAACGCCACTAACTGCCAGGGCTGCCGTGATGGATTTAAAGCTTAATTTCATATCGGTCTCCTCCGAAGAAATTGATACATGCTGTTTTTTTATGAATGACAACGTCAGTTAAACGTGAACTTTTTAATGTGGGAAAGGCCATATCCGCAACTTCTCTTTGGCAATACTCCACAATCTTGCCAGGCCATGCGGCTCCGCAATCAGGAAAAAAACAATTAAAGCGCCAAATACCATGTGCTCGATGTGGGCAGCGGTATCCACCCCAATCGGGATACCCATCATGGCCGGAATCCGGTTAAGCAAAATGGGAATCAGGACAATAAAGGCGGCGCCATAAAAACTGCCTACAATAGAACCCAACCCCCCAATAATGACCATAAACAACAGCTGGAAAGAACGGTTCAGGTCAAACGCCAGGGGCTCCCATGATCCCAGGTGCAAATAACCCCACAGCACCCCGGACACCCCGATAATGAACGAACTGACCGCAAAAGCGCTGAGCTTGGCATACATGGGGCGAATGCCAATCACCGAAGCCGCAACGTCCATATCACGGATAGCCATCCATTCACGGCCAATCGCACTGCGCACCAGGTTTTTGGCCAACAGGGCAATAATGACCACCAGCAAAAGGATGAACAGGTATTTCTGTACCGGTGTTTGCACGTCAAAGCCAAAAAAGGTTAGCGGTGGAACCGACACGCTGCCGGAAGAAGAATAATTCGTAAAGAACGGAATCCGCAGGAAAGTCCAGTCAACAAAAAACTGGGCCGCCAGCGTGGCAACCGCCAGATACAAACCCCTGATACGCAGGCTGGGAATCCCGAAAATGACCCCAACCAGCATGGAAAAAAATCCGCCCAAAAGGATTTGTACCAATAGGGGCATCTCGGGAAACCGCACCCCGAAATTCCATGCAGCATAGGCACCCACGGCCATGAAGGCACCACTACCCAGTGAAATCTGGCCACAGTAACCCACCAGAATATTCAGGCCAATCGCCGCCAGGGAAAGAATCAGGAATGGAATGACAACGCCACTTAACAAATAGTCACTGGCCATTGCCGGCACGGCCAAAAAGGCAAATGCCAGCAACAAAACCATTAAGACACGGTCCTGGCGGATGGGGAAGATCTGCTGATCGGCCCGGTAACTTGTCTTGAACTGCCCATTTTCACGATATAACATGATGTACTTCCTTTACGCTTGCCCGCTATACGCGGTCGATAATCTTTTCGCCAAACAAACCTTGCGGACGGAACAGCAGGAATGTCAGGGCCAATACATAGGCAAACCAGATTTCAATGCCGCCCCCCAGATAGGGACCCAGATAAGCTTCAGACACCTTCTCGCCCACCCCAATAATGAGGCCGCCGATAATCGCACCCGGCACAGAGGTAAGGCCCCCCAGGATAACCACTGGCAAAGCCCGCAGCGCGGCGGTGGAAAGCGTAAACTGCACGCCAAACTTGGAGCCCCAGATAATGCCTGCAACCAGCGCCACAATACCAGCCACCACCCAGACAATGACCCAGATACGGTTTAGGGGAATACCAATAGACTGTGCCGCCTGGTGGTCATCGGCGACCGCCCGCAAGGCGCGTCCGGTAGAGGTGTACTGGAAGAAAAAGGCAAGGGCCGCCACCAGGGCCGCTGCAATCGCTGCCGCCGTCAGGTCTTCCAGGTTGATCAGAATACCGCCCTCGAACAAACTGTCCAAAATAAAAGCCGGGTCTTTGGGCATGCCAACGTCAATCGTGTAAACCGAACTGCCAAACAGGGTTTGGCCAAATCCGTCCAGAAAATAACTGATGCCCAGGGTAGCCATGAGCAAGGTGGTGGCCTCTTGATTGACCAGGTGGCGCAACACCAGCCGCTCTACCAGCCAGGCAATAACCACCATTAAAATGGCACTGATAATGAAGGCCAGAATATTGGCCAGCCACATGCTTTCAAAACCCAGCCACTCGGGCAGCCAGGCTGAAAACCGCGCCATTGACAAGGCGGCCACCAGTACCATGGCCCCCTGGGCAAAGTTGAATACCCCCGATGCCTTGAAAATAAGTACAAAACCCAGTCCGACCAGCGCATACAGCATGCCGCTCATCAGACCACCAAATAAAGTTTCTAAGAAATATCCCATATTGCCCTCAATGCTCTACGCCCAGATAGGCACTAATCACTTCTTCATTTGCTCGAACTTCGGCAGGTGTGCCA
>Ga0265293_10001672_pt1 | contig 47519 bp, 75 predicted proteins | sample Munlanlewell138R_FD_192505 | JGI IMG/M metagenome (GOLD analysis project Ga0265293, IMG submission 192505) | Leachate microbial communities from a municipal landfill in Southern Ontario, Canada - Leachate well 138R | ecosystem: Engineered > Solid waste > Landfill > Unclassified | place: Canada... | reverse complement strand
GCACTTCGACACAGAGCAGTGTTCTATCTGCCGAAGGATGGCAATTACAAATTTATTGAGATGACAGACCGGGCGGATTGGAGCTTTTTTCTGTCACGGTTGAACACCTATAACTATGTGAGGAGGTAACCATGCAAAAATTCTGGATGGTTTACAGGGATGGCCAAGGGTACACAGCGCCGACGGTTAAACACTACACCGAAGATGAGGCAATAAAAGAGGCTGAACGATTAGCTATCGCAAACCCCGGACAGATATTCCATGTGATGTGCGCCTATATGAAATGCGTACACAATGCAGTCACATGGGAAATAGCACGGGATGAACTACCATTTTAAAAAGGGGAGGTAAAAGGACATGCAACAGACAGTACAGGTAATACCGTTAAATGAAGAAGAGAAGATTCAGCAGGAAATCAACCCCCTCGTGGAAACGGCCACTGCAATGACCGTATCCACTGTCCAAGACAAGGAGAGGGCCGTTGAATTTGTCAAGGAGATTAACACATCAATCAAGAAGGTGAAATCTTTTTTTGAACCGATGAAGAAGGCGGCTAAAGCGGCACACGCGGCTATTTGTGACCGTGAGAATGAAGTCCTGGGAGTGGCTGAAAACGCCAAGAAGATGGCCCTGCAGAAAGTCTCCTACTTCGACCAGGAACAGGAACGGATCAGGCGAGAAGAAGAGGCTAAACTCCGGGAGAAGGCACAGCGGGAACATGAGAAAGCCCTCGAAAAAGCTCAAAAGAAACTGGATGCGATCCTGTCTAAATCCTCAGACTCCGAGGAAACCATAACCCTGCTCGAAATGGAACTCAAAAGGGACGATCTGACAGACCTTGAAAGGCAAAAGATAGAATCTCATATAGAGATAGAACGGGCCATCATGGAGAACAACCAGGAGAAGGCCGAAGAGATCCAGCAAAGGGTGGCAGAGCCGGTATTTGTACCACCTGTCATACTTCCGAAAGAGGAAAAGGTATCCGGGGCCGTAACTCGAAAGGATTACGAGGTCCAAATCACTAACCCCAAGGCGGTATTTGCAGCCATAGGAGCCGGGACCCTGCCTATATCCTGCGCTAAGGTCAATGAAGCGGAAATTAAGAGGTTTATCAAGATGCACGACGGACGGAAGACTATTCCCGGTGTGGCATTCCGCGCCGTAACTAAGACCCACGTGAGGTGATAATGCGACTCCTCCTCGCTCTCCTGATTCTGCTTATAACCACTCCTGCCCATGCCCCGCTTTACGACTCAGTGGGGCTGGCACGGGGGAAGCTGGCGCACCAGTACCATGGGATATGGTTTTCAACGCATGACCGTACAGGTGACTGGTTTGAGAGGGATGGGGTGAGGTGTAAGTTATACACCGAAGGGTGTGAGAGATATATCAGTAGGAGGTTGAAGCCATGAGAGTTTTAGTCGCTTGTGAATTTTCGGGGACAGTAAGAGAGGCATTTGCAAAGCGTGGACACGATGCATGGAGTTGCGACCTGTTACCGACAGAGATTCCAGGCAATCATATTCAAGGGGATGTTTTAGAAATCCTCAATGATGGATGGGATATGATGATTGCACACCCGCCGTGTACTTATCTTTGTAGGCATCGCTCTAGGTGGAATAAGCCCGAAGATATGCTACATAGGGCCTCCGGTAAAGATTTTTTTATGGCGCTGCATAACTCTACCATCGACAAAATATGTATCGAAAATCCCGTCCCCCTTCGTACCGCCAATCTGCCCCCATACACGCAGATTATACAGCCCTGGCAATTCGGCCATGACTATTCAAAGAGAACTTGTCTGTGGCTAAAAAACTTGCCACTGCTCATACACACTAAGATTGTAAAAATAACGTATTACACGACCCCGAAGGGAAGGCGGTTTACCTACGGTTGGTACTTCACGCCACGCAACATGAGGGACAGAAGCCGTACTTTCACTGGTATAGCGGAAGCAATGGCTACTCAATGGGGTGTGAGGAGTACATAAAAAACAAACTTAAAGGGAGGTAAGGGATGGATAGGGAACTTATGAATAAAAAAGGAATACAACAAGTGTGGTGGCCGGATACTGTGATAGAACAAGGGCGTTGCCTGACAAGTGATGACAACATACACATCGAAATGAGTGCAACTTATCACGGAGACCACGATGAGTTTTGGATTGTTGAATACAGAGCAGAAAATGGCAAGTGGCGAGAGGTGGCCTGCCACAATCCAAGATACGTTAAAACGATTGTATGGGCATAACAAACAAGGAGGCAAGCCATGACTAAAGACCAATTCATATTTGAGAAGCTGGCACGGGAGGGTGAGTGCTGGCATGAGTGGACTGAATACTACAATGAAAAAGGATTAGAGTTGGGAAGTATATGTACCAAATGTGATGCGATAGATGACAAATACAATTATTTTAACCCCGACTTCACCACTTGGGAAGGCTTCGGCTGGATGTGGGAGAGGGCAAAGGAGAAGTATCCAGAGTTCTTTGATCGAAACGGAGCATTGGTTCCAGATGACTGGGTTCCTGATATTTTCCGTGAGTTTATTGCTGATAGACTCGTTAACCCAATTCGCCTTCGTGACGAGTTGGCGAAGTATTTCGGATGGGAGGGAGAGTGATGCAGACCAAACCTAAGCAGTACATAACAAGTACAAACGGGATGCCACTTTGTCCGACTTGTGTGTACTACAAGGGGACATACGAAGGGTGCATGTTGAAAAACCTATCATCTGCTTGTCATGTAACAAGTTGTGACGAGTATGTTGATAGATATAAACTCTTTAAGAAGTGTTGGGAGGGAGAGTGATGGACACAAGTAAAGAATACATTTTCTATTTGACAAATAGATATATCTAAAGTATATTACATACAGGAGGTGTATCTATGAGGTTGGCAAACGAAAACATAAAGAATAAAGAGTGGTGTATTGAAGAGTATTTAAATAATAAAAAGTCGGTTAAACAAATAAGACGTGAAACTGGGTTGGGAATCAATACGATGAAACGATGGTTCAGAAAGCACAATATAGAAATTAGGCAAGGCGACAATGAAATTGTATGTTCCCAAAAATCTCATAAGATGAGGAAGCACCCAAACTGGAAAGGTAAAAGAAATAATTGTGGATATTATTATATATATCACCCAAATCATCCGAATGCACCGAAAAGTGGGTATATTAGTGAACATAGATTTATTGCAGAACAAAAAGTGGGAAGGATATTAAACTCAGATGAATTTGTTCATCATATAGATATGGATAAAACTAATAATGAATTGTCAAACTTGTACATCTCTAAACAGAGGGGGCATAAAGAGGTTCACGCTTCTTTTAATAGATTGTGTAGAGAGTTGATGAATCGTGGCGTAGTATATTTTGACCAGAAGGAGGGGCGTTATGGATTGCGGGGCTGAATATATTTTGATGTGTGAGAAGGCTAAGGAGATACAAGATATATGGCACAATGCTACGTTAAGAATGCTGCCATCGATACTATACGACAAGGAAATAGATAGAGTTGTCATTTGTATATGGACTCCTAAAACTCTTGCAAACAGATTAGGTATAACTGGAAACAGTATCAGAGTTTCCATTGAGAGTACAAGGGATATGTCGCACTTCACTCCTGAAGCAGATATACCATATGATACATTAGTCTGGCTTCCACGTCAAGACCAGTTGCAGGAGATGGTGGAGTATCCAGATTTAGGAAGCATATTGCGCGATGTTAGGGAGTTTTGGATGTTGAACAGTTCTTATCATCCAATAGATTTCACCTCAATGGAACAACTCTGGCTTGCCTTCGTAATGAAGGAGAAGTTCGACAAAGTATGGAACGGCGAAGGTTGGGAGGGAGGAAAGAAATGACAAGAGAAGAAGCCATAGCATTACACGATAGTAAATTCTACGAAACAATGAGCTACAAAGAAAGAGCGATGTTTCAGGCATTTGAACCACGACTTTGTATGCCATTTAGTGTTTTCCATGAGGCGGTAGAAAAGACATTGGGACGTTCGGTATGGACACATGAGTTTGCAGGAGATGAAATTAAGAAAGAATTGCTTGGTGACTCTCCTGCCCCTTCGATGGAAGATATTATTACTATGATACCAGAACACAAACGTGTCATTCTTAATTGGACACATAAAAAGGGAGAGTGATGTACTACTGTCCGTACCGTAACATATACTATGAGGGAACGGGAGAGTTACAATATTATAGTGGGAGGGGAATGATGAGATACACACCAAAGCAAATAGAGTACATCAACACAGTTGAAAATCCGCACATGAGTGCAGTGGGGATAATTAGGGAACTGGAAGACGATCTTAAACTTAACGCTACGATGCTGGCAAAGCAATGTGACAGATCAATAGAGCTTGAAGCCGAAAACGCCGACCTCAAACAAAAAGCCACCTATTGGGAAGCCAAAGCAGGGGAATACAAGGCCCTGCTGGAAAACATGGAGAGGGTGGGATGACTAAGCCTGACATATTAAGAGTTATCCAGAATGAAGGGATAGAGGTTAAAAAGAAAGGTAAATATTGGTGGTGTCTATGCCCCTTCCATGAAGATACTAATGCTTCTATGAGTATAGACACTAATAAGCAAAGGTTTATATGCTATGGCTGCGGGGAGAAAGGAGATGTAATAGACTTTATACAGAGGTTAAGGAAGGTAAGTTTTAAAGAGGCACTTGAGATATTGAAGATGGAAAAAGTAGTTAGGGATACTACCCCCCGCAGGGTATCCCTAAAGAACCTTAATGAATGGAGAGATGATAGGCACAAAACATTATCAAACTTGTACCGCAAGATACATAGATCAATGAGGAAGTGTAAAAGTATGGAAGAGGTATGTAAACTGGCTACTGCTATACATGAACTGCCACTAATAGAAGATGAAATGGACATACTCTCTAATGGCAAGAAGAAAGATATATGTAATCTCTATAAATATAGATACATGGAGGGTGAGTGATGAGAGAGATAAAGTTTAGGCAACCAATACAGATGAGTGGAAAGTTTTATGGTTGGCATTATTGGGGTGATGTGGAGGGCGGTTTTGCTTCGCCTATGGAAGGAAATCAAAAAAGAAATAGCCAGCAATACACCGGACTCAAAGACAAAAACGGCTTGTATGAAATCTACGAAGGTGATATAATAGATATGGACGGAAACATAAGGGGGAATATCTATGAGTCGCCAGAAATATACAAAACACTTACTACTTGTGTTGTTGCAGGAATGGATTACGAAGACTGGGAAAATACCAAGCAGAGACTTGTGCGACAAGGAAAACTCGTTGCCGAGCAGTCTAACCTACCGCAAATACTTCGGGAGCTGGGGTAATGCTGTTAGAGAAGCAGGATATGAGCCACTCAAACCCACCATTTCTCCAAAATGCAGAGCAGCTACCATTAAAGCGCACAAAGGGCGGCGGTCTTTTGCGTGGAAAGGCGGCAGAATTAGAGACAAAGCGGGGTATATACAAATTTGGATGCCCGAACACCCTAATGCAAAGATGGGCAGGGGTAAAGGCTATATTCATGAACACAGGATGGTTATGTCAGAAAGCCTCGGCAGGCCTCTTGAAAGCCATGAGTTTGTTCACCATAAGAATGGCATCAAGGATGATAATCGCATTGAAAATCTTGAGTTGCTTACCAAGCAAGTTCATAGAGGGCAAGTGGTTTGTCCTCACTGTGGAAAGGAGTTTACGATAAGATGAGGGCTTTAAAATTTAGGGCTTACGACGGAAAGGTTTATACCTATTTTGATATATATGATGTTCCAAACAGTAATACCCTTGATGGTTGTGCGGTTGAACAATTTACGGGGCTATTGGATAAACAAGGCAAGGAGATATATGAGGGGGATGTGGTCAGGTGGCAGTCATCCCACGCAGGAGCAAGCCAAGATTATCATATAGACGCAATGACATGGGATGATATGGGTGCGTGTTATCTGCTTATGCCATGGATACGTGAGCCTTATGCCGCAGAAATGGAAGTCATCGGCAACATCTACGAAACACCTGGACTGATGGAGGGAAGATAATGATATGTGATTTCTGTATGACAGATTATGAGGCAAATAAAATAGATAAGCGTGCTAAGTCATATACCTGCTCAAGATGCGTACAATTATTACTATCAGCATCACAGGAAAAACTGGCAAAAGCACATAAGTTGGCAATCAAACACAATAAACACACACAAGTAAGGGCAATAGAGTCCTTTTTAGAGGAGGGAACAGATGAATACAGAAATGAACACCGAAGGAATGACATTATCAAACGTAATAACAGAGAAAGAACTATTAGAAATGTTCGGACTAACATCCGTACAACTATCAAGACTAAGATACGATAAGCAACTGCCCTTTGTAAAACTAAATGCAAAGAAAAGACTGTACTTTGAGAAAGACATAATAACATTTTTCGCAAGTCAGAGAATGATATTGAACCAAGATGATAATGATACTTTGTAAAAGGGTTAAGCATCCGTCAGAGGGATAGTTAATATGAAAAGATATAAACAAATACACGTTAGATATGAACGATAAGGATACTGGTATGAACGGTATTTTTCTACCCTATGTAATCATACCAGCTAAGATTTTAGAGTAATGATGAAATATGAAATAAGTACTTAAAATGAAAGGAGAATACATGAGTGAATCACATAAAACGTGGACAACTATACATGAACTAAGGTGGCTTAAGAAACTTGGAACATATAGAGTTAATACAGAGAATACAGACCCTATGCCAAGAAAGGAACTATTGAGAAACTATATTAAGTTTGTAGAGAAAGGCACATTAGTAAGGGATTCATCAGGTATTGTAAGAGCAAAAAGGGAAGATTGGGGAGATATAGATATACATAAAGTGTTAAAAGAAGCTAAGAAGATGCTAAAAGAGGAGATAAGGATAAGCTAATGACATCAGGGAAGCGATAGATGCTTATTTGGAAGCACAATGATCTTTACTTTTTCTTATCCCAAGCACTTCGAGCTACGGTGTATCCAAGGTACCCCGTACCAAAAACTCCCCATAGCATATCAGGTACAGCACTAAGCCATGCTTTCATACCGTCAGCTATACCTGTTGCAGTTTCTGGGCTGAATGTAGCGACTATTCCCATAGGTATAGCTGCAAGAATGTATAGGTAAATAACATACATAAACGAAGGTCTTGCTCTTGAAGTCCATGGGTCAGTTGACTTTGCCTCAGCTATGATTGCACTCAGTTGAATTTCAATATCCTTCAAGTGTCCTTCCTGCTGAGATTTAAGTAGCTCTAACTTAGCCTTCTCTTTCTCTACAGGGTCAGGGATGAACTTATCTATCAATCTTGTACCTAAATCTATTGCTGCTGTTATAGGGTCAAAAGCCATTAGTAGTATCCTCCTGCTATTCTTCCTACTATCTCCCAAAAATAATCTTGTTTGAAGTAGTAGTATTTCCTCTCACCATAAACTATATCACTTGTCCAAAGTAACCTATCTGGTCTAAGGTCTATGTGCATCATGGGCCAGGGTTTGCCATCTACTCCTTTCGTATCTACATAAAGACCTATCCCACCTATATCTCCTCTTTGCTGTATCTGTAGCCACAGGTCAAGAACCCTCTCCCTCTGAGGAAAAATATCTCCGGCATCTGAGAGCCGTCCTACAGCATAGTGCCTTGAAGTACTACCCTTCTTTCTACTCCATGCTTCCTGAAGCGGTGAAGGAGTGATAGGGATACCATAAGTAGTCCTGATACTCTGAAGAGTAGTTATCAAGGCAGCGTCTACATCACTCAAGTCTATCCCCCATTTCTTAAACTCAGGGAAGTTAGGGTAGTCACTCTGTTTTAGTTCTGATGCTTTCATTATCTATTCCTGTCTACAAGGTATGTATCCATCTTACGGTTCAAGGTTGAAATGCCTTGTTTAAGCTCTTGTATATCCTCTTTGTAGTCAGCTTTCTGAACGTATTCAGTACGCAAGCACTTATCTATATTATCCACTCTTACAATAGAATAACTACCGATAGCTGTTGCGATGAGTATGAAGAGTCCTATTAGCGTCATTATCCACTTGGTATTACCATTCATCAGCTTCTCCTTTAGTCCATCTTTTAATTTCGTAGTAACACCTCCTAAAAGTTAAGGTGTAACGCTTCACTCTGTTGTTGAAGAAATTCTATCAGTCCATAGTACACATACGGTTCGAGCTTCTCTGTAGCTGGCAGGTTCTTTTTGTAGGTCTTAGCTGCCATACTCGTTCCGTTCCAGTACTCTGTGAGGTATCTCCAATCCTCACCTATGTACGCCTGTGCCTGAGCATGGTCTGTGCCTTTGTCCAGTTTGAAGATGGCTATGCGAGTAGGCACATTGTACTTTATAGCAAAAGTGAGCGCACAGAACACGCTTGACGGTACACACCAGGTAGGTGTTGAGAGTACCTCTTTCTTACAGAATATCTTATCTAAGTCCCATTTCATATTATCCTCCTATTCAACGTAACAGGCCGCGCGCCCACCCGCAGCGGAGGACGCAGACGTGCGATAATGGCTCCAATGCGAAAAGCCCCCGCCCGCAAGCGACGTCGTGGGCCAGTAGCCGAACGAGAGCAGGCACATAGCATCCCTGACATATTGATAAAAATAGTCTTTCCCGAACAGATTTGTTCCAGTTGTATCGTGTCCATCAGAGTCTTTCGGGATACCAAGCCCTGTAAGCAGCCAACTGTCACCGTATAGAGATTCCGAAAGCACCTGATTTGCGCCAGAACCTAAGTAGCTTGCAATAGCACTTCCGTCTTTGAACGGAGGGGTGAAGGCATCCATCATAGCCGCTACTCCAGTTGCACCCCAGTGGTCGTCTGCGTCAGCAGCACCAGAATCAAAGTCCTTCATTGCAGTGCTCGGTTTCGCAAGGTAAAACTTTCCGAGCGTTGCAGTTCCCGGGTCTGTACCTGCATCATAGGCAACACCAATACCACTGGCATCAAAACTGACAGTGAAATTATTGTCATCAACTCGTGTAATTTGCCATACTTTACCGTTCAATCCAGTCCAATCTGCCTGTGTAATAGCAGTACCTATCTGCATCCAGTCTCCATCAGCATGCCCGTGTCCAGTTATAGTTATCTGGCATGGACTTGCTTGCGTCATTGCCTCTATTGCAGACGTAGAGGCTATACAGGTCAGGCCGATGGCAACTTCATTCATTAAACCATTAATATCTGCGATACCGCAATTCTGACCGTTATGAGTTGTCTTGGCAAAGGGGTCGCCTGAACCTGTCAATCCGCAGTTAGAATACCCATCAGAGAGATACGTCAGGTCTGAGTCGTCATAATCAGCGGGGTCGATGAGGTTTCCAACAGGAGCGGTATTTTTATTAAGTCCCTTTGGATAGTTGTATGTAGCATGATACCATGCACAATTTGTAGTTGAGGTAGCAGCCTGCCCGTGAGCAAGGGAGAGGATGAATACCGCCGCATCCTGAAAACGTGACTTCTCAAAGAAGATTGAGGAGGCGTTCTCAGCCCCGTCAACTCCGTCAATAGCATGTGCCGCTTTGATCGTCTCATAATACTGGTTGACAGTACAGGCTGTTAAATCCGCTATGGGGTTATGGTCTGCGTGTGCTGATATAGGCATTCCATTCTTCACGCTACCCATTGAGTAGCCGGAACCGTTAGCAATCTTCGAGCCTTTGTACTTAGCGTAGAAGAAGCCTTTTTGCAGTTTCCCACCGTCAATAAATGCTCTATGAACTGCATAGCCAGCAGCCTCGGCACCAGTATAGACTATCTTTGCGTCTGCGTCTGTTGCATTACTAAACGCTCCACCGTAACCGGAAGAGTCAACATTAACCCCTGCTGCGGTTTGCAGATTGAAGGTAGTTGAACTTCCCACCGTTCCTACTTTGTAGAGCTGTCCACTGTAAGGAGACCAGTTAGCATCTGATGTTATATGCGAAATCCAGATGTAGTCACCTGCTGTTCTTCCATGAGGCACGGTTGTCGTAACTACTGCGGGGTCGGCAGCAGTGATGCTACTTATATTAACCTCAGACCAAGAGTAAGTCTTTGTACCTTTTACGTCTATGTCATTAGGTGTATAGGTTGCATTAGTCGGGTTGCCTGCGTTGTTTATGCGATAGACAAACCAGGGGACATAGACGAAGATAGAGCCTTCAGTGAATTGATAGTTGCCGTAGTTTGGATGCCCTTTGATAAAGCACCCAGGAAGTGGACGCATACCATGAGGAGGAGAAGAACAAGTCCCTACTCCGAAGCCTTTAGCCCCTGGAGAACCTATATCGTAATCTTTATACCCGCCTGTTCGTGCCATATGTATCTTCATAATTCCCCCTTACCACGCACTCACAGAGTTAGTGACCTTGTACTGTATCCATATTCCAAAAAGCCACGCATCTTCAGTCATATCATCAGTACCGCCAACGTTACGGGATACCTTGAAATGAACAAGGTCGCCAAGAGCAGGAGTACCGCCTACCGTAATTGCAGGAGTTGCGTCTGAAACCTGAAGGTCAGTTCCATTGTCAGCGAGAAGGGTGTCGGAGATAACCTGCGCAGTACCCAAAGCGGCATCAATAGCGTCGCTGTCACTTAGCGCACCAGCTTGAAGTTCCCATTCTACTGTATCACCAGAAGTAGAACCTGTTGCGGAAGTCCAGAAGAACTTTGCCTTGATTGTGCTTCTATCCCACGCCTCATCCATAGGAAACTGAAAGTCTGCAAACTCTTCAGTAGTAGCGTCAAAAGCAAGATAGTCCATGTTAATATCGTTTGTAACATACTCATTGGATAATAAGTCAGGGCCGTTAGTAGCACACGGTGTCATAGCTCCAGCAGGGACAAAGAGGGTTTTGTAGCAACTTATAGCTGGGTCTGTACCCAAAACCATGCTTCCCGTACCAGTTACCGAACCTATACCTCCATACTTCACATCCCACGAAGCGGCGGTTGTTCCTGTTACTAAAATACAGGTCAGGATACATTCGGAACCAGGAACCATAGCAACGATACTGTTAGCACCCGAAGATTGAACTGTAACCACGCCAGTAGAGTTGTTGACTATCCGGTAATCCTGCCCCAAAGCAAGTGTACTTGTAACGGGCATCTTAACGGTTTGAGTAGTCGCACCTGTAAAGAACTGCTGAGATGTACTTGAAGCGGTAAGTGTCGTAGTTCCTGCTGCTGTTGCAGTAGTAGTATACCCTTCATTAACGATAACCCCATCAATAGTACCGCCATTTATATCAGCAGTAGTGGCAACTAATGACGTAAATGTCTGTACACCTGTCCACGTCCATGCCTTTGCCAATACTTGTCTAAATAAATCCCATCCAAATCTCATAATAACCCCTCCTTACTGAATGAGCAGATACAGGTCTAATACTGCATTGGCAGATGTACCTGTTTCAGTTGCTTTTATTTTCATAAACGGCATCAGTTCAGGCTGAAAACTAACAAAGTCTGAACCGCCTGTGCCAGAAGTTTTAACAAGACTTGAACCTATATCAGAAGCACCACTTGGTTCAATGAATGTACCATCATCAGTAATACACCCTGTATATTCAAGTGTAAGAACTCCATCCCCTGTAATGGTGTAAAAGATTCCAAAGATACCGTCCTGCCCTATCTCCCGTAAATCTACTGCTACCGATGAAGCGTTTGTATTCTTTGTTATAGTCTGGCTGTTGAACAAATGGTACGTTACTATTGGTCTTTGATTAAACATAATATCCTCCTATTTATCTAACTATTTATCTAAATGGGTCTTTATTGCCCTTAAATGGACTCTTAAATGGTGGCTTTGGCCCAGGTGGTCTTTTCTCTTTAGAAGAAGGCGCACCTATCGAAGAAGTTAATGCTCCCCACCATTCCTTTTTATTCTCTGCTGCCATTATTGCTTGGTCTACTACTATTGGTGCAAGAATATCAATACCTAAATCCTTCAATCTTTCCTTTATTTCCCACCCATCATACTTATCTATTGACGGAAAGAACTGATTTATTGTAGCGGTAAGTAATGGTGCTACCTTGAAAGAGAACTTTTCAAATGGGTCACTAAACCATTCAGCTACTTCAAACAATGACTTGATAGGTCGAATATAAGCTGCCCCGCCTTTAATATTCCTTGTCCTGCCAGTCTTACCCACGACTGTATAATCAGGTTCATTCCACCATGCTCTAACTGCAAATCTTTTACCTTTCGGATTTTCCCATAGATGCTTAGCTTTACCATCCATTTCTTGTGTAGCTATCTGATTCCATAAATCTACAGCACCTAATATCATAATACCACCAAGTGCATATCGTCTGTATTGTGACTTGATCGGGCCAATCTCTTCAAATCCAGATGGACTCATCTTGTCTATCTTCTTTATCATACTATCAGGCATAAATGACTTAATAACATTCTTTGCAACCAATATATGCTCTCTCTGCCATGTAGGTGATAGTAACAATCCCTGCCATATCACTCTTGCTTGTGGTGAGAAGTACATCTTCACCATAAATCTATTAGTTTCAAGTAATGCTCTCTTGTAATGCTCACCAGAAAAGTGTCCATCAGATTTCTTTACAACATCTCTGGCACACTTTAATGCAGCTTCAGGTATTGACTTACCATCAGCATATCTCGCCATTACTTCTTCAGCAGTCATCTTTTCACCTGCTTTTTTAAGATACTCTGGCAGCATCTTTCTTAACTGATAGTCTGCAAAGGATGTTTTCATGCCTGGCTGTACTATATCAAATATAAAGTTCCGCATTAATCTGATAGGTGTTGATGCTATATTCCCTGTCTTGCCTAACACAGTTGCATTGTCAAAGAACTTATTTTGATACCCTAAATCTTCATATCCCTTTTTAACTTCTAACCCTTCCTGGTGTAACAGTTTGAGTTCAGGAGTAAGATTTCTTATAAGTTTTAATCCCGCAGGTATATGAACAAACGGTGCTCTTATATTAGCGAGTTCCTGCATACCGAGTGACATAACATGAAACAGGCTTAACCCTAACTTAATGCTCTTAACTGCGAAGTTTATCTGCGAGAATGTGCCATAATTAGGACTTTCTATATATGCTTGGACAAAGGGGAATATCTCCTCTCTAACACCTACTGCACCTTTCATTAGAACAGTATTGCCCTTAGTGTCCTTGAAAGCTATAGTCTTATCAAATACAGGATTATCATATCTTACATATCCATCTGTAAGATTTTGTTTATCCAACTTATTCCATGACTCTACCATTCTTATTGGTTGTGGTTCTCCTCTGAGAACTATCGTTCCATTAGGGTCGCCTTTTATGCCATGCAGAACTTTCATTAACTGTCTTGCATTATTAGCTCTTGTAGCAGCTACCCATTCAAGTCCTATAAGTTCACCAATATTTGTAGTAGCTGGTTTCAGCCCCTTAGCAATACCTGTACGATAATCAGGTATCTTTCTTTGTATTGCTTGAGGTAAGCCTTTAGAGAACTTGCCATAGAAAGCTGTAAATGGGTCTCCACTCTTTGGATTAATCCAATGGTGATATATATGGTTTATAAACTCAGACTTCATCCTTTCAAGGACATTATTGTCATCTATATACTTATCCAGTTTTGCTTTTTCTTTAGCAGCCCATCTCACTACTCCACGTTCTATCTCATTTAGACTATCCCATTCCGGCCCCTTCATCTTATGCTCATAAGCATGAACCATTAACATCTGACGTACTTTATTTGGAACTATATCATTTACTACTTTCTTTAATTGTAAATGAAGGAAATCTACTGCACGATTATTGCGGTCATGGTTAATCATTGCTTCTTTAGCTTTTTTTATCCCTGACTGTGCATATTCAGGCCCCTTAGTCTCTTCTATAAGTTTATTAGTAGTAGTTGTTATTTGCTTCATCATGCCTAAAGTCTTTTCATATACTGACTGAGCACCTAACATATCCAACGTAACATCTTTGCCCTTCTTCTTAGACTTAATAAGGTTATTTACCATATCCCTTATTGTATCCTGCCCGCCTACAAATCCACTCTCTTTATAGAAATCTATTACTTCCTTTACAGGGTCTTTGCCACTCTTAATAGCGTCAACGGCAACCTCTTTCCAGCTATTTTCAGTAGTTTTAACTTTTTCTACAGGTATAGAAGGTTTAGATGGTTTAGTAGGTTTAGGTTCTAATTTAGGTTGTGGTTTAGGTTTCTTTGGTACAATAGGTTTTTGCTTACCCTTCGCACCCTTTTCAACCTTATGTGCTTCGTTCCAGATGTCGGTGAGTTGGGATTTGGTTGTAAATGCTTCTTCATTAATAATAACAGTTCCTATATCTGAATCTTTTTTAAAAGAAATGGCATCGTAACCAGCTTCTTTAGCCCGTTTGATCTCAGCATCTACGGAATCTACAAGCCTACCTTGCTTGAGTTTTTTAAAGTCTTTACTGCCCTCATATAATATTTTAGCATTTGGTTTAGCTATTACTTCCTCTATATCCTTTCCGTACAATTCGGCACTTTCACGCTTACGAGCAACAAACTTCAACCCCTCTGCTTCCTTGAAAACAGTTTCGATTCTTCTTTCATCGCCCTTATTTACCCCACGATAAAACCTCTCTCCCTGCCCCTCCACAAACTCCTCTGCGGTCTTGTACTTCTTAGCTTCTTCGATGAGGGGAGTCTTTTCAACCTTTGCTGAAACGGGGGCTTTGGGTGAAACTTTGGCAAGGTCGGGGTAGTCCTTCTCCCATCCCTTGTAAGGAGTTTTGCCTTCGGAGAGGGCGCGTTTGACTGTGACATAGTGCATTTTGTCTATTGTTTTAGGATACTTCATTGACTCTTGATGAAGTTCAAATGAGGCATCTGAAGCATATCTGTTAAACGCACTATTAACATACATCTCATTGCCAAGTTCTTCGTATAACCTGTGTTGTTCTGTTCCGTACTCCGCCCTCGTCATCTCCCACGGTTCTTTGGCTTTGGGTACAGATTCCGTAATAGCCTCTGGCTTAGAAGGGGGTTTTATATCTTTAATCCCGCTTTCAGCCTTTAACTGAGGGGTAATACCCACCCCTTCCGATAAAGTGTCTTTAAGGGGCATTTCTGTGCGTTCAGAGGGTACTTTTGAAGGTGTTTTACTCTTTATAGCCTTCTCAAGTTCATCTAAGACTAAAAGTTCATCTGCCCATTTTCTTTTCTTAAATACCTTTAATAGTTCTTTAGGTAATGGCTTACCTTCCTTAAAGGTTTCATGCAGCCTGTCTCTTATAGCTCTCTCTATAGATGCAGGATTAGCCCCACCTTTCCATAAGAACCACAGGTCTATACCATAATCAAATACCTTCTGTTTGAGTGATCTTTCATCCCAGGGTGAAGTCCCCCTTAAAGTATCAAGTAGTGCCATGCCTGTTGCTATCCTTGCAATTCTGCTTGAAGGGAATACTCCTCTTGTTACTCCAAATGTAGCACCTACACCCAATCCTGACTTAAATTCATTACTTAATACATTAAGTGCATCTTCAAGATTATCCTCACCTGCTGCCCTTCCTAACCCTGATACTGCAAAACCAGTTCCTAATGCAGGAGCTTCAGTAGCAAGGTTTTTTGCTATTCTCTTAAATACACCTTCTGAACCAGTAGTGATAAGACGTGGGTATTGCTTTAATATCTGTTTTGCTACAGCAGTAGTAACTCTGCCTGGTAATCCGATAATAAAACCAGCAAGATTCCCAAAACCAGCAGCTATTTCTTCCATCTCACCTTGAGGTTGTTCACTAACACCCATCTTACCTTCTACATATTCAGGTAATCCTGCAGATGCAGAACTAAGGAAGTTCTTACTAAATTGACTTATAGCACCACTAACTGTACTAAAATCTTCGGGTCTATCGTATAAACCTTCAGGTTCCCATCCTCTTGTAGCACCGCCCTTTATACCCTTTCTTTCAGGCTCTATTTCAGGTGCAAGTCCTTCAGGTGCAAGTCTGCTAAGTTCAGTAGCAGCAGGAACATCCATACGTTCATAAGGTTTAGGTATAGGTTCAGATTCAGAAAGAGGTTTAGTAGGTTTAGACTCCATAAGTGATATGGACTGTTCAGTACGTTGTTCACTCGGTTGAGGTTGCATTGATCTTATAGGTTGTCTTACAGATGTAGTAGTTTCTATAGGTTCTATAGGTTGCAATCCCTCAAAATTGAACTTACTTTCTTCTACTTTTTGTAGCCCACTGAAATTATATTCCATTATCTAACCCATTATTCTTCCTGAATATTTTAATATTCTCAGGTGATGTATCATAATTATTGCTCTCAAGAATATTCTTTATTTCTTCATCTGTCATAGTTTTTTTGGTAGTTTTAGGTTCTTTAGACTTAGGTACTCTTTTTAACTTATAAGTTACTGTTTCCTTCCCACTCCATGTAGCACCATATTCAGGAAGTAATCTATATCTATAGTTCTTATCTGTATGTTCATTAAAGAAATCAATAGATTGTTGCAATACTTCCACATTTATACTTTCTGGATTCTCTTCAAGTTGCTTTTTATCAGTAAGTATGGATTGCTCTATACCTACCAAATCTTTCTTCAATGCTAATTCTTGATAAGGAGTAAGTTCTGTTCCTTGTCTGCCAGTATCTTTGAATTGTTTGTATCTTTCAGGGTTTTGCATCCATTCCAAATAACCTACTGGTAGTTTAGCAATCTGATTATCAAATACCTTCATTCTCTCTTTATGTGCGTCTATCTGCTGCTTCGTTTCATCTATTATCTTGTCTTGTATATACTTTCTATTTACAAGTTTAGCATGGTTCCACGCAGCTTTGAACTGTAATGGCATTTGGTTTCTATCTTCATATCTGAATTGACCGCCAAACACATGGTCAAACAATTCAGGTTCTACTTCTGATGCCTTCTGTACTGCTTGCTTACTTATCTCTTTCTTTCCCATGCTAATTGGTACATCATATTTCTGTAACATATACTGCTCAAACTTGTTACGTTCCTGCATTATAGGACTATCTATGAAAGATGATTCTCCCTGAGTAAGTTCTGGTTTTTGAGGTACAGTTTGAACAGTAGAAGGAGCTTCAACAGCAGTTTCTATAGAAGGTTCAGGTCTTGGACTGGTATTATATATCTCATACTTCTTGCCTGTTCCATGAGCAATCGCACTTCCTACTCTTATATTTCCAGTTCCTATTCTTGCCATCATATCCCCCTATCTACTTGTTTTTCCGGCTGCATAATCACTCTCTGAATCATATACAGCTCCTTTTAGAGCAGGATTAATAACACTAAAATCTATCGGCTTAGGATTATAACTCCAATTACTATATCCAGTACCAGTATTGACTGTATTACCACTTTCACCTGTAGGAGACAATGAATAACTCCTTGTAGAAGTCTGTGTAGTTCCAGTAGGTACATATTGAGTGCTGCTGCTTGAAGTAGATGAAGTCCTTTTCATTGTGTTCAGATACTCATTAAGGTCTGCATTAAACTGTGCCATATATTTGCCTAATCCTGCTTGATATTCAGCACCAGCCTTCTCTCTCTGAGCAGCATATTCAGGTTCATATTGTGTTATTGCTTCTCTCCTTGCTTCTGAACCTATAGCACCTAAACCTTCACCATACCCTGCAAGTGCCTTTCTATATGCCTCATTCCTTACAGCACTATTACCCATATACCTGCTTTCTATAAGAGTCCTGTTCAATGCCCGTTGCAACCTTGACATAGGAACAGACATAGACAGTTCCCTTAAAGACATTACCCTATCTTCATCATACTCAGGCATATCATACGCAGGTAACTCACCCAATACAGGTTTCTTCATTGTAGGTGTAGCTGTAGTGGTCTGATAACTCGTAGATGGTGTAGTCCTCTGAGTATAGTTAGACTTGGATGTAGTAGTCTCAGATGTAGGATAATATTTAGGCTCAAACGTGCCAATATTCGGACTTATAAATTCTGATGCCATTTGATTTCTCCTTTTTACTTATTTTCTAATAATTCCATTGCTGTCTTTTCAGTCATATCTATATATGAACATTTGGTACATAGTATCTCTGTGTAGTAATCTCCCTTAGCCAGACCTGAACATTTGGTCTTAATCACTAAAGGACTCCCACAATCAGGGCAATCTCCAACTATATTATCGAACTCATGTTCAAATGTACCACCTTCACTTAATATATCATACCATTGTTCAGCAGTTTTAGTAGTAAATTCATTCAGTCCGCATTTGCATATCCATGTACTCGGATAGACTGTACCGTTGATCTTACGCGGCATAGGATTCAATCTCATCTCTAATCCACATTTACACTTAGGACGTAGCTTATTGAATGGATGCTCTTTACCTGATATGAATACCTCCATCTCATTATCTTTAAGAACTTCTTGATACAACTGAAAGGCGTGAGATATATTTTTAGTAAGCCCCGATTCAATAAAGATTTTACGAGATTTAGCTACTTCGTTTATCCTGTTTTGAAATTCCTCTAAATTCAGTATCTTCATAATTTACCTATAGTAACTGCGGTGGACAACAACCCGCAGTAATAAGTGCTTCCGACCTGGCATCAAGAGGGCTGTTATCTGCAATCCACGCAAGGCCGTAAATACCAAATCCTTTCGAGCCTAACAAGCAAGATGAAATTTGAATACGTCCTGCCAAATCTATTACAGCATCCCAGTCGTCATCAACACATAAATAATATTTACCGTCCAAATCCTTAGTGCATAAGCGGTTCCCATCTTTATCATATTTTGGGGTAAAAGTTAACTGTGCTGTAACTTCACAGGGGTCATCGGAAGGAGTGCCATTACATCCATACCAAGTACCAGTCAGAGAACAAGAAGCAAGGATATAATAACTGCTATCTATACAAGTGGTTGATAGAGGATCATCACCAATACTTAGAGCATCAAAATGAATATCATTTACAACAAAAACAGTCGAAGGCCAAGCACCTACATTTACGGCTATTTCTAAGGTATCACAAACCTGCCCTTCACAACTTAACGTAATTGTAGGATTATATTCACATTCAGGGTTTGTGGCCGGTGCTGTATAAGTAACCGAAGTACCTGTTTCTGCTGATAACTCACCACCACCTGACGATATAGCCCAAGTATAAGTACATCCCTCAACTGCACCCTCTGCTGTAAGTACCTGCTCCTCATCTACCGACATTCCTTGTGTAGTGTATCCTATCGAGATTCCGTCACAATCACATTGGCAGAACATAACTGCTTGACTGCACTTATTATTTCTGATTGTCTTAGCTATTACAACCATCATTTGGCTATTTGATTCTTCATCTAATCTTGCATTAACATAAGTGATATTATCCACATTGTCTTGCTTACCGATTGTATAAGGCATACCAAAAGTAAATACACCAGTTAATGCACCCTCAGAAGAACAAGATACTATCGGATCATCTGGGTGTGTTCTCCATCTTAGTTTTGCAACCTCACCAACATCTATACAATCTTGTCCACTTGGATACTCTACATCATCACCCATACATCCTGTATGAAGCCAATATCCTGTACCACAGTTATTTAAATCCCATAAATACCATAGGTATTCATATGTTTTAGAGACGTACATCATATATCCAAGTTTTCTGTTACTTTGTATTTCTAATATCTTATTCTTAATATCTTCACATGTATCAAATGGGATTCCTGATACCGGCATATCGGGGTAGTCGGCTCCAGGTAAATGAGAATTGCTCTTAGAATGATAATGCTGCATTTCTGCGTAGTTCTCATCCTTATACGGCTTCTCGAACTCAGATTGCTTCTCAAGCCTCTGATTCCACTTTGCCCTATTTGTTACTTTCTTCATCATATCGTGATATGACTTTGAAATGTATGGCTTTCTTCCCCATTCCTTCATGTTATTGCTTTACAAGCTCCTGTAGCTCGTATCCTCTATCCAGTAAGTACAATTTCTGACTTGCTGTACTATTCTGGTACTTGAATGATAGATGCTGCCCTGTAAGGTTATAGTTCTCTCTGTGCCTTCGTATAGTCTGATTAGTTACTTCTGCTGTCATAGATAGCGTCTTAGCTGTCTGTGCAATAGAATTGATATATGGAGTTACTGTTATATTACCTGCTGATTGTACCTTTGCCCTTACTACCGCATCATTAGTATGTATGTTCTGTCCCTTACCGCTTATCTCTTCCACAACATATGCGTCTATAGCTGTAGAAACATCATTAGTTCCCGTATTCAATAGATATACAGTACCATCTGCTACTCCTCCACCTACTTGTAATATGTTTATGTTGCCAGAAGCCGCTTCAACATTAGTCATACAGGATATATATGGTGTTCTGACATCATGGCTCCATGTCATATCCTCTAAATCAAGCACGAGTAACACATTAGGAACTGTGGCTGTAGAACCTGATACTATACCTATATTGATCGTATTCTCTACGGGGTCATACTCTAACCAGTGTTCATTATCATACCCCCGCCTGATACATTCACTTTCAAGAGGATTAAAGTAGTTCTTAACGCTTCCTGTAACATCAGCTACATATTGCCCATTACTCATAAACACGCCATAATGACTTAACCAGAAAGCTATCTTCGTAATCTTTATCTCTGTAGGCGTGCCTACTTTAGCCCCTTCTACTATAGCTGCACATTTGGAGTTCATAATGCCTATCTCTGTAGAAAGAAGAACTTTCCCGAAAGTAGCAGGAGAATACCCTTCAAACAGCGTCAAACAGCCACCATCCTTACCCTTTTCTTCCTGCCATACCATGAGTTCAGAATGAAACATCTTCATACAGAGGACTTTATTGCTTCTTCCATCCCCTGGTTCAAGTATTGCGTAATCATCCCCATTAAGAACTTGTGGCCTCTTTATAGCTGACACATGAATATATTGGTCTTTATCAAAGGCATACACCATTCTGTCTTTCCATGCACAATTACACTGCCCCTTGCCAAAGTCATCTATATCGAAGTATGGCTGGTAATATAGGGATATTATAACATCCGCACTGATAGTCTTATCTAACGTGAAGTAATACCAATAGGCATATATCTTATTCGTATTGAGATGATGCTTATGTGCTGATTTTCTCGGAAAGGTTATCCATCCGCTATTGCTTAATCCATTAGTCTTATCTGTAACTGTACCTACAGAAGTAAATGCAGCCCCATTCCAATAATATACAGCATTTACAGTAGTATCTACTGTTGTATTTGGTTTATTTCCCACATCAACATATATACCGATTATTGGGTCTGCACATGCTATATAGATTTTATCTGAAGAAGTTGCATCATCTATCTCTATCCCTGAAGATGAAAAGGTTTTATAAGTATCAGCAGAATCGTCATAGTACTCTGTCTGGACAACAGGTACTTCAAACCCATCCCACAGGTTGTTTATACTCTGCCAGTCTGTTTCAAATGTTACTGACGTTACTTCTACTTCAGTGTCTAAATCGCCACTACTTAGATATAGTTGATACCAGTATCCTACCTCTCCATACATATATGAAGGTACAGAATCAGTAGGTAAAGTCCACGTCATTGTAGCACCTGTAGTAGCAAGTGTCTTTGAATCTGCGGAAGTATTATCCACGAAATCACTTACAGCAGCCCATGTATCATCACTCTTACGATACTTTAACGCTGCCACAGATGCAGTTCCATTAGGCTTAGAGATAGTCCATGTAAAGGTATCAGCAGGGACAGGAGTCATTATGTAGATAGCATCGTAATCCACAGCTAAATCACCTAATGAATCAAGTACAGCACAAGTAGTCGTTAAGCCATCAGATACCTCATCTGAGTAATCTTCTCCCATAGTTGGGATAGTCGGGTGTGCTACTGTATCCTTACACACCACAAACCTTTTTACATAACTACCTGTCCCTGTATATATTTGGTGCTGATCTACACCATTAGAAAAGAATAACTTGTCATCCAACACAGACCATGATGCAGGAACTGAACTGCTTGAACCTGAAAAGACTTCACTTCCAAAAGCACCTGTCGTTACAGCCGGAGGAGCATTTGTAGCTTCAAGCACATCATCATCTGACATCTGAGCATAGAAATGTCTTTCTGTCTTTTTCCCTTTAGAGAACTGAAACATTGACATTACCTTGTTAGTGCCATCAGCAGTAGTATGTAACTTTGACATACCGCCTCTCTGCTCCATACCAGGATGCCTCTGCCTCATATTCTGTATCATAGAGAACTCACCTACAGATAACAATGCAGGTTCTACTCTTGTATTATTGCCACCCCTGAAAGGAACTGTCTCTATATTGGTTTTCTTAATCATTCCAACCACCTACATATATGTTCCGAAGTCATACATAATATCTTCCATTGTAATATCACCATCCAATGTACCACAGTAAGACCTTACAGCTTCTATAAGCATATCCTGATAGTTCTTATACTCTACTGCGTTAGGTTGCACAGGACTTTGCGGTAATGACTTCATATTAAGTATGGCTTTAGGTGCTATAAGATGATGGAAGAACTCAGGAAGTTCAGACACAATACCATAGTAATCACTTGCTGCTGCTGTCTCAGCAGATAGAGTGGCTACTCTTGCAGCAGAGTAATCACTAATGGTATCTACCCAATCCTGCGTAATATTCTCTATCTCCATACCATTATAATAATCTGCTTCTTTCCTTGCAGCAGTAGCAAGAGTGATAGACTTAGCTGCACCTGCTGCTGCTTGCCCCATAGTAATATCCCTGCACCTTGTATAGTACCATAGTGTAAGAGTATCACTGAATCCTGAAGCATCACATCTTATAGTGTTACCATACCTGTAATACAGATATTCTTCACCACCATAATTTGCCGGACTCTTTGCATCTAATGATATTAAATGGAGTTTTGTACCTTCTGAGTTTTCAAGCCTTCTTAACTTAAAGAAGTCGGTTGGGAGAGTACCTGTCGAATCTGACATTGAAACAGTCGTATCCGTAAGAAACAGCTCAGGTGATCTCTTAAAGATGATACCATAATGATACCTCTGTGAATCGTTGATATGTTTGAGTATATCTGCGTTTTGAAATGAACCAGAGGTATCAGTTCCGGTAACTTTGTCTGTAGAATGGTCATTAAGTCCATATCGGACTTCCTCAACGAGTTCATAAGCATTTAAGTATATTGCCATTGCCTACCCTTTTATTTTCTTTTGGGTCGGCCTCTCTTATTCATTCCAGTAAGTTTAGGTGCTGGTTCTGGCGGTTTAGTCATTTCCCCTACTGCACTCATCAGTTCTTTTACCTGTTGAGTAAGGGTATCTACTTTCTGCTGTAATTCCTCATTCTTTCTTTTCTCAGCAGAAATCGCCTCACGTTCAGTATCTCTTACCGCAAATGGTTCGAGAAGCTCCAATCCCAAGTCTATTGCGTATTGTCGCACTTCTTTGGTTGGAGGCTGGTAAGGGAGTCCCATCTGTTTTCTATTCTCATTCCTTTGATTGTATGTAACCACATGACGTTTCTTAAACTCCCTGTTTCTTTCTACACCATCTTTCCTTATCTTCTCTTCATCACATCCATAAGTAAGCTGGCATAAGCCTCTTGTACTGTGCGAGTTTAGAAGATGCTTACCACAGGCATCCTCCACTTCCATTTTCTTGCCAGATTTCAGTGTCATTGAAATCCCTGCATGTTGCATGACAAAATTCTCATCTGTCGGGTTGTATAATGTTATCATTCTCTCCTCCTTGTATTTACTCAGCATTAAAACTAAGTTTTAATTACTGATAAAACTAAACTATACTAATACTATTTCTAAAACCTTATCTATAATCTCTTTTGGTTCCGGCAGTTCCATGTCCGGCCAATCTTTAGCTACCCAGGGAACCAAATCAGTAGGAAGATCGCCCTTCCTTACTGTATCGTGCATAACCTTTTTATATAATGTATGCGTCTTATATTGCTTACTACCATGCCTGTAAGGTAAAATAAAGTCTGGATGTTTGCAGGATGGTATCAATACTATATGATTATCCCATGCTCCTGCTATATGTAAAGGTGCTGAATCATTTGTTACGAGAATCTTTGCTTTTGACAAGAGAGCTATCAGCCCGCCTAATGATAGCTTATCTCTGAAGTCGTATCCTTTGGTTTTGACTGGCAGATAGGCATGGTCTTTCAAATACGTCTTTCCTATTACACCTACTTCTAATACATCATCCAGCCCATCTATTATCTCTTGCCACCACTCAGTAGGGAATGTCTTTGACTGCCACCCTGTACCTGGATGAATAACTATCAGTTTCTCCGGCTCTGGACATATATCAAGAACCTCTTTCATATCTTCTTCTGAGTAAGTTAATTTGATAGACTTGTTTATATCAGGGAATATCCTTCCTAATGAAGCTAAGGATATGTAATCTACCTGATGAGAAAAGAGATGTTGTGCCTGTAAGTGGATATTGTCTATTTTGGAGGGGTGTGCGTTCATCTCATAAACAGCGTCTAACTGAAGCACCTTACCTTCCTCATCTCTCGGATATGAAGCGGAAGCCTTAATATCGAGATGCTGAAAGAGTCTTGGTTCTGATGTAAGGACATATATATTAGCATCCTTATACAGAAACTCTTTCATATACCTGAGAACTGGCTCGGCAGATACCTGGTCTCCTATCCCGCCACCAGTAAACATGAATATGTTACGAGTATATTCATAACCTTTATCCCATTCAGCTATATCCCTATCCATATCTTCAAACAATCTGTCTGAAGGCCATCCGGCATAATGCACGAAATAGGAATCAAGCCTTGTCATTCCAGTAAGTTTGTTCATCACAGACATACAGTTCAATCTGTAATGCAGGGGGAATACTGGAACTTGCTTATTGAACAGCCTGTAGTTAATAAAGGTCTGCTCTCCGAATGAGTTTCTTACTGGTTTCCAGTCTGTAGGTGGAGCAAAGACATGGCGGTGTTCTCTCGATAATACCATCACGCCAGTATTGTAATAGTCTATTCTGTTCCATGTAGGAAGTTCAACATCATACACCTTCATTACTTCATACAGACACATGGCTCTTGGTGTATATTGACCTTCATTGAAGATACCGAACTTATCTTCTGGAACTACCTCAAACAAATCAGGTGAATCAGGTCTTATTAATATATCCGCATCTATGTAAGCTACCCTCTTATAGTTCTTCTTTAGAAAGTCATAGATAGCAAACTTTAACCAATGCGGAGTCGGGACAATACTGGCATCTTCTAATACAATTAAATCAGCTTTTACCTTATCAGCATAGTTTTCAAAGAACGGTTTAGTACGTTTCCATATCTCTTTGTACTTCTCTCCTGCCACGATCGTAATAATAGCTTTCAAAGATTCTCCTTTCTTATTAATCTTTAGTCTTTAGCTATTCTACGAAAAGCAGAATTGCCCTTACCACCTGCTACTCTTACCGCAGCCTGTTGTAGTTGTATCTTGGAGTCCTTTGTCATAGCTTTTATTTCTTGCTTTGCTTTACGCTTCTGTTCTTCCCTGACATTCTCCATATAAGAAGCAACTTTGTTCAGCTTATTCTTTATGGAGTCATTAGATAGGTCGCCTGACTTTATGAACTCCAAATCTTTCTGATTAGGCTGCCGGAACTCTCCATTCTCTATACCTGCAAGAGTGGCTATGGGTACACACCCGCCCATAGCCCTCTCGTAAGTTATAATAAACTTCTTGTTGTCAGGATTCCAGATACAATCCAGTTTCCTGTCCATAGACTTCAAATCTTTCATAAATGAAGGATTAACTGAAGGCATTACTTCTATCCTTTCCTTTTTATCTCAAAGTCTTTCTGAAGAGTCTCAAGGATTATCCTGATCTTCTCAGATTTCTTTGTTTCAGTATCACTTAAAGAAACCGCCACCTTCATAACATATTGAAGATACTCATTAGAATCATCTTCAACGGGCACTTCAACAGGCTCAACAATCTTATATTTAGTTTCTTTAGGTTTAGGTTCTACTTTTTTCTTAGTCATTTCTAATCTCCTGTTTTGTTCCGTAACCATACATCAACCCATCTATAGTTTTCATTATGGTTGATTCCCCATAAATTCCCACTTCTATACCCCTACCCATTGCCTGACCACACCAATAGTCAATTCCAGGCTTTTGGTATAAATATCCACCAGACGAAACGGAAACACCGTATAGATCTATCTCTTTAGCTCCCTCATAAATAGCCAAGGCAATCATATAATCAATCGTTCCAGAGAAATAATCTGTCTTGAAGAAATGTTTAATATCTTCAATAGGATAAGAGTCGAGATCAATGTATGGTATTCCGGCTGCACGAGCATGCTCCCTTGCCTTGTTAGCGGCCTTTGTTTCACCTGTTCCCCATGCGTCATTAGAATAATCATTCATATCGACTACCCTGTTGACAGGTCTTTTTAAAATAAGGTTTGTGGCCCCCCATGATTCGACATCATGAGGAGCCATATTCCAACTTGGTGAACCACCTATAATAATCACCTTATCCACTACAATCTCCTAAGTTGTGGTATCCACTGTCGGATACAGAACATTAGCCAGATTAGAGCAAGTCAGATAATTATTGGCTGCCAATGCCGAGTTGATATCAATAACCTCCGCATATCCAGCCGTGGCCGCTGCGTCACTTATCAAAATATTGTTTGTAACCATAACATCATCAGAGTTATCATCAATAGTCACATTGGTGGCATGAACGATATTATTGTCGATGATCCCATGTGAAAATGTTCCAGAATCAGTAAGAGCAATTCCGATATCTCCATAAATCAGATTGTCCCTAATCTGAAGATTATACCCTGCTGTAGTAAATGCAATAGCAGCAGTATCGAATGGATTTCCATCAACATCCTGAAGAAATTCACAGTTGAAAATTTTTACATCACTTGGAGCCGTTCCTGCAATTCCATGAGTTCCATTTGCATCACATCTGAAAGTACAATTATGAAACTCATATCCACCACCAGTCATGGTGAAGTTAGCAGTTGCCCCATCATCTAGAAAAAAGAAATTGAACCATCTGCATCCGAACTGTGCAGCAGTAGCTACAGCATGTGTACCGATAAGCGCAGCCTTTGAGATGTTATTGTAAGAACCAACACCAACAACATCAGTCTTCTGCGGGAATGTAGTAAGGTCTTCGTCAAATGCATCCCCGGCACAATAGATAAGATTTCTCTTTGCCCATCGTGAACGCTGACCCATGTTTGCGTGACTTCTCGCAAAAGCATAGGTCAAGGTTTTAAAAGGATTATCCCACGAAAGACCATCATACGAATCACTGCCGTCATTCCCATCAACATAATAGATAGTTCCGCCCTGACTTGCCATATATGCACGAGCATCATTAGCAAGTCTGGTTTTTAATGTAGCGTCAAGATTTCTATATTTAATCATTTTTATCACCTCATAGTTATAGCCCCCTCCCCCGAAGGGGAGGGATACTGGGTTAAAGTTAAGTTAAGTTAGTTACCTATCCAACAAATAATCAATCGCTTTCCTAAGAATGTCAGGATTATCCTTAAAATGTCCCATTCCTGTATTGCATGCAGAACACAACAAGCCTCTTATATTCCCCGTCTCGTGATCATGGTCAACTGTAAAGTTTTCATATTTCCCGCCAGGCTTATCTGCTCTACAAATAGCACATTTACCATTTTGTGCTTTAAGCAACCGTTCATATTCTTCACTGGATATATTAAATTTTCTCTTTAAATGATATCCATGAGTTAATTTTTTATTCTCCAAATACCATCTTCTACGCTTTTTACGTTCAACTTCTTTATTAAGAGAAATATAATGTGCTCTCGCATGTGCTTTCTGACAATCCCTACATTCATTACGCAACTTATCTTTAGTATGTGTTTTGCCATGATGTATATTAAACTCACCTACCGGCTTTTTTCTAAGACATTTTCTGCATATCTTAAAACCTTCATCTGTTGACCAATCTTTTTTGGGTTTACGTTTCTTTTGATAATTCCGGTGAGTGACCTCATTCATGCACACCTTACAGGCATTGCATTTCCCATCTTTAGCTTTTTTATTATTATAAAACAAATCTAAAGACTTCTCTTTCCCACATTTTACGCATTTTTTGATAGTGTTCATGGCAACCTCCTTTAATCAAGACTACCATGAACACATTCAGTTGTCAAACAATTATTCTATTTAGTTTTCAATGAACCGTAACTACTTGATTTTATTGCTTATGTCAATATAAGTCGGGTTCACAGAGGTCTTTTAAGACCGTCAAGCAGTTCCTTTGCTCAACCCCTAAATTGGTGTACAACCTGAGAAACAAATCCCACTCATCATACCCTGACCTTCTTGCCATATTGCTTCCGTCAAGATTTCCCCATCCAAGAGGCGTTACCTCGTACTTCTGGATAATGCCATCAGGCTCGAAGAAAATCATATTCGGCTGCTGCATGGGGTCAACTACGATTTCAAGTGAACCATCGCCTCCGCTGAATGTAAGGGTTTCATAGCCACCCTTTAGTACAGTGGGGGCAAATCTCACATCAGGCATAAGCAGACCAGCATACTTCCTTCTCTGACCAAGCCCCATTCTTATCTTGCTGACTCTCTTGCCTGACGTAAATCTTGCAAGGTCAACAGCATTAAGCATAAGGTCTATGGAAAGTTCCCTGTTTACAGAGGAATTGGAAAGTATATTGGCTCTCCATTTAGAGTTGTTATCCGCATTGATATTCTGGAACGAATCAATGTTTGTGCCATCATCGTAAATTGCAGTAAGACCACTGATTTCAACAGGAGTATCAGAAGCAGTTGACCATGTAGCATCTCTTGTACCCATTTTAATAGCAAGCTGTCCCTCAGAAAGAGTAGTAGCGGTTGTGGTGTAACCTGAGAAGTGAGGATGGTTAGCGCTGTAAGACGTATTACACGCCTCAAATATAGCCACCTTGTTGGAGGGGTCAAGTGAATGTACCCTGACACCAACAGCAGCAGTAGTAGTACCAGCACCACAATGAGGAGATGTTCCTGCACTTACGAAGAAGTCTACAAGCTGACCTTCCTGCATGTACATAACACCAATATCATTGTCGAAAGTACCCGCCCATGTAGTAGAAGAAGATGTAGTGGTTCCAGCAGTCAAACGTCCTAACTGTCCCCATCCATCCCAATGGCACTGCCTGTTCAAATCTACTACAATGGAATTATAAATATCGTCCATTTCATCTGCAAGAGAATCTACAAATGCAGCAGAGTTCCCTTTAGCAATTTCAATGGCAGGCCCCGTTAGCCGGATAGAACCATAGAGGTATCTCGGCGTAATCGTTGCCTGATCTTTCTTGCCAGTCAGAGGGTCTGGAAGTTTCGCACTTTCAGCACGTCCACCCGTTCCCTGTGCTCTGGCATACCTAACACCAAATACATAACCATTACCAGCAGGTCGCCTTTCAGACTTTGGAAACTGGTTATAGGTTATGACTTCATCATTAAACTGATTTTTAAGACCTTCACCGTATACATTCTTCAGAATCTCAGAAAGATTGGTAAGGTCGGCATAAGTTGACATATTATCCTCCTATTAAATACCTATTAACCACCCATAAGCTGCCCCATCCTTTCTTTGAATGTTTTACGGGCATCCTTGAGTGATTTGATTTCTACAGGTGGCTCAGTAGCGGTAGAACCAGAAGGAATCTTAGGAATATCACGCTTACCGTTCAGGTATTTCTGAATGACCTTTTGGTCATACGCCTGTTTCTTCTTCAGTCCATCTTCTACCAATTTCTTCACCGCCTTCATATCTGTTATATCTATAGTGTTGAGAGGATTGTTTATACCGTATATCAATTTAACAAATTGTGCTTCGTCATCATCAACAGAGTCTTTAAGCATAGAATGAACTTCCTTCTCATAAGATTTGACAGCTCTTTCGGCTGCCCTCGCTTCTTCTTGCTTTTTTTTAAGTTCTTCTTTAGCTTTAGTCTCTGCCTCTAATCTTTGCTCCAATCTCTTAATTGTATCTTCAGGCAGTTCCCCATCACGCTTCTTCCTTTCCTCTTCAGCAGCCCAATACTCTTCATAACTTTCAAGCGTTTCTGCTTTCTGTATTATCTTGTCGAGATCACGGCCACTTAGTTTCCCCTTGAGAGAACGCCCTTCGTTCACATGCTCCATGAGTTCTTCAATAGATTCAAAGTCATTTTCCTTCATAAAAGTATCAATGGCTTTCTCTTTCTCACGGAACTTAGTCCAACGTGGGTCTTTATCCCAGGGTACTTTTTCCTGTGACGAATCAGGTTGTGCGTCTTGCTCTTCACCAGTGGACGAATCTGGAGTTGCGTCCAATTCTTTTTCTTCTGTCGGTTCCGCCCCGACTTTTGCGGTTGTCATAATTGCCTCCTTTTTGGTTAATTCCATAATATGCTTTAATACTTTCTATATATATAGAATTAACTCTTGTAGTTACTATGAACTAAACATTTTCTAAATGTCAAGCACAAATTTAACTATATCTTAATATATCTCCTCTTGCTCAGGTTCTTGACCCTGTTGCCCCTGAGTTTGCATTGCCTGTGCCATCTGTGCCTGTTTCTCCTGCATCAGTATCATTCTGTGCATATCTGCGTGGTTAATAGCTATCTCTTGTAAGTCTGGTGAGATATTGTTGAACTCATCTGCCACTATGAACCTTCGGTGTATCTCAAAGTGTACCTGATGATTGTCGAACTCAAACTTCGGGTCGTCATTGAGTTCCCTTATCTGTCCTGACTGTTCATCTATCTCTGCCAGATATATACCTTCTACACGTCCTGTAGCGATATTAGAGTTCTCTCTTTCTGCACGTTCTTTATCCACATCTACCTTCTCAGCAAAGCCTGAAAGACCTAACTTCTTGAGGTACTGTGCTCTGATTTCGGGGTCTGGTATCTCCCAAAATCTATATTGCAGCAAGTCCATCATAATCTGCTTCCTACCTGCCCTTGTAGTTGCCAGACCTGTTTCAAGTTCCATCTTTACATCTGTGTTATTCCTTATGTCGGAACCCATGAAGTCTATGACATGAGCTTCTTTATTCCTGCCAAGAATAGTAATCTTGCGTGGCTCTGTAATAACCTGGCGTGCAAGAAGTAATCTCTTTCGATATACTGCTGACATCTTGATATTATAAGAGTCTATATCAGGTGCATGACCTCTTTCAGCAGTTTCTCTGAGTATATCCACCATGATACCTGAAGATTTAGATGATGGTGCGTTACCTCTGAGAACATTCTTGGGGTCGCCTGTAAGGTCTTGTATCTGTATCTTAGCGTTATCTCTCTCTTGTAATACCTGTTGCGGTAATGGTGTTCCTGAATCGAACTTAGGAGCTTGCCCGCCTGAAAGAAGGGAATCGTACTTTAACGCAAGGAATCCCTGACCGCCATCACTTATACGTTTCAATGACAAATCAACAGGAGTAATGATACGGGGTCTGCCTATACCCTTACGGTTCATAATAAGTGCCTGGTCTATCTCATTTATCTTATTCTGAGGGCTTATAAGGTCATTTACACCTGCATCTGACCAGAACCTTCCAGGTATTCTATTGTAATGGAAATCTGTTATTGAGTATGACCACCTTCCATCTGATGCAGGAATTGGCATTTGGTCAAGGTTTAAGAGTGTTTTATTACCAGATACAACGATATATTTACCTTTAGGGTACTTTAGTGAAGGTTTTACTTCTAATTCCTTAAAGAGAACAAGCTGCTCATTGTTCATCTCTATTGATACGCTTTCTAATCCATGCCCCTTCCACAAAGATACCTGACTTACCAGCTTCATCAGTTTCTTCTGATAATCAATAGCCCTTTCACTACCTTCCTGCTCTATCTTTACCTTGAATGTATCCTCTACCCACTCTTTCGGCACAAGTGACCTTATCCCTATCCATCTCTTATCCCGTAAGTTCTCACCCATATCATCTACTATGACGTTGAAGTTGATGACATTTCTCGTAATAACATCACCTGTCTGGACAACATCACCGTTCTTATCTACAAACCAGGGGCCAGCTTCCATCTCGGGAACAGTTCTTAGAAAGCCAGTACCACCTATACATAACCAGTCTATCAGCTTCTCTTTCTCGAACTTTATTTCGTTGTCATGGATGGTATCAAGCCATACAAGGAACTGACTTGCGAGTTCAGCAGCACGAATATCCTCACGTTCATTAGTATTGGGAACAACAACAGGGATTAACTGCTGACTCAAGTATAATGCCCTGATTGCTCTTACGAATGACCGTATCTCGTTATCTACTGGTGTTGGGATAAATTGGGGGAATTGCCTTCTTCTGAATGAACCAAGCGTCCTTACGTACTCGATCCACTGTTCACCACACAAATATAAAATGTTTCGAAAAGTTACCCTGTCTTGCATTGTTCGGGAGTAGTCTCTATCTGTTTCAAATAAGCTATCTACGAAACCGCATAACTCTTTATCAGATAGTTTTTCGCCCTTTTTGAAAAACTTATACTTTTCCATAGCCACTCCTTAGCCACTTATTAGCTTATGGACTATACAGGGATACCATATTCTTCTTCCACTTCATTTGCAGGCGGGTTCTTGTCATATACCTTCTCTGTAATCTTCGCCCTTGCATACTGTTCATAATCCCTTGCCATAAGTCTGTTTAATAGTTCGTTCTCACGCCTTACCGATTCCTTACGTTCCATGACAAACATAACACCCTGATAGATGATTATGCAAATCAAAACTGCAATCGCTACTTCCATTTTAAGCCTCCTATTATCTTACTTTTATAAGATCCCAATCTTTTATATTGCTGATACGTTCCAACTGCCCGTATTGTTTCGTATGTTTGAGCATCTTCTTGTACCGCCTTACTTTATTCTTCTCCCTCGTACCAGACGACTTGTAAGTAGAACACTTGAGTATGTTTCTTCCTATTTTCCTTGCTCCACCAGATTTACGCCCAGGAGTTTTTTTAACTTTAATTATTTTTGTTGTATCAGACATACAATCCTCCTATTGTGTTGCTATTATAGCATAGGCTAATAGTAATCCCACAACTATTCCTATAACTATTTGTATGTACTTGTTACCAATAAGCGAACTCACCTTCATCGTCATCTAACTCCTTGAATAGTTTTTCTCTCTCTAATCTGGCAAACTCAGAGAGGTTATCCGCAAACTGTTTGGGTTCTTCTATTACTACATTACCTAAAGGTCTTGCCATACATATATGGGCAGCTTCATCATATACATGATCTTCTGTCTTAGTAGATATATCTTCTATATTGTTCTCGTCCATTACAAGATTAGGTATTGTTCTTATGAACTGCTTGCAATTAGGATATATCATCATCATAGGTCTTTCACCTGGCCCATGCCTTAATCTTTCCCTGAACTGCTTAATCTTTGCCAGTCTGCTTCTATCATCACCAGGGACAAGGGTAATGCCCAAGTTTCTGAACACTTCTGCTGTAGATGGCCCCTGTCCACCACCATATACATCAGGTCTTTTCTGAAAGCAATCTGAACCTGCACGCCTTTCTTTTACCCTGCCCCATATACCAGTTACCTTCTCCCTTGCTATTATAGCCCTTGCAACATCTGAATCTGCCATTCTAAGCCCCTTATTAGGACTTCCATTCCATCCATACCATTCATCAAACCTGTATATCCTGTTATCATTATCCACCCACCACCATCCAATAGAGAAGGGAGCACCGAATCCCCAATCATAAGTCATAATGATAGGTGCATTAGCAGGGATAGGTTCTTTAGCGAACTCCTCACTTACTACATGGACAGACTCATTCCATTCCTGAAACGCCTGACCTACAAATACATTCCAATCACCATCCCTAAATGCTTTTCGTATAGCTTCCGGCAGAGTATCGAGCATAGCCCAATAAGAAGCATCAAGGTACTTGTTATCTGTTGCCTTTGAAGGAATATAGAAGAATTGCTTCCTGTAGTCTACAGGATTATCGAAGGAAGGCTGCCACTCCTCACCATAGATTTTATCCATCCATAGTGCTTTGATCCAGCCGTGACCTATCGAACCAGGATTTGTCCCGCCTACAAAGGGACACTCTGTATCTTCAAGTCCAGGCCATCTTAATCTTGTTCTAAGGAAGGTGAATACGTCATAGGGGTTCTTTGAAAGCTCATCTACAAAGATAGCTGCAAACTCTGAAGAGGCATACTTTGTTGAGTCGTCTAAGTTCCTGAAGCATATAACACCATTCCCATACTCAGGTTCTAATATGAAACACCTGCCATAATCCTTATGGTCTGTATAACTTTTACCTAACCACTCAGGAAACTCCCTTGCCACTTTCTGCAACTGCCTATCCTTTAAAGAGGGATAGTTCTCACAGGCAAGCATTACATTCACCCACTTCATACCCTTCTGCGTAAAGAGTTTTATAAGGTAACGAACCGCAACCCACCGTAATGAATAACTTTTTCCCCCGCCGAGGCAGCCTCCGAAAAGTATAAACTTATAGTGCTTATCTAATGCAGCACATAACTCCATCTGACGTGGCTGGAACTTAGCAATATCCTTCTCAAAGCTCTTTGTAGGTCTTTTCAATTATTTACCCACTCATCTAACTCACATCTATCTATACCAAGATACTCACATGCTTTGCCCCTTGAAATGATACCATGTGCGAGACAAAGTGATACGAGTTCATTAGTAGCGTTTAGTCTGTTCAGCTTATTCACCGCTTCTACAATCTCGTTGATCTTAACCTTGACTGCATAGTCCTTATCCAAGTTAGTGAATACAAGAGGGTTAATCATGCTATTAACCTCTCTATAAAGCCCTTTGTTCCATCGTATACTATATCTTCCCACAATGAAACGATAGACTTAAATTGGTTAAGTATTCTTCCGTTCATAGTTACTTTTCTTCAGTATACCATAAATCCACGTCTCCAATTCACTCATTTCGTCTGAATGAATGTGATAGAAGTCACCGGTAGTCAAATAACCAAGTAACCCTTTTTCATCAGAACTAATCTCATACCTTACAATTTCACTCATAATATCCTCCTTATACAAAATACCACGATAATTTACACCACACCTTACCCTGCCACCCATACCACTTATGCCACCTCTTAAGTCCTGCACGATAAGCCTTTTCATCCTGTATCTCACAAAAATCAATTACTACCTGTCTTATTGGTTTCACTACAACACCTCCTTTAATTATGTCTATATAGTTGTATACATCATCGTTCATCAAACTTTCTCTCCCACTTTATACGCCTAACTCGCTTTCGCCACTTTCTCACACGCCATCCTTCCATAGTTACAAAGAATTTAGCCTTATAAAGAATCCCTTTGGATACTTTAACCCCTATCCTGAAAATACCTATCTTAACACTCTTCTCCATCCTCTTTCCTATACTTGATACAATAGTTAAAGACGCTTACCAAATCATTCAAATCTATCTTGCCCGCACAAGAGTCATTCCTGATAGTCCCAACCGCCCTTCCAGACAACTTAGATATGTCCTTAACAGTATAACAATGCTTCCTGGGATGCCCACCAGTTCCAAATTCAGCCATTACCTAAATTCCCTATAATTCCCTATTTAGTGATGCCAATGCCGACTTATATTCACTATTGACCCATATATGCACCCTAAATAACCCAATGTCAAGCAGAAACTTCATACCTTACATCCATACTATGTCACAACATATGTCCATAAAATAACCCATAAAACCAAACACATAAAGATATTTGCCCGCTTATAGTGCCTTATAATGTCAAACCTAATGTCAATACCTAATGTTACCTTATCCAATCCTATAAGTCCCTTTAGAAAATGAAAGTCAGATGACTCCTTTAGTTTGTAAAAGTCAGATGTAGCCTACTTATTACTATCTGCTATACCCCTGGGGTACTATGCCCCCCCCTCTTGTTACCTAATGACTTGATATTACTGATACTTATTAGACTTACCCTATAACCTTGATTCTATGATTCCTTATATATGTGGGCGTGTGCATGTGCCTTGAAAGATGATGTTGGGGCGTGATTTATCCTCTTGATATGGCATGTTAGTGATATATAGAGGGAGTTAACATCACTATTCATCAGTGATTTGGTCTTGATCTGCGGTAATATCTATAGGTTCTTTAAGGTCCTGGATGGTTACAAGCGGTTTGACTATCATGGTTGCCTGATCTCTTTCAAGTCTTTCCTTGTCGTATAGGATACCAGCGGAAACGATCTTATCTCTAAGGGATGTTTTTTGAACATCTTCTAAGGTTATAGATGACAATAGACGGTCTTGGATCCCGGCTAATATATCAGCTCTATTATCCTTATAACGTTTTATATTATCTTGTATAAGGTTAAATCTCTTTAGTGTACGTAATACATGGGCGTGAGTGCTATTTGTTAGCTTGGCAATTTCTCTTGATGTGGCGGATTTATGGCGTTTATGTGCCTTGATTATATCCTCTTGCAGTGGCGTCATTCTTAGCGGATTCTTGGTGTCTTGGTGTGTGTCTTTGTGTGCCGGTTCCATTGTCTATACGTATAGAAAAAATCTTGACTTGTCAATATTCAAATTCACTACTCCACTTTACGGGCTCTTCAAATTATCCTTTCAGGCTTACAAAAAGCGGTCAAATTCACGTCTTTTTGATTTTCTAATGGTATGATAGGCACAAAAAAAAGAGCTCGATTTTCTGGAGCTCTTTAATTTGATCTTGATCTGTTTACTGATATTTTCTTTTTACTACTTTCTCACTAACCCTAATCCAAACAGGATGATTTTTTTTTATCCCTTCGGCTTTCAGGTCTGCTAATACCGCTTCATCATACATACGTTGAAACTTTGCGTGGCGTGCTTGCCTGATCTGTTCAATTTCTTTTAATGCTGTGTTCATTGCTTCACCCTTTCTATGCGTTTCTTATGCATTCAGTAAGTCTTCGAATCGTTTTCCGCTGTTATCTTTACGATCTGCCGTTAATCCTATTAAATAACCGCCCTTGCAAGGCCTTTGATAGATTCCGCTTGTCTTATCACTTGCGATCTTTTTCAATACACTTGACAACTCTTCAGCTTGCAAACCATGTTTTTCCCTCTGATACGTCCAGAATCCTGAATAGACACTGTGAAAGCAATTTTGATTCTTTGTTTTCTTTACCGCTTTGATTGCCTTGAAACAGTCTGCCATTATGCTTTTTTTTACGTCTTTGCTCATTGTCTTTGCTCCTTTCAATTTTTGATTTAAACTGTCAAATAGTCATGCAGTAAGCATACCAGATCAAAAAATTATTTGATAAGTGATTGGAATTTAAAACAATCTTTTTTTATTCCTGGCAATTCCTTAATTTTACCAGATTAAATAGACGTATAAAAACGTAAAAAAACGTAAAAATTCGACCAAATTGTCGAAAATGTTTTTCGATTCCTGTGTTAATTCCTTAAATTTATTGATTAAAACTGCAATTCGTCAAAATTGTCGAACTTTCGTCAAAATTGTCGAATCACTCTATCCCTATCAATCCAGCTATTTTATACGGTTTTTCATTCCTGGTATGCCATTATCCCTTACTCGAATTACTCCGAGCCGGAAATCTTAACCTTTACCCTTACTCTAAATACTTCGAGCTAGCCTTTTACGTCTATATGTCTTTTCTATACCTGTAGAAAGTGCCTAATTTTTGTGATCTTTTGTGAAAAAATAGGTTTTTTGTTAAGTGATTGAAATTCAAGGTTTTTTCAATTCTGGCACGACCTGTGCAACATAGTTTTTCAAATTCGATTTTCAGGAGGTGTTAACATGGTAACTAAAGAGCAAGCATTAACAGAGAATAGATTTAAGTTTAAGATAAGTAATCCATGTCATAAGAGTTATGGAGAGTATAGGTCTTGTAGAAGGAATGGCAAGACTAAGACGTGGAAAACAAGACCTGATGAATTTAAAGTGCCAGTTAAGTATGGTCTGTATGAGTATTTCTATATAACGCATGAAAATGCAGAACAATTCGAAGTGGAGGTGTAGAGATGAAATTAACACACGGAACACAGGAAGATTTAATTAAGGCGTTGGAAGTAGTGAATAAGAGGTATGAGGGCAACATAATGTTTAATAGGTTAGATGGTAATATCTTTACCTTGAAAGTGAAGGATAGCAAAGGCCCTGGACACAGAGTGCATTACAGGTATTCATGGAATGGCTATGAAGGTGAAAGGCGGTCAAGGTCTGCCTGTTGGCATGTTCATGGTTTCTTCTTTGATGCATTGTTCGAGATCAATCCTGATGCGGTTGTGTGGAGCTGTGGAAAGAAGATAACAGCAGAGGAAGGAAACTGGATAGACAAAAACATAGGTTCACAGATGTTTCCTATGATGTATAGTGAATCATGTGATTGTAACTTTGATTAAGGGGGATACTGTGAAAACAATGACACAAGACAGAAAAGACGAGCTAATTATGATGGCTAATAACTTTGTTAATGTAACACTTAACGGGGAGCCAGCAGTAATAAGAGGGCGGTTATTGGATTATCCAATAGTCGTAAGTGCAATGGGACAGGCAGAGTATTCATGGGAAGCAGTAGATAGAATACTTGCCGTAGGTGGAGACTTTGAATATTAGAAAGGAGATAGAGAAATGAAAAAATTGACAAAAAAACTAACAAAAAAAGTACGGAAGAAAATTCAGGCATGTGTTGAAAAGAATCAGCCAGAACTTGAATGGGATTATAGAGACTATCGGACAACTGCAAAAGCGATATTAGAAAATGGATTAGATGCGTATATAGACACACTCTATGAATATAACATGGATTATATGTGGGAATTAGAGAATGAGGTCATTAAGTATACTCAAGAAGAGTTTAGTGAATATGACCCTGATGAGGTAGAAGATTGTGCAAAAGAAGTAATACATTGTGATTTGAACATACCTCAGCTTCTAAGAAGATTACCTGATATTACATGTTTGTTATATGCATATTCTAATTATGATTGCTGTAATTCCTTTGATACGATTGAAGAAGAAGGATACCTCAATGACGTATATAGACGTGTAAAGATAGGAGTTAAAAAGAAAGATTTTATGTATGAGTTTTACAACGGTGCTTATGGAGGCAGTTTATTCTGTTTTGCATTTCAAACAAGTATAGAGAATTACTTGTATTTAAAAGAATGTATTGAACATAAAGCTACTATTACTATTCCTAAAGGCACTCAATTTGGGTTCTTTTCAAGTTTTTCTGGTTCTGGTTCAGTATTTGAGAAGCGTACATATCGTAATATGACTGTTCCATCGGAAGAAGGACAGTACGATCATTTCAGTATTACCGCAGACCCTGTCCAAAGTTATTCATTGAGTGATGTATATGGCACAGATAGTTTTATTGATGAAGGCAATATAACAATAAACAAAGAAAGGAGAGTAGCATGAATGTACATAACGGAATGAACATTATAGACAGCAGGGATATTGTTGACAGGGTAACAGAGCTTGAACTCGATGAGGAAACACTGAAAGATGCCATTGAAGAAGCAGAGGAGGAAGATAAGGAGGCAGCACAAGAAGAATATGATGACTTCTTGGCAGAGTACGGAGATGAATTAAAGGCATTACAGGAGCTTGCAGAGGAAGTAGAGGGCTTCCCTGATTGGAATTACGGAACTCCATTGATTAGGGACAGCTATTTCACAGATTACGCAAGGGATTTGGCAGAGGATATAGGGGCTATATCCAGAACCAGTGAGTGGCCTAATGACTGCATAGATTGGGAAGAAGCAGCAGATAGGCTAAAATCTGACTATGCAGACATAGATTTCGATGGTGTAATATATTGGATTAGGGCGTAAATCTATAGCTGATCTAAACATAGAAAGGGGATTGAGGTGAGTATTTACCAGTGCATTAAAAAAGACAACAGATACATACCTCCATTAGCCAGAATTGTGTATGAAGCTGCTACAGAGGAAGAAGCTATTGAGTGGCTTGAGAAAAACGGAGGGGGAGTATACCGAAACATTTTACATAATTTCGATTGTGAAATAGAGAAAGGGGAAAGATGATGAATATAGCAGAAGCAATAAACAAGTTAGATGAACATATCACAGAAAAGAAAGAATTTAAAAATGCTCTTATGGCAATAGGAGAAATACCAGATGATATTGCCTATGAGATTTATACGACTTTACCTATAATTGAAGTCAAAACCTTCCAAGATATGAATAAGTTACGAAAATATCTCTCTCGTAAGATAGGATGGAGAGATAAATTAGGAAGTATTTGGTATTCATCTACTATGATGGCTGAGTATCAAGGATTGAAGCATAATTTCAAACTATGGTTATCTACTAACCCAGAGGAGTTTCCTAAAGAATTACAGTCTGATAACTGTAAGATAGTTAAAGAAACAATAGTAGAGAAAAAACATGATGTTTACCGGTATGTATGTGGAGTCCAAAATGGAACAGATGCTTGAACAGATTCTTAAAGATAACATAGCAGATAAGCAACGGCTTATAGATGAGCTTATTGCAGAAAACACAAAGCTAAGGGCTATGTGCAAGAGAGCTGTTGTATGGTGTGAAGAACATAATGATGGGCATTACACAGATGTCATTACAGACTTATTAAATGTGTTAAGAAAGGAGTAATGAAAATGGAAGAGAGAAATCAGGTCAATAGATATTTTAAAGAGACTTATCCAAGAAGGTTAAGTGAGTTGCAGAAAGAATTAGAGCCTATTGCAACTAAATTATTCGTTTCCTTTGTTAAAAACGATGTAGAAAACGGAACAAAACTGATTAATGAATATAAAAGTATTGTTCAGAAGTTTGGAGAAAATACCAAATTTCATGTAGTGCATTTAAATCCAAGGACTCCGAAATATATAAATAAAGTCAGTGTAGAATATATTGGGCAGTCCTTAGGAGATACAGATGCAGGAAGGGTTTTCTTTTTGCTATATAAAAGAAAGGAGTAAAAGAAAATGGTAAGGAAAATCAAATATGTTGCAACCGCAAGAAGATGGCTTGATAGGATAAACGGGAACACATATCACAGCGTAAAGATTATACGCTTGAGAGATAATAAAACAATACATTGCCCGTTTCAATACGGTTATGGGGACTGTTATAGGCAAACAGCATTAGAAGCTATGGCAGATAAGAAATGGCTTCCAAAGAAATACAGATTGAAAGGTATTAATGGAGTATCCGAAAGCTATATGTATGAAAGGGAGAACAACTATCCTATATTGTGGGAAGTAGCAGATGGGTTGAAAAAGGATTGCATCGCAAATGGAACTGAATAGTAAAAAAATACAACTTATCACTGAGGGCGGGAAACCGCCCTTTTTTTCAATCTTTTGTTCTAATTTTTAGCTAAGGCATACTTACACCAACTTGATGAGAAGTCTTAAATTTGACCCCTTTATGTGCGTTCTAAGGGTATTTCTGAGGCAGGTTTGGACTATATGTTACCTTTTATTTCTTCTATGTGGCTCCAAATGGAATTAAGTATAGCTTCCTGCTCGTCTAAAGTATGTTCGCTGATCTTATTTGACCTCTGATACAGCTTTTCAAATTCTTTTCCGATTCTTCCTATTAGGGCTTGCCGGACTGGTTCTGTATCATTTTCTCTATGGCATTTCTGGATATGATGATAGAAGCATAGATATACGCCATTGTTTATATCATATCTTGTTGAAGGGTGGGCTTTCTTTCCAAAGAAGTGGTGGGCTGACAGACCTGCTCTGTCGCAACCTTCTATGGCACACTTGTTATTCCATAGGTGCTTTACAATCTCAGACCATAGCTTATCGCACCGTTTGATCTGCTTCTTCTTCTCTTTAGCTTTGTTAGCTTTAGTTTTCTTTATCTTAGGTTTAGCCATTATCGTAACCATTTCCCGCAATCTTTACAGCGAGTTATTTGCTCTGTATTAAGGTGTTCACACATATCTGTTGGGGTTCCATTACCTGTCATATCTTTTATGTTGTTTTTTATATCCTCTACGTTACAGACAGAGGCATCTTCTAACATTTCTTTCTTCTCTTCGTCCGTTTTTCCTTCAAGGTGAGGTAAGAGCAGGGTTACTTTGGATATGTCTATAGGTATAGAATTTTTCTCTAATACAGCACCCACTTCTCTGTATATCTGCTCTAATCTGTATGCCTGGGATGGAGATATATGCAGGACATGTTTCACCCATGAAGAGAAAGATAATATCCCTGTACCTTGCAGGTCATACCGCCATAGCTTTTCAGACTTCCAGAAATGTAATGCCTTTCCCATGTTTAAGTAACCATTGACTGTTTGAGCCAGACCTCCACGCCATATAACTAATAACTCGTAATACCTGTTTCCCTTTTCAACTTTATTCATATCAGTATTCTCCTTAGACATAACACCCCCTTGTCTGGTCTATACTTAAAAGCCCAAATTATTATAACCTAAACATACCTTAATCAACATAAAGATAGAAGCCAGGAGCAAGTAAGCACATGAAGGAACCCCTGTCATTTATGGCTACCAGATTTTTCGCTTCATCTTTATACCTCTGTCGGGTACTATACTTGCAGGGAAAGCGTATTCACACTTGATGCGGGTGCATGATGTGCTTACATCAGAGGTCGGTTTAGCTTGCCACACAAGCCCTCTTTTGCACAGACCAAATTTTGTTTCCGCAGTTGCAAAGTCCATGAGGGCAGCCCTATACCGTATAAATCTATCTTTGGAACGTTCGCTTGGTCTTTCATACGGCATATACATAAAAAACACAAAGGGACACACGAAACGAAGGTGTGGCTTCTTCCAGCATAAGGCATGCTGTTCTCGTGTATCCCTCTCTGTTTTTTATTTTTTTGATTTGTGAGTACCACACCACTCTTCATGATTTTTACCTTAAGTTCACTATACATAGGGCATAACGTCTTGTCAAATAAAAAGTTAATCGTTTTTCTTTTTCTCCCCCCACCCACCATGAAACATCCATTTACAGTACTTTGTGCAGAATTGATTACCTTCTTTATCAACATAAATGGCACACGGAGCCATAGAATGATCGTCTGTTATATCGTGGAACGATTGTCCACACCATTGGCACATATAAGCTACTCTGTAGTTTTCATCTGCCATTGTTATCTAATTTAATCTCTCCTATATAATTCTTCATACTGCTCTGTATAGTATTCCCTATGTTCATCTGTCATCCATTGCCAATCTTTAACTATCTGCACTTCTGAACCCCTTGTAATCATTACATGACATTCTTTCCCATGAGGGTTATCATTTGGGTAATCCTTTGCATCTATAATCTTTACTGCCGTTATATTACAATCTTTCCCGTAACATAGAACATCCATAGTCAGGTATAACCTTGCTTTCTCCCTGGTTGCTTCGCCTCCTCTGCCATATTTCTGTTTAGAGTGTTTCTGTATAGCTACTATAGCTATTCCATCCCCTAAAGAGTCATATATGTTGCGTATGTCGCTTGCTATACGGAAGTATTCGCCATCTACTTCTTCAAGGAAATCTACTACACTAATACCATCCCTGTTAAAGTTAGCTATTGGCCCATGAAAACCAGTAGCTATTGACGCACTCTTTACAGATTTATTCCACTTGGTGATGTCGGCTCCGATTCCCTCTATTCTGCGTTTGTACTCTGTACCACCCATCTCACTCATCAGATACATTAGTTTCCCTTTATTTTCCCCTTTAAGAGGCAAATTCTGCTTTAATATTTGCAGTGCTAAACTTGTTTTGCCACTGCCTTTAGTTCCCGCAATGATTATTATACTTTTAGGGGGTATATTTACGTAGTCTGATAATCCTAAAGGGAGATTTATATTAAATAACTCATTAGAGGTATTTTCTAAATCAATCCAGTCTATGTCTCTCTTGAGTATATGATATACTCCTGATCTTCTTTTATCAGCAGTAATATATATATTATCTTTTAATATATTATTTAATATCTTAGATCTATATTGTTTATCTTTTCTATTAGAGATGCCAAGTTCTCGGTCGATGTCTTGATTTGTGAAAACCCCTTGATTTGATTGAATAAAGTCTAATATTAAGTCCTTCAAACCAGCCCTCTGAGATGTAGAATTTGTCGCCAAATGTAGACAAATGTCGCCAAATGTCGCCTTTTGTAGACTATTGTCAACTTTGTCGCCAGATGTAGACTTTGTAGAAAATGTAGAATTTGTAGAATCGTTATCTTTTTGAGTTTCGTTTTCAAATTTTTGATAATCTTCCATGATACCTCGATCTTCTGCTACTAATCTCATAACAACCTCCATTTAGCTCAGTAGAGGGGTGAGCACGGAATAATGGAGGTCATCCGTCTGAACATTACTGTTTCAGAACCCCTCTACTTTATCTGTTAATGATTACTCTGTAATAGGGAATATCCTCAACACTCATATTGAGAATATAAGCTACCATTAAAGCAGCTTCATACTCGGGTGTTCTATTTCCATGCTCCCACATAGACACCGTTGAAGCCTTGAAATGTTGCTTTAACAGTTTCCTGTTTTCCCTAACCAATTTCTGAAATTTAGTCGTCTTTTTCATGCTTGGACTATAAAACACTTCACAAACAGTGTCAAGTAAAAAATTTCATCGTTTGTAAGTCACTGAAAGAACTGTTGATTTCATTTTCTTTCACAATCTGTGCATTTTTTTCTTGACAGGGATTTTTCGATAGTTTATGATCTAACCGAAAATAAAACTTGAAATAAACTTGAAAGGAGCAAAAAAGATGGAATTAGAGGTATTCAATAAAGAGAAACACAGGTGCTTTGACTGTGGCAATCTGGTAACAGTATCATGCGATGCTGAACTAAAGATATTCCAGATGTCAGGGCTATGTACTGAGTGCCAGAACGCAGTATTTGAGGAAATGTATGAAGCAAGGGTGGCTACTGAACTGCAAGGTATTAGAAAAGAGATAGCCACACTTAATAACACGTTATCTCAATTAAGAATACTCAGATTGGAGGGTAACTAATGAAATACGAAGCAGATATAACTACAAGTGGGATAATAATAGCAGCTATGGTAGCTGTAGCTATTGTAGTTCCCTGGTTCGTGGGAATGTATAGGATAATACAACTATTAATAGGAGGTTAGTATGATTAGGTTAATAAACTATGAAGAGAAGAAAAAGAAGAATGGAGGGTCATACTTACAAGTAGCAGGGCTTGAGAATGTAAATGGTTCAGATGAGATGAGAACATATATCTGTAACTATGAACCTGCTATCTCGATGATTAGAGGAGCTAATCAGGGTGATCAATTAGACCTCATATCTAAAGCAACAGGAGATGGAAAGTATTTCCTTAATGCTAAGAAAGGAGCACCGCCTGCACCTACTTATCAGCAACCTATACCTACACAATCACCTACACAAGCACCTACACAGTCAGCACAAACTACACAACCTGCTTCTGATAAAGCTAATGCCTTTGCATGTTCCTATGCTAAAGACATTATGGTAGCACTATACAGCAAGCAGAATATACCATTCACAGAGGCTATGGCTATCTTCACTCAATGGTTCGGATTATTTAAGATAGCTATTGATACAGGGCTACCTGAATATGTAGATGAGGTGCAGAGTTCATTGGTAGTAGCAGAGGTATTGAAGGTGTTTGAAGGGTCTAAAATAGTTAAGGGAGCATGAAAGGAGAGTAAACTATGACAGCAGAAATAATACAGTTTGATGGGTCTAATGTCATAACTATAAGGGATGGTAAGGTACTTATAGATACGATAGAGGTATCTAAACTGGCTCATGTATCTGACGTAAGACCTGGTATGCCGTTGTATGTGTATGAAGATACCTGTGTTATCTGCAATGGTACGTTCTTCTTCCTTTCAAGGAAGGGATTAAGGGAAGGAATAAACTTATTTGCCATGTACCCAGTATCAGAATATTCGGTAAGGATAGGGGGTAAAGATGATATATACAAATAACCATAATCTGCCGGAAGAGATAGTAAAGGTATTAACTCCTAAAGGTGAATGGAGTATCACTAAGGGGCGGTATTCTGTTACTGCTCTATGTGGAGCACCGTTACCCCGTATCTTAACAATGCTGTATAGTGACCAGATCAAAGAAGATGTAAGCAGCAGACTGTATTCCCTTCTTGGACAGGCAGTACACCACTATGTCAATGAGAGGAACGATAACCAGCTAATGGAATACAAGATGGTGCAGGAGATAGATGGCTATACAATCGCAGGTGTATCTGACAGCTACAATAACGGGGTACTGATTGATTGGAAAGTTGCAGGTGTATTTGCATATCAGAAACTTAAAGGAGGAATTAATCAGGATTGGGCTAACCAGCTTAATGTGTATAAGTGGATGCACGAAAAGGAAGGCAGACCCGTAACACAACTAAAGAACTTTATCATCTTCAGGGATTGGATGGTATCTAAATCCTTCTCTGAGGACTACCCAAACATACCATTTGCAGAGATAGATGTACCATTTTCTACAGATATAGAAAGTTACATACTGGATAGAGTAAAACTGCACTCTGAAGCTGAGGAAATGGACATTAAAGATGTACCAATGTGTACTGCTGAAGAAAGATGGGAAAGAGAAGGTGCATGGAAGGTCTTTCACCCTGATTACAATACAGGTGCAAAGTCTATGAAAAACTCTGCCACAGAAGAAGAAGCAATAGAATATGTAAAGAATCAAAGGGAGATAGAGGCGAATAAGGGTAAGAAGGGCAAAGATATGGATAAGGCACAGATTGTATATGTGCCAGGTGCTTCAGTAAGGTGTGAATCATATTGTAACGTAAGAGATTTCTGCCCATATATGAAAAGTATATAGGAGGCTAACATGATTGTAACATGCAAGATATGTGAGATGCCTTATAAGGCTAATGAAGATGATATAGGGATATGTTACAGTTGCCAAAGAAAAATGAGAGGAGGTAATCATGGAAAAGAAAGAAAAAAGAGTAACTCTGGAAGATTTGCAGGAGACACACAGACTGATAGAAGCCGGAGAGATAGTGCTTAAATGTATGCTTACAAGACAAGAAGTGCCGGAAGATATTAAGAAAATATGGGAATCGAGAGGGAAACATGAATAGGATACTAACGATAATAATATTGCTTAGTCTATCCTCACCTGTTCCTGCCCATGCCCCGCTTTACGACTCAGTGGGGCAGATCAGGGGGAAGCTGGCGCACCAGTACCATGGGATATGGTTATCAGTAGTTGATAAGGATGGAGAGTGGTTTGAGAGGGATGGGAAGCGGTGCAGGTTATACACCGAAGGGTGTGAGGGATATATCAGTAGGAGGTTGAAGCCATGAGAGTTTTAGTCGCTTGTGAATTTTCGGGGACAGTAAGAGAGGCATTTGCAAAGCGTGGACACGATGCATGGAGTTGCGACCTGTTACCGACAGAGATT
>Ga0265293_10001671_pt1 | contig 47522 bp, 36 predicted proteins | sample Munlanlewell138R_FD_192505 | JGI IMG/M metagenome (GOLD analysis project Ga0265293, IMG submission 192505) | Leachate microbial communities from a municipal landfill in Southern Ontario, Canada - Leachate well 138R | ecosystem: Engineered > Solid waste > Landfill > Unclassified | place: Canada... | reverse complement strand
AATATGGGTAATAATCCATTTGAGGTGAATGCAGAACAGGTGAAAGAGGTTTATCGGAAAATTGGGCGGTGAGGGGATATTTAAGAAAAGTATTGTCTTTTTTTCTATGTTTTGATCTAAATAAAAACACTTGTATTTAAACATTATTTTTGAAATGTGTAATGCTTTTCAGTAAAAGTGTTCTTTTTGTTGTTAAAAAATTATCAAATTAGTGAGATGAAGATCAGGCAATTATCATAAATTTGAAAATGTTTGTAATTTTATCAAAAAAATAATAGCCTCCAGATCCGCTCTGGTAGGCTATTTGTAAAATGAATAAAATTTAGTTTTGTAAAACCCCCATTTTGTCCTGCGTATATATATAGAGGGGCATGTTTTTTTTGATCCGACAATTGATATGTTATTTTTTATAAATATGATTATTTAATGTCAAACATGATTTTGTAAATTATGACTTGACAATCTTTATAGCTTTGTTTATATTGTTATGGTAACATGTTTTTTGCTTGATAGCCCCTTGTTCACTGTGCAGAGCAAGGGGCTTTTTAGAAAGTTTATTGATTCAAAGTATTTTCATTTTGAATCGTATCATACATTGAGCTAACTTCAACAATTTTGGCATCATCAATACCTGTATAAATCTTTTGAATATTGGCTGAATAGGCAACAATAAGTCCAGCAAAGACAATCGAGACCATACTCATCAGCTTGATAAGGATATTAATACATGGACCTGCAGTGTCTTTGAATGGGTCTCCAACAGTATCACCAACAATAGTAGCTTTATGAGCTTCTGAGCCAGTACCACCGTTAAAACCTGTTTCGACATATTTTTTTGCATTATCCCATGCACCTCCAGCATTGTTCATCATAATTGCTAATAAAATACCAGCTACTAATGCACCAGCTAATACCCCCATTACTCCAGCAACGCCCAATATCAAGCCAACTATAATTGGGGTAATGATTCCAACAAGTGCTGGTTTTAACATTTCTTTTTGAGCAGCAACAGTTGAAATTCGGACGCATTCTTTGTAATCAGGTTTACCTGTACCCTCTAATATGCCTGGTATTACTCTGAATTGCCTTCTTACCTCTTCGACCATTTTGCCAGCAGCTCGACCAACAGCTTTGATTGTCAGAGATGAAAAGGCGAAAGTAACCATAGCCCCCATAAATAGCCCTATCAAGAATCTGGGGTTCATTACATTTATTTTATAAAGCGACATGAATTGAGTGATTGAGATTTTTGATACGTTGACAGCCTCAGTAAAGCCGGGTGCATAAGGAATTTCTATTATTTTATGTCCAACAAGCATTAGTGAATTTCTTATTTCTTCTAAATATGCGGCTAATAGAGCCATTGCTGTTAAGGCAGCAGAACCAATCGCAAAACCTTTACCAGTTGCTGCAGTAGTGTTTCCTACAGAGTCCAGTGCATCAGTTCTTTCTCTCACTTCTTTTGGTAAATTACTCATTTGAGCATTGCCACCTGCATTGTCTGCAATGGGTCCAAATGAGTCCATCGCAAGTGTTACTCCAAGAGTTGCAAGCATACCAACAGCACCGAATCCTATGCCGTATAAGCCCATCTCTGGGAGTTTAAAGCCTCCACTAAAGCTATAGGACCCAAGCACTGCTAATGCAAGAATAATTATTGGGGCAGCTGTTGAATGCAAGCCGACAGACACGCCTTCAAGGATTACAGTAGCAGGTCCAAATGATCCTTGCTCTGATATCTTTTTTGTGTGCGAAAAGCTGTATGAGGTGTAAAGCTCTGTCGAAAAGCCAATCAATATACCAGCAACTAATCCGAGTATTGATGAAATGAATATGCCCAGATAATGTTCAGGTGGAAGCATAAGTTTTGTGATAAAGAATGCAGAGATAGCAATCAAAATCGAGCTTCCATAGACACTTTTATTTAGAGCAAACATAAGATCTTTGGTGCTTGCATTCTCTTTTGTTTTTACTAAGAAGATACCAAAGATTGACAAAAAAGCACCGATTCCTGCTAATATCATAGGAGCTGTTACGAATCTTATTGCCCATGAGCTATCTAAATTCATTTGTGAGAAGGCTGACATGCCAAGTGCGGCGGTTGCTAAAATGGATCCAGCGTATGACTCATATAAATCTGCACCCATTCCTGCAACGTCTCCCACGTTGTCTCCGACATTGTCAGCAATTGAAGCTGGATTTCTTGGATCGTCTTCGGGTATTCCAACCTCAACTTTACCAACAAGATCTGCACCAACATCGGCGGCTTTTGTATATATTCCACCGCCTAATCGTGCAAATAATGCTAGTGTTGAGGCACCCATTCCAAAACTGAGCATTATAACAACAATTTTTTCTAAATGGTAATTGAGTTTTATCAATACAAAAAACCAAGCTGATATGTCTATCAAGGCTAAACCAACAACTATTAATCCCATTACGGCACCTGCTTTAAAAGCAATATTTAGTCCTTCATTTAGGCTTTTTGTGCAGCCTTGTGATGTTCTTGATGATGCCATAGTGGCGGTATTCATCCCAATAAATCCAGCTAAACCGCTGAAAAAGCCTCCTGTTAGAAAAGCAAATGGTATCAATGGATCGAGTAGTTTTAGTCCCCAAGCCATAAAGTTAAACAATAAAAAAGCAAGTAAAAAGAATATTGCAACTCCTTTATATTGTTGTTTTAAGTAAGCAAAAGAGCCTTCTCTTACATATCCTGCAATTTCTTGCATTCTATCATTTCCTGGATTCTTTTTACTAACTTGCTTGTGGAAATAGTATGCAAACGCTATTGAGATAATTGATGACAGTGGAGCAATCCACCATAAAATAGGTATTTTCAAATCAAACCTCCAAAATTTAAGAATAAACACTAATTTTACAAAAAAAGAAATATATGTCAATATATTTGTTGAATTATTTTGAAATATTAATTGTAAAGAACTAAATATAAGTAAGTTGAAGCGAGAATATATTTTGAGCTTTTCATGTAATCTATGAATAGACTATATTAATAAACACATTTCTTATTGCATTATTATGTTTTTTGTATAGTTTATAATATAGATAAAGGAGAGAAAATGAAAGAAATTACGTATGAAATTGTAACAGAAGCAGATCGCAATCAATTGATAGCTCTTTACAAAGATGCTGGATGGTGGAAAACAGAAAATGATGAGGTAGATCCAGAGTTTGTTGATAAGATAATAAAAGGCTCGTTTTCTTTTGCTATTGCTAAAGACCAAGATAGAATAGTCGGCATGGGACGTAGTATAAGTGACGGCGTCAGTGATGCTTATATCCAAGATGTCGTTGTTTTGACAGAATATCGTGGTAAAGGTATAGGCAAAGGTATAATTCGTGCACTTTTAGAATATATAAGTAATAAAGGGTTGAGTTGGATAGGCTTGATAAGCGAGCCAGGCGCAGAGAGATTTTATGAGTCATTAAACTTCGAAAAGATGGAGAACTATACGCCATACTTATGGAAAGGTAAAGAATGAAAAGATTTAAAACACTTAGTATTGACGATTACCCATTGATAAAAGGCTTTTTTAAACAATATCCACAAATATCATGTGACTATAATGTTAGCAATTTGTTTACTTGGGGTAAGCATTATAAGGTTGAATATGCGATAATTGAAGATAGACTTTTTTTACATAATCCAACTTATTCATTATTGTTTTTTCCAATTGGCAAATATTTTCATATCGAAGACTTGTGTAAGATATATGGTTTTTTGCAGGAACAAGAGCCCGATCTTGAGCTTGTATTGATTGCAAAAGATTTTATTGCACAGCACACTAATATAGATGAATATTGTAACATAACTTTAAACCATGAATGGTCTGACTATGTTTATTTGTCAGAGAATCTTGTAAATATGCGTGGGAAAAAACTTGCAAAAAAGAAAAACTTAATATCTCAGTTTAGACGATTATATCCAAATTATACTGTTGATAAGATTAGGAAAACAGATCGTGATGAGGTTTTAGCTTTTGCTGATAAATGGCGTGAGAATAGGAATCAGCTTGATGTTGAAGCAGAGTTTAAAGCTCTTAGATATACCTTTGATGCATGGGATATACTTGAGTCAAAAGGGCTAATGATACGTGTTGATAGTGAAATAGTTGCATTTGCCATATTTAGTCCGCAAAATCAAACAATGTTAACTGAGCATTTTGAGAAATTTGATTTTGAATTTAAAGGTTCAGCTCAAATGATAGTCTTTGAGGTTGCCAAATATGCACATGATAATGGATATATTTTGCTCAATCGCGAGCAAGATATGGATTTGGAAGGTTTGAGACAGGCTAAAAGATCATATGAACCTCTTTTCTTAGTTGATTTTTATAGAATAGCTAAAACACATGCTGATAATAAATTTGTTATGTCTCAATAATATATTTTTAAAAAATGGCAAATAATACTTGCCAAGTTTTTGACAAATTATAATGTGCCTCATATAGGAGATGTGTCCGAGTTGGTTTAAGGAGCACGATTGGAAATCGTGTATACGTTAGTCGCGTATCTAGAGTTCGAATCTCTACATCTCCGCCATTTTTTTAATATAGAAAATCTTTATCTTTTAATATTTAATTATCAAAAATGACATACTTTAACAAAAAAAAGGCAGCGATCGCTGCCTTTATATATTGGTTAATTTTTATAATTTCTCGACTGCTTTTTTAAGTCTGGACAATGCTTCTCTGAGAGTACTTTTACTACAGCCGAAGTTTAGCCTCATAAAGAATTGCCCTTGAGTACCAAATTTTGCACCAGTATCAAAGCCTAATTTTGCTTTGTGTATTAAAAACTCTTCGAGCTCTTTGTGAGTTTTGAAGTTTAAACCTCTAAAGTCGACCCAAGTAAGAAAAGTAGCTTCTGATTGAGCTATTTTTAGTTGTGGTAAATTCTTTTGAAAAAAGCTTTCTATTTCTGTTTTGCAATCTTGTAAATAGACTAACAGCTGCTCAAGCCAGTTTTCACATTTTGTGTAGCATGTCTCAAGAGCGATATTACCAATTGTATTGCCAAGAAATACACCACAATTGAACATCATTTTTGAGAAGTTTTCTCTGACATTCTTATCTGGAATAATGATTACTGATGCACATAATCCTGCTATATTGAATGTTTTACTTGGTGCAATACAAGTGATTGAAATATCTTGAAAATCACTTATTGAAGCCATTGGTGTATGAATATTTGGCTTATAAATAAGGTCAGAGTGAATCTCATCTGATAAGATAATAATCCCTTTTTCTTTACACAGCTTTCCGATTCGTTCTAATTCATCTTTAGACCATACACGCCCAACAGGATTGTGAGGAGAGCATAAAATCATGAGCTTAACGCCATCAAGCTTTGCTTCTAAATCTTGAAAGTCAATTTCAAAGTGTATTTTATTTCCGTTATGTACTTCTTTTAATGGATTTTCAACAATTGTTCTTCCATTAGCTTCAATAGCATCAAAGAAAGGTCTGTATACAGGTGGTTGAATCAAGATTTTATCACCTGGTTTTGTAAAAGACAAAACAGCATAGCTAAGTGCAGGTATGATGCCAGGTGTGCTCAATATCCAATCCTTTTCAATATCCCAGTCAAATCTTTTTTTCATCCAATATATTACTGAATCATAAAAAGGATCTGTTCTAATTGTGTAGCCAAATACTGGGTGCTCACATCGTCTTACAATTGCTTCAAGTACTTCAGGCGGTGCAGGGATATCCATGTCTGCAATTGCCATTGGTAATAAATCATCAGTGCCAAAAATACAGTTGCAATGATCCCATTTGAAAGAAGCTGTATTTTGCCTATCAAGTTCAACATCAAATTGGTACTTCATTATTTTCCCTCTTTATTATTATTTTATAAACTCATTATTATCAAACAAGACTATTTGTTGATAATATTTTATATAACAGTTTTTGTTCCAATCGTCAAGTAAAGTGATAAACTCTTTAAAATATAGTAAAATAAAGACAAAAAAGAGCATCTTATACTGTAATTCATAATAAAGAACAACGATAAGTACTAAATATCGAGATTAAATACAATAATAATCACAAATTATAATCAAAATGATTATGCCTTTTAAACAATCAGTTTGAATGATATCAAAAACAGTCAAATATGTATCACTGTATTGGTATAAAGTTGAGCAGCTTAAATATTAGAAAAAGCTTGACTTATTTCATATATACATAAATATTGATTTATGGAGGAACTATGAAAATACATTTAATAGTTGGGGCAAGACCTAACTTTATGAAAATGGCACCCTTATATAGGGAATTCAAAAAGTATGAAGATTTATTTGACGTTAAGCTTATTCATACTGGTCAGCATTATGACCAAAAAATGTCTAAAGTGTTCTTTGATGAGCTAAATATGCCGCAACCAGATTTTTATTTGGGTGTTGGTTCTGGATCACATGGAGCACAAACAGCAAAGATTATGGAAGAATACGAAAAAGTGTTGGTTGATGATAAGCCAGATTGGGTAATAGTAGCTGGAGATGTGAATAGTACTGTTGCTTGTGCATTAGATGCAGTTAAATTGCATATTAAAGTAGCTCATCTTGAAGCAGGCTTACGAAGCTTTGATAGAACAATGCCAGAAGAGATAAATCGATTAGCGACAGATGCTATATCCGACTTGCTGCTGACGCCAAGCTTAGATGGCAATAATAACTTAATGCTTGAAGGCGTGCCAGAAGAGAAAATCGTGTTTGTTGGCAATATAATGATAGACTCATTGGTTCAACAAAAGGATAAAGCACTAAAATCAAATATTATATCACAGCTAAACAAAGAATATAGAAAAGGCATAGAGAAGAATAATTATTGTTTAATTACCCTGCATAGACCTTCAAATGTCGATACAGAAGAGGGCTTAAAAGTTATATTAGATGCATTTGAGCAAATTGCTGAAGATTTAAACTTGATTTTTCCAATACACCCACGCACTATTAAGAATATTGAAAAGTTTGGCTTAGAGGAACAAATTAATAGAATGGAGAACCTAATATTTACAGAACCGATTGGATATTATGACTTTATGCATCTGCAAATGAATGCTAAATTTATATTAACTGACTCTGGTGGTATTCAAGAAGAATCAACATATTTTGGAGTTCCTTGTCTTACTTTAAGAGAAAATACTGAAAGACCAATTACTATAACCGAAGGTACTAATCAATTAGTTGAACTTAAGACAGAAGAGATTGTAAAAAAAGCTTATGAGATAATCAATGGAGATGGTAAAAAAGGTAAAATACCAGAGCTTTGGGATGGTAAAACAGCTGAGAGAATAGTTAATCTGTTTAAAAATATTAGGGGCAACAAATGAAAATAGTAACAGTAATTGGTGCAAGACCTCAATTTATTAAAGCAGCCACTGTAAGTCGAGAACTAAGAAATTATGACGATATAGAAGAAATAATATTACATACAGGTCAGCATTATGATAAGAATATTAGTGATATATTTTTTGAAGAGCTTAATATTCCTGCTCCAAAATACAATCTGAATGTGGGCTCTGGGGCTCATGGTGTGCAAACAGCCAAAATGCTGTCAAAGATTGAAGATGTTTTGCTTGAAGAAAAGCCTGATTGCGTGCTTGTTTATGGTGATACAAACTCAACTACAGCAGGTGCGATGGCAGCAGTAAAGCTGCATATACCAGTTGCTCATGTTGAAGCAGGCTTAAGATCTTTTAACAGGCAAATGCCAGAAGAAATTAATAGAATAGTAACTGATGCTATATCCGATTTACTTTTGGCACCAACAAATAATGCTGTTGAGCAATTAAAAACAGAAGGAAGAAAAGACTACACTTATTTTGTTGGTGATGTAATGTATGACTCAGTTTTGTATTATAAGGGTTTGATTGAAAAAAGAGGAAAGCCTGACTTGATTAAAGGCATTGATAGTTTTTATTTATGTACAATTCATCGTGCAGAGAATACAGATAATGAAGAAAACTTAAAGTCTATTTTGTCAGCTCTTTCTCAGGCTGATAAAACTATTGTTTTGCCTTTACATCCACGTACAAAACATATTATAAAAAAGCTTGGAATAAAGACAGCAGATAATATACACATTGAAGAGCCTGTGGGTTATTTTGATATGCTTAGTTTGTTAGCATATTCTGATAAGATGATAACCGATTCAGGAGGGGTGCAAAAAGAAGCCTATTTTCTTCAGAAACCCTGCGTAACATTACGAAATGAGACAGAGTGGATAGAGACGTTGGATAATGGTTGGAATCAGCTTTGCGGAGCTAATTTAGAACTAATTTTAGATGCATTAGATTATGAGCCTGGTATGCAAACAAATTTGGGCGAATTTGGTGACGGTAATGCGGCTCGGAAGACTATCGATCTAATAAAAGAAAAATATTTTAAAAAGTAATTTGACAAAATACTTGCAAGTAAAATAATGAGTCAAAAATTAATTAGGAGATAGAATGGAAAAAACAATCTATATTGATGGTAATTCACTAACACTCGAGCAAGTGTATGATGTTGCTTTTAATAGAGTTAAAGTAAAGCTTACTGAAGATGCAATAGAGAAGATAAATAAATGTCGGACTTATGTTGAAAAAGTGATAAATGAAGGTAGAATAGTGTATGGCTTGACAACAGGATTTGGCAAGTTTTCTACTATTTCGATTGATAAAGAAGATATAGAAGAATTGCAAACTAATCTTATTCTTAGTCATGCAACAGGAGTAGGTAATTATTTGTCGATAGAAGAAACCAGAGCTATTCACTTATTGCGAGCAAATGTTTTAGCCAAAGGCAATTCAGGCATTAGGCTTTCTACTCTGCAAACATTGATTGATATGCTCAATGCTGGTATTCATCCTTGTATCCCTGAGAAAGGATCTGTCGGTGCAAGTGGGGATTTAGCACCACTTTCACATTTAGCCTTAGTTTTATTAGGCTATGGTGAAGCAGAGTATAAAGGAGAAATAATTGACGGTGGTTTAGCTATGAAAAAAGCAGGCATAACACCAGTCAAACTCGCTGCTAAAGAAGGCTTAGCGTTGAACAATGGTACACAAGTCATGACTGGTATCATGGCAATAAATATAATCAAAGCAGAAGCTCTGGCAAAAAGTGCAGATATAGTTGCTGCTCTTACTGTTGATGCATTGACAGGCACTCCTGCAGCTTATGATGCTTTAATACATCAATTAAGACCACATAATGGGCAAATGAATTCAGCAGCTAACTTAACAGAATTATTAAAGAATAGTCCATTAAGACAATCACATATAAACTGTAAAAATGTACAAGACGCATATAGCTTACGTTGTACACCACAAGTAAATGGTGCAGTGAGAGATGCTTTGACATTTGTTAGACAAACACTTGAGGTAGAAATTAACTCGGCAACTGACAATCCTTTGATATTTCCTGATGAGGACAAAGTCTTGTCAGGCGGCAATTTTCATGGAGAGCCAGTAGCCTTTTCTGCTGATATATTGGGTTTTACTGTTTCAGAGCTTGGGAATATTTCAGAAAGAAGACAAGAGCAAATGTTTAATCCAGCATTAAATAGGGGCTTGAATGCATTTTTAGCTCCACGACCTGGCATTGATTCGGGCTTTATGATTGCTCAGCTGACCTCAGCGTCTTTAATTTCAGAAAATAAAGTTCTTGCACACCCTGCTTCTGTTGATTCTATTCCAACATCAGCAAATCAAGAGGATCACGTCAGTATGGGTACAATTGGTGCAGTAAAAGCCAGGACGATATTAAATAATACTACTTATGTATTGGGGATTGAATTAATGGCGGCTTGTCAAGCTTTGGAGTCGAGGTCATATGAAACATCTGAACCATTAGCAGCTGTTAAAAAAGAATTCAGAGAAGTTGTGAAAGTGATAGATAAAGACAGGATTTTCTACCCAGACATTGAAAAGTCAAAATCGTTTATAGAATCTACGAAAGCAATTGAAATTGTTGAAAGGTTTATTAAACTAAAATAAGTATCTTAAACATAAAGATCATAAAAGCAAAAATGAGTTATCAATATAATAAAAGACGTAAAAATATGACTATAAGTAAGATTTTTAAAAGGTTTTTTCTTATAGTCATTTTACTTTTTATGCTCTCATGTGCATACTATAATACCTTTTATAATGCTAAAATGTATTTTGAATCAGCACAAAAAAAACCTTTAACTAATAGAAATAGACCTTCTGCAGCTGCAATAGAAGAATATAATAAGGTAATTAAAAAATGTGGAGTCATACTCACCGAATATAAAGATAGCAAATGGGCAGATGATGCACTTTTTTTGTTGGCAAAAGCTCTTTTTTATCGTGGCAATAATGAGCTTCAGGCTTTAGAAAAAGCAGAAGACTTGATAAAGTTTTATCCTGATAGTCCCTTTGTACCAGATGCTTATATTTTAATTGCACAAATAAATTATACAATTCATAAAAAAGATGAGGCTATTAAGCAGCTCCAAGAGTTTATACAGCATACAGAATTTAAAGATCACCACCCTCAAGCACTGGTAATACTTGCGGACTATTTTATTGATAATAAAAACCATATAGATGCACAAGTATACTTACGAATGTTGACAGAGAAGTATTCTGGCTCAAAAGAGTATTTTAGTGCGTTGTTTTTACTTGGCAAAACACTCTTTGATAATGAGGATTATAATGGGTCTTTAAATACTTTTCAAGAGCTTTTTAAAAAGAAAACTGATAAAGAAATGAAGCTATCAACACAGTATTATATTGCACTTAATCAGTTTTATCTAAAAAAATATGATGATGCTGAAAAGACACTAAAAAGGGCATTAAAGGCTGAGTATCGTGAGAATGAACTCCCAAAGCTACATATTCTAAATGCACGTATTTTGGTTGATAGCGGGGAGTTTGAAGAGGGAAAAAAGGCATTTGAAGACATAATTAAAAAAAATCCACGAACATTATATTCTGCTGAATCAGTATATTATATTGCGGAGATGCACTTTTCCAAACTACATTTATATGAGGATGCTATTGGATATTTTAACAGAGTCAAAACTGAGTTCTCAGGGTCACCGCTTGTCCAGAAGGCTGTTGTAAGAAGTGCAATAGCAAGTCAAATTATCCAATTGCAAGACCCAGATAGAGAGCTTGCATTAGAAGAGTTGATCAACGAGCAATTGAAATTAGCTGAGTATTTCTTATATGAATTAGATCATCCAGATTCTGCTCTTGCCATATACCAAAAAATTCCTTCTCAAAAAGAACACGTGATTGAACAAAAGAACAATGCACTAAGAAGAGAAGCTTTTTTAAATGATCACATTAATACTCCGTTAGACTCACTTGTAATAGCCATTAATGAAGCTTTTTCAGACAGCATAGTTTGGAATATTAGTATTCGTGATTCTTTGAGATTAATTTATGAGAGTAGTTTACCTGATAGTTTGAATTGGGCAAAAATTACTGCAGATAGCTTAAAGTTTGATTATAGGAATGCTTTTCAAGACTCTTTAAGTTGGGTGAGTGCACTAAATGACTCTGTTGAGCATCATTTTCGGCAATCTATCTATATAGGCAATAAAAAGAAAATTGAAAGATATACTGATGATATAAGGCTATATGATGAACAATATATTCCTTATATGTACTTTATTAAAGCCGTTATATACGATTATATCAAAGATGACCAAAATAAAGTTTTTGAGATGGCAAATTACCTCACCAATGACTACCCAGATAATAAATACACAATTGCTTTGCAAAGCTATTTAGCAGGAGAAGAAGTTGACTTTCTTACATTAGACGAGAAAGATAATTTGCGAAATTATGAAGAAGCAATGAATCTATTGTCCGATTCCACAGCAACTGCTATATCCAAATTAGAAGAAATTGCAGAAGATGATGATAATCCTCTATCAATAAAAGCAAATTTTACTTTGGCATTGACTTATTTTATTGATCTACAAGACACAACAAGTGCAAAACCATATTTGAATAAAGTGTTGTTAAAATCCCCTCAATCTGATTATTCAACATTTATTAATAAGTTTTATAATGGAAAGTCATTTATTGTTATCGATGTTTTGCCTGCTGTTTTAGATATCCTGAAATATGAGGAAAGCTTAGTTGATTCACTTGCAGATAGTATTGCTGTTGATGTACAACTTCCTGATAGTTTGCAATCTATAGACAATATAATTTCTATACCAGATACACTCTTTCAGATAATTGAACCAGTGCCTGATTCTTTGCGTCAATCCCCTGTGGAAGCTGTAGAAGACTCAACAAAGAATGAAGATGAGCTTTACCATTTTTATGAATGAAAGTATTTTTAAAAAGCAGAATATTATTTATAAATTTACCTTTATCTCTTTAGGAATATTCTATGCTTTTGTTTTGAAGCCAGATATAATATTTTTATTAATAATATTGAATATCTTGATATTATTAATTGATTCGAAGCTATTAATAAGTTGGTTAGATACACTTAAAAAACTCAGTTTTTTTATATTATCATATTTAGTTTTTTCAACAATCTTTGATATTGACTTTCTTACTCAAGTTGGTTTTTTGCTAAAACTTGGATATCTTTTGCAACTATCTGTGTTTTTTACTAAATCAAGCTCAATTAATTGTATAATGTACGATTTAAGATACTTTCGTAATAATTCGATATTTAATCAAACACTATATTTCTTATTAGCATTAAATTACTCATTATACATGTTTAGTGATTTATGGAATAAAGAAATAAAGAAGCACAAAGAGCAAGGTTTTAAGTGGAATAATATGATATACATATTTGAGAATATTATAAATGCGGGAGCTGAAAAGGCATCAACTTTAAAAGTTCTTATCAATAAAGCAATTAGAAAAGATATTGAACCTCAAGATAGTTTTTTTTCGATGGCTAACCTTTTATTAACCTATCAAATAACAGCTTATGTTCTGATAGCATCTTTATAGTACTATGAATTACCGACGAGTTGCCTTACAAATAGCCTATGACGGTTCTGTATTTTATGGATGGCAAAAGCAGTATATATCACCAACAGTTCAAGAGATTATTGAGCAAGCTCTTGAGAAGATCGTCAAGGAAAAGGTAAATCTCACTGGGTCTGGTAGAACTGATTCTGGCGTACATGCATTTTGTCAAATTGCACATTTTGATTTTAATCTAAATATGAATATGGAGCAATTAAAGTTAGCAATTACAACCAAAATACCCAATAGTATAAAGGTTTTAAATGCTTGGGAGGTGAGCAATGATTTTCATGCAAGGTATTCTGCTACAAAAAGACATTATATGTATCTTATAAGTAAGGAAATCAATCCTTTTCAACGACTTTATTACGCAAATCTTTATAAATATCAAATCAATGTTCATATTATGAATGAAGCGGCTAAGTATTTTCTTGGTGAAAAGGATTTTACTTCCTTTTGCAAGCCAAATCCTGATGTCAAAAATCACTCTTGTATTATTGAAAATCTATCAGTTGAGGATTTAGATAAATGTTATGCAATTAAAATCTCTGCAAATAGATTTCTTCATAATATGGTGAGGAGAATTGTTGGGGCACTTGTTATTATTAGTCATAAAAAACATAATCCAAAAATCATCAATCAGTGGATTGCAAGCAAAAAACACGAGCAAAAAAACTTTTTTACAGCTCCAGCTAATGGTTTATACTTAACAAAAGTGGACTATCCTCCAGATATATTTCCATACCAAATAAGAGAGCTGGATATAATCTAATAAAAGATATATTCATCAAGCAAATGTGGGCATTTTTTGCTGTGTACTGCGATAACAGAAATGATATAAATTTCTTATCACATAAAAAAACATCAGATACTTTCGAAAAGATAATTAGTAAAGAGATTCTATTTGAAATATGATTAATGACTATAACAACGTAAAATATAGTGTTTTAACTGACAAATAAAGTCATAGTATTGACCGTATAGATACAAAATTCAATTATTTTGTAAACAAATCAAAAATATTACTTGACCTTTTATCGTGTTTTGGTACAGTATTTTCATTAATTAAAGGATGATTTTTTATATGGATTTTAAAGTATATTTTGATGATAATAAGTTTTGCAGTTCTCAAGCACAGCTTTTATTGCAAAAGGATGGTAAAATACTGAAAAAGAATCAACTTGCAGAAGACTTTGTAAAAAGACACTATCCATTAAAACAAAAGTATGACTATTGGCTTGATATTATTGGAGACAACGATCAGATCAAGAAAAGCTTTGATACTGCCTTAAAGGAAAGTATTTCCCAAGCAAAAATATCTATTTGTGATGTATATGATGATAAAATAGAATATGAATTGCAATATATCTCAATATTAAATGAAGAAAAAAATGAGCCTTTACTTCTTTTGAGTATTTTTAGCATTGATAATTCTTTCGAATTTGACAACATTAATAAACAAGACCATTTTGAAGTCCTTTTGCTTTGTTTAGAAGCAAGTAAAATTGGAATTACTATGATAGCTGAAAATGGTAATATCTTATATAGTAACAGTCTATTTAGCGAAGTAAGTAAAATTGGGGAAACTAATTATTCTAAAATCAATATTTTCAACTTAAAAGATGATATTGATTGTGTTTTCATCAAAAAGATAATAAAATGTATTCTTAATAAAGAAAACTGGTATGGTAATATTGAGATATATCCTCAAAATGATTTAGTTAAAACCTATAACATGGCTGTAAACAAAGTTATGATGGGCAGTCAAGGGTTTCATTATATGATTGTTTATAACAATATAAGTTATGAAGTGGATTTAGAAAAACAATTAAAACAAGCACAAAAATTAGAAGCAATAGGCACATTGGCAGGTGGAATAGCTCATGATTTTAACAATATATTAACATCTATTATGGGCTTTGCTGAATTAAGCATCTACGAGTTGAGCGAAATTCATCCAATTTATGACAATTTAAAGTATATACTTAAATCTTCCCAACGAGCTAAAGAATTGATTGCAAACTTACTTACATTCAGCAGACAGAGGGATTATCAGTTTGTAGCATTGAATATTATTCCTTTAATTAAGGAATCTCTAAACTTGATACGAGCCAGTATTCCAGCAAATATAGAAATAATTAGCAAATATTTGTGCAAAAATGATCAAGTATTTGGTGAACCAACAAAAATACACCAAATAGTATTAAATCTATGTACTAATGCTTTTCAATCAATGCAAGCAGAAGGTGGTCGTTTAGAATTGGTTTTGCAACAGGAGTACATAGCAAAGTTTGCAGATGAAAACTCCAATTTAAAACCAGGAGAATATATACACTTATCCATTTCTGACACAGGTATAGGAATTGCGGAACATTTTATTCCCCGTGTGTTTGACCCATATTTTTCAACAAAAAATATTGGTGAAGGTACAGGTTTAGGTTTGTCAGTTGTTCATGGTATTGTGTCTTCAATGCAGGGTTTTATAAAAGTTGAATCAAAAATTGGTTCTGGAACAACCTTTCATGTCTATATCCCAAATTATTCTGAGCAAGTAGTTGAATATTCAGAGACTAAGATAATCACTATGGGTAATAGGCAAGTAGTAATGGTAGTAGATGATGAAGTTTCAATAAATAAAGTATTTAACCAAATGCTAAACAAGTTAAATTATGATGTGTATTGTTTTGAAGAAAGCGAAAAAGCTCTTGCAGACTACCTTGATTACCCTGAAAAATATGATTTGATAATTACTGATTTATCCATGCCAAAGATGACAGGTATTGATTTAATAAAAGAAATAAGATCTATTTCATTAAGTATTCCAATTATCTTATGTACAGGCTATTCAGAATTTCTTAGTGATGAAAGCATCGACAAATACAGAATAACTGACTATATGGTAAAGCCGGTAAGTATATATACTCTGTCAGATAAATTGGCAAAAACTTTTAACTTGGAATGAAAAATCGAAATGAGGGGTGATTATGGAACTACATAGGTCAGCTCATAATAAAATGATTGCTGGTGTTTGTGCAGGATTGGCAGAAAGTTTGCGCATAGATTCTTCTGTTATCCGAATAGTCTTTTTACTCAGTACTTTAAGTGGTTTTGCTGGCTTTTTTATTTATTTAGTACTTTGGGTTATCTTACCAGTAAGAGAATTTAATATAACTTATACATCATCTTTTTATCGTCCAAATAACGGCAGAATGATAGGAGGTGTATGTAGGGCAATAAGTAATGCGACTAAAATTGATGTTAGTATTATAAGAATTGCTTTTATATTAGTAGCAATATTTTTTGGATCTGGCATTGTGATTTACTTGATACTATGGATTGCAACCCCAACAGAAAACATAATTGAGGAGAGGTAATGATATGATAAAAGAGAACTTTGTTGAATATTTTGAAGAAAAAATTAAGAGCTTTTGGGAGCTACCAGCATTGTCGAACTGCGGTAAAGAATCAATTAGTTACAAAGATTTAGCCTATGCAATTATGACTATGCACGAACTATATGATAAACTTAAGATAAAAAAAGGTGAAAAAATAGCTCTCATTGGCAAAAATAGTTTAAATTGGGCTGTTGTTTATTTATCCACAGTAACTTATGGTGCCACGATTGTGCCAATTATGTCAAATTTTTCTTACGATGATTTACATCATATAATGAATCATTCTGAGTCAAGACTCGTCTTCGCTGCAGATAAATTTGCTGATGAAATTGATATGGATAGACTTAAAGAAACTGAATATCTCCTTCTTTTAAACGATTTTAGCTTATTGTCATCCAAAAAAAATATTGATCTTGATGATTGCATCAATCGATTAAATAATTTAAAAAATAATAACTTGAGCAAAGATGAGTTTGTTCTTAGTAAAAAGATATCTAATAATCAGCTTGCAGCCTTACTATACACATCAGGCACCACAGGTTTTTCTAAAGGCGTAATGCTTGATTATAACAGTTTAATGGCAAATGTATTGGTGGCAAGTAGGAAATTGCTTTTTAAAACAGGTGCAAATATGGTATCGTTCTTACCTTTATCTCACGCTTATGCATGTTCTTTTGACTTTCTCTACCCTTTGACTTGTGGCAACCATATTCACTTTTTAGATAAAATGCCGACTCCAAAGGTACTGGTTGATGCATTTAAAAAATATAAGCCTAATATAATCTTAAGTGTGCCATTGATAATTGAAAAGATTTATAAGAGAATGATTTCTCCAGAATTACAAAAGCCTGCAGTAAAACTATTGTTAAAGATACCCATAACCCGAAAGCTTGTATATAATAAGATTAAAAACACTCTTTTAGAAGCATTTGGCGGCAACCTTGATGAGCTTGTAATTGGAGGTGCTGCTATGAATGCTGAAGTAGAAACATTTCTGCGAGATATTGGTTTTCCTTTTACAGTTGGATATGGTATGACAGAATGTGGTCCTTTGATTTCCTATGAAAATTGGCATAAAACACGACTATTTTCATCGGGACATGTTGTTGAGTATTTAGAATTGAAAATTGACTCTCCAAATCCTTATGATATAGTAGGTGAAATTATGGTAAAAGGTGAGCAAGTAATGCTTGGGTATTATAAAAACCGAGAAGCCAGCGATGAGGTTTTGGTTGGTGATGGGTGGCTTAGGACTGGAGATTTGGGTGTAATTGACAAAGATATGTTTGTTTATATAAGAGGTAGATCTAAAAATGTATTAGTTGGCTCATCAGGTGAAAATATATATCCAGAAGAGCTGGAGCAAAAAATCAATAACTTGAAATATGTTATGGAATCTTTAGTTTTAGAAAAGAATGATAGCTTGATGGCTTTAATATATCCCGACTTTGAAGAAATTGACAAAGAGCAGATTAAAGAAGTGAAAATAAATGAATTAATTCAAAAAAATAAAGAAATATTAAATGAACAACTACCCGCTCATTCCAAAATAAGGGAGTTTAAAATCGTTAGTGAACCATTTCAAAAAACACCAACTCAAAAGATAAAGCGCTATCTGTATGTAAATTAGAATTAAACTTTTTTGTAAAAATATCGATAGTATATGTGAATATTATTGATTTCAATATGGAGGTAACTGATATGGAATTGGCATTAACTTACAGATTAGGCAATTATAATGACTAATAAAAGTGATTATATAAAGATTGCTGCAGCACAATCTCTTAGAATTAGCCCTAAAAAAGAAGGCAATCAGGAGTCTGGAGATTATTATGCTAATTCTCATAAACAGAAAAAAGAAAACAATGAACAAGTATATTACGAGCAAAACACAATAAAAGAGCTTGATACTAATGAGCTTATAGAGCTTGGAAGACTATTGCTATTAAAAAGAAATATTGAATTGAGAATATATATAGATTATAAAAAGAATGACGCAAAGAGCGATGCTGTAATACTTGCAAAGAATAAACTAATTGATGTTGAGTCAAGTCTCTTTAATTTTGGTACAAATAAAGCAAAAGGTCAAGAAATAGAGATTGAAGAAGATGAAATACTAATTAATGTTGAAGAGCTAAAGCTTCAATATATAAAAATGCAAGATTTAGTTGAACAAGAAAGAGATTCTATTTTAAACGAAGATGATGATTCTCTTGAACGAGTTATATCACTAAAGAATAGCATTTTAGATGAAATAGATAAATTAATTAGAAAGATAGATTTTAATTATATAAAACAAATTCCTTCCGGAAGTGAAAATAAAATTAAAGTGGATGCTATTATATCCGATATACATAGTGTGATGGATATGATCGTTAAGATCGAGGATGAAAATAGCGTGAAACTACAAAGTGCAATTGATAATATTAATGCAAAGCTTGCTAATCAAGACAGCAATGCACAAGCAATCTCAAAATACTCAAAATCAAAAGTCAATTCGCACTTTATTGATACAACAAAGTAGTTAAGCCACTTTAAAGCAAAACCTTGCTTAAAAGACCAGGGATCGGTCGAAGTTAGGCATTTTAGCGATATCAGGGAGGAATTATGTCGCTCAATATTAATATTAATACTACTGCAACAAGAGTTGCCCATAATTTGGATTCACACTTTAACAATTTAGTAAAGTCAGTGAATAAATTGTCAAGTGGAACAAAATTAAACAGTTCTGCAGACAATCCAATACAATATGCAAACCATAATATATATCAAGGAAAAATTGCTGTATATAATATAGGTTTAGTAAACCTGAATGAAGCTGTTTCTATGGCTCAAACTGCAGAATCAGCAATAGATAAAATTGGTGAAAACCTAATCAGAATGAAAGAGATTGCAGAACAAGCTTCTACTGGCACTTATACAGAGGAACAAAGGCTAATCTTACACTCTGAGTTTACAACAGCTGCAATAGAAATTGATCGTATAGCAAGTTTTACAAAATTTAAAGACACATATTTGTTAGATGGTTCAATATCTTCAAGAAACAATTCAGACCGTATGGGTTCATGGTATCAAACAGTAAATCGTGAATTAAATATTGATAAAGAAAGTATGGAAGGATTGAAGATACATTTTGGGGATAGCAGTCAAGAATCCAAAGACTTTTATTTTTTTAAGATGTCAGATCTTAGAATGCCAGGTTTATTAAGCGAATATCAACCAGACAAGGAAGTATTCAATAAAATTTCTGTATCTTCACAACACGCTGCACAAAATGCTCTCGAAGCAATAGATGTGGCTATTGCTGCTAAAAATAAAGCCAAAACTTATGCTGGTATTTTCCAAAATAGACTCGAATCATCTATTCATCATCTTGATGATCATGTTTATAGAATTAGCGAAATCGATAGTAAAATCACTGACTTAGACATGGCTGATGAAATCACTAAATACACCAGCTACAAGATGTTGAGCGAAACAACAACAGCAATTTTAGGGCAAGCTAATATTTTACCTCAAATAGCATTAAAGTTATTGCAAAGATAACCGATATATAATTAGTTCTTTGAAAGACGCATAGATGTGATGAAAAGATGAGACCCTAAATCTCAACCCAACAAAAGTATCATAGCCTGAGATTAAAACTACTAAATACCGAAAATTACAAGGATGTAAAAAATAAAATTATCAGGGAGGATAAAATGTCACTCGTAATTAATCATAATCTCATGGCATCAAATACAGCTCGTAATCTTTCAGATTCTTATGGAAGATTAAGAACATCAACACAGAGACTATCAACAGGTCTTCGCATTAACTCAGCAGCAGATGACGCAGCTGGTTTGGCAATTAGAGAAGGTATGCGTGCAGAAATCGCTGCATTAAATCAAGGCGTAAGAAATGCACAAGATGGAATATCAATGATTCAAACAGCAGAAGGGGCACTTTCGGTTATTGACGAAAAGCTTATTCGCATGAAAGAGCTGGCAGAGCAAGCAGCAACCGGTACTTATACCGACGAGCAACGTATGATAATTCATTCAGAGTTTGTTGCAATGGCAGCTGAAATTGATCGTATTGCTGAAGCAACAGATTTTAACGGAATTAAACTATTAAATGGTAATACTTCAGTATCAGGCACCAACGGATATTGGACAGAAAAAAGAACATGGGCAAGTCAAGAAGGCACATGGACAAACAGTTCAGGCTGGCAGGAAAACAATGGCAGAGTTACTGATAATGGAGCAATAATAGGTGGTTTGAAAATACACTTCGGAACAGGAAATAATCGTGCAGAAGACTACTACTTTGTTAGAGTAGGCGATGCAAGAACAAGCTCATTATTTGCAGAAGCAGGAACGCCAAATACAAGACCAGCAAGCCATAATGTGGCAATATCAACACAACATGCAGCACAAAAAGCATTAGAAAGAATTAATACAGCTATTGCAAGAAAAGAAAATATTCGTGCTTCATTAGGTGCTATGCAGAACCGTTTAGAAAACACTATTACCAACTTACAAATTCAATCTGAAAACCTGTCGTCATCTGAATCTCGTATATCAGACGTTGATATCGCAGAAGAAATGACAGAATTCACAAGAAATCAAATCTTAACTCAGGCAGCTGTAGCAATGCTTGCGCAAGCTAACTCACTACCACAAATGGCTCTAAGACTATTAGGCTAAAAACAAATAATTAGGCTATGATAATAATAAAATGGGTTGAAAAAATAATAATATAATTATTAGCAATGCTAATATAAAAAAATCTTGATTGGTTCGGTAGCCTGGCGTAGCCATGAATCACAGCAGATTCACAAACTACTTCTTCATCAAGGAAGAAAAATTTATACCAATCAAGGAGGAAACATGTCACTCGTAATTAACCACAATTTACCAGCAATGAATACTGCAAGAAATCTTACATCTGCATATGGCAGTCTTGCAACATCAGTTCAAAGACTATCAACTGGGTTAAGAATAAACTCAGCAGCAGATGACGCTGCAGGTCTGGCAATTCGCGAAGGAATGCGTTCAGAAATAGCTGCATTGAATCAAGGTATCCGTAATGCACAGGACGGTATTTCAATGATTCAAACTGCAGAAGGTGCGCTGTCTGTTATTGATGAAAAGCTCATTCGTATGAAAGAGCTCGCAGAACAAGCTGCAACTGGTACTTACACCAATGAACAAAGAATGATAATTCATTCTGAGTTTGCAGCAATGGCTGCAGAGATCGACCGTATAGCAACTGCTACTGACTTCAACGGTATCAAGTTATTAAATGGTAATGCATCTGTAGCTGGTCAGAATGGTACCTGGACCGCTTCAAACACATGGAAAGCTGACCAAGGTATGTGGACCAACTCATCAGGATGGCAAGAAGTCCAAGGTAAAGCAAATGATAAAGGCGACGTTATAGGTGGAATAAAGGTTCACTTTGGCACTGGCAACAAACGTGCTGAAGACTATTACTTTGTTCGTATAGCAGATGCAAGAACTGAATCTCTGTTTAGAGGAACCGGTACAGAACCTACTGAAAAACCAAATGTAGCCGTATCTACACAACATGCAGCACAAGTCGCACTTGAACAAATCTCGACAGCGATTATCAGAAAAGAAAATATTCGTGCTTCGCTTGGTGCGATGCAAAACAGACTTGAGAATACGATTACTAACTTACAAATTCAAGCAGAAAACTTGCAAGCTTCTGAATCTCGTATTTCAGATGTTGATATCGCAAATGAAATGACTGAATTTACACGTAATCAAATCTTAACTCAAGCTGCTGTTGCAATGCTTGCACAAGCAAACTCATTACCTCAAATGGCACTTAGATTACTTGGTTAATAATAGAAATTGATAGACTTGAGTATTTTCCCTTAATTATGGTTTAGTCACTACCTCGCACAGGAGGGTATTTAGCCAAAAATATTGCGGATGTATAGTCCACATGGAAGACAAAAAAACCTAATCAAGGAGGAAACATGTCACTTATCATTAATCACAACCTACCAGCAATGAACACAGCTCGTAATCTGACAGCTGCTTATGGTAGTTTGGCAACATCAACACAGAGACTATCAACAGGTCTCCGTATCAACTCAGCTGCTGATGATGCAGCAGGGTTGGCAATTCGTGAGGGTATGCGTGCTGAAATTGCAGCTCTTAATCAGGGTATCCGTAATGCACAGGACGGAATTTCAATGATTCAAACTGCAGAAGGTGCGCTCTCTGTTATCGATGAAAAACTCATTCGTATGAAAGAACTTGCAGAACAAGCAGCAACTGGTACTTATACCAATGAACAAAGAATGATAATTCACTCTGAGTTTGCTGCTATGGCATCTGAAATTGATCGTATAGCTTCATCAACCTCATTTAATGGGATTAAACTTTTAAACGGTAATGTCTCTATATCTGGCTCAAATGGCAAATGGTCTGAAGGAAACACATGGACAGCAACTGAAGGCATGTGGACAAACTCTTCTGGCTGGAAAGAAGTAGCCGGTACTGCCGATGATAAAGGCAATATACAGGGCGGACTAAAAGTTCACTTTGGAGCTGGTAACAAACGTGCAGAAGATTACTACTTCGTACGTATCGCTGATGCCCGAACAGAATCGCTTTTCCGTGATGCAGATGCAGCAAGAGGCACTAAAACTAAAGTTGCTGTATCAACTCAGCACGCTGCACAAGTTGCTTTAGAAAAAATAACAACTGCTATTGTCAGAAAAGAAAATATCCGAGCATCTCTCGGAGCAATGCAAAACCGTTTAGAAAATACGATAACAAATCTTCAGATTCAAGCTGAAAACCTACAAGCGTCTGAGTCTCGAATCTCTGATGTTGATATTGCAAGCGAAATGACAGAATACACTCGCAACATGATACTCACTCAAGCTGCAGTTTCTATGTTAGCACAAGCTAACTCACTGCCACAAATGGCACTTAGATTACTTGGCTAAGATTATTCGGTATCTTCATTGAGGTCTCCTCTGTAATAGATTGGTTTGGTAGCTTATAACTAAACACCTACAGTAGATTTACGGTGGATAAGATAAACTCTTATTAAGGAATAAAACAAATCAATCAAGGAGGAAAAATGTCACTTATCATTAACCACAATATGAACGCGCAAAATGCTACAAGAAACTTGAACAGTGCCTTTGGCAGCTTGTCAACTTCTGTACAGCGCCTTTCAACTGGTTTACGTATCAATTCAGCAGCAGACGATGCTGCGGGGTTGGCAATTCGTGAGGGTATGCGTGCTGAAATAGCCGCTTTAAATCAAGGTATTAGAAATGCTCAGGATGGTATTTCATTGATCCAAACCGCTGAAGGTGCGCTTTCAGTTATTGATGAAAAACTAATCCGTATGAAAGAACTTGCGGAACAAGCTGCAACTGGTACTTATACTAACGAACAAAGAATGATTATTCACTCTGAGTTCGCAGCAATGGCTGCAGAAATCGATCGTATAGCAACTTCTACATCTTTTAATGGGGTTAAACTTCTTAACGGAAACATTTCTGTATCAGGTAAAAACGGAACATGGACTGAAGCAAATACTTGGAAAAGTGATGAAGGTACATGGACAAACTCTTCTGGATGGCAAGAAAATACTGGCATATCTGACAAAAAAGGCAATGTGATCGGAGGTATTAAAATACACTTCGGTGCAGGCAATAAAAGAGCAGAGGACTATTATTTTATCAGAATTGCCGATGCCAGAACCGAGTCGTTATTCCGTGAAGCAGATACTGCGAAAGGTAGTGAAATAACTATTGCAGTTTCTACACAACACTCTGCACAGCTTGCACTTGAAAAACTAAATACAGCTATTGTTCGTAAAGAAAACGTGCGCGCATCGTTAGGTGCAATCCAAAATCGTTTGGAGAATACAATCACGAATTTGCAGATTCAGGCTGAAAACCTTCAAGCTTCTGAATCACGTATATCAGACGTGGACATCGCAAATGAAATGACCGAATATACTCGTAACATGATACTTACACAAGCTGCTGTTTCTATGCTGGCTCAGGCAAATTCATTACCTCAATTAGCAATTCGTTTACTCGGATAAATGCTAAAATGAGGTGAGCCATGCAATACAAAACAGTTTATCAAAAGCAACTTAAAATCTTGGCTAAATCTGCTGTGGCAATGTCTAGGCAAATGCCTAAAGACATTGAGAGGTGCTAGGCTAACCGAACCGGATGGGCGACGGGACGCTGTCGCTCATCAATTTTGTCTCATTACAAATTCATCATATCATACTATTTTAAAAAACCAAAGACATTACTTTGGTTTTTTTGTATAAATAAATGATATTTTAACTAATATAGTTAATTGAATTCATTGTTTTTTTTAAAACCTTTTTAATATCTCACCTACTGAGTTTTGATTTGTTTGGTATGACTCTTTTCTGGGCTAACAATCAGAATTCCATATATCGCATCTCAGGAACTTTGGTGGTATCACTATCAAGAGATCGATGCTTGATACATGAGTAAATGCGAACCAGTCTGGCGATCGACCAGACACTCTTTTTAGCAAGTTATTAGCTTTTTTCTCTCTATTGCAACCGCTAAGATGTCCCTTATAAACCCTATGCTTCTCCAAGAAAGCAAGGGGATGCTAAGGGGATGCATAGGAGAATGGTATAGAGAATTAAATACAAAAAAATGAATAAAATATTGTTTTTTATCAAGGTTCATTTTTAAATAGCACGAAATTGAAAGAATAAATTAACAAAGAATTGACATTCAATAAGGGAGTGGCCAAGAAACGTGTCTCACTTTTATTGACACCTACCATTTAATGCTCTTTTATTGATGCAAGAATTATAGAAAAAAAAGACCTGCCATTTGGCAGGTCTTTTATATTATGTAAATATTATTTGAGTAATATTACTTTTTTAGTAATTGCTTCAGTTTCGGATGCAGCCTTGATAAAATAAATACCAGAAGGCATTGCTTTACCGTTTTTATCCACGCCATTCCAGAATAATTTCAGAGTTTTTTCATTTGAGATTTGATTGTACAAGTTATTTATTTTTTGACCTCTGATATTATAAACGTCAACTTGAATGTTTTCTTGAGAGCTTTTGCTTCTATTAAACTCAATATTCACGTTTGGATTAAATGGATTTGGATAAGCTGAAATTGAGGCAGTAGTTGGTTTAATGATTACATTTTCATCGTTTGAAACAGAGCCATCAAAGCGAGCTTGTCCACCATAGGCACCCATATCATTTCTGATTGTCCCTAAAGATGGGAAAAGAGCATTTCCAGGAGAAGCAGGGTCTTCGAGGTCGTTGTATTGTGTATCTTGATTACCAGCATCAACGCAAGGAGAGTCTGCTTGGAGTATCCAGTCAGATGCAACTGTTTCGCCAAAATTGCCAATATTTTCTGTTGGGTTTACAAACAATGGATCTTCGTTAATACATCCTTCACCACCATTTGTATTAGCCATATTTGAATATGTAACAGTACTAAATCCACCAAGGTTTAACAAGTCTGTCGAGCCATAGAAAATAGTGTTCATGACATTAATCAAAGAGCCTATATTCATGATTTGAGTTCCACTTGGGGCTGTAGCTTCATTGTTTGCAATAGTACAGTTTACTAAAGTTGCATTAGCACTATTATTCAAAATTATAGCACCTGCATTTTGTCCAGTGTTGTTTGCTATAATAGTATTACTCATATTTAACACGCCGCTATTTACTAAAACAGCACCTGCATTATTATCAGCGAAGTTGTTTGAGAAAAATGACTTTGCAATATTCACATTACTCATTCCTTCTATGCTAAGAGCACCAGGAATTGCTCCGCCTGTATTATATTGGAATGTGCATGATGTGATAGTAGGGTTGGAATTGCTTATTTTCATAGCAGTACTTATGGAATTGCTGAAGAGGCAATTGTTAAAAATAACTTCTGATTCGTTATTTGTTATTGTAATACTGCCCCATGACTCATCAGAGCTGAAGACGATTGGGTTTTCTTTTGTGCCATCAGCTTCTAAGCTACCAAGTACTTTAAAATTGGTACCTTCTGCAAAATAAATTTGTGTTCCAGGTAAGATAGTTAAGCTTGCATTACTTGGAATTACAACATCAGCGACAACGTTATATGTTCCATATTCAGGAGACCAAACGCCATTTGCACTGCCTTGAACATTATCATTGTCATACACAGTAATCATATCTTCAATTACTTTTGTATCTTCATCTGTTCCATTTGACACGGTAAGGCTAACAGTGTAAGTACCAGGTTCTGTATAAATAAAAGTTGGGTTTTGTTCTTCTGAGTCAATTTCTCCGTCTCCATCAAAATCCCATTGCCATGAAGTAATTTCGGTCATTGAGATTGAGAAGTCTTTAAAGTTTACAGTTAAATCTCTTGCTCCATCAATAACATTTGTAGAGAAATTACTTAGAATATCTAATTCACCACTAAAATCTGAAGAATACGCTTGATAAATAATCTTATCACCTGACCATGCTTGAACAAATGATATGGCTTTCATTTCATCTAAATTCCATGAACTGTTATAGTCGAAAGCTGCAATAAAGTTACCACTTTCTCCAGCGTTTGCAAGTTCAAAAGGTTGATCATGATATTGAACACCTAAGAATCTGTAGCCGTCGTTTGCATGTCTTGTAAGTACAGTAACTACTTTATTGTTAGTTTGTTCTAAGTTTTCAATAATATCTACGTTTGTGATGACAACAACTTGGTCTCCTACTTGAAAGAAACCGTTTGAGAGTTCAATAGGGCTTACTCTTTGCATTACTTCGTTGTATTTTGGCAAATAACTACTATACATAGAACCACTTGCCATTCCACCACTAACAGTAATGTTTCCATTGAATTTTACATTTGGTACACCACTTACACCATAAAAGCCTGCCCTTGTTTGATATGCTGGCGATAATCCACTATACCATAAAATTGGTATCACATTTGGATTTCCGTCATATAGCTGTTCCAGCCCCAACTGAGCTGATGGACAATATGGGCACCCCGCACCCGAGAAGAGCTCACCTATGAGATTCGTCTGCGTTGCACTTATCATCCCAATGAACAGCATACTGCCAATGACTAGCAACAATGCTTTTTTCATATGCTTCTCCTTTCATTTTTTGTGATATTTTCATATCAGTTTTCTCACTACTTTAATAAAATGATTTTCTTTGTTGTGAGTTCGATGTCTGATCCAGCCTTGATAAAATAAATGCCAGAAGGCATTATTTTTCCGTTTTTATCAACGCCATTCCAAGACAATCTAATTGTTTTTTCATTTGTATTTTGATCATATAAGTTTTGGATCTTTTGTCCTCTTATATTATATATGTCAATTTGAACGCTTTCAGTATTAGTGCTGCTTCTATTAAACTCAATATTGATATTGGGGTTGAATGGATTTGGATAAGCAGAAATACTAACGTCTTTTGGTTTTACCACAGTATAATCATTGGAATCAACCCAGCCGCCGAATTGACTTTGCCCACCAAAAGCACCCATATCATTTCTGATTGTGCCCAAAGCAGGATAAAGAGCATTTCCTGGAGATGCAGGATTTTCTGTATCATTGTACTGTTCATTAGGATTACCAGCATCAATACATGGAGAATTTTCTTGAAGCATCCAGTCACTATATTGAGTTGCAATTTCAAATCCTGCGCTTGCAGAGGGATTTACAAACATTGGATCATCATCTATATTTCCTGTCTCAGTGCTTGGTTCCACCATTCTTGAATAACTAAAACTGGAAAAGCCATTGAGGGTTAAGACATCAGTATCTCCATAAAAAATACAGTTCATAATATTAGCTGTTGAACCGATATTGATAATCTGTGCGCCAGTACTAACATTTGCGGTATTATTTGCAATTGTATTGTTAATCAAATCAACTGTTCCGCTATTTCTTACGATTACAGCTCCTGCATTTTGCCCGCTATTGTTTGCAATAATATTATTCTTTAGAATAACATTGGCACCTGCAATGCCGATTGCACCAGAGTTATTGCTTGATTTATTATTGGCAAAAAATGAGTTTGATATTTCTACGTTACTAATTCCTGCTATATCAACACCACCAGCAGTTGCGGGACCAGAGTTATTGAGGAATTTACACGAATTAATTGTCGCATTTGAATTAATAATCTTTAAAGCAGTTCCAGTAGCTTTTCGGAAATCACAATATGCAAATTGATTATCATTCTCTGAATATTCAAAGATGATTCCTTTCCAAGTATCATCAGATTTGAATTGTATGAGATTGTTTTCATCTCCAACTGCTATAACTGTACCATTTACAGTCATTTTTGTATTTTCATCAAAGATAATATTTGTACCTGGCAATATCTCCAATAGACCGCCTTCTGGCACAATAATATCATCAACAACTCGATAGATACCATTTTCTGGACGCCATACACCTTGAGTAACACCTTGTGCGTTATCTGTATCATAAACAGTTATCATATCATTATTAGTTGCAGTATGAGTTTCTTCGCCGTCAGATATGGTTAGTGTTACACTGTATGTACCAGGTTCTGTATATGTATAGCTTGGGTATTGTTCATATGAATCAATCACCCCATCACCGTCAAAATCCCATTGCCATTCGAGTACGCCATCTTGGGGAAAAGAAAAATCATTAAAATTAACAGTTAAATCTCTAACACCACTGGTAACATCAGAAGCAAAAAGAGCCATTAATCCTGAAAAACCTGTTTGGCAACCTTGTAGAATAATTTTATCACCTGAAAATGATTGGACAAACGATACAGCCATGATATCTTGAAGATCCCATGTTGGGTCAAGTATGAATGTTGCTGTGTATTCTTCGTTTTGACCAATAGAATTTAAATCGAATTCTTGAGTATGATAGCTAACTCCTAAAAATCTAAGTGAACCTGGAGTATGTTTAGTTAAAACAGTAACTAATTTGTTGTTTGTTTGTGCAAATGTTCCTGTTACTTCGACGTTAGTAGTAACAACAAGATCACTGTTTACAAAATTAAGTGAGCTTGTCATTTCAAGAGGACTATTTCTTGCAATAATTTGGTTGTATTTAGGCAAATAATTGTTGTACATAGAGCCACTGGGCATTCCTCCACCAACGCTGATATTACCGTTGAATCTGGCATCTGGTACGCCATTAAGACCATAAAAACCATATCTTGTACTATATGCTGACGAGTATCCATTATACCATAGAATTGGTATCACGTTTGGATGACCGTTATATAACTGTTCCAGCCCTAACTGAGCGGATGGACAATATGGGCAACCCGACGAGGAGAATAATTCTCCAACAAAGTTAGTCGGAGTTGCACTCAATGTCCATATGAACAGCATACTGCCAATTATCAGCAGCAAAGCTTTTTTCATATTTGACTACCTTTCTTTCTTGTTTTAAAGAATTGTTTTTTGTTTTCATTTTATTTAAAGTTCAAAACTTTCTTTACTTGTGTTTGATTGTCTGAGTTTACTTTGATAAAGTAAATACCACTTGGTGCATCTTGAGCATTCCAGATGTGATCAGCAACACCATTATTTATAGTGATAATCTTTTGATATACTTTTTGACCTTTTACATTGAATATTTCGATATTTGCTGTATTGTCTTGAGAATCAATTTTAATCTGTGTAGATTGATTAAATGGGTTTGGATAAGCAGTAATTTTTAATGAATTATGTAAAGGTTTAATTATTTCATCAGTTGATGTTTCATTGCCAAGCTCATACATTACCCTTGTGAGCCATTTTTTGTATAATGAATTGCTGCTCTGCCAGTCCATACCTTCGATGGAAAACGTTGTATAGATGATCTTTCCAAACATGTAATCTTTTGATAGACCAACAATTTGACTATTACTGACAAAAATTGGTCTTGCACTTGCATCGATGTTTAGATATTCAGGTTCTATTTGTGTGTATTCGGCAGGGCTTTGTGTATAAGTCAAGTTAAAGCCATCGCCAGCAGTACTTGCAACGCCGCTTACAGAATAAGCATTTGTATCTAATACGCCTTGTACTTGAGCACCAACTACGTTATTGTAAAAAGATTCTGTGGCTTCATTTTTAAAGATAGAATTCTCATTTGTCATTGCCCAACCAGCACTTGTACCAGCCAGATATAAATTGGCACCTTCTGAAACATGTGCATCCAACAATGGTATAATGCTATTTTCCACTAAAGTATATGGATTGTGCATATTCCAGATTATATTAGTATATCCTGAAAAATCGAAGTCATCAAGTTTAAAGACATTCATATCTGCAATGGCGTAAGTCATTCCTATACCGTCTAAACCGTCAATATAAGCAGTTTCTGTATCTTTTATACCATCATCATCAATCACGAGTATATCAGCACTTGGAGTTAAGAAATTAAATGGAATCCTAAGTTCAGGCATTTCGTCTGTTGTTACTATAAAGTTAAAGAGGGTTGAACCTTGACTGTTTGGCATAACAGATGGGTGGAATATTAAGAATTGTCCAGCTGACATTGTATGTTCTGATGCACCCATGAAGCAGTTAGATGGATCGCAATAGGTTATCATCCAATTTTGATGATTATAAACTTGCTCAATGTTTATGGTAAAATTGATAATTGCGTCTGCATCAAAAGCTGTATTCATCACAGCGATATATGGCAATTCATAAAATTCCTCAGCACTAACAGCATAACAAGGCTCATTAGCAACAAGTCTTAGTTTGTTAAAAGGAATTGGTTCTGTAGAGGCTGCTTGAATTATTTGGTTATCAGCATTTCTTACCAAAGCAATAATCTTTATGTTGTCAACATTCCATGATTGTTCTAAATTGACAACTTTATTAAATTGAAGTATATCACCATCACTGTTAAAGTTGACCTCATCACTTGCAATTCTTCTCACAACATTATTAACTCCTGATACATTATTTTCTACAACAATATATTGCAAAGTAAGACCTGTCATAAGGTTGGAATCCTCTGCATCTCTCAGAAAGCAAGTTACAGTATTTGTTTGAGTATTAAAAGCAAGGTTGTGAATAATCATAGGTGCGGCATCGTATAAATGTTTTTCGATTAGTGCATTAAAGGGGTTGCCATCTTGTAAATGAGCTTTTGTTCCCTTTATTGTCAAATTGCTATTGAAATAGGCAGAAGGGAAAGCATCAATCTGGTATTGATCAATCACATTTTGTGCATCTGTATTACCTAAATCATTTGAGCTTGGGTAATATCTCAAGATAATAGCTTCGTCATCAGGGTACATTTCATCTGCAATTGTTAAGCCATTGTTAAATTCAGCATTTTCTTCATTTATAAAGACTTCCCAGACATTTGTTTTGGGAAAATATTGCCAGTTTTGTGCGAAAAGTGGCATGCTGATAATGATTAGGCTTATAATTAAGAGTGCTGTTTTTTTCATAAATCCTCTTTTCTTATTATTTATTAGAAGTTTGTTGAAAGCTCTATGCGAACGCCTTCGAAGGGAGTCTGATATTTACACACGCCATTTCTACAGACTTTTCCACCTTTTTCTTTGCCTGCAAATAGCTTTAATTCAGAGTGTTCGCTGATATTAGTTTTCAGCTCGGCTCCGAGCCAAGTATCGCTGACATCATCGTTAAACTCAAACTCAGAAATGATTGAGAAAGCAAGCCAGCTATTTAGTTTTACATCAGCTTGCAGAAAAGGTTGTTGGAGAGTAATATCATCTTCTCCTTGTTTTTGCTTTTTAACGCCCCATTTTGCTTTTACAGTTAGTGGCAGCATAAAGTTATAAAAATCAACAGTAGCACCAGGAGTCATTTCTTTTTCCCAATTATTAGCTGGTTGGTCTTTTGTTTCGATTTGCTCAAACTCGGTCTGCAGACCATAATTATCATTATTATACTTGTATTCAGTAAATAAGTTTGCAAATCTTATTTTAAAGTTTTCATTCCATGCTTCTGAATAATGTATAGTAAACTCATTTGCAAAGTTAGGCATATAACTAATTTCACTGCTTATCCCTTCTTCTGTATTGAGGCTTGCGATACTTGATAGCAATTGATCATAGTGATTTAATGATGGTAGATCAGCAAAATTGTAATTGTACTTGTAATATTTCTTATAAGCTATGTTAAAAGTAAAATCACCCAAAAAGAAGTTATTTGAGTTATAAAATGCATGTCCTCGATAAGTACTTGGCACATTATGTTCATATCTCATTTCTGCATATTCGGCATCGATGCTCAAGAGGTCATTTATTACTGAAGCTCTTCCTGAATAAATATTACGGTGACTGTACTTTAGATAGTTTGCAGTTGCTTCTTTTTGTTTATATTGGACAAGACCAGCACCGAGTTTTAAGCCAGATAATATGTTAATCTCACTATCAATACCAGCTATTACATCATTCCTGAATATCTGTTGATCTGCGATATCATTTTTTACTGCACCATAGAGTATTTTTAGGTTTACAAAGCCAGGGGAATAACGAATTAATGCACCATCTAATCTCTTATCTCTATCATTGTCTCTGTCGTTCCATGCTCTCAATGTAATACCTGCTCCAAATGCTTCTTCAAATGTTCCTGCTTGCAAATAATATTCATCTTTATCGTATGCTATATATCTGTCAGTCCATTCATGAGATATATTTGCAGGTCTTAGTTCATCAATTGCTTGATACTGATCGTATTTTGGTAGATTTGCTTTGAAGCCCATGCCTAAAGTGATATTATTATAGTTTATAGTAAAGTTTAATTCATCATTAAAGTAATTACTTAGTGAGTCCTCAGCAACGCGGTAAATGTATTTTGCTTGATTATCTCCTGAGATATTAAAAAAGTCTTGAGCATTTAGCGAAATGAGTGCAAAAAGGAGAATAGCAAAAATAAATATTCTTTTATGAGATTGCATTATTTAGACCCTTTCAGTAGCTTTTTTAGTTCTTCTTCGAGCTTGTCTTCATCACCAGGTATGTAACCGTTGTGATGAAAGGTAATTTCTCCTTCTTGGTTGATTACAAAAGTTTCGGGTATTTCTTTTACGTTAAAAGACTTCTGAATGCTTTTGTTTGCATCAATAGTTGTAATCATATCGAGTTTTAAGCTTCTTACTGTTTTAATAACTTTATCTTTTGCACGTGGACTATCTGAAGAGACAGCTATAAAAGTAATATTGGGGTATTCAATTGCCAATTTATTGTATGCTGGTAGTGACTTCATGCAAGGAGCACAGAAAGTTGCCCAAAAGTCTAAAACAATTGGTCCTTTTTTTAAAAGCTCAGCAGTATTTATTTTTTTCCCATTGATGTCTTCAAATGAAAAGTTTTGTATTTTTTTAGTTTGGGCAAATAAAGTTAAGCTAACTAACAAAATCATTACGGTAATCATTATTCTTTTCATATTATCTCCTAATTATTTAGTGGTATTTCAATTGCGTTATACACTTTATCGGTCTCTGGGTTAATCTCATCGAAGCTTAAGTTTTTTTGTACCCAGATTACTAAATATGTATCATCATCTAATACGCTTGTCAAGTTAATGTTGAAATCAATTTTTTGGCTAATATGTTTATCTGACAAATCGACCATTGTTCTTGCTCGCACCACATTCTTTGCAAGTTCGTGGGTAACAAAATGGGCTTTATCAGTTTCCTTTTCATATACAACAACTCTGAGATATGTATCGGCAAAGTCAATGTTTGAATAGGTATTGATTTTAACAGAACCAGAAATTTCATCTTCTGTTTTCACAAAACTTATATCATCAAAAGAAATATCAGCATCAGTTGTTATTATATTGTTTATTATTGTTTGATATTGGTCAAATTGAGTTTGCCCTGCGCCACTTATTTTAGTGGAGCCTTGCAGTAAAACAACTGGTGGATTATTTCCATAATATGGGGTCTCATTAAAATTGGGCAAAGCAAGAGCATCATTTATATGGTAGTTTAGGGTTATCATTTGATTTGGAATATTTTCAGATATATCTTCCAATGCATGCTCTGCATTAGGGCATTTTGGACACCAGAGGCCTGTCAATACTTCAACTAAAGCAATTTGTTTTGGTTGTGGGTGCACGTCGGGATTTTCTTGATTACCATACCAATAATATGCATTTTGTATTTTTTTAGCATAATCTTCCCATTGTACGTCAATACTTAAGCTGTCATCTTTTACATGAATATTGTATTTGAGGCTATTTGCATCAATTAAAGACACCTCAATTATTGCTATGCTTGACCACTGTTCATCGTAAAAGTCTCTACTTTGTGCTTTATCAACACCATCGTTTAAGTAGTCATCAGAGTAAAATGCCATGATGCTGTTTATATCATGTGTTAATAAGGCATTTTGCGTTGTTGTTTCAAAAGAACTAATAAAGTCTTCTGCGGGATTTTCTTGATTACCATACCAATAATATGCATTTTGTATTTTTTTAGCATAATCTTCCCATTGTACGTCAATACTTAAGCTGTCATCTTTTACATGAATATTGTATTTGAGGCTATTTGCATCAATTAAAGACACCTCAATTATTGCTATGCTTGACCACTGTTCATCGTAAAAGTCTCTACTTTGTGCTTTATCAACACCATCGTTTAAGTAGTCATCAGAGTAAAATGCCATGATGCTGTTTATATCATGTGTTAATAAGGCATTTTGCGTTGTTGTTTCAAAAGAACTAATAAAGTCTTCTGCCTTAATTATTATAATATAATCTTGGTCATATCTATCGCATGATGTAAAAAGAAACATGCTTATTAGAGCAATAATTATTAAAACTCTCTTCATTAATTATCTCCTTCTGCATCTGGTATTAGTGCTAATTTATCTAAAACCATTCCTTTTGTAATTAATTCAGGAAAAACAACTGGGTCTTTTTGACCAGGTATGAATAAGAGATACAAAGGTACGCCAGCTTTATTATAGTTTTTCAGCCAAGCATGTATTATAGGGTCTTTACGCGTATAATCTCCACGAAACAATGTTACATGTTTTTCTTTAAAGGCGTTCTCGATTTCATTTGTCCACAAAACTGTTGTTTCATTTGTTTTGCAAGTCATACACCATTCAGCAGAGAAGTCAACAAAGACAGGTTTTCCATCTTCAATTAAAGCATAGACAGCTTCTTCTGAAAACGCTTTCCATAAGCCGTGATCGTCTGCACTTTGACTGGTATTTTCTAACTGTACATCTTTAAACTGCAATAAGAAATATGCTCCAAAAATAACCACTAAAACTGCAATAATAGTCATTATCCATTGTTTTGCTTTTGAGTATTGGGGCTTTACGAAAGTGCCATATAGCCACGATGCTAATGCCAATACAACAGTAAAGAATAGCACTCTGATAAGGTTAGAGCCACCGAGTTGGGTATAAACAACATTGAGCAACCAAACCGCTGTAGCTAATAATAAAAATCCCATTGCTTCTTTGAAAATATTCATCCAATTACCTGGTTTTGGTAGAATTTTAATTGAATTAGGGAAAAATCCAATCATCAAAAATGGTAGTGCTAAACCCAAGCCAATACTCAAGAATATAAATAGAATTATCAGAGGTGGTTGGCTGAATGCAAAGCCTAATGCAGCACCCAGAAAAGGAGCTGTGCAGGGAGTTGCTAAAATAACAGCAAAAATCCCACTTAGAAATGAGCCTGAAAATCCACTCTTACCTGATGCTTGATAAGCTGCATTCATACCAGGAGCTTGGAATATCAAAACATCAAACATTGATAAAGCAAAGACAAACATAACGCTATATAAGACAATAACAAAGGTTGGGTTTTGGAATTGAAATCCCCAGCCAACAAGCTCTCCTGAAAGTTTTATAATTATTACAATGGAGCTCAGAATCAAAAATGATAGCAAAATACCAAAAGTATATGCTAAAGAATGTTTTAAAATATCTTTTTTGTCTTGATGGCTTTGTTTTACTATACTCAATGCTTTGATAGACAAGACAGGCAACACGCATGGCATTACATTAAGAATAATTCCGCCAATAAATGCCAATAGTATATATTTTACTATAGTCATCAAATCAATGCCTGTGCCTGCTAAAACATTTATGCTTAAATTAAACTCTTCTTCTTCTGGCATTAAGCAAGTACCTTCTTCATTGCAAAACTGATAGCCAACAATGACTTCTGCTTCATAAGTTCCAGATTTTAAACTATTTGTTGCAACAAGCTCTTTGACAAGAGTGAATTTGCCATAATAAACATCATTGCCCAATTCATCTTGGTGCTCGCTTGTGGGATAAATAGTCTGCCCTTCTTCTAAGCCTGGCACACCTGTTACTTCGACAAATAAATAGTCTTCTTGTTTTGTGCAGTGTTGATCATCAGGAATTTGAATAGTTACACTGAATTGTGCAGTTTCACCTGGTTGAATCTCCAAGTTTTGCTGTTCAATACTAACTACTTGTGCAAAAAGTGAAAATGTTAGCAGTAATAATAGTACTATATACGATACTTTCTTGAACATTTACCCTCCATATTAATTCTTTTAATATAATATAAGCAAGTTGAGTTCCTAAAACAATTATTATCATAAATTATTTCAAATTGTCTTTATTATTGTATTTATAAGGCAATATATTTTAAATATTAAATAATGCTTAAATTAGTATGCCAATTTTGAGCAGTTAGAGTGCAACATTTTTAATCATTTTTTATAAATTCAGTGTGTGATTTGTTTCATTGTTTTCTAAGCTTCATATGAAAGCTATCTTATTATAGTGTTAAAGTATTTTAATATTTATAAAAAAAGGCAACCCTTAGGTTGCCCAAAAAATCATTATGATTCAAGAATCACATATGCAATAGCGTATTCTTTTAGGTGCGACATACTTATATGTATATTCTTAATATCTTCTTTATCAAAAAACTCTTTTACTTTACCATATACATTTGCTATAGGCTTACCGTTTTTTTCTTGAAAAATAGAGATATCAGTCCAGGCTACTCCATCAGCCCATCCTGTACCCATTGCTTTAAAAATTGCTTCTTTTGCGGCAAATCTTGCAGCATAGCTTTGATATGGTTTTGCTTTATTATTACAAATTATGATTTCTTCGGTGCTAAACACTCTATTTTTAAAGTTTTCTGAGCGTTCAATTGCTTTTTTTACTCTTTCAACTTCGATAATATCAGTGCCAATCCCAAAGATTTTCATCATTAAACAAATACTGTTTTCAACTTCTTCTTATAGTTTGTTTTGCAACACATCTAACATATCTTTAGTCATGCTTTTGAGGTCATACTCATGTTTCCATCCCCATTGTTCGCGTGCTGCTGAATCGTCCATACTGTTGGGCCAAGAGTCGGCAATGGCTTGTCTAATAGGGTCAACATCATAAGCTATTGTGAAATTTGGTATATATTTTTTGATTTCTAAAGCAATTTCTTTTGGTGTAAAATTCATTGCAGTAACATTGAAGCAATTTCTATGAATAAGTTTAGCAGGGTCTGCTTCCATAACTTCTATTGCTGCTCTCACTGCATCAGGCATATACATCATATCTAAAGAAGTATTTTCACTCAAAAAGCAGCTGAATTTCTCATATTTAAGAGCTTCATAATATATATGCACAGCATAGTCTGTGGTACCTCCACCAGGAGCTGTAACATTTGAGATAATTCCTGGATATCGTACACCTCTTGCATCAACGCCAAATCTTTTATAGTAATAGTCGCATAATAACTCACCAGCGACTTTTGTCACGCCATAAATCGTATTTGGTCTTTGAATTGTATCTTGAGGTGTTTTGTCTTTTGGTGTGCTTGGTCCAAAAGCACCAATTGAACTTGGAGTAAAAATCGCACAATTTTGTTCTCTTGAAATTTCGAGCAGATTTACCAAACCTCCCATATTGATTTGCCAAGATAGTTGTGGTTCAGCTTCACCTCTTGCAGATAATAGTGCCACAAGGTTGTAAATAGTGTCAATTTGATGCTCTTTGATTACTTTTAGTATAGAGTTCGTATCAAGGACATTTAACTTGTAAAAAGGACCAATCTGCAGAATATCGGCATTTATTTCTGTATTTAAATCTGCAGCGACCACATTGTTTTTGCCATATTTTGATCTTAAAGCAGGTACGAGCTCTGAGCCTATTTGACCTGCTGCACCAATAACAAGGATGTTTTTCAAAGTAACCTCCATAATATTATCTTATTTTATTTTAAACATTTCAAATGGCACTTTTTTGTCAAATGAAAAATATAAAAAAGTGCAACGGTGGGGAGACCGTTGCATCTTTTCGCTTTTGGAGCTTTGGGGAGGGTATATGAATCTTTATCGAGACGAGTCTCAGATAAAGCTATTTTAGCTAACTGATATTGCTCCGAATGGGCATGCACTCATACAAGCACCACACTTGATACACTTGTCTTGTAGTATTTCATGAGGCTCTTTTACTGCACCAATAATTGAACCTGTTGGGCACACTCTTGCACATTTTGTACAGCCTTTGCATGCTATTGGGTCAATATGGAATTGTCTGAGTGATTGACATTCTCCTGCTGGGCATCTCTTGTCAACAATATGAGCTATATACTCATCTCTAAAGTGGTTAATCGTTGATAAAATTGGGTTTGGAGCAGTTTTACCAAGACCGCAAAGCGATGCATTTTTTACAACTACAGCAAGCTCTTCAAGAGTTTTCAAATCATCCATTGTACTTTCGCCTGATACAATCTTAGTCATAATTTCGAGCATTTGTTTTGTACCTACACGACATGGAATACATTTGCCACAGCTTTCATCCTGAGTAAAACTCATAAAGTATCTTGAGATTTCCACCATACAAGTTGTTTCATCGAGCACAACTAATCCGCCTGAGCCGACCATTGCACCAGCTTTTTGTAAGGAATCAAAATCAACAGGCATATCAAGATGAGCTTCTGTCAAACAACCGCCTGATGGTCCGCCAATTTGAGCAGCTTTAAACTTTTTACCATCTTTTATTCCGCCACCAATTTCATAAATTATCTCACGGAGTGTGATACCCATAGGTACTTCCACAAGTCCTGTATTACTAATTTTTCCTGATAATGCAAATATCTTTGTACCACGATTATTATCTGTACCCACTGAAGAGTACCATTGATATCCATTTTTTAGAATCAAAGGAACAGAAGCATAAGTTTCAACATTGTTGATATTTGTTGGTTTATCAAACAATCCTCTTTCAGCTGGGAAAGGAGGTTTTGGTGTTGGCATTCCACGCTTACCTTCAATAGATGCAATAAGAGCACTTTCCTCACCGCATACGAATGCACCAGCTCCCTGAGCAATTTTTAGTGAAAAGTGAAAATCTTTTCCCATAATATTATTACCCAAAAAGCCAACTTCTGTTGCTTGCTCTATTGCTTCTTGAAGTCTTTGAATTGCAAGAGGATATTCTGCTCTTACATATACATAACCTTGGCTTGCACCAACAGCATAAGCAGCAATTGACATACCTTCAATAATTTTATGTGGATCGCCTTCGAGTATAGATCTATCCATGAATGCACCAGGGTCACCCTCGTCTGCATTACATACAACAAATTTAATTGGATCATCTTGCTTTGCTGTCAGACCCCATTTTATACCAGTCAAGAATCCACCGCCACCACGTCCACGTAAGCCTGCTTTTTTTACCTCTTCGACAACTTCTTCAGGTGTCATCTCAAACAAGCTTCTTTTCAATCCAAAATAAGAACCTGCGGCTACTGCATCATTAATATTTTCTGCATCAATAAGACCTGATGAACCTAAAACACGACGTGTTTGTTTTTTATAAAAGTTAATCTCATCTGCAATTGGTGTATTTTGAAACACTAACTCATTGATTATTTCGCCTTTTTTGAGTGTTTTTTCGATTATGTCTTCGACATGTTCTGGTTTTACTTTCACATAGAATACTTTTTCTGGGAATATCTCAATAATAGGACCCATTTCGCAAAAGCCACGACAGCCTGTTTCAATTATATGTATATCTTTTTCCAGACCTTTTTCTTTTATTAATTGGTCAAACTTTGTTTTCAATGGAATTTCGCCAGTAGCTTGACAGCCAGTACCTTTACACATAGCAACTTGCCATTTAAAAGTAGAAGGTATTTTTCTATATGTATCAGTCATTTTATCAGCAATTTCTTTTTCTTTTGGAGATACTTCTTCTAATCCAAGCATATATCTACAGTATGTTTTGCTTGGTTGTTCTGGATGATAAAGTATTTGCTCATCTAAGTTATTATGAAAATCTTTCATTGTACATCTCCTTCCTTAATTTCTTCAATAATTGCAAGAATCTTTTCAACTTTCACTTGACCATAGATATGACCATCAGCGATAACTGCAGGTGCCATAGCACACGCACCTATACAAGCCACAGTTTCAAGAGTCAAGAATTTGTCGTCGGTTGTATTTTTCTCAGGTGATAAACCAAAATCTTTTCTTACTCTTTCAATCAATTCTTTTGCTCCCCTTACGTGACAAGCAGTACCGTCACAAATTTGGATAATATGTCTTCCTTTTGGCTCTGTTGAGAATTGTGCATAAAAAGTCGCAACCCCATAAATACTTGAAAGAGGCAAACCTAATTGTGCAGATATCTCTGACATAACAGGCTCTGGCAAAAAGCGATATTTTGCTTGTACGGCTTGTAATATTGGGATTAATGATGTTCTACTTTCACCATATTGAGCTATTAGCCCTTCGACCCATTTGACTTGTTCTTCCATTGTTTCTTCGATCATTAGTTCCTCCCGTAAGATCGTTTATTTTTTAATAATATTCTATTTCTACATGTTTACCGAGCTTGCTAAGGTGTTTTGCAATATCTTCGGTGATTTTTGTTTTTAAACCAAATTCTTTTGGAATACCTGGATTTTGATGTGCTGGGTTCATTGCTTGACCCACAAGAAATGTGATCTCATCAGAATCAAGTAGCTCTTTTAATAGCATACTGACACCATCATGATTTCTACCTAATACTTGCATTGGTATTTCTTCATCAACACCGAGTATTTTCAAAATTGAGCTTATTGTGATAATACCCTCAGTTACTAAATCAATACCTTTTATCATTCCAATTGGTGGAATACCTGGCTTAATAGAATCCATATCAACACCTACTTCTTGCCCTAATATTCTACCAACTATATTACTTGTTGTTCCGCCACATACGACTTTTCTTGTATCTTCGCTCATAAAGCGATTAACAACAAACTTATCCAGTTCTTTTTTAGCAGGTGCACCAATAAGAACTTTTAGCCTTTTTTTCTCTCTAATTTTTACTACAGCAACAGATGTGTCGTCACCAGGCTTGCCTGCATATAGTTGATGTGCAATATTTGTTAATTCAAATGCTAATTCATGAGCTGACAACGGTTTTTGCACAATTCTTTCAATAAATTCAGCGATTCTCTCCCATGACCAACCCAAATTCCAAACACCACCGATACCAGCATGAACCTCTCCGTCACTTACCAAAACAAGCCAATCACCAGGTTCTATTTTTACAATTGCCTCATTGATGTTTTTCCCTAAAATCTCAAGATTATTATATTCGATCGGATAAAACTTATTCTTTTTTATAATAATAGCTGGTGGGTTATCATATTCTACAAGGTGAATTGTGCCAGTATTATACATTTGTGCAACAGAAAAAGTACTATAAGCAAGCTTTCTGTATGAACAAGTAGGAAGTGTATCAATCAGAGTCTCTACTACATCATAAAGCTCGCTTCCGTTCTTTAGCATAACAGAGATGATTCGAGAAGTTAGAGTTGCTAAGATATTTGCTTTGACGCCCGAACCAAGCCCATCTGACAAAATCAGTGTTGATGCATTTGTTCCTTGATGACTCATTATAGAATCACCACACAATTCTTCATTATACTTATTGAGCTGAGCCGATGCAATCTCAAAATATAAGTTTTTCATGCTATTCCTTTGTTTCTTCACGAAAAACTCTCATTAATTCAAGCAATGAGACTTTTGTTTCAGCTGTTGTTTCGCCAAGCAATGAAGCAATTTCTTGAGCTACACGCATTTGTTTATGTATTACTTCATTTGCTTTTTCTATTGTTTGCTCTTTTAGTGCATTTATTCGGTCTTTATTTTCACTTTTTTGTGTAATATCTGTAACGATAACAACATGCATACCCTCTTCCACCAGGTCAAATGATATAAACTCAATTTCTTTCTTTAACTTTTCTGACTTTAATAGAGATGCTTTTTGATCACGATATTTAGAGTTAAATAAATCTACATCAATGTATTCGCGAATATCATTGCCTGCTATCTCTGAATAATTTGGTAAAGCAAAAATCTTTTCAAATGCTGTGTTATACTGTACAATTTTTAATTCTTCATCTACTTCACATACACCGTTTGGATCTCTTTCAATAATTCTATTTGCTCTTGATTCAGCTTTCTCTCGCATATATGGAATACACATTTCATATTCTGCCATGCCCTGAATTACTGCAATTGCTTTATCACGACATGAAAAATAACCACATGCACCACAGTTTAATTCGTCTTCTGTGCCAATTTTTCCCGACTTTTTGAGCAATTCTTGTATATCTTTTTCCTCGACATCTTTAAAATGTATTTCTCTTTTTTTAAAGCTGCGTGTCAAGTCAACCTCAATATCATCATAGTCAAATATATTAGGTATTTTGTTGTTGGATTTGACATATTCCAAGAGCTTCATTTTTGCTAACTGAGGGCTGTTTTGTCTCATCATTGGTGCCCCTAAACAGCCATCTTCGCATATAAACATTTCTGCAAACTTTAACGAATCATGCTCGTCTTTAATCGATTCAAGAAATCTTTTACAATTACCAAAGCCATTTACTTTTAAAAAGTTTAGAGAAAAAGGATTAATACCTATTCTATATAGTAAACCACCTTGAATTGGATATAAACGTGAATTCTTTTCTTGTATATGGGACTCTGGAGTTTCAAAAGGAGAATCATCAATTACTTCGGGGTAAATGCTTTGCTCTCTGAACCACTGTCGAATATCTTCAAATGACAAGATATAATCGAGCTCGCCAGCAAATCTTTCATTTTCGCTTTTTGCACTTTGACAAGGTCCAATATATATAACTTTTACATTTTCATCTTTCTTATCTTTGTATGCTTTTTTAAGCATCTTCGCATGAGCCAACATAGCCGAATCAACAGGTGCCAAATGTTCAATTAATTCGGGGTGATAAACCTCGATTAAATTTACTAAAGCTGGACATTCGGAGCTAATTACAAACTTGTCTTGCTGGATTAATTTCTCGTATTCAAGTAAAACGTGATAAGCTGCAGCAGAGGTTTCCTCAACTGCTTTAAAACCAAGCTTATGTAAAGCCCTGACAAATTGTGATGGAGAAAACTCTGGAAATGCGACTGCAAAAGTTGGGGAAAGACTTACAACATTTGCACTTTTGGTTTGTATAAAGTTCTTAACTTGGTCTAAAGATGATATAGCACGAATTGCATGCTGAGGGCAAACATCAATACATCTACCACACTGAATACATCTATTAGTTATAATGCGTGCATGTGCATCTTTAACTTGAATAGCCTTGACCACACAATGTCGGACGCATTTATAACAATCTTTGCAGTCACTTTCTCTTATCTTTATGAAGGAATGCATGTTTCTCTCTCTGCTTCTTCTACCAATCGATTAGTAAATAATTCTTTCATAGCATCTAAATTGTTTACTGAAATATGCTCATCATCTACTTTAATATTTATACCTTCTGAGCAGTGCCCCATACAAAAACTTGCTTTTAAAATAATCTTTTGCTCCATTTTATAAGCAGAAATAGCTTTTTGTAAATAGTCTATAAAGGCATGAGAACCTTTAATATGACATGAACTTCCAACGCAAACTGTAATTATCATTTTTCCCCCCGTTTTTATCACTCTTTTGCAAAGCTTCTGCACTTTGTATATACCAGATCTGTGCCATATTTCTATAAAATAGCTATTTTACTATTATTCAGTGTCTTAGTAGATATTTATACAATTTTTTTAATGTTCATTATTGAACAAAAGAGCGTTCTTGAACAGTATATTTATTGCCTTGTCGGATTTGACATATCATAAAACTAATTGTTATTATTCTGTAATAAGTTTATAAATAATGTTTGACTGCTGTTCTCTCTCAAAATAAATTCAAGATATTTCCTTTCAATTATATTTACAAAAGTACTTAGCCTGTTTAATAGTAAGAAGATACTAAAGTAATACAGATGATTTAGATAAACAAAATTTAGAAAAGTATAACAAAATGATAAGCAAAGTTTTTTTAAGATAGAAAGAATTGTGTTTTTACTATTTTCAAAGAAAATCCAAATATTTCATATGTAATTATCTCAAGTTATTCTTAATAAGTTTTCATATTTTATAAAAATACTTAATAAAAACATTATTATTAAATCCATTAATATATAGTCATTTAGCTTGTTTTTAAAGTCTTCTATACTATATATCATCTTTTAAAATCAAAAAAATGTATTATTTTCTTGACAAGAAAACCTATATTTAGAAATATGCAATAACAGACGAATAGATGGGGCCTATAGCTCAGTTGGTAGAGCTTCCGGCTCATAACCGGATGGTCAGAGGTTCGAATCCCCTTGGGCCCACCAATAAATTTGCCGCATCCGTGCGGCTTTATTTTTATAGAGGTGCAGATATGATTATTATTAAAAACAAAGAGCAAATTGATGGTATAAGAAAAGCGAGCATAATAGCTGCAAATACTTTAAAATATATAGAACCTTTCATTGTTGAAGGTGTTAATACTGAGCAATTAAACCAGCTCTGCCATGACTTTATGGTACAAAACAATGCTATACCTGCAACTCTTAACTATCATGGATTTCCAAAAAGTATCTGTAGTTCCATTAACAATGTTGTATGTCATGGTATCCCATCAATAAAGGATGTATTAAAAAACGGAGATATCATAAATATTGACGTAACTGCTATACATGAAGGCTATTTTGGAGATTGTTCAAAGACTTATATTGTTGGAAAAGCAAACCCAAAAATTACTGAATTTGTAAGTATTACCGAAACAGCAATGAATTTAGCGATCAAAGCACTTAAACCTGGCAATTTGTTATCAATAATTGGCTCAACCATACAAACATATGTAGAGCAATTTTCATATTCTGTAGTACGTGATTATGGTGGGCACGGCGTTGGCTTGCACTTTCATGAAGATCCGCACGTAAGTCATTTCCATAATAAAGAAAATGAGATTATCTTAAAAAAGGGAATGATTTTTACTGTTGAACCAATGATAAATATGAGCAAAAATTGGCGAGTAGTAACATCTAAAAAAGATGGTTGGACAGTTCGTACAAAAGATAAATCATTATCTGCACAATTTGAACACACTGTATTAATTACATCTGATTCATATGAGATTTTAACATTGCCTGATGAAGGCTAAACTGTTTTATTAAAATAAATCATCGCCAACAGAGCTGATAAAACTGAAACAGTTAATGAAGTTATTGCTGCACCTACAAGCTCGTATCTACTGATTAAAATATAATCTAAAATTATATTAAACACTCCTGTAAAAATCACAATATACAGATTGTATTTAACCTTTTTTAGTGCATTCAAAGTATTACCAGCAGGTGATCTAAAAGAACCAATCACAAAATAACCAAGCATTAGAATTCTAAATGATGGGACAGCATCAAGATATTCAGTACCGAAAACCAACTTGATGATAAACGGTGCAAAAGCAATACATATCAATGATATTGATGCATTAATTACGGATAAAGCCATGATTAGTTTTTTAAATAAACTCTTTATTTTCATTGTATTTTTGGCAGCTTGGACAAGATAGGGATAGATATAAATCATAACTGTCATGGGCAAGAAATTCATGGCAAAAGGTATTATAGTAGCTATTTTATAGGTTGCTACAAGTTTCTCATCTTTTAATAATAAGCCAATAAGAAAGACATCAAGTAAAAATAACAATGATGAGAAAATATTTGAAAGCATTGAGATTATTGAAAATGAGAGAAATTCCCTTATTTCACTTGCGGCTAATCTACTGGCTTTTATGATAGCTTTTAAATTAGGTTTTAATAAATATATACCTGTAACTACACTGACCGATACTGCCATATACCTGCCTAAAACGATGCCATATACACCACAAATAATTGCTCCTAAAGTAGAAAATAATAGAAATGTACCTGAGTTTATTGTTGTTAATAAAGAAAACTTTCTGTTTTCAAAGGCAGAACGATGATACATCTGAATAGTATCAAAAACGATATTCAACAAAGGAAAAAGTGCCAAAGAAAGCAAAATTGGTTGACTCTCGGAAATTGGTAGACTGCCAAAAAAGTAAAAAGCAACAATTGATAAAGCAATTATACTATTTACAGACAATCCCACAATAAATGTAAAACGTATGTAAGCGAATTGTTTTGAGGGATCATCTTGATTAGCACTTGAAAACTGTAATAAACCAATTACACAACCCAGTCCTTGTAATAATAAAAAGAACTGTAATATATTTTCTGCATAAGTCCAGACACCATATAAGTCTTTAGAAAGAATTCTCACTAATAAAACACTTGCTGAGAACTGTATGATTTTATTTATAAAAGATGAGCCGAAGATATGGTAAAAACCTCTATCCCAAAGCTTCTGTACTTGTTCTTTTAAATATTGATTTATACCAATCTCCATACTGCCTCTTTCTTTTTTAGACAAATTATTAGTGTATAAGATTTTGTCAATAGCAATTTATTACTTAAACAAACGTATAGGGATATAAGCAATACCTACTTTTGAGACCTTTTGGTTAAATTAGAAATTGCAATATAGAATTATAAATAAAAAAGAACAAAAAATATAGCTGCATTTTCAAGCAGCTATATTTGTCAATATGCGGTTTTTATACCCTAAACATAGATACTAAAGATCGTAAATGATTTGCCATATTATGCAAGTCCTCAGCTGCAACTCTGGTATGGTTTGCATTTTTTTCAGTAGCTTCTATGTTTTTTAACATATCATGAATATTCTTTGTAACTTCATTAATGCCTTGACTAATTTCAACAGTATTTCTTGTAATGTCTTG
>Ga0265293_10001670_pt1 | contig 47527 bp, 50 predicted proteins | sample Munlanlewell138R_FD_192505 | JGI IMG/M metagenome (GOLD analysis project Ga0265293, IMG submission 192505) | Leachate microbial communities from a municipal landfill in Southern Ontario, Canada - Leachate well 138R | ecosystem: Engineered > Solid waste > Landfill > Unclassified | place: Canada... | reverse complement strand
TCAACTCCTCTAAAAATAAGCGCAAAGAAAACTGTTACAAGAGAGATAGAGAGATTTAGTATGATGGCATGGAGCGTATCAATTTTAAGGATACCTACTAAAAACGGTAATCTAAATTCTGCTCCACCAAGTCCTATAAGTCCGCCAAGTGTTCCAATGATGCTAGAGCCAAAAAAGCTTTTGAGTTTTATAAATCTTCTCTTCATAATACCTCTTTTATAGTGACTTTAATATCAAGAGGTTTTGCATGGTAGGGCGAAGAAGTGACTATAAAATCAACTCCGCACCTTGCAAACTCAGCGATATTTTTCTCATGAATTCCGCCAGTTGCAGAGAGCAAAAGATAAGGAAACTCTTTTTTTAGTGCCACACACTCTTTTAATAGAGTAAAATTCATCTTTTCACATTGAAGTATGTCAGCACCAATAGATGCAAAGTAGCGGGCTTGCTGGGGACTCTCAACTTCAACAGCGACTTTTTTCTCTATAAAGGCATACTTTAATTTTTTGAAGCTTTTTTCCAACTCCGCTTTATCACTAAAAAAGTTTAGATGCTGTTCAAATATCAAAATAGAGTCAAAAAGCCCAATTCTATGGGGCGCTCCGCCACCGCACATGATAGCTTTTAGCATAAGCTCTTTGACTCCGGGGAAGTTTTTTCTAGTAGTTGAGACGCTTATATTTGGGTTTACCTCTTTAGCTAGAGTAACCATTTTGTGAGTATAGGTTGCGATACCGCTCATGTACTCAAAAATATTTTGGGAGATTTTCCACGCTTTATGAAGTTTTGAAGCCTCTGCTTTGCACTCTAAGATTGCCTCTTGAGCCATAACTTTATCGCCGTTTTTCTTGAAAAAGGTGTGTTTAATTTCAAGTTTATTTAAAATACCTCTAACTTCATCAACTCCACAAAGCACAATCTCTGCTTTTGATGCAAAGCTCATAACACCCTTTTTCTCGCCAATGCCTAGCCCATAGGTAGTTAAGTCAAAATAACCTGCATCCTCAAATAGTAAATCCATTTTAAAATCCTCTGTTTTTATATAGTTTTTTGAAAAATCGGAACACATCTTTTGTGTGAATCGTGTGTGATAATGTCTGCATTGATTGAGTAAACATCTTGAATCATCTCTTTTGTAATTACCTTATGTGGCGCACCGTCTGCTATGATTTTACCGCCGTTTATAACCACTACTCGGCTTGATATTAAAAGTGCATGGTCAGGGTAGTGAGTTGTTTTTAAAAATGTATATCCCTGCGCACTCAACTCATTTATAAGCTCTAAAAGTCTTATCTGATTGCCATAATCAAGCCCTGCAACAGGCTCATCCATGATAAAAATATTGACCTCTTGAGCAATAGAGCGAGCAAGCAGAACCATCTGTTTTTGTCCGCCGCTTAGCTGCCCAAAAGCTTTATCCTTAAGATGCCAAATACCTATTTTTTGGAGTGCTTTGTTTGCTACTTCGTAATCATTCGCACTAGCAAGGGCAAAAAAGCCAAGTTTTGAGATTCTCCCCATAAGTACCATCTCCATGACGGAGTAGTTAAAAGGAGTGTTGTTATACTGCGGAATATAGGCAATATAAGAGGCTATATCTCTATGCGAATGGTTTGTTATAGTTTTGTCGTTTATCAAAATATCGCCACTTCCATATAGGAGTTTTAAGATAAGCTTTATGAGCGTACTTTTTCCGCATCCGTTTGGTCCAAGCAAGGAGACGACTTCACCTTTGTAGAGTTTTAAATCTACGCCTGATAAGATTTTGTGTGTTTTGTATGAAAAATGCAAATTTTTTACATCGATAAGAGGCTTTAGTTCCATGCTGCCCTCGCATTTTTGAGAACTATGATAAAAATAGGTATCCCAATGAGTGAAGTTAAAATCCCAATAGGTATCTCAACGCTAAGAGCAAGCCGTGAAATAGCATCAGCAAGAAGCAAAAAAGCGCCTCCAACAATCGCTGAGAGAGGAATGAGCAGACGATGAGAAGGACCAACTGCCATGCGGATAATGTGCGGTATGATTAACCCAACCCAACCGATAATCCCAGCCATAACAACTGACAAAGAACTAGCCAATGTCGCAAGTATGATAGCTATGATGCGTATAAGTTTTACATTTACGCCAAGTGCTTTTGCCTCTTCATCTCCTAAGCTCATAAGGTCGAAATATTTGCTCATAAATATCATCCCAGTGATACTTATCAAAATAGGAATTGCTACAAGAAAAACCTCATTTAACTGCGCCATAGCAAGCGAGCCCATAAGCCAGTAAACTATGGCAGGCAGGGTGCTGTAAGGGTCTGCAACATATTTGATAACGGATAAAAGAGAGGTAAATAAAGAGCCGCTTATAACGCCGCCAAGAACAAGCATCACGGTAGAGCGGGAGTTTGTTACCATGGAGCCGATAAGCACGGCAAAACCTACAGATATAAACCCAAATCCAAATGCTACTATCTGCACAATATACCAATGCTCAGAGATAAGCATCCCTAAAGCTGCGCCAAAAGATGCCCCAGCGAGTACGCCTAAGATACCCGGAGAGACAAGAGGATTTACAAACATAGCTTGAAAAACTGCTCCGCTAGTAGCAAGTGCTGCGCCGATAAGGATGGCTAGGAGTATGCGTGGGAGCCTGATATTGAAGATAATATTTTCTATTAATGCAAAAGATTGAGTATCGCTTTGCTCATTTAAAAAAAGTTTATAATCCAAATAGTTCATAAACGTAGATATCTCAATATCATACTGCCCCCAAAAGAGAGAAAACAGCGCTAAAAGCACCAAAAATAGCATTGCAACAGATAGATATTTTATCTCTTTTGTATAATTCATCTAAAACCTAAGTAGGCAAAAAAAGTAGGTAAGTTTTTTTAACATATTAATTTCCTGATTATGATTTTTATATATTTTAAAAATATATATAAATCTAGCGAAACAACTTTTAGCTTTGTATATGTAGCTTGTTTTGGACATTTAACAAGAGAAGTTAGAGAGAAAAAAGAGGGTAGCTTAATTCTGTAGGGCACATAAAAAAAGTGTTCGCTAGGTTTTTGAGGCGTAAACGCCTCAGAAAATAGTGCGCTAATTTTCTGCACTATCTTCTGAAGAGTTTTTTTATAGTTTGATAATGTCTTTAATTTAAAGAAAGAGAGGTTTTGTATCTTTTGTGATATAACGATATATATAAAAAGCATAGCCATTCACTCCTTTAAATATTTTTATGAAACATTCGTTATATCTCATAAAGCATAACGAATGTTAATCTAATAATTCTTAAAGTTTTATTTAATCGAAGATTATAAGCCTATTATAATATCATTGGTGTTGATTAGAGCGTAAGCTTTAGAGCCTATTTTTAAAGAAGTGGCACTCTCTTTAGCTAAAAGAGCAATAAGCACTATATTTTCATTTATCCTAAAAGAGAGTTCTATCGACTCTTGAGATATCTCTATAAACTCGATATTTCCATCGAGGATATTTATATTTTTACTTGAAATAGGGGCTTCGTTTAGGATGAGAATATCGCTTGACTTTATGATAGCATATACCTTACTCTCTGTATGTAGTCCCATATTTTTTGTTGATTTTGCCGTTATAGTCGAAGTTAAAGAGCAACCTCTAAAAAGAGAGAGCTCTATATCTGCGTTTAAACCATTGAATTTTATACTCTGTATAGTAGAGGGAAGTTGGTTTCTAGCACTTGTGGTCAAAAAGGTTCTGTTTAATATTCTCGCCAAATGCTCCGCATCATCGCCTGCTTCTGTAAAACGATCTATGAATTGGCGATGTACCTCGTTTAGGCGGTCGTAAGTCTTTATAAGTTTATACGCATAAGGAGTAAGAGTCGTCCCGCCTCCGCCTTTTCCTCCAGTCGTTCTTGTGATAAGCGGTTCATCTGCAAGCTTGTTCATAGAGTTTATACGTTCCCAAGCCGCTTTATAGCTCATCTTCATCTCTTTAGCCGCTGCATTTATAGAACCGCTGTTTTGTATCTTTTTTAAAAGCTCAATTCTTCCTGAACCTAAAAAGCTCTCATTATCTTTTGTTAACCAAAAACGACCGTCTATCTTCATGTAAAATACCTTATATAAAAAATAGTATAGGTGCTTAAAAAAAGCGATTTCATTATAGTATCAAAATTTACTTTTGTAAACATTCAAGCCTTAATCAAAGTCTCTCAAGGCAGTGTTATATCATATTGATGCAGAGCTTATTGTGATTGGTAAAAAAGATTGTTTTAATGATTATTACTTATACTTTCTTACTAGCTTTTAGATAAAATGAAAGGCAATTTATAAATGAAATTATATTTATATAAAAAATGCAAAAGTTCAATAATATAAGGGTTTCAAGGTGCAAATACGAGTTTATTACGAAGATACGGATACTGGGGGAGTGGTTTATCACTCCAACTACCTCAATTTTTGTGAGCGTGCAAGGAGTGAAGCTTTTTTTAGAGTTGGGTTAACTCCGGTTTTACAAAACGGTCACTTTGTGGCTAGAAGGGTGGAGGCAGATTATATCTCTAGTGCAAAGCTCGGTGATATGCTACAGGTAAAGACGAAATTTCTAGAGATGAGAGCGGCTTCATTTAAGTTGTCGCAGAGCATCTATAGGGATGAAAAAAAGATATTTGAGCTACATATAACTTTGGCATATATAAACTTCGAGGGAAACCCTCAAAAGATTACAAAAAATGTCGAGGAGCTAATTGCTTCACTCTTTACAAGCTAGTCAAAAAGGTATAAATCTTGATACTGATGGCTTAAGCAGGTTTATGGGATATATCATTTGATTGTTAATGTTTTGTATATCGTACTCTCGATTTTCTCCACTTATGAGATGAGAAAAGTAGTCAATTCCTACAGTTGTCGTGTAGTTTATCCAATCATAAACTATATCATTTCCTAAGAGGGAATTTGTCTCAATCAAAACATCCTTATTTTGTGTAATTGAGTTTGCAATTATCATGTTCTTTCTGTCATGATACTGCGTTAGAGAGAAGAGCAGCGGGTTATAATTTGTCTGCGTAGAGAGTATGCTTGTGGCATTTGTGTCATAAAGAGTAAGTTGAGATATTATCATACCGCTTTTTACGATGGGAGTGTTTATGAAAAAAGAGCCTTCGTTTATCTCCTTGTTCTCTTTTAGCTGCTTTTGGAGATTTGTCGTTTCCTGCGGAATGGAGAATTTTATAACTACAGGCTTCTTCTTGGGAGTAGGGGAGCTTAAGCTTATGCTTTTATCTTGAGAGCCTTTGTGTACAAAAGCATACTCCTGATATTTTGACAACTGTACTCCGATTGTTGATTCGTCATAAAATATAATTAGCGGTGATACTGACTCATTTAAAAGCAGATCGGTTTGGGCTTTGTAATCTATCCCTCCATAGTTAAGGTAGCTTGAAGTAGTTTTTGTGTCTTTTTTGTTTATGGTTGGAAAAAATATATTGATATCTGGATTTATGTTTGAGACAACCGCTTCACCATCTTGAGTTAGCGGCGCAATAACATAGGAAAAGCCATCTTTTTTTATCTGCTTTAGCACTTTTAAAATCTCCTCATGGCTTTCGTCCTCTATTGTATAACTCTTTAGTTCAAAAGGACGGTTTTTTGACATCATGTAGGCAAACGAAGCGTTTGTTGTTGAAGCTGCATATCTTCCTATTTTTTTATATGGCAGAAGTAGGGCAATACGAAGTTTACTTCCGGTAAGAATTTTCTTAATATTGAATATTGCCAAATACTCTTCTCTTCTTGCTTCTAAAACATCATCTTCAAGCCTCTGATTTGCGTGGGCTAAAAAGGAGAAGATATGCCCATTTTCAAGATGTTCTTGCAAGCACTCTTTATTACATGGGTAGGGGTCTAGATTTTGTACATCTGTTTTTGGAAGAGGGATGTCTGATATGAGAAAACTCTTTGCACAAAGTAGTGCAGGCAACAGCATCGCAAATAAATATAATTTTTTCATAGACAACTCTTTATGGTTTTGAGATCATTGAATGTTACCTTTTTATCATCTGGATTTCTAAGAAGATGATTTGGATGATAAATAGGAATCAACATGTAATCCTTAAAGTTTATAACATGACCTCTTACTCGTTGAAAATTTTCATCTTCGGATGTAACTTTAGCATAAGCATCCTTTCCTAAAGTAACAACAACTTTTGGTTTTACAAATTCTATCTGTGAAAAGAGGTAATCTTTGCATGAATCCCACTCTGAACTTGATGGAGTATTTGAGTGTAAAGGTTTGCATTTTATAGCATGCGTAAAGTAGACATCTTGCAGACGTAACTCTAAAACATTTTCTATCATATCTTTTAGCATCTCGCCACTTCTTCCGCAAAAGTAGGAGTTTGCAGTATCTTCACTATAAGAGACCGTATAGTCTATAATCATAAGAGTAGCATTTGGGTTTCCATAACCGCTCATACTTTGTGACCTTGATTTGTTTAAGTCGCACAGATGGCATGTGGATATATTTTTACTCAATGTATTAAGATCATAAGATTTTTCATTTGAACTTATCTTGTTTATAGAAAATGAGTCACTGTATTCAAATCCAAGGGCTTTGAGGCGATATAAATTCTGAAGAAGAAGTAGATTCTGAAAAGAGTTCAACCGTGACCTTTTTTTGATATTTTAAGAGATGAGAGTATATAAAAATAGTGGTTAAAATCTACTTTATGAACTTTGGGGTAGAATGATAAAAATATTTTAAAAGAGTAATATTGAGTATTGAAAATAATATATTAGATGTAGATAGTTTTAAGTTAAAGTCTTCTAGTGAAATTCAAAAAATCATTAAAAATATTGAAAATTCAAAGAGAGAAAATGTTCTTATACATATAGTCTCTTTTATTCATAACACTGTTTTGGTGCAAAATTTGAAAAATGAGTTAAATGGGTTATTTCCAAACGCCAAGATAGTTCTGCTCAAGCATCATGATAAAAAAAATACGCAATTGACACTCTACTCCTTAAAAAAAGATATAAATCAACAAGATATCAGCGATGAAATAGCTAAAGAACTTTATATGCAAGCAGGGCAAAGTGAGCGTAGTATAAAAGAGTACAGGAATAAACTTTTCAGTAGATACTTTACCGACCATCTCACTAACTTGCCAAATACTTATAAGCTAAGAAATGATTTAGATGAATTTAAAGAGTTTGCTCTTGTGGTATTTAATATAGATAATTTTCAAACAATCAACAATTATTACGGATACATAGTTGGTGATTACGTTATTGAAAAAGTGGCAAAATTTCTTCAAGAAAATATTCCCCAATATCATATCTATAAGCTCTCAGGAGATGAATTTGCCTTTATTATAGACAAAGGAGTGGGCTTTTATGAACTAAAAGAGTATCTTGAAGATCTTTATGCAAGGCTTCAGCATATTATAGTGGAGTATCAAGATATTAATATATATGTTGATTTTACGCTTGCATCTTCGACAAATAGAGATAGTGCAAATATATTTTCAAAAGTTTCAATGGCATTAAGGTATGCAAAAGAGATAGGTGTGAAATATTGGATATATGAAGATAGAATGAATTTTGAAAATGAGTATGAGAGAAATTTAAAGCTCTCTGCAATCGTAAGAGAAGCGGTTGAAAACCAAAGAATAGTACCCTACTATCAAGCTATAGTCGATAGTAAAACACTGCAAATAAAAAAATATGAGTGTTTAGCTAGACTTATAGATAAAAATGAAAAAATACTCTCCCCGACTCTTTTTATTCCTATTGCAAAGAGGATAAAAGTTTACAATACCGTAACAAAAGCCATAATAGACAAGTCATTTGAAACATTTGAAAACAGTGAATTTGAATTTAGCATAAATCTCTCTATCGAAGATATTATGAGCAGTGAAATTTTCAATTTTATCGTCAAAAAGTTAAAAAATTCAAGAGCATCTAACAGAGTAATCTTTGAACTGCTAGAATCAGATGCTGTTGAGGACTTTAAAAAAGTTGAGCGCTTTATAAGTGAGGTCAAAAGATATGGAGCCCAAATAGCTATTGATGATTTTGGGAGCGGTTATTCTAACTTTGGATATTTGACAAGGATGAACGTTGATTTTATAAAAATAGACGGCTCTTTAGTAAAAGACATAGATATAGATAAAAATGCGCTTTTAGTAGTGCAAACTATTGTCGAATTTGCCAAAAAATTAAATATCAAAACCATAGCAGAGTATGTTCACACAAGCACCATAAGGGACATTATAGAAAAACTAGGAGTTGACTATTCTCAAGGCTTCTACATTGATGAACCGTCTATCTCCCCTTGCAAGGCTAAATAATTTTTTCTAATAATTAAAATTTTATTAAAAAAACACTTAAGTATCATAGTAAAAAAAACATTTATGTGATAAAATTAACACTTAAAAAAAAGAGGGAGTGTGATATGATTCATAATATGTCTATAAAACTTAAGATGGCGCTCATAGTTACTGTACCTATTACCGTTTTATTAATTTTATTTGGTATGGGTAGTTATAAAAGCTATAAAGAGGTAAAAACTTTAAACCATATACAAGAGATGGTTGGCTTTGCTCAAAAGAGCAGCTCGCTTGTACACAATCTTCAAAAAGAGAGAGGCGCATCAGCGGGAGTTATCAGCTCTAAGGGAGCTAAATTTTCTTCAGAACTGAGTTCTATCCGCAAAGATACGGATCAGACTTTAGCCGACCTTCAAAGTTACTACTCCTCTATGGCTCTAGATGCATATTCCCAAGAGCTTAAATCTAAAATGGCAAATGCACTCCAAAATCTTAAAAAGCTCAAAGGCATTAGAGAGCAGGTGGATTCACTAAGTGTTGCAGTAAGCATCCCCGTTGTTTACTATACAAAAACAAATAATGATTTTATAGCATCTATAGAAGAGATAGCAAAAATGAGCTCTAATGCTCAAATGAACAATCTTATCAACGCCTTTGTGAACCTTTTAGCTTCTAAAGAGAGAGCAGGGCTAGAGAGAGCGGTTTTATCTTCGACATTTTCAGGAGATAAATTTGCTCCAGGATTTTATGAAAGATTTATAGGTCTTTTAAATGCACAAGAGATATTTATGGATAAATTCCTCTTTTTAGCACCTGAGGATCTTGCGGCATTTTATACACAAGTAATGAGTGCGGAGGTGGTAAGTAAAGTCCAAGAGATGAGAAAAACTGCTCTTGAAAATCCAAACGGAGGGTTTGGCGTTGATGCTACTTACTGGTTCGCTACTATTACTTCAAAGATAGATTTGCTTAAAAAAGTAGAAGACAAAGTCTCTTTAAGCCTAAGAGAAAAGATTATAGAGCTTGAAGATAGCGCATCTAATAGTATGCTTTTTGGACTTATGTTAGGTGTGATTATCGTAGGTTTTGTTCTTTTTTTCAGCTTCTATATTTCAAACACTTTGGCAAAACGAATAAATCGTTTTAAAGATGAGATAGATGACATCGTCTCCTCAAAAGATTTTTCAAAAAAAATTACCGGCTCTGCAATGGATGAGATAGGTTTTATTCAACAATCTGCAAATCATCTCTCTTGTGTTGCTAATAACGCCATCAAGGATTCCAGAGAGAACTTGCAAAGAGCGCAAGAAGAGTCAAAAGAGAATCAAGAACGTCTTGAAGCAAATAAACTTACCCTCTCCTTGACTGAGCTTCTAAACGATGGCGCAACATCCGGTGTGGGAAGTGTTCAAGTGGGTTTGTCAACAAACATGGCGTCCTTAAAAGATATCAATGATAAAAATGTGCAGACTGAAATAGTTGTTGAAGATGTGAAAAAATCTACAGACGAGATGGTCATGTCTTTAAATAGTATTTCTGAAAAAATGCAAGGTAGTAGAGAAAATTCTGAGCAGTTAAACAGCAGTGTGAATGAGATAACAAATGTTATATCGCTCATTAAAGATATAAGCGATCAAACAAATCTTCTCGCACTTAATGCTGCTATAGAAGCAGCTCGTGCAGGCGAACATGGAAGAGGCTTTGCCGTGGTTGCAGATGAAGTGCGCAAACTTGCAGAGAGAACGCAAAAAGCAACGAATGAAGTAGAGGTAAATATAAATCTTTTAAAACAAAACAGCTCATATATGCAAGAGTTTTCTGAGCATATGAATCAAGAAATTTCAACATCTTTAGAAAAACTTGATGTTTTTAACGTAAGTCTTCATGGATTAGTAGATGGAGCAAAAGATATCCAGCTTGCAAATAAAAAAATCTCAAATGAGCTCTTTATTACTCTTGCAAAACTAGACCATATTGCGTTTAAACTTAGTGGATACAGTGCTGTATTTAAGGATGACCATAACTTTAAATTCTCAGATCATACAAGCTGTAGATTTGGTAAATGGTATATGGGAGATGCAAAAGCGTCATTTTCTTTAACTGCTTCATACGGCAAAATTGACCCTATCCATAAAACGGTACATGATAAAGTTAGAACTATCCCTGATTATATTAAAGACGGTTCTGTTAAAAATGCAGATAAAATTATTGCGGCATTTGGTGATGCAGAAAGAGCTTCAAAGGAACTCTTTATTACTCTAGATACAATGGCTGAGGAGATAAAATAGAGTCTTGCGAGTTGTGCCGCTTATTATAGCGGCGGTCACTCTGTTTATAACTACTTAGTTACTTCTACGACTTTTTCAGTTGATTCCCAAACACCGTGTTTTGTGCAGTATGCTTGAGCGGTAAGTTTTAGTTTGCTCCCAGTTGGAATGATGTTAAATGTTACTGTTGCATGAGCTTTTATATTTCCAAGTGTCCCAGGAGTAAAATCAGCACGAGCTAAAAGTACATCCCCATTAAAGAGTGACATATTAGCTATGTAGTGGTCAAAATCATCAGGGTGAGAGTATTCATTTCCCATTTTTACAGTAATACTAAACAGCTCACCCTCTTTAGCACTATCCGCACAGTGGATAAATGGTGAATGACGGTCTATATAATCTTTTTTACTTTCTCTCTCAACAGTATCTATATCAACGTAACGATTTATTTTTGGCATTTTTTGATCCTTTTATTTTAAGTTTGAGCGGTATTGTAACTACAATGTCATTTACAAAAAAGATAACTAATTGTTTATCTGTTTTGATTAAGACTTCTTTAATTTAGGGCTCTACTTTATAAGTATTTAACAAAAATATAGATAAAATCGCGTCAATAATATTGAAATAAAGAGTCTATTTATGATTAAACCATTACTAATTGAGATTGGGGTTGAAGAGCTTCCTGCAATTCCACTTTTAAAAGAGTTAAGCAACATTGAAAAAAAATATGCTGATATTTTAGAGAAAAACTCACTTCTATGCGAGTTTGAATTTTACTATACTCCTCGTCGTTTGGTTTTGTGGCATAGGGAGTTTAAGACCGAGCAAGATGACAGTAGCGAGGAGTTTTTTGGAGCGCCAATAGATGTCGCGTACAAAGATGGGATGCCAACTCCTGCAGCACTTGGTTTTGCAAAGAAATGTGGCGTAGATATTAAAGAGATAGGCTCTGCTCAAAAAGGTGCAAAAGAGGTTCTTTACTATAAGAAAGAGTTAAAAGGAAAGTCTTCTGTTTTGCTTTTGAATGAGATAATCAACGAGTGGATTAGATCTTTGGACTTTGGTAAATCCATGAGATGGGGTAGTCTAGAGGAGAGCTTTATTCGCCCGATTCGCTGGGTAAATGTACTCTTTGGCGACGAACTTGTAGAGATAGAACTTTTTGGAGTTAAATCAAAAAAAGAGACTTTTGTGCACCGTACAAGTAATTTTGGTGCAGTCGCAATTGACAGCGCAAAGGAGTATTTTGAGACTCTTAAGGAGGGCGGAGTAACTCTTTTTCCAGAGGTTAGGCGCGAGGATATATTAAATGATTTTAAGAGATTAGAAAAACAAAACAGTGTCAACATAGAGATAGATAATGATTTACTTGATGAAGTCGTGGCAATCGCTGAGCATCCTAGAGCGATTTTAGGTACCTTTGATGAAACTTTTTTAGAGCTTCCACCTGAAGTTATCATCACGTCTATGAAAGAGCATCAAAGATATTTTCCCGTTTTTAAAGATGCTAAACTCATAAACAAGTTTGTTGTAGTCTCAAACGCTTTAACAGAGGATTTTTCTAAAGTTATACAGGGCAACGAGAAAGTTTTGCGTCCTCGCTTGGCAGATGCACTTTTCTTTTATAACAATGACCTAAAAAAAGGACTCAGCACTGAGGGACTTGAAAAAGTTGTGTTTATGAAGGGACTTGGAACTGTTGCTGACAAGATAGAGCGAGAGAGAAAAATAGCTAATGCTCTTTTTGACATGTATAAGCCAAAAGATTCAAGCAAGGAGATGCTCACTCGTGCGATATCTCTTGCAAAAGCTGATTTAATGAGCGAGATGGTTTATGAGTTTACGGAGCTTCAAGGTCTTATGGGTTACTATTATGCTAAAGTGGCAGGGGAGAGCGATGAAGTGGCAATTGCCATAAAAGAGCAATATCTGCCCGAGGGTGAAGATAGCAAACTTCCTTCAACGACTATGAGCGCTATTGTTGCTATGAGTTTAAAGCTTGATACTCTTTTGGGTCTCTTTAGCGTAAATCAAATTCCAACAGGCTCGCGTGACCCTTTTGCTTTGCGCCGCGCGGTAAATGGGCTTATAAGAATTACAAAAGAGCACAACTTAGAGTTTGATATTGTCGAAACTCTAAAGTATTTGAGTAAAGAGTATGTAAAATTTGACATCTCAAAACTTGAGCAGTTTTTCTTAGAGAGAGTAAGACAATACTTTAAAGTAAATCCTTCTATCATAGAAGCCGTACTCTCAAGCGGCGAAAGAGAGCTTCTTAAAATAGGTAAAAAAATAGAAGCACTAGAGAATATGGTTAGTAGTGAAGGCTTCGGCGAATCATTTTCAACATTTAAAAGAGTTGCAAATATCACTAAAGATATTGATATGTCTAGCAAATTTAGCGTTGATGCAAAACTTTTTCAAGAGAGTGCAGAAGAGCTTCTTTTTGCAAGATACAGTGAAGTTAGTGGAGCTAAATATGCTTCATACGAAGAGGAGCTTGATGCTCTTTTAGGACTTAAACCAGAACTTGACAAATTTTTTGACGATGTTATGGTAAATGCCGAAGATGAGTCTGTACGTAACAACAGAAAATCTCTTGTTGCTTCTATATACAAAAGTATTTTAAATATAGCAGACATTAAAGAGGTAAGCGTTTAAGCATCTTCAAGGAGTATTTTTTTTGAGGTTAGCGCTTTTAAGAGAGAGTTTCTAATAGAGAGATAAGCGGTTTTGTTTTGTGCTAAAATCTTTTCATCTCTCCTCTCTTGTCTCTTTAGTGCGTCTATCTCTCTTTTTTTATTGTTATATTTAAGTAACTGAGCTTTGGTTGCCATTTTTGAGAGCAGCTTGACTTTTTCATCTTTTTTTATCTGTATCTCTTGCTGAATTTCTCTTATGTCATTTTTTAAACTACCGGCTTCTTCGCTATTTTTAGATGAATCAAGGGAATCAACATATATATTTAATCTTTTTGTAGCATAAATAAGAGTTTGTTCTATCTTTTCTACCTCTTTTGCTATTTTGGCATTGTATTCAACAGGTGAAAAAGAGCCTACAAGAAGCTCTGAAATCTTCTCTTCAAGCTCTAGTCTCTGCTCTATTGTTGCATCAAGTGATATCTCTGTTTTTACATATATTTTTACAATTGACATCATTGATGCAACATTCCATTTCATTTTGTTTGAAGCTTCAATCTCTGGAACTTTGTATTTTTGTCCATCTAAAACAACTATATTTAATGAGTAGTATTTTAAAAATTCTATTATGTATTTATTTGAAATGCTAAGTTCTGATAGTATTAGGTTTGTTATATGAATAAACACCTCTTTGAAGTGTATTCTAAAAATATATCCTGAAAATCCTTTGAAAAAATCATCGTTTTGACCAAAAGTATTTGTTAAATTTTCGGTTACAATCGACTGTATAAGTGAAAATGCATATTTCTCATAGGTAAAATTATCGATTTTTTTCTCAAGCATATACAAATCTACAAACTGCTCTGCTACAGAGTAGAAGAAATTTTTATTTTCATCTTTTATAAAGAAATCGTTATAAAATGATTTTAGTTCCTTTTCTGCAATACCGTTGTATCTGTTTGCGATTGTATTTTTTTCTTTTTCTGAAATTTTTCTGATATTGCAGTCACTAAATAATTTTATAAATGTTTGATTGTTTTTAATGATAACAATATCGCTTTTTTGAAGCTCAAATGCTTCTTTAACTGCATATTTTAAAAGCTCTTTTTTGTTTATCTCTTCATTGTTAATTTTGTTTACAAAATGTGTAAGTTGAAGTGTTAACTCTTTTTGAAGACATATCAAATCATCTTTATCGTTGTAGTTATACTGTATGTACTCTTCATTCTTATCTATTATATCTATGATTGCATCAAGGTTTACGCTATCTTTTGGTTCTGTTTTATAGGGAATGAGTTTAACAAAAAGTTTATCTTCAGTGATTTTGAACATGGTATATCCAATAGATTCAAAATGCTCTCTTATAGACTTTTTTATCTCTTGTTGAACCTCTTTGTTTAGCAAAGATGAAGATTCAAAATTTTCGCTTAAATAGCAGAGTAAGTCCTCGTTATGTTCACTGCTCCATTTAAAGTCAACCCTAGGAGTATCTATAATAGTTTTTACGTGAGTTTTTAGTCTTTGCAGCGACATTTTATAAAACCAATTTCGTAAATATTATAATTAAACTTTTTAGTAGATAAGACATGATTTCCTTAAAAAAAATAGACAAATAGCTTATTGATAAATTTCGGATGCAAGAATCAAAAACATATGTTGTTTTATGATAAATAAGTTGCAATCCGACTATCTTGCATTACACAAGATTCGTGACTTTCCGTCCCTATTTCACAATAAGTTTGGCTTTATATATAATGAAGTGTAATGATAGCAAAATAAGCTAAAAAATATCTTTTTTAAGTTTTTTTTAAAATTTTATGACGTTTTTATGATTTGCGGAGGATATTTAGAGAATGCTTTTTTAAAGGCATTGGCTCTTACATCTTTAAATTTGCCAGTCGCCACGGGAGGTAGAAAATATGCTCCCTCTTGGCTCTCCATAACGTCATAATTACTATCGTACATAAATGCTATCTCTTTATCGAGCTTTTTTGCCTGAGCTGATAAATTTCTGGCATAAGCGATAATGTTTTTATGATGTCTATCAAACTTATTACCTGAGCCAAAAAAGACAAATTTACCATTTAGGCGGATATTTAGATAGTCGTGATAGTTGAGTTCTTTGTCATATCTTGTGAGCTGATTACTTGTATATTTGTCCAAGTCTGCATCAAACTCCTCTAGGATAGGTGTTGGCTCTATGTTTGGTCTGTTTATATTGAAAAGATATTTTATCTCTATGAGTTTGCCTCTGTATCCATCTTTTATAGCAGAAGCAAAGAGGTTACAGTTGTTGTCAAAATTTAGTTCGCAAAACTTGCCATCAAACTCGTAACCTTGAGAAGCAAGTTTAGAGTTTGTGTTGTAACCAACCGGAGAGAGAGTAGGGTTATATAAAAAGATGGTGCCCGCTACAGTTTTGCGTTTTTTACCCAAAAGCTCTTCTAGCTGAGGCACATCTATAATTTCGTTGCCCTCAGGTATATAGATGTAGTGTTGAGTTAAATATTCTACATCAAAACTTGTTGAAAATATTCCAAATGTCTGCAAATTAAATCCTCTAATATTTATTCGAATTATACTCTAATTCTGCACTATTGATGAGGCAGTAAAATAGAGTTAATACTTAATTTTGGCTAAAAACAGACCGTTGCTTTTAGCAGGCTTGATTTTGTACTTTTTTTTGCATTGGAGTTGCTCTGTTATCTCTTTGAAGTCGAGTTGTAAAAGTGCCCCTACCATCAATCTAATCTGGCTTCTTAAGAAACCGTTAGCCTCAAAGTTTAGGATTATATATCCCTTGTGTTTGTATGCAAAGGCTCTGTAGATTACTCTGGTTGTATTTTTAACATCACTGCCGCTTTTCATAAAAAACTCAAAATCATGTTCGCCGAGGAAGAGCTTTATGTTTTTCTCTATTTTTGAAAAATGCGCATCTTCTAAAAAAGTCACAAAACTCTCTTCAAATGGATTGCTCTGAGACTCTTTTATGATGTATCTATAGACTCTTTTTTTTGCGCTGTATCTTGCATGAAAAGAAGTATCTACAGACTCTATCTTTTTAACAAGGATAGAGGAAGGAAGCATATCATTTAGAGCTGATTTTAGTCTCTTTAGGTCGCTCCAAAACTCAGGTAAATCAACATGGCAAATTTGTCCGTTTGCATGAACACCCCTGTCTGTTCTTCCGCTTGCTATGACTTTTGCATCTATATTGAGTTGATGCAGCACGTGTTCTAGTTGCCCAAGAATAGTGTTTTTTGAGCTTTTTTGCGTTTGAGAACCCAAAAAATTTGTGCCGTTATAGGCAAGGGTTAAAGCAGCTCTCATTTAAAATTTGGCAACAATCGTTTTTTTGTAGATAATATAGGTCGCTATCAGCCAGCCAAAAATCAAAAGAGGTACGGTGTATGTGGATATAGCCAGCTGAAGTCCAACGACAAGCGCATCATATATTATTACGGAGAGAAAAAGATATAGATAAACTTTCCCCTTTTGGTGTCTTACATGTACAATCCCGATGCTCGCAATTAAAAAAAGACTTAAAATCGGAAAGAGAGAAAAGAGAGTGTTTGTAACAAGTTTTTTTGTTGTTTTAGCGGATGGTTCTGTTGGAAACCAGTATTGCATTGGCGTTTGATACTCATCAAGATTTGTCTTTAGGGTATCATTTATATACATTGTTTTAAAATTAATTTGCGTAAATTTTTCCGCAGAGTAGCTATATCCTTCCCCATCACTAAGCTTGAGTCTCAAAATTCCTGCATCATTTATTATTTTTGCTCTTTTAGCACCTATGAGAACCTCTTCGTCTTGCTTTTTGTTAAACAAAATTACATCAGAGTATGTTGCGTCTAAATCTTCTTTTCCTATATATAGAAGCCACTCGCCAAATTTATGTCCAAACTCTGAGGCTGAGAGATTAAATTTTGCTTCGCTTTTTTTATGAGAGATAAAATTATTTGAGAGCACCTTCGCATGTGGAAAAAGAACCAAAAAATCAAAGAGCAATATTATCGACAAAAGGAGTGCAGGCAGAAAAAATGTTTTTAAAATAAACTTTGGACGAATTCCAAGAGCAAAAAGTACAACTATCTCATTGTCGTTTGAGAGCTTAAAAAGCGCAAGCGTAGCAGCTACAAAAAATGAGATTGGCAGTGTATAAAAAAGAAGCTCTGGCAGCATAAATAAAAAGAGTTTGCTCATCTCCAAGATAGATAGCTGGATAACTGCCGTATAGGTAGCCATTTTTATTAAAAAGACTACAGATGCAATCGAAAAAAGAGGTAAAAATATAGATAAAAATAGGATTGAAAGAGACTCTCTTATATAGTTTTGCAATATTTTCATTAGTAGTTTGCCTCTATGTATCTTAAAATTGGGCTGTCAAATAGATAGACTGCAAATGTGGCAATCGCCAAAAATGGTACAAAAGGAACTCTTTGCTGCTCTTTTGAGCCTTTCATGACAAATAGCATAACAGGTAGTGCTAAAAGTGCCGATAAAAAAATCCCAACAAGTGCAAGCTTGACTCCAAGAAGTGCACCCATAGTAGCTCCAACCATTATATCGCCTTCGCCCATAGCTTCTATAAAAGGGTAGGTGTGGTAATTTTTACTCCACGATGTTATGGTTTTTTTAGCATCTCTATGCGCTGATGCGGTAAGCATGTAGGAAAGGGCAAACCGAAGCAATGTAAAGCCACCCGCAAATAGCAGCGCATTTTGAAAGTTAATTACAACACCGCTTATGTTCCAAGCCCCAAGAATTGCAAATACTAAAGCTAAAAGATTTAAAGAGTCTGGAACCATCTTATATTTGAAGTCTATCATGGAGATTCCAAGAAGAGTTAAAAAGCTAAATCCAATGAGCAGAATTGGAATATTTAACCCAAACTTGATTACCAAAGCTAAAAATACAAGACCTGAGATTAGCTCAATTAGCGGGTATTGAAAAGATATTTTTGAGCCGCAAAATGCACATTTGCCTCTTAAAAATATCCATGAAAAAAGAGGTATGTTGTGCCAAGGTTTAAGAGTGTTTTTGCAGGTAGGACAGTGAGAAAAATCATGTACTATGCTCTCATCTTGCGGAAGCCTTAAGATAACGACATTTAAGAAGGAACCAAGCAGTAAACCGAGGATAAAAGCGATTAAGAGTTCCACTACTTCAGCCCTCCAAATTTTCTCTCAATTTTTGTAAAATCTTTTATGATTTTCTCAAGTTCATCCGTTGTAAAATCAGGCCAAAGCGTATCTGTAAAAAAAAGCTCGGCATAAGCGGCTTGCCAAAGCAAAAAATTAGAGAGCCTTTTGTCTCCGCCCGTTCGAATAATCAAATCAACGTCATCCTTGCAATCAAGCGCATTTGTAAGCATCTCTTTAGTGATGCTCTCTTGAGAATTTTTAATCTTGTTTATGGCTCTTAATATCTCATCATGAGCCCCGTAATTGAGTGCTAAAGATTGAACCAAACCGTCACAGTGAGCAGTTTTTTCTTTTACGTTTTGAATTGTATGTTGAAGTGATTTTGAGAATGCTCTTAAATCGCCGATAGGCTCAAATCTTATGTTGTTTTGAAGGTAACTCTCAAGCTCGTTTTCTAAATATTTTTGCAAAAGTTTCATTAAAAATTCTACTTCAAGAGTAGGTCTTTTCCAGTTTTCTGTTGAAAAAGCATAGAGAGTCAATCTCTGTATGTCCTCATTTCGTGAGCAAAATTCAGTAATGGCTCTGACTGTTTTAGCACCAGCTTCATGCCCTTTTGCTCTTTTTTGCTCTCTTAGCTTTGCCCATCTGCCGTTACCATCCATAATAATGGCTATATGTCTTGCCCTATTCATATATTTTTTGCATGTTCTAGGATTTCAAAGGATACGCTGAGTTTGTCAGATTTGGCGATAAACTCTCTCTTGTTTGGAAGTATAAACTCTATCTCGTTGGTGTCAGTTCCAAAGCTTGATGAATTTTTTAAAACATTCAAACAAACTGCATCAACACCTTTGTCCTCTATCATTTTCAGAGCATTTGCTGCGGCATTTTCTTCATCCATTTCAGCTTTAAAGCCAATTGTCACAATATCGGTTTTATCAATTTCGCTTAAGATGTCAATATTTTGCTTAAGCTTCAGATCCCACGTATCTCCTAGATGCTCTTTTTTAAGTTTAGCATCCTGCGGATATGCTGCAACATAGTCACTTACTGCTGCTACCATAAAGAGATAGGGTTTTTTTTGAATGAGATGAATCTGCTCCTCTTTCATAAGTGTTGCTTTTGAGAGCTTTGCCTTTTTTGCTATGCGAACGGAGTCTTTGAGATACTCTAGCATCTCTGCAGAGCTTTGGGTATCTATGGTGTAAAGCTCAAGCGGGAGATCTTTATCAAACTTTGAAGATATAAGGTTGACATCTGCACCCTTGCAGTATAGTGCAGTTGCCAGAGCTGAAGCCATTTTTCCGCTTGAAAAATTTGAAATATAACGAACCTCATCTATCTTCTCAACAGTTCCTCCGCCAGTTACAATAACTCTTCTGTCCGTCCAAAACTCCTCTTTAAGCAGAGCCTTTGCGCAGTGCCAAAAAATCTCCTGCGGTTCAGCCATTGCGCCATCGCCAACTGTTTTACATGCAAGCTCTTTTGTCTGCGTATCAACTATCTCATAGTTTGCAATAGAGAGCATTTTGAGATTGCCCTTTGTTATAGGATTGTTTATCATGTTTGTGTTTGCAGAGGGAGCGATTATCTTTAGATGTGGGTAGGCTAAAGCAGTCTGCAGGAGCATATTGTCAGCTATAGCATTTGCGAGTTTTGCTACAGTGTTTGCGGTTGCGGGAGCAATAACTAGAAGATCTGCCCATTCGCCCGCTTTTATGTGGTTATGCGAGGTAACCCATGATTCGTTTATGTCATCGAGCACTCTGTTTGAAGTAAGGGCTTCAAAGGAGAGTGGAGTTACAAACTTTTTGGCAGCTTCGCTCATTATGACCTTAACTTGCGCACCTGCTTTACTTAGCAATCTGACAAGTTCAAGTGCTTTATAAGCAGCGATTGAGCCTGTGACTCCTAAGAGAATTTTCTTATTTTTTAGCAAATCCGGCGATACAAGCATAATTTACCTCATTATTTTTGTTTTTGATGTATTTTAACACGAAAAGACTTAAGCGGCTTTAGTTGTTGATACAAATCAAGCATTAAATTTTAATGAGTGTTAAGATTGCAACTTATAATAATTAAAAGGAAATTTTATATGGAAAAGATAGTTTTACTGGCATTGGTTTTAACATCATTGCTTTTTGCAAAATCTGCAACGCAAATATGCAAGAAGTGTCATCCGATTATAGTTGAAGAGTTTGAGGGTTCAATGCATAAAAACTCCTCCATATATGATGATGCAATCCATAAAGCAGTCTGGGATATACATCCTTTAAAAGCAAAAGATAATTATGTGTGTGCTCAGTGCCATATTCCAAATGCTAAAAATGAGGAGGAAGCTAAAGAGGGCATTACATGTGTGAGTTGTCACACGATAAAGAACGTAGAAGAGCATGCAAGCGTAAATAAAAATGTTTACTCCAAAGACAAAAAAACATTCTACTCAACAGAAGCCGGCAGAGAAGGCGAGAAGGTAGTTTATAAAAAAGAGAGTTCTTTGTTTGGTATGAACAAAAGCAGTGTAGGTTCGCCTTATCATGACATAGACTACACTAACGAGAAGTTTCAAAATGCTAAAATGTGCTTAGGCTGTCACTCACATAGACAAAATTCAAATGAGTTTATGATTTGCGAAACATCAAAAGAGGGCGCTAAAAACAAAGAAGAGAACTGCATAACGTGTCACATGCCAAAGGTTGAGGGAACGACAACAACTATTAAAAAGACTCAAAAACACTCTTTTCATGGGTTTGCAGGAGCTAGAAAAAATCCTCAATTACTCTCAGAGTATGTTGGTTTGGATTTTAAAAAGAGCTCAAATGGCTTCGAGATAACCATTGATAACAAAGCCCCGCATGACCTTATGCTTCATCCTCTTAGAGTTGTAGAACTTAGAGTAAATCTTTTACAAAATAACAATATTACTCAATTAAAGAGGCACTCTTTTGTTAAGGTAATAGGCAATGAAGAGGGACCTTCAATGCCATGGCTTGCAAATAGAGTTCTTGTTGATTCAATGCTAAAGAGTAAAGAAAAAAGAAGCATAAGTTATGAGACTGCTCTTAAAAGTGGAGATAAAATCGAGGTTCAGCTTGGATACTTTGTCGTAAATCCAAAGGCTCTTAAAAAGCTTAATTTAGAAGAAAATGAGGATGCTAAGAAGTTTACAATTTTAAAACAACAACACTTTACAGTAGAGTAGCCAAAAGCTACTCTGTTTATTTATCTATAAAACCCTTCAAAACAACAATAAAAATCGTAAATAAAACAGAACCGACTATTAAGTAGAGCACTTTTTTTGGTGCAAGTATGCTAAAGAAGTTTTTCACGCCAAAAGCTTTAACGGTAAGGATAAATCCTGCAAACCCCCCGATAGTACCTGCTAGTGCCAACCCAGCAGCTCCCATATAGGAGATTAGGGTGATTGCAGAGATGATATAAAAAGCAAGAGAGAATGTCGCTATCTTCGCGGCGCGCATCTGCTGCTCGCTTGCATAAAGCCAGAGTAAAAAGAGTTTTTGAAGCCCTAGAGGAAGAAGTCCTATCATGTACATCTGAAGAACAAATGCGCTGTTAGCCGTATCTGCGGCATTAAAGGAGCCTCTCTCAAAAAGAAGCCAGATAATCTCATGCGCTAGTATATAGCCGCCGATAGTGCTAGCTGTAAGAAGATATGCCAAAAACCAAAAAGCTTTCTCCATATAGAGTCTTGCTTTTCTCTCGTCATGGTTTTTTATATACCTTGCTATGCTTGGAAAAAGTGCGATAGAGGTTGCTATGGCAAAAAGTGCAAGAGGAAGCTGAAATATGCGGTTTGCATAGTAGAGGTAGCTGATAGAGCCTGATGCTAAAAAAGATGCTAAAAATGTGTCTAAAAAAGCGCTGACTTGAGGGGTGGAATTTCCCCAGATAGCAGGAAAAAACTGCTTTTTAAACTTTTTACTCTCCTCTTTTATTTTAGCTGCTTTTGCTCCAAGGTGTTTAAATCCGCTGCACAAAGGCTTTAAAAGTCCGAGCTGATGGATGGCGATAACATGTGAGAGTAGCTGTAAAATACCGCCTATAACGACACCGAAACTTAAATAGTAAACTATCTCTGCATGGCTTTTTTCTGCTGAGAGGTAGAGTGCTAAAATAAGAGAAATATTTAGTAGAGCGGTTGAGAATGCCGTAGTAGCAAAATGGCGCTTGTATTGAAGCATCGCGCTAAGGAAAGTAACTCCAAAGATAAGAGGCAAGTACCAGAAGTTTATAGCAACAAGCGGCGAAGCAATCGCAACTGTTTTTGCATCAAAACCTACTGCGATTGCCTGCGTTGCAAGGGAGGGCAAAATATTTACAAGCAGAGTTATAACAAGAATAACAGAGAGAAAAATTAAAAAAATATGTGCTGAAAAAAGAGATTTGTTGTTTGAGTGAGCGTAAGCAGGAATAAACGCTTGTGTAAAAGCGCCCTCTGCAAAGATGCGGCGAAAAAGATTTGGGAGTTTGAAAGCTACAAAGAAAATGTCGCTGTAAATATTTGCGCCAAGAGCCGAAGCTGTCATAAGGTCTCTGAAAAATCCCAGAATTCTTGAGAATAAAATTCCAAAACTATTGGTAAATATTGCTTTAAACATTGGCTTCTTTTGGAGATATCATATTGCTTTTACAATAGTTTAACAAATATTTGATTAAAATTGAGAGTTTAATTTTAAAAAAATAATTTTGGGAGAATAAAAGTATGGCAATATTCGGTTCAAGCAATAAAACTCAACAGTTGCCAAAAACTATTCGTCCCACCGTCATAAAAACGCAAAATGTCGCTAAAGAGTTGATAGATTTGGCAAAAAGAAACGGTATTAGTGCAAGTAGTTTAGATTTTGATATTTTAGAAATACAGACATATACAAGAGTAAACAAAGATAAGAGTGAGACAGACTGGGAAGAGACAAGCACAGAGGAGCTACGCAAACTCGATGATGCAACTGCAATACTAAATCCCAATTTTGAGATAAAACAGGTCTATGAAGTTGAAATATACTCCAAAGAAGATAACAATATTTTTAAAAATTTTCATACAGCAGTTGGCGCAAATGCTACAAAATGTAAAATATACTTAAGCATCAAGGCAGGTTCAGAAGTCTTAACTAGTCCAAAATTTGAAGATGAGTTTTTAAACTATATAAATAAAAGCAAGATTAGAGCTGGTATCTTGGTAAATATTTTTGATGAGATGGTAAAAGAGCTTGTGGCACGTACTTCAGCGCTTGCCAAAGTTGATGGCATCATAAAATATGATAAAAATCAGACAATACTTATAGCGGAGGCTTACGAGCCTACTCCTACTCTAAACGATCAGCTTATTTCACACTATGACAAAGAGGTTGAAAGTAACAACGACGATCGTGTAGATTACTCAAAAAGAGGATTTATACATAGTGTTTTAGACGGTGAAGTTTTGATGGAGTATATAAAACCAAAAAAAGGTAAGGCAGGAAGAAACTGCCGCGGCGAATTTTTAGAACCGGCGGAACCTGAAGTAAATCACGCACCTGATTTTGGTGTTGACGATACCATAGAGGTAATAGACAATAACGAAAATATTATATACCGAGCAAAAACTAGCGGTTATATTAGCTTAGAAGCAAACACTTATCAGATAAAATCTGAGATGGATGTAGGAGAGATTAGCTTTAAAACAACGGGATCTATCTCAACAGGTCTGGATTCGGATGTTTCAATCAGCGTAAAAGAGAATGACTCGCAAAAAGATGCTATCGGAAGCGGTATGGAGGTTGAAGTTAGTGAGATTGATATAAAAGGCAATGTCGGACCTAATGCTAAGGTAATTGCAAGAAGAGCTACTATAGAGGGGCAAACTCATCAATCATCCTATATAAAAGCGGATGACTTGACTATAAATGTACACAGAGGCGTTGCGATTGGGGAAACTATTAAAATTACACGGCTTGAACATGGAACGGTTGAGGGAAAAAAAGTAGAGATAGTCCAAGCAGTCGGCGGCAATATAAGAGCTAAAACTATTGATATTGGAATATGTACATCTCATGTTAAGGCGACTGCATCAAAATTTATTGAGATTAAAAAGCTTCAGGGGAGTGAAAATATTTTCACGATAGATCCTCTGATGCAAAGTGATAGAAGAGAGAGATTTAGTGAAAATAAAGATGAGATAAATCAGCTTCGCACAAGCACTCAAGAGATAAAAAAAGAGATAGAGAAGTATCAAAAACTAGTCAGAGACAACACAGCCTCTTTTAATGAGGTTAAAACAAGATTGATGCACTATAAGAAAAACGGCATAAAAGCACCCTCTGCCTTTTTGGGTAAATATAAACAGTTTCATAAAGCTCAAGAGCATCTAGAGGGAATAATAAAAGAGTACAATGTCAAAAATGATAAACTAAATCTCTTAACTAATAAAACAGCATCTTTTCAAGACAATATTTCAGATGCAAGAATTATAAACAGAGATAGATGGGTGGGACATAATGAGTTAATTTTTAGACTTGTTGAACCGCCTATTGAACTAAGCTACAAACCGCAAGAGGGTTCGCCTGATAAGATATTTGCGGTAGTGGAGACTGATGAGGGAATATATGAGATACAGGCGGTAAGAGAGTGATAGTAGGCTTAAGAGGAGATATAGTATATAAAGAGCCGTCATTTGTACATATAGAGGTTCAAGGAGTAGTTTATGAAGTGTTTATATCGCTTCAAAGTTTTTCAGCCATAGGAAGTGATAATGTAAAACTCTTTACCTCACAAGTAATAAGAGAAGATGCGCAGCTGCTTTATGGTTTCTTGGAGCTAGGAGAAAAGAAACTCTTTGAGAGACTGCTTAAGATAAATGGAGTAGGTCCAAAAGTCGCTATGGCAATATGTTCAACTTATACGCCTGCTCAGTTTGGAGTCGTAATAAACAACAAAGATATGAGCGGTGTAAAGAAAGTTCCGGGAATTGGTCCTAAGAGTGCAGGGCGGATTTTAGTTGAACTAAGCGGTTTTGATGCCCAACTTATTTTATCGCAAAATGAGGCGATAAACAGCTCATTTACACAAGCTAGTGAAGCTTTGGAGTCTTTAGGATTTAAAAAAGATAAAATTTCAAAAGCACTTAGCCAGTGCACTACAGATGATACCGCTTCATTAGTAAAAGAGGCTCTGAGACTTCTAAAAACATTTTAATTAAGGAAATATGGATTGAAATTAACTATTTTATTTGGAGGTGCTAGTTTCGAGCATGAAATTAGTATAGTAAGTGCTATAACTTTAAAACAGAAACTCTCTAGTTTTAACTTAACGTTTATTTTTTGTGATCAAGACCACACATTTTATATGATTGAAGCATCAAAAATGAAGGCTACGACCTTTTCAAGGGGCGAGTACAAAAAGATGCCTAAACTCTCTATTGCAAGTGGGGTATTTGTTCAAAAAGGACTACTTGGTTCAACAGAGCATAACTCTACGGTTTTAAACCTTATTCACGGAGCAGACGGAGAAGATGGGAGTATAGCCGCACTTTTGGACTTTTTCTCCATAAAATATATAGGACCTCGCATTGATGCAAGCGTTTTTTCGTATGATAAACGCTACACGAAATGGCTCTGTAGTACAAGGGGAGTCAAAAGCCTAAAACATGAAGAACTTAGCTTAAAAGAGCATAACAACATAAAAATTCCATACCCGATTATTGTAAAACCTTCACGTCTTGGAAGCTCTATCGGAGTGAGTATTGTAAAAGAGGAGAGTGAGCTAGATTATGCGCTTGACAGCGCTTTTGAGTTTGATAGCAGTGTCATAATAGAGCCATTTTTGCAAGGAGTAAAAGAGTATAACCTTGCAGGTTTTGCGGTAAATGGAAAAATGCATTTCTCTATAGTGGAGGAGCCTCAAAAAAATGACTTTTTGGATTTTGAGAAAAAGTATATGGATTTTTCACGAAACCAACAGGTTTTAAAAGCAGATATTTCAAAAGAGTTAGAGTCAAAACTAAAAGCAAATTTTGAAAAAATATATAAAAATATATTTGAGGGGGCACTTATTAGATGCGACTTTTTTGTTGTTGAGGGAGAGGTTTATCTAAATGAGATTAATCCAATACCAGGCTCAATGGCAAACTATCTTTTTGAAGATTTTGAACATTGTCTAGAGATGCTCTCAAATTCGCTCCCACATGCAAAAAGAGCAAAAACAAACTACGAGTATATTCACTCAATTACCAGAGCCAAAGGAAAGTAATGGCTATAAAGTCAATACAGTTTTTGCAGCACACTTTGGATATTAGTTATGAGATTATAAATCCGCAGGCAAAAGTAGATTTGATTGTCTTACATGGCTGGGGAAGCAACAAAGAGCTTATGAAAAAAGCATTTTCGCCCTATATGGATGCATTTCGTCATATCTATATAGATTTACCGGGATTTGGAAACTCCACATGCAACATAGCTCTTGAGACAAAAGATTATGCAAGAGTAGTCGAGCTTCTTATGATTCATCTAAATGCGTCAAAGGATATTATTTTAGGGCACTCTTTTGGTGGCAAGGTTGCGCTTCTTCTTGAGCCACAGGTTTTGGTACTTGTAGCAAGCGCTGGCATCTATAGATCAAAATCTCTTAAAGTTAGAACAAAAATCGCACTCTTTAAACTTTTAAAACTATTTGGATTTAGTAAGTTTAGAGAGTTTTTTGTAGCAGATGATGCTAAGAAATTGAGTGAGCCGATGTATCAAACCTTTAAAAATGTCGTAGATGAGGATTTTTCTAAGGAGTTTGCTGCTTATAAAGGAAAAGCTCTTCTTTGCTGGGGAACAAGCGACACAGCAACTCCTATTAGCAGCGCGAAAAAGATAGAGAAGCTCATAAAAGACTCTCTGCTTGTAACCTACGAGGGTGATCACTACTTTTTTTTAAACCATGCTAAAGATGTAGCGCAAAATATAGAAAAAACTTTTTTAAAAACATTGGAGCATAATTAATGCAAGATTATGAAATATTAATAGCTTTTATAACAAACGTTCTTTTTGTAACGGTTTTAGGATGGTATCTTATAACAAATCTTCAATGGTATGACTATAAGCTATCACGTGTAATTTTAAAACACCATAAACCTCACTGGCATGTTATCTACTTTATCATCCCATTTATTGCCTACTATACGACAGGCAAATTTTTTACCATTTTCTTTCTTTTTGCAGTTTTACCGGCAATCTTTATCTGGCATAAAAGCTTAGATAAGAAACTTGTCTTTACATGGAGAGTAAAGAGATTTTTGATTATTCTTGTTTTTTTAGTTACTTTTCAAGATTTTCTCTGCGTTATAAAATCAACATGTGAGATTTATGGTGTATTTATGCCGCTATTTTTTACTTATGTTGGAAGTTTTGCAATAGAGAAATTTCTCTTTGAGGCTTATAAAAAAGAGGCACAAAAAAAACTCCAAAGTATGCAAAAGCTTCAGATAGTTTGCATAACGGGAAGCTACGGCAAAACAAGCACGAAAAATTTTGTTCGTGAAATACTTAGCAAAAAGTACAGAGTTTATGCAACTCCAAGAAGCGTTAATACACTCGGAGGAATCATCAAAGATATAAACGAATCCCTGCCGAGTGATGCGGAGATCTATATTTGTGAAGCGGGTGCGAGAGAGAGTGGAGACATACATGATATTACAACCTTTTTAGAGCCTCAGGTTGTAGTTGTAGGCAAGGTCGGTTTGGCTCATATAGAGTATTTTAAGAGTTTGCAAAATATTATTGCCGCAAAGCTTGAAATAATGAAATCTCCAAGGCTGGAGTGTGCGTTTATACACAACTCTGTTACCGATGAGCCTCATGAGAAAGTTGTGTTTTTTGGGGATGAGATTCAAAATATTAACGCAACCTTAGAGGGAACAGATTTTGATATGATTTTCAATAACGAAACACTCCACTTTCAAACAAAAGTGCTGGGTTCATTTCAGACAATTAATATTGCAGCAGCGGTTCACATTGCAAAAACATTTGACATGAGCTATGAGGAGATTATAGAAGCAGTAAAACGTTTATCTCCTGTTGAGCATAGGTTGCAAATGATAAAAGCTGGCGGAAAACTTATCTTAGATGACGGATATAACGGAAATATAGAGGGGATGCTAGAGGCCATTAGACTCTGCTCGCTATATGAGGGCAGAAAGGTTATAGTAACACCGGGGCTAGTTGAGAGTAGCGAGGAGCTAAACCTAGAGCTAATAAAAGCAATCAACGCTGTCTTTGAGATAGCTATCGTCACAGGCTCTTTAAATGCGGAGCTTTTTGATAAAAATCTAAATGTTAAAAATAAAATCATTTTACATGACAAGTCTAAGATAGAGGAGTTGTTGGCGCATCAGACAAGAGCAGGAGACATCATACTCTTTGCAAACGATGCACCGAATTTTATATAAATCATGATAAATAAATATATAGCTCAAATAACAAATGAATACAATACAGGCTCTGTAAATGAACATAGCTATGGAGGTCATTTAAAAGAGCTGTTTGAATCTATTAACGAAAATGAACCTAAAATTGATTTCAAACACTATAACAAAATCATATATGTACTTGTTCAAACAGATTTTATTATGAAAAAGATTGATAAAATTTAATAATGACAAAAACTAAATATCTCTTATATGCTTTTAAATGCAAAGAGAATCAAAAATATAGTTATTGGTATGAAACCGATAAAAAATATTTTAAACAAAAAAAGCCACCTGTAACTATTTTAAAGAGAAATCAAAATGAATTAAGTAGTGTGAATGATGAAGATATTATTTTAAATCCATGGAATGAGTGGGACTCAAATAATATTCAAAAAATTATTGCGGATAACGGCGTTTGTATAAATTACTTAAAATCTACAAATAATGATTTTATACAAAAACAAGAAGACTTAAAACTACTAGAGCTTTTGATAGGATTGAAACTAAAAAAAGAGGACAACTATATACAAAGAGTTCATGATGGATATGAGTGTGATTATGAGCCTATGAAAGAGTTGTTGAAAATGAAAATATTAGAAGAGATTAAGAGTGAATAAGTCTATAATGTTCTTTGAGCTCTTTTTTTGTAGTTTTAGAACCTTCAACTTTAGCAGAAGTATAAACAGAATTAATAATCATTTTTTCTTTGCCTTTTGCATCAGAAAAATACTTGTTCGAGTTTGCAATAGTCTTTTTCATAGCTTCAACCTTTACTTTAAGTGCACCGTTTATAGCATGGTTTATACAACAAAATATAAAGAGAATTTAAAAATATGATAGATAAAATTATAAAATATCTCGGCTACTTTACGGCTTTTGTTGTTGCTTTACTGGTTTTGTTGGTTGTTTATGATGCAACAGCGAGGTACCTTTTCTCAACTGGTTCTGTCGCACTTCAGGAACTGGAGTGGCATCTCTTTGATATTATTATCCTCTTTGGTATAGCTTATACATTAAGAGAAGGTGCGCATGTGAGGGTAGATATATTTTATGCCTCCTTTTCACAAAAAACAAAAGTGTTTATCAATATAATATCCTCTCTCTTTTTTGTGCTTCCGTTTTCATTTCTTATTATCTACATAGGGATAGATTTTACGCAGATGAGCTATCTTCAAAATGAGGCATCATCAAATCCGGGAGGATTGGAGTATAGATTTTTAGTAAAATCTCTTATGCCTCTTTCGTTTGTTTTTTTATCTCTTCAAGCCATTAAAGATGCAAAAACCAACTTTGATATGTGGAGGTCATTATGATATCCATGTTTATGTTTGTAGTTGTTTTAGCGCTTTTAATGGTAGGCATTCCTGTTGCTTTTGTTTTTTCTAGCGTGGCTATTGCTTTTGCATTTTTGACTCCCCACGTGGGTTTTGATGTTTTTTCTGTTTTACCTTTTCGAATATATGGGATTATGAGTAATAGTACACTTATGGCAGTTCCGTTATTTATATCTATGGGTTTAGTGCTTGAAAAGTCGCTTATGGCTGAGAAACTTTTGTTTGCTATGAGCTCCGCATTTCGAACTGTTCGCGGTGGTTTGGCGGTAAGTGTCGTGCTTGTTGGTGCAATGCTGGCGGCTTCAACTGGAGTCGTATCCGCAAGTGTTGTTATGATGAGTGTTATTGCGCTTCCACTTATGCTGCGTGCCGGGTATGACAAAGGTTTGGCTTCAGCAACAATAGCATCAAGCGGGACACTTGGGCAGATTATTCCGCCCTCTATTATCTTGATTATTTTAGGCGATGTTATGAGTGTTAGTGTCGGCGAGTTGTTTATGGGAGCGGTTTTGCCGGGGCTTGTTTTGGTGGTACTTTACATTATTTACATCTTGATTTTTTCCTATTTAAAGCCCGATGCGGCTCCTGTTGCAAAAAATGTAAAAGAGGTAAGTATCAAAGAGATAATCATAGCCATGGTTCCTCCTTTGCTTTTGATGGTCTCTATTTTGGGAAGCATCTTTGCGGGCATAGCATCTCCTACAGAATCAGCAGCATTTGGAGTGGTTGGCGCCCTTTTGCTCTCAGCTTTTAACGGCTCTTTAAATTTTGAGATGCTAAAGTATGCTACGCTAGGCAGTGTGAAACTAAGTGGTATGATTTTTATGATTCTTATTGCGGCAACCGCTTTTTCTCTTGTTTTTAATGAACTCGGCGGGAGCGATTTGATACTTGAGTTTTTCTCTAACGATATTGGAGATGTTTGGGTTTTTATAGCAGTTGCTATGCTTAGTATATTTATACTTGGTTTTTTTATAGATTTTATAGAAATAAGTTTTATTATTGTTCCGATTTTAGTTCCGGTTATGCACGCATTTGGGATAGATCCTGTTTGGTTCGCGATATTAATCGCTCTAAATCTGCAAGCCTCTTTTTTAACTCCACCTTTTGGACTTTCGCTTTTTTTTCTAAAAGGAGTTGCCGGGGATAGCATAAAAACAGCAGAGATTTATAGAGGGATAATCCCCTTTATACTGCTGCAAATTTTAGCGCTTGGGCTGGTTATGCTATTTCCGGATTTAGTTTTTGCATTTTTATAGATTTGTAACACAAGCAGATGATAGTTAACATTTAAACAGAGGATTTAATTATGAAAGATATTCTATACGCACCGTGGCGGGATGAGTATGTGGCAGGAAAAGAGGTTGAGGGTTGCGTTTTTTGTCATATAAGCTCACATGAGAAAGATGATGAAGAGTTGCATGTACTCTATAGAGATGAGCACTGTTTTATAGTGATGAATCGTTACCCGTACACTCCCGGACATTTTATGATAATCCCTCATCTTCATACCGACAAGTTAGAGGAGCTTCCAAGTCAAACATGGCTGCACATAAGCGATTTAGCGCAAAAGAGCGTCAGGCTTTTAAAAGAGGGATTTGGTGCTAAAGGAATAAATATCGGGATGAATCTAGGAGAGGTTGCTGGAGCTGGAATAGCCGAGCATATCCACATGCATTTAGTGCCACGATGGGATAGAGATACAAACTTTATAACTTCTATTGGACACAATAGAGTCTATTCTACTGATTTTGAGAAAATATATAAAAAGATTAAGCTTTTAATTCCAAAGTATATAAAATAAAAAGTAGGAATTTTTTACGTGGATGGGGTAGAGGGATTCGAACCCCCGAATAGCGGCACCAAAAGCCGCGGCCTTACCGCTTGGCGATACCCCAATAGTTAAACAGTAGTTTTGTAAAACGGGTCGAATTATAAATATACTCGCCTTATAATGCCCTTAATTATTATAGAAAAAACACTATAATATACTCTTTTGTAGAGGTTATAAAATAGTTGTTGCAAATATGTAAAAAAAATGTATTATTTCATTAATACTATACTTTAAAAGGATGAATTATATGGGAAGTTTAACGGTCAATAAGCAGAAATTAAAAAGATTCACAATAGCTTCAAAGCCAATCATGGAAGAGTATTTAGCAAAGGTAGATGTAGATTTAAGTGATTACACTTTTGCCGCAAATTTTATATGGTTAGCTAACAGCAGCGGATTTTATGCAATTATAAATAAATGTTTTTGTCTGTTTGTTATGACCGGCGGCGAGCTTACAATGCTTCTTCCTCCGATTGGAAAGAAAAAACATGTAAACACTGCAATTACAAAATGTTTTGAAGTCATGAATGCCAACAACTCTTCGCCGTTTTATTCCCGTATAGATTATGTTCAGGCTGCTGTGCTTGAAGAGTTTATACAAAACATTGATGAGGCACAGAGCATGTTTGAGATTCTAGAGTCTTATTTGGTTGAGAGAAAACTTGTTGATTACGTTTATGAGGTAGATGCGCTGATAGATTTACGCGGAAACAGCTACCACACCAAAAGAACTGAGATAAACAAGTTTATGAAATCTTATCCGGATTTTGTTGTTGAAAAACTAGACAGCATAAACCACAAAGACGAACTAATACACCTTTTTAACAAGTGGGTTTCTGATAGAGTAAAATATATGCCAAAAGAGGAAGCGGAAGTTTTTTTAGAGGGTATTCATCAAGAAAGACATGCTATAAAGCAGATGCTTAAACATTATGAAGAGCTCTCTTTAATAGGTCTTGTTATATATATAAACGGGGAGTTAAAAGGCTTTACCGTTGGAGAGAGAATTAACAAAGATACGGCAACTGTAATTATAGAAAAAACTGATTTTGAGATTTTAGGATGTGCGCAGTTTATATTTAGAGAGTTCTCTAAAATGTTAAAAGAGCACTATAACATCGAGTATATAAATGTAGGCGATGATATGGGATTTGAGAATCTTCGCAAGGTTAAGATGTCTTACCGTCCATTTAAGCTTGTGCCAAAGTATACAATTTATCAAAAATGAAAATAAAAAAAGCACAAAAATCTGACGTATCTTCGCTTTATGCGCTGGAGGGGGAGCTGTTTTGTAAAGAGAACTATCCTCTCTCAAGAGGTTCATTTGCTTATCATGTAAACAATAATCTGCTTTATGTAGCCGAGGTTGAGGAAAAAATAGTAGGCTATATCTTGGTATTAATTAAGCGTAAAAATGCCAAACTATACTCAATAGGAGTCGCCAAAGCTTACCGTAATAGAAAAATTTCGCAAGAACTGCTTGAGTTTATACTCAAAGAGCTACTCTCCTTAGGTTTTAAAACCCTACTTCTTGAAGTGCGCACGGATAATGAAGCGGCGATAGCTTTGTATAAAAAAATGGGCTTTAGTGAACTTAAAAAACTTAAAGCCTTTTATGGAGACGGGTGTGATGCCTGTCTGATGGAGTTAAGATATGCCAAAGGTATATTATAAGCAGATTTACAAGGATTTAAGCAGTAGCAAACTACTTAAGCTTCAAGTTATTGTTCTTTTTGTAACGACTTATATAGACTGGACGATTATGCCTTATATTGCAAAGCTTGAGGGGATGTATCTGCCTGTTTATATGATTAGTTTTTATATGCTCATCGGAGCTACGGACGGGCTGATTCAGCCGCTTTTTAAAAGAGTAAAAATCTATAATATCTATTTTTTTGTAATTATTTTAGATATTATACAGATATTTAGTTATGCACTTCTTATGGTAAATATCGTTCTTTTTACGTATGCTATTTTGAGTATATTTACCATTCAGGCTATTACATTTGAAATCTCAAGGATTCATACTATCCATTTTATGAAGGATGAAATTGAGATTAAAGATTATCTTATTCTTCGGTCATTTTTTGTTTCATCAGCGATTGTAGGCGGCGCGGTTACTGCTATGATACTCGACTATTTTAATGTTAAGTTAAGTAGCATGCTAATTTTTCTCTCACTGCTTGGGGTGTTGGCGATTATTGTTGAATATAGGCTTTATAAGAAATTCAAAAATATTTTGCAGGATGAAGATATTATCATAGAGAGACAAAAAGTTTTGCTTAATGAGAAGATAACGTATCCAAAATAGTTATTTTACGCTTTAGACGGAATAATTTTGCTATAGTAAAGAAAAAAGGTGAATTGTTATGAAAAAAATGCTATCTGGTTTTTTGTTTTTACTATTTTGCGCGGGTTTTTTAAGCGCTCAAAATCAAGGCGATTCACAAAGTGAGGGGGTGGTTGTCTTTATGTACCACCGTTTTGAAGAGCCAAAATATCCATCTACAAATATAAGAATGGAGCAGTTTGAAAAACATCTAGAGTATCTCTCACAAAACGGCTATAGCGTCTGGGCTCTCTCAAAGATTGTCCGCTATATTGTAGAGGGCAGGGAGATTCCAAAAAAAGTTGTTTCGTTGACAATAGATGATGCTTACAAAAGCATATATACGCACGCATTTGCGAAGTTTAAGGAGTATAACTTCCCTTTTACCGTTTTTGTAAACAGCTCGCCTATAGATAATGACTCTAAAAACTACATGAGTTGGGATGAGATGAGGGAGATGAAGCTTTTTGGAGCAGAGTTTGCAAATCACTCAAAAACACATGATTATATGCTGCCAAAAGAGGGGGAGTTGAGTTGGAAAAAACGGATAAAATATGAGTTAGAGAGTACGCAACAAAGACTCCATGAGGAGCTTGGAGAGGAGACAAATGAAAATCCAAAACTCTTCTCCTACCCATTTGGAGAATATACAAAAGAGACTGCTAGTTTCATAAAAGACTTAGGTTATGTAGGAGTTACCCAGACTTCGGGGGTAATTGATATTGGCGGCGATACTAAGTTTCTGCCTAGATTTCCTATGGCAGAAGCTTATGCAGATATGAATGGTTTTGTTTTAAAGCTTAAAGCTCTACCGCTTCCTATAAAAGAGATTACGCCCAAAGAAGAGCCGCTTATTTCATCTGAAAATCCGCCTACGCTTACTTTGGAGCTTAAATATCCACTAAAAAATTTAAACTGTTATCTCTCAAGTGGAGAACCATTAAGTCTTGAGTGGGCATCTGAAACAAAAGTGCTCATAAGAGCAAAAAAGAGGTTGGAGCCTCCGCGAGAAAAATATACATGCACCGCTCAGGCAAAAGAGGGTAGATGGTACTGGTATAGCCATCTTTGGATAATAAAGTAGCAGAGTTAATCTTTTAGTAAGATACTTTCTATCATCTTAACATAGGCACTATTTGCGCCTATATGCTCTAAAACATCTATTTTTATGTTAAGCTTTTTTGAACAAGCAGATGCAAGTTTGGGAACATCTTCTCTTACATGTTTGCCCGGTGCTAAAAAAAGAGGCAAAACAGTAATGGCACTGACACCTGCTGCTTTTAACTTTTTTACAGCCTCCTCAAAATTAGGTTCACAAAGTTCTAAAAAAGCTAGTTCTATGTTTAAAATATTTTCTCTTAACTTTTTTAAAATATCTATACTTGCATCATTTGAAGCTTGAACCTTGCTCCCATGTGAGAGTAAAATATATCCATTCATTTTTTAAACACCTTAATTTATATACGCAAATATAGCATAATTGGTATAAATCATCTAGTATTAACTTAAAAAATTATACTGAAGAGGATACGCTAAGCTGTAGTTTTTCTTTTTGGTTTAGTTCGTTAATATCTATATTGCATAAAGAGCATAACTCTTTTTTTGCATCTTCGCCAAGAATTTTTAAATCAACGACATAATCGACGTAGTCATCTTCCTCTGCGATTTTCATTTTGAAACTGGATATCTGCTCTTTTGTTGGGTGTGCTTTAAGTATTTTATACAAGGTTGACCTCTTATTTTAAGTGATAATGTTGATGTAGAATTGTATTGTTTTTTTTTGATTTTGCGGCAGGAAAATTAAATAGCTATGTTGCCGTTTTGTTATTTTATAAAAGTTGGATAAATGAAGTTGTTGTAAGAGTGGATTATAAATTATGAGCGGATAATTCCGCTCATAGAAAGATTACAGACCTGTAACGTTTTCTGCTTGAGGACCTTTTTCGCCCTGACCGATTTCAAAAGTTACCTTTTGACCTTCGTCTAATGAAACACGACCGTAGCCTGTGCTGTTGATTTGACGAAAGTGTACGAATACATCTTTACCGCCATTTTCTTGTTCGATAAATCCGAAACCTTTTTCGCCGTTGAACCATTTAACAGTTCCGTTTACTAATGCTGCCATTGTAATACCTTTGTGTTTGAATACACCGCATTGCTGTGGTGGTCTAAAATCTAATATGAAGCTTTTCTTTTAGTAGGCGGATTATACTGTTAACTAGGTCATCAATGTAAAGCAGACTAAAGATGTAACTCGAATCATCTTTTATTGACAGAAGTATAACTGAATAAAAAGTAAAAGTATATAGCTGAGGCTGTTTCTTTTCAAAAGTTGCACTTTTGTCTTGCTAAATGCACTCTAAATAGTTGCACTCAGTGAACTTCATGCGCTTTACTACTTTACTTTACTTAAGTTAGGTAGTCACAAATCTATTAAAGTGTCTGTTTCATACTGTTCTATTGAGCTATGATAGTAAAACATTATTATGTCTTTGGATTTTTTAATCGCGTTTAAAATAAAATGCTTTATATCATGTAACACTCAATCTATATGTTTAAAACCGACACAACCTAAAATCAATCGGTTTTTTTCTCTATATATTTAGCCCCTTCATTGACTTTGTCTTTGCTCCACTCAGCATTGTCTTTTGTGTCTTTTTTTGCACCTTGCCAAGTCTCACTACAACCACTAGTCATAAGCACTACGAACAGAACTGTTATAAGTGTTAAACTTTTTTTCATTTGAGATCCTTTTTGATTTCGTTGATGTTATCAGGAATTTTTTTTGCATATGCGCGAAGTGAATTCCAACTATTTTCAATATCTTTTTTGAGATGCTCCCATGCACCTTCACCAGCCTTACCGAGTTCACTCAGTTTTAATTGCACGATGGCGTAGTTGTTCTCGATGGTTTCGATCTCTTTAGAGTAGCTGATTCGCATATCGGCAGTAGCACTTTTGGCTTTAGCTTTTAACACATCTAGATGAGCCTTTACTAATTCCAACTCAGCCTCTATTTTTTGTTTGTATGCATCTTTTGTGCTCATATTACTTTCCTTTTATTTTAATAGTTTAATCGTTTTAGCTTTTTTAAAGAACCCGTTTAGACTCTTTATAGCCGCCTGCCTTGGATAACACGAAGTAGAATAACTACAAGCGCAATAACTAAGAGAATATGAATAAATCCTCCCAACGTATATGAGCTGACAAATCCTAAAAGCCAAAGTATAATTAGGATTATTGCAATAGTTTCAAGCATATTTTTTTCTCCCTCTTGTTAGTTAGATTTTTCTTGGAGCATAGCCCCTCAAAACCTAATTTTGTAAAGCTTTAATATATTTTTAAACTAACTTTTTATTTTTAGTTTTTACGCAAAAGATAGATGCCAACAACAAAACTAACAGCACCAAAAATATAATAAACCATTACTCTATTTGTATCTGCACCCGTAACGGCTTGTGTAATTTGTGAACCGACAGAACCGGATAGCTGATATCCCCATACTGCAAAACCAACCCCTACGACCGCTAGGATAAGACCAATAACTTTCATTGCAACTCCTTTTTCCATACCAAACTCCTTTATTCAAAAGAGCTGAAATGTTTTAGCATTGCAGATAATATTATTATACAACAATATTTCTTTTCAAGATAGGTAAATCGAGTTTTTTAATATTATAAAGTAAGTAAAAGCTTCTCTGCTTTGAAGTTTAAATTATTTTTTGACATGGGGATTATTTTTTTATTAAAGGAGTACAACTGCTATTTATTTCTTCGCGCGTGCTGTTTATTAGAGCTTTTATCTCAACGTCATTCGTAATAACTTGATTAAGTAATTTTAATGCCTCATCTGACCTGCCTGTGTGGCATAAAAGATTAGCAAGATTATTTATAGCAAACGGATACGCAGGGTCAATTGATAATATATATCTATAAATCTCTTCAGCTTTATTTATTTGATGCGAGTTGTAATAAGCATTCGCCAATGCAAAAAGTGTAGGAATATAATCTGGCCACCGCCTAATTGCAGTTTTATAGGCTATAGTTGCTTCCTTTGTCATCCCAATTTTTTCAAGATCATATGCTGCTTGCAAAAACTTTTGGGCAGTTGCAGATGCAGGTAACTCTGTAGGCGGTAAAAGTACAACTCCCCAATTGCCACTTCTTTCCCACAACGAGGCAAATGTTCCAATTGGAAGTGTTTCATTTGGTGTGTCGCCGAAATGCATTAAAATTGTTTGAGCTTTGGCATCATATCCCGTAACAGGAGCATAATGCCAAAGTGGGTACCAAGAATAACTTCTATTTACTAAGACAATAACCGGATGATGACTAGAGAGTTCAGAAAATAGTGCATCAAATGTTGGCTCAAGCGGATAAACAAGCAAACCATTAGCTCTAGCTGCTGCAATAAGTTCTATCTGCAACGTACCGCCTTTTGAAGGAATTAAGGTTCTTTCATCTAATTCATTTAACGTAAGACGTGGAACATAAGATGTTGTTGCTTGCCAGTAGGAAGAAACCATCTCAACCGACGAGGAGCCGCAAAGCTTTGAACGAGGAGCCACAAAAGGAACATCTATCTTAGATGAAGAGTAGTTATTGTTTAAAGGCAGAGGATTTTTAGGTACACAGCCACTTGATATAATCAAAATGACCACTGTAAAAAATAGAGAGAAAAGCTTGGTCGCTTTCAATTTACTAGTTGATTATAGGTTTTGTAAAGTTAAAAACTTTTGTTACTCCAAGAATATCTGTAATGAGTAAAACTATAAAAATAAAAACAATAGCACCAATTATTGACATGCCTGCATCTGCACCAGCTGGCAATGTGTCAATCTGATATGCAACTCTTGATGCTTCTTCATCCGTCATAGAAGCGATTCTCGCTTCAATAGCTTTTGAATCTACACCTAACTCTTCAAATTTCTTTGCTACATCCTCACGAGATATAATCTGAGAGAGTTTTTCTTTAGATGATATTACGCTAGATTGTCCAAGAACAGCCCCAGTAGAAACAATCTGTGCCGATAAAACTTGAGTAAACAGAGTTACACTGAGCACAAACGATAAAATAAGTTTCGAGATTTTCATATGATTTCCTTAGATGATTTTTAGCAACAATAAGAAAGTAAAACTCTCAATATGTTTTACATATATTAACCATGCTAAACTTTATTTAAACTTGGCAACTCTACTCTTATGCAGGAGTGTAAATTTACATTATGCAAGAGTGTTTAGAAATTTTAAATATAGGTTGCTTATCTTCTATTAAAAAAATAGGCTCCATAAAAGGGGCTACTTTTAGTAAAAAATTTAACAAAGATAAGACGGGAGAGCCGTAGAAAAATTGTAATTTTGGATACTCAATCCAAAGTTGGTCAAGATAGAGATACTTTATGTAAGAGTTGTCGCCTATATTGTCTTTGTTTATGTCAAATCCCTCATAATCATCCCAGTAGTTTCCCTCTACCTCGTTTTCATTTGTTCTGCCGTTACGGCTATCTGTCATGATGTTGTCCATGTTGCCAAATAGTTCATTTCTTTTTATGACATTTTTTATGCTGTAGTTTTTAAAATTTAAACCTTTTGTGCTGTAGACGATTTTATTATCCAAAATCCAGTTTTTTGTATCATGCATTTTTGGAGAGTTGTCTATGTAGAGTGCTTGATTGCACGCTCCTATACTGTTTTGTTCTACATGTATATTTGATGCGCCTTTTAAAAGTATGCCCAAACTTGTCTGTGCACCGTGACGTCCTGCTATTATGTTGTCGGTTACGTTTGTGTCAAAGCTTCCTTCAAGCATCACGCCTACAGCATTTTTTTTGATTATATTGCTCTGTATCAGATTCTTATTTGCATGTTGCGTATATATGGCATATCTGCACTCTTGTATGAAGTTGTTTGCAATAGTATTGTTGTTTGAATGCATGAAAACTATGTCACGTGATTTTATAAATCTATTGTTTTGTATCTTGTTATTATGGCTAAACCAGAGTCTAAGACCATCGCCTCTAAGACCTATACTTTCACCGTTTGAAGATATTTCATTGTTTAAAATCATAGAATTACTTACATTGTCCATAAAAATTCCAAAAAGAGAATCCTCGATTGTGCAGTTTTCTACGCTTACATGTTGCGCGTTATTTATAAAAATAGCAGAATCCATCAAATCTACTCTTGTGCCACTTTTAATTATGGTTAAATTTACTAGCTTTACATGTGAACTTTTTACGGTTATAACATTTCCCCTACCTACTCCCTCTATAATAACGCCGTCCTCTTTAGCCACTATAGTAAGAGGCTTGTCTATGACAATATTGCCTTTATAGATGCCCGCAGATAATTTTAGCACCGAAGCATCTGATGCCGAGTCAATAGCCTCTTGTAGTAAATTGGCATTTGCGCTTATGACAAATGTTAAAGAGATAAAAAGAAGTGCTTTAAACATAAATATCCTAAAAATCAAGACGAATTTTGATTTCATATTATGACATATTTAGCGATGAATACTGAAATATAAATACTAATAAATAGAATTAAGATTTTAGTAACTTTCAGTTAAGGGATTTGTCAATATCAAATCCGGCAATTACGTCTATTCCTGCATCAAGTAGTCCTCTTGTACCTCCCCCTGCACCACAAAATAGGTCGATTGCTTTTATTGTCACTAGTTTCTCCAGAGCAAAATAATATGAAATTTTATCAAAATATTGTTAAGAGACAGTTTTCACAACTCCACAACCCGTTCAAACATCTCTTTTATCTCCATCTCGTGGCTTATTAGAAATATTTGTCGGTATTGCTCTTTGATGGTGTGGAAGGCTTCTAGAATCTCAATGCGGCGGCTTTCGTCTTGACTTCCGAAGACTTCATCAAATGCCAAGAAACCTATGCTACTTGCACCGCTTAGTTCTGTGAGCGTTTTTGAGATGGCTATTCGTAGAACTAGGTTTGCTAGGTCTATTTCTCCGCCTGAAAATCGCTCTATGGGGTACTTTTTGCCTTCGTCGTAGATGAAAAAGTCAAAGTCGTTGCTTACTTCTATGTGCTGGTATTTGCCTTTGGTTATTTGAGCGTACATCTCTGATGCTATGCTTGATATCCTTGGGGCTACTTTTGAGTTTAGGCGGGTTTTGAACTCTGCTAGACTTGTTTTGATTTTCTCATAGTCGATTAAGTCATCTTTTTTGGTTTGTACTTTTTTTAGCTGTATTTCGTTGTTTTGTAGGGAGTTTTGTACAGTTTTTATCTCGCCCTCAATCTTTGCAATTTGAACTTTTATCTCATGTAGAGATGCTGTTTTTGACTCTATTGTTTTAAGTATGCTCTCATGCTCTTCAAGCTGATGCTTGTGCTTTACATCGTCATAAATCACGAGTTTAAACTCTGCTTCTTTGCTTAAAACTAGGGCTTTTAGCTCCGCTATTTTTTTATTTACAAGTAACAAGTCTGACTTCACAAGAACAACTCTCTTTAGCTCTGTCTCAAGGCTAAGTGCCTGTTTGTAATGTGGTTCTATTGCGTTAAGTGAAGCTTTAATTTTTTCATGCGCCTTTTCATCGTAACTGTACGCCTCAAGCTCCTTTAGCTCCTCTTTGTTTTTTATCCCTTTTTGTTCTATCTGTACAAAATGCTCTTTGACAATTTTGAGGTCTTGAAGTTTGCTCTGTATGATTTTTATGTTGCTTGTAAGTTCTGAAAACTCTTTATCTTTTGGTTTTTTTTCTGCTTCAAATGCAGCTTTTTGAGTCACTACATTTTGCAGTTGCGCTTTATACTCGGCTATCTTTTTTTGATGCGTCTCATTTACCGCATCTACAAGTGAGTTGATGACATTGTCATACTCTTCTAGCAGCGGTCTTGTGCAAGTTGGACATGACGACTCACTTCCAAGTTCACGAAGTTTGTTAATCTTTTGGTTTGTGAGGTCTATCTGCTTTTGCTCACTCACTATCTCGGCTTTTAGTTCACTCTCTAAGGCTTGTTTGGCGTTTATACTCTCTTGAAGTAGGGCGATATCTGTCTCTAAGTTTTTTGCACTAAGTAAAAACTCCTCATACCCATCACACGCTTTCTCAAGTGTCTCAATGTCCGCCTTAGACTTTTTCCACTGCTGTTTTAACTGAGCTTGCTCTTTTAAAATCCCCTCTTTTTTTATGTGCAACTCTCTTAGTCTGTCTTGCTCTTTTAGCTTCTCTTGAAGCGCTGTATACTCTGTTTTTAAGGGTTGGAGCTTTTTAAGTTTCTCCTCTTTGTCCTCTAGCTGATGAAGCTCGGCTGTTAGCTTTACTTGGTTTAGAATCTCTGAGCTTTTGGTGTTTTTGAGAAGTTCGAGTTCTGAGAAGAGTTTCTGTTTTTGCTCCTTAGTTTTAGCGAAAATTTCAAGCTCTTTTTTTATGCTCTGCTCTCTAGTTTTTATGTGTTCAAGTTCTTGGTTTTTACTAAGAACATCTTTAGAAAGAGCCTCATTTGCTGCAGCGCTCTCTTTTATCTGCTCCTGTTTTAGCTTTATCTCATCTTCACCTAAAAGCACCTTCCTAAAGGCTTCTATCTCCCTCTTTAGCTCTCTACTTTTCTCAATAAGCTCTTTTTCCACAAAGTCTATCTTTTCAAGTCCTAAAAGCTTTCTTATCATCTTTTTTCTATCTTCATTTTTTAGCGCACTAAGACTTGTTAGCTCTTTTTGAGAGGCAAAAAGCGTGTGCATAAAGGCATCTTTACTCATCTTTGTAAGTTTTACTATGGCGGCGGTAACCTCTTTTGCTCCGCTTGTAGTCAACTCACCATTTTTATAAAACTTTGCATTAGCACTCATGGTTTTTCCGCGAAACTCTCTAACGACTCTGTATAAAATAGCTTCAAACTCAAACTCAAGTTCTACTGAAACTGTCTCTTTTTCATTTGCGTTTGCATTTCGCAGAAGCTCCTTGTTTCCTCTTGTCTTTGCTTCTCCGTAGAGTGCAAAAAGTATAGCTTCAAAGATGGTGGATTTTCCGCTCCCGTTTTTACCGATGATGCCGATAAGCCCCTCGCCAAACTCTATTGTCTTAGAGGTGTATTTTTTGAAATTTTCTAAGTGGAGTCTAGAGAGGATCATCATGAGTCTCCTCGTATTGTGCAAAGAGCTCTTGAATCTTTGGTTTTAAGCGCTCAAACTCTTTTTCGTTGCTATCTTCTTTTATATGTTCTATAAAATACTCTTCCAAAGAGAGAGCTTCAATACCTTCTATATTTGCTTCATTTATGCCTTTTTTAAACTCTCTTTTTACACTTACATGTAGGGCTTCGGCGAAGAGTTTTTTTATCTCTGCATTTTGGATATCTATGGATTGAAGAGCAGTTAGATTTGTAAGTCTTACCTCTATAAGAGCATCTTTTATATCGTTTGTGTCAAGTTGTGAAGCGGAGTTTTGATAATCTTCACAATCAATCTCTCTAAGAAGAATAGGGCGGATTTTTATCTCTTTATACTCTATATGTAGGGCTTCGTTGAGTGAGACAAGCACAAATCCTTTTGAGTTTCTTTTATCGTTCAGGTTTGTTCTCTCTGTTGAGCCACTGTAAAAGACATTTTCATGTTTGCTCACTTGAGAAAAACCGTGCCAGTGCCCGAGTGCTACATAGTCCATCATCTTAAAAATATACTCTTTGTTGGCTGGGTAAACCCACTCGCCAAACTCCGACATGAGATAAGTTGCACCAACGGAGCAGTGCATCATCATGATATTTTTTTTGTTTTTGTGGATACTTTCTTCGCAGAGTTCTATCTGAGAGAGTGCTTTTGTCTCATCGTTCATGTGGGGTAGGGTATGAAATATCACACTCTCAAACTCCACCTTTTTGTACTCTTGAGTGTAAGATACATGTATGTTTTTAAAACTCTCAAATATCTTTAAAATCGGCGAAGAGAGGTTTGTTTTAGGCGTTGAGTGATTTCCGGCTATAAGTATAAAAGGGATATTTAACTCATCTATTCTCTTAAACTGCTCAAGCGCAAAAGTTATGGCACGGTTTGAGGGACTTGAGCGGTGAAAAAGATCTCCCGTGTGGATGATGAAGTCTGGTTTTATCTCTTTAATCTGCTCTATAACTTGAGAAAAAGCATCATAAAAATCCGCTTCTCTTTGGTTGATATTTTCATCGTTTAAAATGTCTAAATCGTTAAATCCCAAGTGAGTATCGCTAAAATGGATGATTTTCAACTGCTTTTCCTCAAAATTATATTAAACAACAGACGTTTAAAGTTTTTACTTTTTGCTAAAAAATTTATAGTAAAAATCTTTTATAATCCTTTGTTTTGCGCTACTGACGGCTAGTTCTCCGCTCTTTATAGTTCCGCTTCTCACTGTTGTTCCGGCAGCGACCATCACATTGTCTTCAAGTGTTATAGGAGCGATAAGTTGAGAGTCGCTTCCTACAAAAACATTTTTACCGATAGTGGTTTTATATTTGTTTATGCCGTCATAGTTGCAAGTGATAACTCCAGCTCCGATATTTGTTCCCTCATCAACAGTTGCATCGCCTATATAGCTTAAGTGCCCGGCTTTTACGCCTTTGAGAGTGGATTTTTTTATCTCTACAAAGTTTCCGACATGCGTGTCTTCTAAGCTTGAAGCAGGGCGAAGGTGAGCTAAAGGACCTACGTCAGAGTTTTTAACTATGCTCTCTTCTACGATGCTGTGCGCTTTTATGTGGGAGTTGATTATTTTAGATGAGCCTGTTATGCGGCAGCCGTTCTCAACAATACACTCACCCTCAAAAGTTACGCCCTCTTCAATATAGATGGTTGAGGGAAGCTGCATGCTCACACCTGCTTCCATCCATTTGGTATTGATTCTCTGCTGCATAATCTCCTCTGCATCTGCCAAGTCTTTTTTGGAGTTTACACCTTTAAAATGCTCTTCCTCAACCAAAAGAGCAGAGATGCTTAAGCCATCTGCTTTTGCCATAGAGATAACATCTGTTAGGTAGTACTCTTTTTGGGCGTTATTGTTAGTGAGTTGTGGAATATATTTGTTTAAAATATCTTTAGAAAATAGGTATATACCAGCATTTACCGTAGTTATTTGTAACTCTATGCCTGAGGCATCTTTTTGTTCGACTATCTTTTTAACTTGCTCCTCTTCAATAATTACGCGGCCGTATCCATCAGGGTTTTGCAGATTAAATATAGACATGAGGATATCAGAGTTAGTATTTAAAAATCCATTAAGAGCATTTGGGGTTATAAGCGGCATATCTCCGTTTAGAACTAAAACTCTTTCATTTTTTACAGATATATTTTTCATAGCACCACCCGTTCCCGGGAAGTTTATATCATTTTGAACAACAAAATTTATATCATTAAAATATGAGTTCATAGATGCCATAACAGACTCTTTTTGATGCGCTATTACAACGGTTATGTCATCACTGATTTCACGGGATGCTTTTACTATAAAATATAGCATCTCTTTGCCGCAAATAGAGTGTAAAACTTTCGCCTTAGCGGACTTCATTCGACTACCTTTCCCGGCAGCTAAAATAACGATGCTTATTTTGTTTTTGTTCATTTTTTAACTCTTTTTTCTAGGTGTCAAAATTATACCGATTGGCTCTTGTGTTTGAAATTAAATCAGTAAAATTCCCCTTTTATTGTGGAGCCTAATATTTTTTGTGGTATTATAAGCTCAATATTTTGTCATAAGGTATTTGAATGGATTTAGGTACGGTCATTGGTATTGTTTTAGTCTTTGCACTTTTGATGGGTGCTATGGCTATGGGAGTAGGCGTTGGCGCTTACATGGATGTCCCTTCTGTTCTTATAGTTGTAGGCGGCAGTATTGGCTCTTTGATGATTTCATTTAAGCCGTCGCAGATGAAATCTTTTGTCAAAATTTTTATGGTAGCTGTTAGACCGCCTGAAGAAGACAAAACAGAGCTTATAAAAAAACTTGTACAGTTTGCTACAAAAGCCAGAAAAGATGGTATTTTGGCACTAGAGGGCGAGGTAAATGATGAGTCTAATCAATTTTTAAAAAAGGGTCTCTCAATGGCAATTGATGGCAATGAGCCGGATAATATCAGGGAACTTTTAGAGATTGAGATGGAGCAAACAAGTACGCGTCATAAGGTAAACGGTTCCATTTTTAGTCAATGGGCTGGGCTTGCAGGGGCTATGGGTATGGTCGGAACGCTCATAGGTCTTGTTGCCATGCTTTTAAATATGGCTGACCCATCTGCAATTGGTCCCTCTATGGCGGTTGCCTTACTAACTACCATGTACGGTGCTATTATTGGTAATGTTGTTGGTACTCCTATCGCAAATATTTTAGGCATAAGAAACGATGAAGAGACACTCGTTAAAGAGATGATTTTAACCGGGATTATGTCCATTCAATCAGGAGATGCTCCAAGAGCATTGGAAGCAAAGCTCTTAAGCTACCTGCCTCCAAAAGAACGTGTGAGTCAATATAACTAATGGCTAAGAAAAACAAATGTCCCGAGTGTGAGAAGTGTCTTCCAATGTGGCTGGCAGCCTTTGGGGATTTAATGTCTTTGCTTCTATGTTTTTTCGTTTTGCTTCTCTCCATGTCGAGCATGGATGCAAAAAAAATATCTGAAGCAATCGGCTCTCTCTCTGGTGCTATGAGTGTTTTAGAGGGCGGCATCAAAACAGAAGTTTCTAAAAGACGTATCCAAGAATCAACTCCTATCGAGTCTGCAGATGAGACAGATGAGCAGGTCAATAGAGTGATGGCTGCTCTAACAGAGATAAATGAGATGACTAAAGAGGGGGATGGTCCCGCAGTCTCTCTTGAAGAAGCGCAAGACGGCTTTGTTATTGAACTCCCTGCTGCTTTGCTTTTTAAATCAGGAAGCGCTACTATTCAAAATGATGATGCGTTGCTTTTTTTAAAAAGAATAGCACTTATAGTAGGGGAACTTCCAAATCAGACAAAAGTAAGCGTACAAGGACACACAGACAATCAAGCACCCGGCTCGGGAGCTCCCTTTAAAGACAACTGGGAGCTCTCCTCCGCTAGAGCTATATCTGTTTTGCAAGAACTGCTTTTAAACGGAGTTGATCCAAAACGCATAAACGCAGCAGGATTTTCAGAATTTTCTCCAAAAGCTACAAATGTAACCGAGAGCGGCAGAGAAAAAAACCGCAGAGTTGAGCTGCATTTTTATGGTACGGATCCAGATGATAAGCAAAAAGTTCAGAAGAGTGTTTTAGAC